>QWBZ01000087.1_pt1 | contig 58492 bp, 58 predicted proteins | sample 1972441 | NCBI WGS metagenome assembly QWBZ01 (sample SAMN09866721, study PRJNA288562) | Human oral metagenome isolate term6_saliva, whole genome shotgun sequencing... | isolation source: mouth | host: Homo sapiens | place: USA: California
TACAGAACCAATTATACAAATAATAATATAGAGTTTTTAGATAAATGGATAAAAGTACCTAAATTAGGAAAACTAAAAATAAGAGATAAAATGAAACCAAAAGGAAGAATAATAAACACAACAATAACACAAGCACCTAGTGGAAAATATTATATATCTTTATGTTGTACTGATATAGAAGTAGAAAAGTTAGAAAGTACAAATAAAAATGTTGGAATAGATTTAGGTATCAAGAACTTTGCAATTACAAGTGATGAAAACTTAATAGAGAATTCAAAATATTTACAGAAATCTTTGAATAAACTAGCGATATTACAAAAAGAATTGTCACGAAAACCAAAGGGCAGTTCAAATAGGAATAAAGCTAGGATAAAAGTAACGAAATGTTATGAAAAAGTAACAAATCAAAGAAAAGACTTTTTGCAGAAATTATCAACAGAGTTAATAAGAAAATATGACATTATTTGTATAGAAGACTTACAAGTAAAAAATATGGTAAGAAATCATAAATTAGCAAGAAATATTGTAGACGTATCATGGAGTGAATTTAGTAGAATACTGGAATATAAAGCGAAGTGGTATGGAAGAACAATAGTAAAAGTAGATAAATTTTTTGCAAGTAGTCAAATATGTAACTGTTGCGGATATAAAAATGAAGAAGTAAAAGATTTGAGCGTAAGAGAATGGACTTGTCCAGTATGTGGAGCTGTACATAATAGAGATATAAATGCAGCTAGAAACATACTAAAAGAAGGATTAAGAATATTGGAAGAAAGTGCTTAAATATATAAATATATAAATATATGAACCATAGGGACTATGGGGATAGCTTGGTAAATTTAGTTGGCTAACAAAAGTAACTATTACCCAAGAACCCTGCGACTTCAGTTGTGGGAAGTTCAGATATGTAAATTTGGAGATATGACTAATAAACATTTTATTATAAACAGTAATATAGATTTTGACAATATTATAGATGTAATATCTGATTATAAATACGAAAATTTTAATAATGATAAAGGTTTTATAGATTTTACTGAAAATTTTGTAAAAGATATACATGAAAAAGGTTATTCAGATGAATATAATACATATATGTTTATAAAACTAAGTGGTGAAGATATGGAGTTTTTTGATAACTTTGGTAAAACAGTCGGAGAACTTATTAATATTTCAAAGAAGAATAATAACTTAATTAATGTTAAAGGAAGTCTTGATTTTGAAAATTTTACTGTAGAATATAACCCTGATTATAAGGAAATTACTATAAATGACTCAGGATATGAGGTTATACTTAAAGAAAATATTAATAATGATGATAATATTGATTTGTCAGTTATTACAAATAAAGCAAAAGATAATGGTAAAATAGAAAAATTATTCAGTGATATTCTAAATGAAATTGAAGAAAACAGTAATTATGAATGTATTATCAACGGAGAAAATATAACAAAAGTAAATAAAATAAAAGAACCTGAATTATAAAAAAACTTAAAGAAAGAGGTAACATTATGGGAAAATCCTTAATCATAGCCGAAAAGAACAGTCTTGCAAAAAACATTGCAACCGCAATAGGTGTACCATACAGGAACGGACGGTATGAAAATGATAAATATGTGATACTTGCGTGTGCAGGACACTTATACGGAAATTATGACGCCGTAGACTATCCACAGTATAAAGAAATTAAAAACTGGGCTGAATACAAACTGCCTATTGTACCTAAACCTTTTAAAATGAAAAAGGCTAAGGGAAAAGATAACCTTATAAAAAATATAAAATCAGCACTTTCTGACAAAAACATAACAGATGTCATACACTGGTGTGACCCAGACAGGGAAGGACAGTTAATAGCGGATGAACTTTTGATTGAACTTGGAAACAAAAAGAAAGTAATGAGGGCTTGGCATAAGGACGAAAGTGAAGATTCCTTATCAAAAGCATTAAAGGAACTAAAACCTAATGAGGAATATAAAAATATTTATGAGGAAGCGAGAGCAAGAAGTGAAATTGACTGGCTTACTGGAATAAATGCAACAATTCTTGCAAGTGTAAAAGCTGGAATTACAGTACATATGGGAAGAGTGCAGACTCCTATTATACAATACATATATGACAGGGATATGGAGATAGAAAATTTTGTACCTGAACCATATTATGTTGCTAAAAATGAGGACGGAGTTGCACTTGAGTTTCCTACCAAATTTAAAACAGAAGAAGAATGTAAGGAAATGTGTGAAAAATTAAACAAGGAAAAAGCTGTTGTATCTGATATAACAAAAAAAGATGGTATAGTAAAAGCACCATTAATGTTTTCACTTCCAAGTTTACAGAAACTTATGAACAGTAAAGTCAACTGGAGTCCGAAAAAGACAATGGATGTAACACAGAGTGTGTATGATAAGAAATTTATATCATATGTACGTGCAGATTCTGAATATCTTGCAACAGAGGAAAGGGATTTGGTTAAGACTACTGTTGAAATGTTAAATGACCCTAGAATTAAATTTAATCCAAATGCTGATACATTCAATGATAAAAAAGTGTTAGTCCATACTGCACATCACTTGACAACTAAATTTCCAAAAGCAGGAGATTTAACTGATGATGAAAAGTTAATATATGAAACAATAGTAAATAGGCTTAAATGCCAGTTTTCAATTGAAGACAGGATTGTATCAACCACTACAATGAAAATAAATGTTGGAGATACTGAATTTAAGCTAAACGGTAAAACAGTTGTAAAGGAAGGATGGGGGCAGTTTGAACCAGTAACGCTTACTGATAATTTACCTGACCTTAAAAAAGGAGATTCATTTGACGTTAATTTCAAGGTTGAAAAGAAAATGACTACACCGCCTGCAAAAATTACAGTATCAGGACTTATTAACTGGTGTCTTGCACCATTTAAGGACTGGGGAACTGAAGATACTGAATTTGAAATTACAGATGAAGAACTTAAGGAAATGAAAAAAGGTGTAACGATAGGAACTACAGCAACACGTGACGGAATTATAGATAAAGTTATAAAAGGTGGATATATCTCACTTAAAGGAAAATCTTACTCAATCACAGAAGCTGGTAAAAGAGTTATTGATATTAAAAATAAACTTAACGTCAAGGTTAATGCCGAAGATACAATACAGGCAGAACAGTGGCTTACAAAAATAGGTAATGGTGAACTTACAAGGGATGAAGTTATAGACCTTGTGGTTGAAAGATTAAATAATATGGTTAATACAGGAGAAACAGCCAACATAGAAAAAGTTGCAGGTGGGCGTAATGCAAAAAATGTTGTTACAGGATGTAAATGTCCACTGTGCGGAAAAGAAGTTATTGAATTTCCAAACAGTTTTTCATGTGTTGACAGCTATCCTTCAAATAAGTGTAATTTTTCAGTATGGAAAAAACCTAAATTTAATAATGGATATGTACTGACAAAAACTGATATAAAAGCACTTCTGTCAGGAAAAACTATAGTAATGCCTGCTTTATCAAAGGAAGGCAAGGAATTTTGGGCTAACTATGAAATGTACCAGAACGGAAACTACTGGAACTTTAAAAGAGTTTCCTATGCAGAACCGCCTAAAACTAAAAAAACCTCTAAAAAGAAATAATAAGATATAATGGAGCGAATATTTGAAATTTGCTCCATTTTTTATGATATGTTATAATAAATATATACTTAAGGAAAGGATATTCGGAATATGACTAGAATAATAACAACTAAATGGAATAAAAAATACAATGTAGTTTTCACAGACCATACAAACGGGATGGTATTTGATATGGAGTTCAGGAATATATTTGGTGGAGAATATTATGATAATAAGACCTTTGAGCTTCAGGATAACGAAAAAATATCACACATATTTGATAAAATGAAACATACATCACAAAATCTTGTTGCAGGAGTGACATTTGAAGTACCAGCAACAACATCACTTCTTGAAGCGATTGACAATTTCACTCCGAAAGGGCTTGAATATGTTAAAATTCAGCGACGTGACGCAAAAAGCAGAAATGATGATATTTATGAGTTTTTATATAATGGTGACACAAAATATATGGAAATTAAGAAAAATGGTGAAGTACTCACACAGAACTCACGACTTCCAGAACGTACCGATGAAATGAAACTTCTTGTGCGTGAATTTTCAGAAGCGTTAAGTCCAGCGGCACAAGACCATATAATACTCACTGACAGATGGCGGATATATAATGCAAAACATTGTTATACTGAAGAACTGTCTGAAATGTATAATCCTGTAATATCAGACAGTGTAGGATGTATAACTGGAAGTCTTGTGCGGGATGAGGAAACAGGACTTATAAAAGCTGAATTTAGGGAAATAATAAGAAATGAAACAAACAGTAACATAAACTATAATAAAGGTGACAGTGTTACCGTGTATATTAACGGAAATATTGACGAAAACAGACTTGCAATGATTGAAAGTGTACATAATCATAATTTACGGGGGCTGTTAAGTGCTATGGAGCTTACTCTTACAAAACCTAATGCGGTAGATACTGATTCAGAATTTCCTATACAGAAAATGCTCATAGAATCTAAAAATATGGACAGAGCCATAGCATATATGGAGTCTGTAAACGCATTTAGACCTACTGGTAAACAAGTACCTGCAAGAGTAATACTGGGCGGAGTTGAAGTTGAGTATAAGAACGACATAACAAATAATGAACCGCCTATATATCAGGCAAGTACCCCTTTTGATGTTGTAACATATTCAACAAAAGGTGGTCTTGAAAGTGATATTACAAGAAAAGAAAGTAAAACAGTATATGATGTCATGGAAAGGTTTGCAAAGTTATGTGACAATACTACGATGGAGCTGTCAGACAAGGACAAGAAAAGATTAAGGAATGAAATTGAGCTTGACAAGAAAGGTGAGCTTGTTAAAGAACCGCCTAGAAAAATTGAAGATTATTTTCATTCTGATTTAGGTGAATTTCCAACAAATTAAAATATATATGAGGTGAAAAATATTTATGAAAAACAATTCTCTTAGGAATATAGGAATAGGACACGTTTTTGCAGGAAATGAAGTTACAATAAATGATGATAACGGATGTAGAGTAAAATATACATTTCATGACAAAAAAGACGCAGAAAGATTTTCAGGATATAAAGAGCTTTCTGTAAACGAACGGGAAAATATAGGTAGAATATGTGGTAAAAATTCAGTTAAAAATATTGAGCTTGATATACCGCAGGATATGACTCTTACTGACGCAATTGATACATATACTCCAGAAGGAACTGAATATCTTGATATAAGACGTTATGACCCTTCTGAAAACAGGACTTATTCATATAAGTTTAATTCCAATAATAATTCTTTTGAAATAAAGGAAGACGGAAAAGTAATATCAAATAAAATAAATTATGACGCACTTAAAAACAGGTTTGACGATAAAATACATGGTGCTATGAAGGTACGTGAATTTTTATCAGCACTTTCTGACACAAAGGACGGTAAAAAACCAGTATCTATAGACCATTCCTATGGAAATTATTATATGGAAAGGCTATCTAAACCTGAGTTTAATGAAGTCTATAATCCTGTAAGAAACCCTAATGAACGTACACAGGTAACAGAGATAAGACGTGATTCTGAAGATAACAGTACAGTATATGTAACACTTTCTGAACTTGATTCAGATGGGAATATTATGGACGATTCAATTACTGCAAAATTTACAGATTCTGACGCTTCTGACCCCAGAATTTCATATATTACTTCCCTACATTTTACTAAACCAGAAAATGTTCTTAAGGTAATGGAGCTGTTATATGATACAACTGATAAGCCCTCTATTGAAGAAATAAAAGTTGTAACCCCTGATTTAACGGAAGGACTTTATAAAGTTAGTGAAATAAATTCAGGAAGATTTCAAAGCCTTCCTATAGCATTTACAATTGAAACTTATGGTGAGGAAAATCTTACATATAATGCTTCAATTTATGAACTTACTGTTACAAAGGGAGACGAATATATCTCATACTGTGGGGGGGAATATTATTCTTAAAGCAGATGTATATAAGAACGAATTATCAGAAGCTATGTTACATCTTGGAGAGGCACTCATGGAAATTGATTCAGGTACAGTTTATGAAATATCAGCTGTTGAAAGATATGTAAACATAAAAAATGGAATCAGGGAAGAAAATCCAGAAATGCTATATGAAATTTAATACAAGAGGTGAGTTTTAAATGAAAAATGAAAAAAGGGAAATACGATATTCAAGGAATTATTTACATGAAGTTAATTTTACAGATGATAATGGAGTAACAGGACAATATATATTTCATGATGAAAAGGACGCAGAAAAATTTGACAGGATAAAAGCTATTGAGGTTGACAATTTTGATACACCTGAAAGAATGTTACCTTTTGATTTTGATAGGGATATTATAAAGACAGTTGAGCTTAAAATACCGTCAGATATGGCACTTCACGACGCAATAAGGGATTATGTTCCGTCAATGGTTGAAAATCTTGCAATAAAAAGAACAGATAAACGTGACAACAGGGAATATGAATATATTTTAAGCGGACTAAATCAGGCTGTTGAAGTTACAGCTGATAATAAATCAATTGTAAGTACCCATTCACTTACAGGAGATGTTGAGGATGTGAGCCTTGCAATGCAGCACAGGGAATTTTTAACAGCATTATCAAGTGGAAGTCAGACAAATATGAATCTTCATCCGTTTTATGCAAACTTTCCTATGCAAATACTCTCAACTAAGGAATATGAATATACCTATAATCCGATAATTGGAAGAAATGATAAAACAATGTTGGTATATACTGAAGTACAGGATAATAACCTTTATATTACAATTGATGAAATTGTACGTGAAAATAACAGTATTCATACAGGAGATAAACTTACTCTGGGTATAAAAGATGTAGGAACTGACAATGAACTTCAGAATTTTTTATCAGGTAATACCAATGTACCGTTAAAGGACTTAATATTTCATACGGATATGGTTTTAGGGGAAAAAGAACCTTTATATATTTATGCTAAAATTGAAACATCAACTCTTGAAAAGGGAATTGATTTTTTAATGAAACCTGAAAATAAAAAAGCCTTATCAAAGGCTACACTTGAAATAACAGAAGATAATGGCGACGGAATATGCTATACAGTAGATAGGGAAAGTGGAAGTTATACTGTACAATATGGTGGTGAGGATATAACTTATGTATGTGGTGGGGATAGAAAACAGTATTTAAAACTATATTAAAGTTTATAAAAAATTTACATATATAATAAATATTGTCAGGAAAACCCTCTCTTTAATGGTAACATTGAGGAGATTTGAATTTAAAACTAGGAAACCCTAAAGCCCAGACAATTCCAAAGCAGAAGTCGAAAGACTATATGTTACGGTTGCGAAAGCAGAAAAAAATAATCTGGGATGAACTATGCTGAAATAAAAGCCATTTAATATCATAGTCTTTAAATTATGTGACACCTGTGACTTATTTGGTGCTAAGGTTACGTTTTCCTTAAACAGTTAAAGATAAAGGAAAACTATTACAATGGGCTTTTAGTTACCAACATTCTAAGGATTTTATCTATGAATGAGGCTCAACGACTAGGAGATTACGTCTCCCCTTTAAAAGAGGATAACCGTTTGGCAAACGGGAAAGTAAAACTATCAGGCGTCTGCAAGTTGAGACATGTCTTTGCAGATAGATAGAGGAAAAATATTCACACCCTTTACATTAAAACATCAGAGGGTGGACAAATAGTCTACGCTTGCGTGAAAACGTAAGGAGTCTACCCATGAGGGAAAGACCGCTTTAAAAGTTGCGATTTAAAGTGAATGCTCGAAACGTCTATTAAAATTAAAACTTTTACTGACTTATTGACATTTTATATAAAATATATTATACTTGTGGTATATAAATTTTAAGTTATTCAAGGAGAAAATAAAATGTTAATGAGTATTGGAAAATTCGCCAAGAAAATTGGTGTCAGTGTATCGACAGTTAGACATTGGGATAATATAAATGTTTTAAAACCTGTTAAAATTAGCAATACAGGTTACAGATATTATTCTCAGGAACAGGTTGATAAATATTTGGACAATGACAATAAGAATGATAAAGTTATATTATATGGAAGAGTTTCTACACAGGAACAAAAAGATGATTTAGAAAGACAGATTAAAAATCTTAAAACCTATGCTTATAGTAAAGGTTATTCTTTTGAAGTTATAACTGATATAGGAAGTGGTATAAACTATAAAAATAAAGGATTAATAAAACTTCTTGAACTTATATCACATAATCAGATAAACAGAATTGTAATACTGTATAAGGATAGACTTGTGAGATTCGGCTTTGAAATCATTGAGAAGCTTTGTGAATTACATAATATTACATTGGAAATTGTAGACAATACTGAAACATCTAAAGAACAGGAATTAACAGATGATTTTATTCAAATAATTACTGTTTTTACAAACAGACTTTATGGAAGACGACATAAAAAGACACTTTCTCTTATAAAGCAGGTGAAAGATAATGATATTAAGTAAAAAAATAAGATGTCTTCCAACACCTGAACAGTTGATTAAATTCAAGAAGTCTACTGGAACTGCTAGATTTGTATATAATTTAATGCTTTCAGAAAATAAGAAGGCATATAATAATTATTTAAAATCCAATATAAAAAATAAATCTCCTTTTATTTCAGGATATGATTTTGGAAAATATATTACAAAACTTAAAAAGTTGCCAGAATATTCTTGGTTATCAGAAGTCAGTTCAAAGGTTGCAAAACAGGCTTGTCTTGACTGTGATAAAGCTTTTGAGCGTTTCTTCAAAAAACTTTCAAATTTTCCTAAGTTTAAAAAGAAAGGTATTAAAGATTCTTTTTATGTGAGATATGATTCAATAAAAGTTACACAAAGAGGATTTAAGTGTGAAAAACTTGGTGAAATTAAAACATCCGAGCCAATGCCTAAAACAGACAAATATTATAACTCACGTATTGTTTATGATGGTAAATACTGGTACATAACTTTTGGAATTGATGTTCCTGAAAAGATTAATAATGATAACAGTGGAAAGACTTTAGGAGTTGATTTAGGGATTAAGAGTTTTGTAACAGTTTCGGATGGAACAGTAATACCTAATATTAACAAGTCTAAAAAACCTAAATCTGTATATAAGAAAATTAAATACTTCCAGCGTAAATTAGCTAGATGTAAAAAAAGAAGTAAAAACAGAATAAAAGTTATTAAGAAACTCCAACTTTTGCATAGGAAGTTACGGTGCATAAGACAAAATCACATACATCAGGCAACAACAATGCTGGTGAAAACCAAACCAGCTAAAATAGTTATTGAATGTCTGAATGTGTTAGGAATGTTAAAAAACCGTAAACTTTCAAGAGCAATTTCAGAAGCTGGATTCTATGAGTTCGCAAGACAGATTGAATACAAATGTAAATTATATGGAATTGATTTTGTAAAAGCAGATAAGTTTTTTCCAAGTTCTAAACTATGTAGTAATTGTGGATGTAAAAAGGATAAATTAAAATTATCTGAAAGAACATATCACTGTGAGCATTGTGGGAATGTAATTGATAGGGATTTAAACGCTGCTATAAATTTATCATACTTATAAATTGTTAAATATATTTATATACCGTTTGATACACGGGAATTAAAGTCTGCGGAGAACTATGCAAACTGGATAAACTTTATTTTAAGAATAAATGATTTTATTCGGGGTTCTATGAAACAGAAAGTTAACTTCGTGAGAATTGACATAGTAAAAGCTTATTTGTTGAGTTTAATAGACTTTTCGTATCGGAATGTGTATCTAATACTGACAGTTATTCTGAAAAATTATCAGAGGCAATGTTTAATCTTACACACAGTCTTGATGAAACAGAATATGAACTAACTCCAGATGAAAAATTGGATGTTATTAATACTCTTCCTGATAATTCTTTTCTAAATAATGAAAAAGAAAATGAAATGGATATATAGAAAGGAAGTGGTTACTTATGACAATAGATGAAAAACTTTATAAAATAATAGATGAAAAAACTCTTTTATTGGAAGATGAATATATTTATGGGATGGATATGTCAACAGAAATACTTGAACATTATAACAAAATGCAATTTGGAACAAGACTTTCTAAAATTTCTGACAGACCTGAAGAATCAAAAGAATTTGTAATGGACAGTGATAATTATATTCTTTTAAATGAAACTTTTGAAGATAATTCCAACTGGATTACAGAACAATATAATTACAATCCTTATTCTGACGCTTCATTTGTACAGATGGAATATTTAATGTATCAGAAATATTTAGACAAAATTATTACAGATATTGGAATTAATGCGGCAGAAGAATATAAATTTTCAAAAGAACTTATAAATGAAATAAAAGGTCAGTTAAATGGTGAATATGATGAAGAAATGTCAAAAAATTTTATCATAGAAAATCATACTAGGGAATATATTGAAAATTCTAATGATTATGAAAATCCTGAAATAAATTTTTGACTTTAATTAATACTTATGCTATAATTAAATTAACTTAATTAAAAGAAAGGTGGAAATAATTATGGCAAAATGTCCAGTATGTGGCGGAAAACTAATAGAAAATGATAAGACTATACAGTGTGAGCATTGTTTTCCAGAAAAGGCTTGTGATTTTACTTTATGGAAGGAAAGCACTAAAAAGTTTTTTGGTGTGAATTTAACAATGGAACTTGTTGAAAAAATTCTCGGCGGAGAAGAAATTGAAATTACAAAAAAATCAAAAGCTGGGAATGACTATACAGGAACATACACTATAGCAAAAAATGATAAGGGATTCTGGGGATTAGAAATGACAGGATTTGCAAACAAGGATAAGAAATAGTTATTATAAAATAAGTCTTAAAAAGGCTTATTTTTTTTATGCTTTTAGTTGACTTATGTTATAATATATGGTATAATAAATGTATAACATATATGAGGGAAAGGAAGAATTTAAGTATGGAAAGTTATAAAATGAAAGAAAAAGAAGTCACTATTGTGACTATAGATACAAACGGACTTAATAAAGATGATGATATAATATGTATAATGGCAAAAAGATTTGTTATAGTAAGAAAAACGGAAGAACTGTCATTAAAATTAAAAGATACATTTAAAAGATTTTATGTACCAGCAGGAGACCTTAATCCAGATTCTCAAAAATATCATAAGTGGGAGAAAAGGGAACTTATAAAAAAGGCAAGTAAACAGGAAAGTGATGTATTTAATAAAAAGGAATGTACAGAACTTTTAAAATTTGCCAAAAACAGTCTTATTGTTACAAATTCAAAAGATTTCCTACGTAAAATGATATGGCAGTTTACAAGCCATTCACAGGCGAAACGTATAAGCTCAAACAGAGTAATAGGACTTGTGGAAGATACTAAAAATATCATAAAAAAAGAAGGACAGTTCGGTATAATAAATCCTAATTTATATGATATTATGGATTATTATGCTGTAATATATGAGGATAATCATATTATGAACGCTGAATTTAAACTGAAACTTTGTACTGAAGTATTTAAGTCAATGCTTATGTGTGAACAGAAACTTATTAAAATAAGATTTGCAAACAGAATTAATTTTATCAATATAAAAGCAATACAGAATTTTGACTTTGAATTTAGGTACGGGTGTGAAAACTTTAAAAAATGGGTAGCTGACGGAAATATCCCTGATATACTATGGGAAAGCGTCAAAAAAAATCCTCAATATTTTGCTGATATGGGTGTTGCTGAAATACCGCTCCGTATGCTTGGAATAAATAAAGGCTATAAATCAAGCCTTAAAGGACTACAGGACGCTTTAACGGCACTTGTGTTAAATGTCAAAGGGGTATATTTTTTCATAAGAAAAGACACTGGAAAACTTATTGGAGTATCTGAAAGAAAGCTTGATTTAAGTGTCGGATATTCAGGAGAAAATCCAATATTTACTGACAGTATTATAGAATACATAAAAGGCATATATAATTATGAGAACATAAGACTTGTTCCATTTTCAATATAATTCTCACATTTTATTAGCATATCTTAAACACGATATGCTATAATTTTATTAAAATAAAAAATTAATGAAAGGAATGTGATATATTATGGATAAAATGTTTGACGATTATGTAAACCGAAAAATGTTTATAGAGGAAATAAGACCTCTTACAGATGAAGAAAAAAATAACCTTGTTATAAAGGATTCTGTTTCGGAAGTTACGTATGAAATAAACTGTGACAGGACACTTGATGATATAAGGAATGTTTCAAATTTAGATGATATGAGTGCCAAGGATTTTATGTTGAAGTTACGTGAAATTGAAAATGAACCTCTGCATATACTAATTGAAGCTGAAGCAAAGAAAACTGAATTTATTATAGACTCGATACCAAGTGATTCCACATTTACCTATAAGGACACATATAATTTTAATGAATATTCCTTTGACGGATATGAGATGGATTTTGATGGGGAGTGTGGAAATGTTAAACTTGAGACATCAGGTTACGTTGAGTGTAATATAAGTGAAGGAAGTGAAGCGTATCAGATAGAGGAACTTTTTGATGAAGCAATACAGTTTAATGAGATACTTTCAGAAAGGGGTATTATGCCGTCAGGAATGTCTGAACTTGAAGAAAAGAAATCCGATAAACTTCTTGAACTTGAATTTGAAGGTAAAGATTTTAAAGATTATGGAGACTATGATAATTATTAATTTTTACAATTGACAAAAATTAAATTATATGGTATAATAAATATAGTTAATTGTGAACGTAGCATAATTGGACTAATGCAGATGTCTACGAAACATCAGATTGCAGGTTCGAGTCCTGCCGTTCACGCCATTTAAAAATTCCAGACACTATGGAAACTGAATTATGTTCTTTCTCAAAAAATTTGGAGGTTTTTTAAAACAAATTTTTTGAGTTTTAAAAAGCCTCTTTTTTATAAAAGGGGCTTGACTTTTATAATTATGCTTGACAAAACTGTCAATAAATAGTATAATATACATAGAAAACAAATTATGGTATAATAAAATAAAAATTTGAAAGGAAATAGAATATGGATATTCCTACTAAAAATACAGCAAGACTTATATCAATGACAATACTTTCTGCACTTGAAGTTGTAAAAATTGCCGCAAACGGATTTGGTTCAATACTTGGAATCTGTACAGTATTTTCTGTTATGTGGGGAAGTACAACACAGGACTGGCAGTATACAAGATTTTTACTTCCTTTGACAGTAAGTCTAATACTTGGCGGTAAACTTTTTTCAGAGGCTGGAATAAGATTTATGGCACTCATGTGTGAAACTTTTTTTAATGAGGAAGAAGAAAACAGAAAAGCGATGGAAGACTATAAAAGAGCATTTGAAAAAAATAGACAGACACACTTTAACAACACTTATAACAATACCTATTCCTATGAGGAATTTGTCACATCACCAAAATATGATATGCAAAGAATAGGAATACTTGAAGAAAGTATAAGGATAATGAATATACAGAAGAATATTAAAATCAACGAAGAAACAATAAAAAAAGCATACAGAAAAAAAGCCAAAAGTCTTCACCCAGACTTAAATAAGGGCAGAGATACGACGGCAGATATGCAGAAATTAAATGAAGCAAAAGATAATCTTGAAAATGATTATGAGTACTGGAATAAATACATGGAAGGAGTGTAATTTATGAAATTTTTAGACCTTAAATATATTGCCTACTATAAATACTTAAATATTGCGACAATACTTATAATGCTTATATTTTTTCTGATACTTGGAATACCTGTAAATCCTGTTACAGTAATAGGAACTGTGCTATTTATATTTCATATTTCAGGAAAATACGATTTTGAGCGAAGTGTTGCCCTAAAGGAACTAAGAAGACGTATATATCAGCTTCCTATAGCAAGAGATAACGAACTCATATGGAAACATAAAGGAAGTATAGGTATATTTTTTGTTGACAGACAATGTAATGTATTCTGGTATTGCGGAACACAAAGCAACTTTGAGGCAATTGCCCTTCCTTTATCAGAAGTATCAATTTATGACAGTTATGATAGAATTACAATAATACACCCAAGCTGGAATACTGGAGTAGTTGCCTTTAAAAATTAGTTGACTTAAATTAACATATATGGTATAATAATTACATAGAACATTATGAAAAAAGAAAGGAAATAATTATGGACGTAGTAAAAAGGATTGATGAATTAAAAAAAATAATAGACAATGGAAAATTTGAAACAAAATATGCTGGTTTTTCAAAAGTGGAAGTATTACTTAGTCAGCACGTACTTACAGTATGTGAAAACATACAGGGATATGGAAAAGATATTGCGGCTAAAATTACATTTGCCTATTCCGACCCTAAAACTGGAATAAGTACATTAAGTGAAATGGTTATAGCAAAAGCTGGAACTCCTTTACAGGAAATAAAAGAAAAGGCTTTTCTTTCTGTAATCGGTGCATTGAAAGAAAATCCTGATGTTACTTCCGAAAATACTAATAAAAACATATCAGAAGAAAATAAAACAGCAGAAACTAAAAAAGAAACAGAAGAACCAATACAGGAAACAGTAGAAGAAACAGAAACAGAAGAACAGACAATAATAGATAATTCTGAAAATAATGAAATTAAAGATGTAACTGATTCTGCAAAAGAAGAAGTTGAAAATAATGAAAATATTGAAGATGTTGAAGACATCGAAGATGTCTTAACAGATAATGCTTCTGAAATGTTTGATAATAAAACACTTCCTAAAAACCCTTTAAATGAAGATTTTACAGGATATGAAAAAACAGAAGATAATGTAAACGATAATGTACAAAATAAAGAAGAAACTAAAAAAGAAACTTCTGATGAAAAAAATGTAGATGACAAAATTGAAAAAGAAATAAATAATATATCTTCTGATGTTACAGAAACTTCTAAAAAAGAAGAAAATGAAAATACAAAAGAAATTTCAGATTACAAACCAAAAGAACTTGACTCAATACAGAAAGGTGAAATTGATGTATTAGTTAAACATTTAAGTGCCAACAAGGACGACAGAAAAGAAGTTGTTAAAAAATTCTTCCAGAGATTAAATTATGAAAAAGGGCTTAAAAAGGAAAATGCTGAAGAAATAACAGAAATTCTTGTAAAGGAAAGTCAGAGACTTGCAAACAGATATACTGAAGAAACAGTAAACCTTATGTTTGATGAAGCATACAAAGGATTAATTCCTGAAGAAACTTCTGAAAATCTTCTGATTAACATAGGAAACCTTAAAATATTAGCCGCTGCAACAGCACTTGCTATAACTGAAATTGTAATCCACGAAATGAGATGGTTATAAATAAAAAAGCATAGATTAAGTTCTATGCTCTTTTTTTATTTATCAATTGAATTTTCAATGTTTTTAACATATGACACTGCGTCATTTTTTGCTGTATCAAGTATATCAGATAATTTATTGACTTTTTCAGTATATTCTATATTGGATAAAGCTTCCTGATTAGTATGCTGCACTATTTCTCCGTCTTTGATTCTGATAATACTGTCAGGAGTTTTTTCATCCACAACTATTCCTATAGTAGTACTGTTTTCACCTTTTATTACACTTTTATATGCGTCATTTGCTAAAAATTTCTGCATAATTATATTATTTTCAAGATTGTTTGTGTCTGACGGTTTTAATATTACAGAATTTTTTCCGTCGCAATTTAAAGCAACATTTATGGCGTCATCCAATGATGTAACATCATTGTTTAACACCTGTTCAAGATAAGCCTGTGCTTCCTGATTTTTTCTAGCTCCGTCATATTTTATTGAAAGCTTGTCAAATGTAGCATTGTTAATACAGTGTATGGAATCATTCGGTATATCGTGAACAATAGTGGCATTATTTGATTTATCATTCACAACTGTTATTTCATCTGGAATTATCTTATCCGTTCTTTCAGGCAGAGTCTTCTGAAATTCATCCCTTAACATACCAAGAGGTTTTATAGTACCCCTCATAAGCTTATTATCATTAGTGTTAAAGGTAGCTGTAGGATTTCCGTTACGTGTTATATATAACGTATTAAAGGATTCCCCATCAAGTGCTGTGATTGAGTCAGTGTTTCTGTAGGTGTCCTTTTCAGCATTTTTAGAACTTCTTGACGAGTATTCATACGCAGTCCCGTCATCCATGATAGCCCTTACGCTTTTTGTTGTAATATCTTCTGGCAGTTTTTTCATTGTATCATTTAAAAGATTGAATGTTATATTAAAATTCTCGCTTTCCTTAAGAGGTACTATCGCCACAACCCTGTCTTCACGTCCGCCAGTATATTTAGCAACTTCTCCATTATCCAGTTTTTCTATTGTCAAGTTGTTTTTTAAAAAGTCTTCCGAATATACTTGAAATATGGAATTTTTTTCTTTCTGTAAGTCATTTTCAGAAAGAAGTCTTGTAATTTTATTGGCATTTAATATTTCAATATCTTCCTGTGTCTTATCCATTTTCTGACTAAGGGACAGATATTCCCTCACATCATTTGAAAATGATTTGGACAGGTCTTCCGACAATGTTTCAATACCAAGTCTTATTCCGTTATCTGTTATATTCTGTAATGTCAGTCTGTCAATATCATTTGTGATTATTATAGTTCCTCTGTAAGTTCCAGTAAGAGGTTCTAGGTCTTTTTCAAGATTGTCATATAAAGTTACACCAATAATTTTTGATTCCTTCGTTGTATTTTTATCATTACTCATTACATCTTTTAACTCATTATTTAGTGATTTATCTGAAAATTTCTGAAGAACCTTTGTATACTCCTGTTTTATTTCTTTTTCTATAGGAGCTTTTGAAATATCTTCTGGATTTTCCACATCGTGATTATCCCCTATATCATCCCAGTTAATTTCGGCTTCCGTTTTAGAATCAACTCTTGCCTTTTCTACAGCTTCATATTTCTTAAACACTTCATATATTTGAGTTTTAACCTCTTCTTCACTTACACCTTTTTCTTCGGCATTACGTGAAATACGTCTTACAGTACGTTCAAGGCTCTCTTCTTTTCTTGCTTCGTTAATTTCATCCCTCATTATTCCCATTTTCTGTCTTTCATTTAAAACTTCAATATTTTCTGACAGAAGGTCATATGAAAACTCCCTTTTACCGTCAAGAGATATTTTAAGTGACATATTTTCCGAATTTTCAGGAAGATATTTAATTACTGGTTCTCTTCCTACGTTAAGTGAGTAAAACTTTTCAATTTCATTATTAATTTTGTACATATTTGAAACCATTCTGTCACAAATTTCTTCATTCCAAAGACTAGCTTTGTCCGTATCACTTAAATATGCTGTCATTCCAGTATTCTGAAGCTCAATTATTGTATTTTTTTCTTCAAATGTAACTGTAATTTCGTTGTCATATTTACTTAAATTAGCAATTATATCCTCTTCAAGCATTTTTTTGTCATATGCCATTTATCATCACCTGTCCTTTATAAAATCATATGTATAATTATAACATATTTAAAAAATTCATACTAATTTATATTTCAATTGACTTATTTTAATATATATGATATAATAAAAACACAATAATTATAATTTAAGAAAGGAAGTAATTATGGATATACAGACAATTATGGACAAATTTTCTAAAAAGGAAACTTTTGAAAAGGAAAATATGAATGTATATATTGAAGAAACAGAAGAAGGTGTTAAAGTATATGAACTTGGAAAAGGAGATGAATTTGCTGAAAATTCTGAGATTTCATATAATGAGCCAAAATCATTTATAGAATTTAAGAAAAATGGTGTTGAAATTTTTTATGGTAAATATAACTACATAGAAAATAAAAATACTGGAAAAGCAGAAATACATGTTGTACAGATAGTGTACATTGACTCTAATAAATCATTTATTGAATTATCAGATGTATATAATACAGGAGATTTATTTGCACTTTTAGTAAAAATGCTTATGATAAACGCTGTTGAAAAATTAAATGTAACAGGTCTTAAAAATTCTTCTGATTATATTGAAAGTGCTGTAAGAAATATAAACTCATATTCACCGTATTATTTCAGAAGATTTTCAAAATACGGGAAAGATGTACCTATTCCTTTTGGAAATGATGAGTGTTTAGAAAAATTTCATAATGTTATATATGATATGGAAAAAAGTTTGGAAGGAAAGTATTATGTTTCAAATTTTATGGTTAAATTTATATTTAAAAAATTTATTAATATGTTCAGATTAAACACAGAAAAAGAAAAATATATAAAATTTCTTGAAGGTAATGTTTTTTCTTCAAACCTTATAAGCTACTGGAAACTTATAAAAGATGATAAACCAGCTGACGAAGAACTTTTTAATGTTATAATGACAACTGTTTATAAAAGCAGATGGAATGAGTTTATGAAGGAATCTGATATATTCCATAAAACATATCTTATAGTATCTGAAAAGAAAACAAATAGTATAAAGGTTATGGAATATATTATTGAAAATATGAAACGGAATAGATTAAAGAAAAATCTTACAACACTTTGTAATCTTTTAGATGAACTTATGAATGAGAAAGGATTGTTATGAAAAAAATTATAAATTTTATAAGAGACCTTTTTGAAGATTTTGGTAATGTAATAATGGAAGGTATACTTATATCAGTAATAATAATTTTGACAGGTCTATTAATTTGTTTACTGTATTTTTTTGTAGAATCTTTAGTAATAACATTTAATCAATGGAATATAAAAGTATTATGGGTTATACTTATTATAATTTCAGCAATAGTAATATTTTTTATTCTTGGTGGAATAGGTAGAGCTTTTTCGTTGTTATTTGAAAAATTTCAGGAAAAAAATACAAAAGGAGAAAATAATGAAGAAATTATGGGATAAACTGACAGAACTTGCCGACGAAGGTGGTTCATTATTTGTGATAATTGCGTTTTTTAGTATATTTTTGATAGGGATACCTTACTTGATATATAAAACAGGCTATCTTATGGATGTTCTTTTAATAGTAGGTGGTGTTACATTTGGAATTTTAGCATTATTTATTTTATTTATCATTTTAGGACTTTTGAGAAGATTATATATACATTTGAAAAATAAAATAAAAAAGAGGAATAAGGATAAATAAAAGAGATTTTTTCAAAAAAAGACGTATAAACTTAAAACGAGGAAGTAATTCCTCTTTTTTTTATTTTAAACACTTTTAATGTCCGATAATAATTTTACAAATTAATTATTTTAAAAATTCACATATTCACAATTTCAAATAAATATGTTATCATTAAAACTGAAAGGAAAGGGATAAAGTATGAACCAGTTTAGATTAAAACTGTCAAGTATATCACGTACAAAGGGAAGACCACCTCTTGATAAGTACAGATATATAACAAGAAAAAGGGAATATAGCGACAGACCAGACCTTATGACCTATGGCGAAATTAATATTCCCAGAACTTTTGGTAATTCTGAAAGAATGTGGAAAATGTGTGAGAAATATGAAAGAAAAAATGCACAGCTTTATTACGATATTGAAGCAAATCTTCCTGAAAATATGAATATAGACCAGTATGAAAGAATTGCAAAGGATTTCATAAGTACAACATTTTCAGAAAAAACAGCTGTATCTTATGCGATACATAATAAAAGACAGATTGACGGAAAATATCATCCGCATTTACATATTATGTTTTCCTCAAGACAGTTTCCTGATGTATTAGGTATTTCTGAAAAGGATATGTTTGATTCAAGAATATCTCCAAAATATGACGGATATTCAAAAAAGAAATATCTATATTTTATAAGGGAAAATTTTGCAGATTCCTGTAATAAAGAACTTGAAAAGGCTGGGAGACTACCTGATATGAAAAGTGAATCCTACAGGACACTTAAAAAAAGAGCGGAAGAAAATAAGGATTATGAACTTGCCTCAATATATGATAAATTACATAAATATAAAAAACCCCACAATGACGAAAATTATGTAAACTGGATAATAAAAAGAAGACAGATTGAAAAGGGTATAAGGGAGAAAGGAAATGATGATATGTTTTTAAGTGAAATACAGAAATTATCAGTTATGAATTATGAAGGGATTAGACGAAAGGAATATAGGGAGCGTCTATATGAACACGAAGAAAGACTGAAAAAAGACAGGATGAAAAGAAAGGAACAGGAACTTTTAAAAAATGAAAAGGATATGCTCACATTATTTTATGAACGTGTACGTGAATGTAACAGGCTCTACAGGAAAAGCCGTGAATTTGAGGATATATCAAGAAGTAAGGTTGAGGGAATGTATTCGGAAATACTTGGTGAGGATATAAAAAATTATAAAATAAATTTACCGCATTTCATATCAGACGGAGATTTACACGTAAACCGTGATGTGATAGAAACACGTAACACAAAACAGATCCAGAAGAAAGTGAAGGAACTGTCAAAACTTGAAAATCAGCTTGAAAACGGACAGAATTTAAGTGAATATTCAAGATACATCACAACACAGGATATTAATTTTACACTTACAAATGCAATGCTCAAGGAAGAATTAAGAAGACGGCAGAAAAAAAGGGAAATTTCAGATACAATAATGACTGAAATGATTGACAATATTGCAGAACACGAAGCAAGAAGATTAAAAACAATTAATCCTGATGAAGATATTCTTGAAAAAAAATTACGTGATAAAAGCTTAAATCAGATTATTCACGAAATTAATGAAAGAAATCTTGCAAATGCCTATCTTCTATATAGGATTGAAGAACTTGAAAACAGCATTGTTTCAACAAAATTTAAAAATGACCCGCAAAGTCCTCTTGATATGGAAGGGATAATTGCAAAATTTAATAATGGTGAACGTGGGGATATAATGCGTGAGCTTGAAGAAAATGCTGTTTATTTGGAAGACCAGATAAATAAAGGTTTTGATGTATTTTCAGAAAAAGCTATGAAAACAGTTACAGTTTATGGAAGATATGACGGCGGACAGGAAGAATTTTATACAAGAAAAGAACTTGCTGACTTTTATGAGGAACTTATAAATAAGGAAAAAAGCTATGAAGAAGAATATAATTTACAAGTATATGCTCAAAATAATGTAGTACAGGAAAAGAAAAGTGGTGGAATTTTTTCATTCATATCAAAAAAGGAAAATCCAAAGGAAAAGAAAAAGATTGTAAAAAAAGAACTTACTTCCGAAGAACAGGCAAGAAAAAATGACCTTTATGATATTCTTTATAATAAAAATTCAGAGCTTGTAAGACGTGAAAATGAGGAACGTATTAAAATAAGAAAAAGATATGAAGTATTGGCTGAAAACCTTGAAAAAATTAATTATTACAGGGAAATCGCACTTGAATTTCTGGAATTTACATCAGCATTTGATGAAAGGCATGAAGAGACAAGTGAATTTTCAAGAAATATCAAAGAATTTGCTAATGAAATTGCAAGATTTAAGGATGTTGCTCCTGAAAATAATATAAAAAATGATACGGACTATCCGTTTTAAAATTAAATATTTATAAAATTTTGGAAAATATTTTTCTCCTAATCATCGGTTGTATTCTTCTAAAAGTACCATAAAATAAGACTTTGTTGTGAATTTCATTATTGACAGTTCTTTAATTATGTTATATAATTCCAATAACTTGGAAAGAAAGGGATAACATTTAAGGAAAGGAAGTGATGAAATTTGCAATCAAAAGATTCAAGTGAATATCTGGAAAAAAATCCAATTCCCGAACGTGTTATGGGGAATGAACGTGATTTCAGGGATATTTACCACAGACTTGCCCTTGCAACATTAAAAACGAGACTTCTTGCGTGGGTGTTTGGTATGACAACTGTAATATCCTTTGCTGGAATGTACTATTATATGACACGTGTCCACGACAGGGTAATCGCAGTCCAGATAGACAAGGATTCAGGTGCAACAATAGGTGTTACACAGTTAAAGGCAAGTCTTAATACACAAGTACCAGACAAGGCTATGGAGTATTTCCTTGTAACAGAAGTCATTACAAAACTCCGTACCATACCTCTTGACAAGACACAGTACCTTAAGAACATTGAGAGTACATATGCCTTCATGACACCAGCCAGTAAACAGAAATTTGCAGACTTTATTAAACAGACAAACACGGCAGAGATTTTAGAATCAAAATCACAATCCATAAACACTACGGTAAAATCTTTTAATAAAGTGCCTGACTCAAAGGACACATACAGCATAAGATGGCAGGAAGTAACATACGACGGTGAAAAAACAGAAGAAACAAACAATTATGTGGCACTGGTGACAGTAACAATTAAAGAAACCACGGAAGCTGATTTTAGAAGAAATCCTTTTGGAATAATTATAAAGGATGTCTCTATATCAAAAGAAAATATCAATTAGGAAAAGAGGTATTCAAAATATGAGAAATTTCATTATATCTTTTCCAAAATTAAAAGCAATACTTCTTTCAAAAAAACCTGATAAAAAAACTTTGAAAAAATTAAACATTTTAACAACATTTATGTATATAGCAATGTTTATAACAATTTCTTATGCCTCTTCTGGCGGAAGCGGTGGAAATTTATCAGCAGCAGTAGACCTCATAAATAAAGTACAAAAAGGTGCTGAATGGTTAATTTCAGGAATAATAGTTATTCAGGGACTTTTCCAGATTTATGAAGCCAACCTTGAAATAAGCGGATGTATTACAGCTTTTATGGAAGCGTGGGTAAAATGGGCGTTATTTCAGGGAATATTAAATGCAGTCAGAGCTTTTTTTGGAAGCGGAACAATGTTATTTTAAAAATAAAAAATAAATAAAAATAAGAAAGGATTTGAAATTTATGACAATATCGTTAAATAAAAGATTTTTAGCATTAAACAAAACGTTTGAAAAAATTAAAAAAAATAAGATTTTTATGTCAGTAATGCTTGTACTGGGGGTTATCACAATATTTGCGGCAGCTTCTAAAACAGCTGACATCGGAAGTGCACAAGGAATATTTGCAGAAGTCACAGGTGGTGGAGCTGGTGGAGGCGGTAACTTTTTGAAATCAATTCTTGATGGTATAAAATGGATTGTATTCTGGGGTATCATAATATTCTCATTAGTTCAATTCTTTACTAAAGGTTCAAGAGACTTCAACCTGTCAGAATTTATAGTTCACTTGGTTGTAACAGTTATAATAGCTTGGTTAGGTGCTAACTTTGCAGACATTATAAAAAAAGCGGCAGGAGCTGAAGTTGATACAAACACTAAACAAATTGTATCAGTAACAGATAATGTAAATACTGTTCCAGAGGATATTGTTGAATATGTAACACCTCTTGGAATTATTAAGCAATAAAATAACAGTTGATTTTTAAAAGGGAAACCTTGAAATTGGAATCCCTTTTAAAATTAGTCTTTTAAAAATTTACACATATTCACATTGACACAGTAACATAGTGAGGGGAATTATGAAAAATATAAGAATTACAAAGGAAAATTTATCCCAGATAGATACAGTAACGGCAGTCCTTAATGTGTTATCAATCGGAGAACTTTCAGATAAATCATATACAGTTGAAAAACAGGGCAGTATTAATATTGGAATAGAATTTTTTCACGGTTTTCTTGAATATTACACCATACTTCTTATAAGCCAGTTTACTGATTTTTCAAAGGATGAAATAAATTACGAACTTGAAATTGCAATACCTGAAAACTTTGAAAAGGAAATAAAAAATCTCGAACTTTCAGGCGAACTTCCAGTTTTTGTTAATTTCAGGAAGAAATGTATGAGAATTATGTTAAAAAATATACAAAAATTTAAAAACGCTGAAATTAAAGGTGTTCTTTCAAAAATAAATACAATGATAATAAAACATCTTGAAGAAATTCAGAAAATGGACGACAGAAAAGGTTATTATGACAAAGTTGAAAAATTTACTGAAGATTCATTAAAAGAATTTAGGGAAGAAAATCAGAATGATGTTATAAACATTTCAAAAATTTCAAGGGGATGTGCCTTAATATTCTTTACATATGAATATCTTATTAATAACAGTTATAACGCTATAAAGGAAGAAATTCGTAAAAGTTTAACAAGAACCGAAATAAACCTTGATGTTACCGAAACCTTTATGATTTTCTTAACAGAAATATATAAATACTGGTTACTTACTAACGGTAAAAACTACTTTATGGTTAAGGACAATACATCTAAAAATTACATAGGAAAACTTACAATAGATGATAAACCTGTATTTAATGACAGAACATTCGGACAGAAGTATATAGCATTACTTCTTTATATGAGTTTTGAATCAATGTCAACTTTCCCAATGTATACCACTAAAGAAAAGACAGGATGTATTGATTCGGATATTCTTACTGTAAATATTGAAGACAGTATATGGTATGCACCAAACAACATATCTGTTAAGAACAAGACTCCTGAAAGTGATATTATAAGACGTTATTATATGTTAGACCCCGATATTGAAAAATATGCAGGCGGAAGACCGATGATGGGAATGTTTATTTCAAGTGCAAATATGGTAAGAAGAAATAACAGAAATTCAAATGAATTTAGGGAAATGTATGAGCTTTCCACACGTTATGACAAAAAAACTTTTTATAAGAAAATGTATCTTGAATTTAATAAACTTCTATCTGAATTTAAAAATAAAGAACCTAATGAAAGTGAAAAGGTTTTAATTGACCTTATGATAAACTTTAAAAAATCCAATATTACATTAGTTAAAAATATTGAAATTCAGAAAGCTATATATATTAACAGACGTTATGTTGAAAATGATATTCTTAAAAATTCACTGCTTGTATATAATCCCAATATAACAGATGAAACTTCAATGGAATATAAAATGCTCACTGTAAGGACTTATGTACTGGATTATGTAACTGAAAAAAATCCAGAGTACACCAAGGAGACAATACAGTTAATATCAGATATAATTATGTTCATATTCAGTAATAATTTTAATCTTTTTAATAATGAGGATATAATGAGAAGTTATGATTATATGACTGAAATTGCAATGTATATGTCAAGAGTATTAAATAACGAAATGGACGATGAAATATTTGAAAACACTGAAACATTAGTTAGAATATTTCAAAAATCATTTGAAATATATATTGACCTATTAGGTGAAATAGGTTATAATCCTCAAGGAAGACCAGCTAATGTTGAAGATGGCAAGGAACAGGAGAAACAGTTTGATTCAATATGGGAACAGCTGGAAGCTAAGGCAATTATATTTGACCTTAAAAGATAAATAAAAAGAAAGGATTGCACAAAAAAGTGCATAAGGTGAAAAGGATGAAAAATAAATTTATGCCTTTAAAGGTATTAACAGTTGCAGGAATGATGGCACTTGCAGGACTGAGCTATTCAAACGACGGAAAAGCAAAAGCGACAGTAAAGGAAATACAGGAAGCAACAGCAACATTTGAAGAAGAAGCTCTGCCTAGTCAGACCGCTCAAATGCTGTCAGGTAAAAAGGACGCAATCAAAAAAGTTGAAACAACTTTTAAATACAGTCCAAGCTCAATCTATGAAATATGGGTATCACCAGACTATTCAACAAGAATTGAATTAAATCCAGATGAGGATATTACATATGTCGGTGGTGGAGATACTACCAACTGGAAAATAGATATGTCAAAAGGTGGTGAAAAATCTGCAACATCTGTCTATATAAGACCAGTTGAGGATGATATTAAATCAAACCTTATTATTCAGACAACCAAAAGAACATATACATTTCTTATAAACGGAGATGAAAAATTATATAATATAATAATAAAATTTACTTATCCGCTGGACGCTGGAACGAGTGTATACAGAACAGACTCAAGTATACCATCAATACTTGAAAACGGAGTATCTGAAAGTGTACAGACTGGTGCAAGTGATATTAGAAATATTACAACTAACTATAAAATAACTCCTAGTACATATGACTGGTCGCCAGTTGGAGTATATAATGACGGTAAAAAAACATACATAAAATTTAAGGACACAATGTCCGAAAGTCCAATACTTGTTGTAAAAGGTTCGACTGGAAAGCTTGAAGAAGTCAACTACCATCAGGAAGGAAACGTAATAAGGGTTGACAAGGTTATTAAGGCAGGACAGCTAAAACTTGATAAAAAAGTAGTAAAATTTGAATTAAAATAAGGAAAGGGGGATTACTGTAATGGGATTTTTTGACAGATTTAAAAGAAATAAAAAGGAAGATGAATTTTCAGAAGAAACTAATTATAATCCTGAAAATAATTCTTCTGAAAATGAAAATGCTGAATATGAAGGTGAGCCTCAAAATGATGAACCTCAAAATGATGTACCTCATAACGAAGAAAATCTAAATAATGGTGACTTTGAAAGTGAAGACAGTTCAAATGCAATCATATCACGTAATAAAGGTATTTCAAAAAATATGGTTGTTATGGGGGCATTATGTATAGTCGGTGCTGTTATTCTTTTTGGAGCGAGAATGCTTTTCAACGGCGGAAAACTTCAGAAAGACCCTCAGAATCAGACTGACAATAATAAAATAGATATTGCTGACGACCAGCCTATCGGTATTGAGGACGCAAACGGAGATACTGGGGATTTATTAAATGAAGCTGAAAAACAGCAGCAGGAACAGGACGCAACATCAACTGACACATCTGGTGTAACTGAAGATGGTGGTGTCAGTGAAGAAGAGTTCAGGAAAAGTCTTGAGCAGAGTGACAATGCTGGTAGCCAGTGGGATAACGTAGGTTCAAGTCCTGAAAGTTTTGGTGGAAGCAGTGGTGGAAGTAGCGGTGACTTATCTGAAGCAGGAACTCACTTGTCAGCAGAAGATATAAAAGCCGCACAGGAAGCAGAAAAGAAAAAGCAAAGGGATGATAAACTTGCACAGGCACGTGCTGGCGGACTATCGTTTATGTCAAACCAGCAGGCTGGTGAGTCAAATTCTTCAGGTGGAGCTGGTAATAATGGCGGAACAATAACAGCTTCAAATGGACGTGTAGACCCTAATCAAGTACCAGCTGGAACTTATTCGGTTGCTCCTGACGGAAGTGTAACACAGGTATCAGGTGGTGGTTCTGGTGGCGGACAGCAAGGTTCAAACGCACAGCAACAAAATAATACTGACCCGTTCAGACAGACAAACCCAGCTATCACAGGAAGAGGGGCTGCTGGATATGGTTCAGTTAATACAAATTCAGGAACACTTTCAGCTCAAAACTCAAGATTTGTATTAAGTGCAGGACAGATTATTCCAGCAACACTTTTAAGCGGTATACGTACAATAACATCAGATATGGCTATAGCTGTAGTTTCAAGTGATGTCTATGATACAAGAAGCGGAAAACATCTTCTGATACCTCGTGGTAGTAAAATATTAGGTGAATATACCCCTTACATAGATGGAGCTAACTTCAGAGTCATCACAATATGGAACAGAATTATATTCCCTAATGGGGATTCACTTAACCTTGCACAGTTCAAGGGAGTTGACCTACAGGGATATGGTGGTATGAAGGCACAGGTTAATACACACTTCTGGAGAAAACTTGGAAATGTGGTAATGTCAACACTTACAGCGGTTGCATATAACTTTGCTGACAGGCTTACGATAGAAAACGGGAAAGTAAAGCTTACCAAATATCAGGTTAGGGATAATACTGGACAGAATACTACAGATAATCCTACAACGCTAGGAGAGGTTATACAGCAGATACAGAACGAAACTCAAAACAAGAACAGTCAGATACAGACAGTGCTTACGATAAAGTCTGGTACAAGATTTAATATACGTGTAAATTCTGATATAATACTTGATTCAGCTTATAAACCATATTATAAATAATAAGGAGAGTAATTTATGAAACAGCAGGAAGAAAAAAAATATATAACGGTTGAGCAGAAAATGCTTACCAAACTAAGATGGTTTTTTCTTCTTATACTGCCTGCCATTACGATTACACTTCTATTCTTAAACGGCTGGCTTCTGACAAGGACATACAAAAAGTCTTTTGAGGAAGCCTTTGCCGTATATATGGCAAGACAGAATGAAGAAGCGGTAAATTTAGCCAGACAGAGAGCCGTTGAAGGTTATATGAATGATTATGATGTGGCAATGACAAGAAAGGAGACACAGGATAAGAAATTCAGACGTCCAAAAATTGACGAAGAAAAAATGAGAGCTAAAATTTTATCTTCAATAAAGGACGAAAATACAAAACCTGAAATGGAATACAACAAGGATTTGCTGGAACACCCGAAAAATTCCGAACTTAAAAAAATGTATAACAATATAAATATATTCACGATTCTGTTTGGAATAGCTGATACAAAAAAGTTTAATCTGAACGGAAAAGAAATTACATTAAAAAACTTTGTATCAGACTATGAGCGTGATATATATGGAAGATTAGTACCAAAGACAAAAACTGTCACAAATAAAATAGACGGACTTCCTGATAAGGAACTTATACTTGATAAAAATGGTAAAGTACAGTATACAAAAATATATCCTCTTGATGGAAAAAAAGAGGACAGTATAGTTCTTTTTGCAACTGAAATTTTTGTCACAGTTCTTATCGGATATATGCTATGTATTAAAAGACCGCCGTTTTATACGTATCACGGAAGTGCCAAATGGGCTGAAAGCTTTGACCTCATATACAGCCACGATACAAAGAAAATTTATGAAATTGACTTGGTGAATGTCGTCGACGGAGTAATACTTGGAAGGTTTGACGCACCATTTATGGAGTACAGGTACTATGAGCGGAAAAACAAGCTCTTTGAATTTACCAAGAAGAAACTTTTTGATAAATTACGGAAGGAAAAAAATGGTACAACAAAATATAAGGGGAAAGAATTTAAGAACAAGGATTTACTTAAGACCCTTGAAAATGATAAAATGAACCTTGATTTTCATAAACTTATACCATTAATTCCTGAAGTATCAAGCGGACAGAGTGTATTTAAGAAACACTTTGAAAGAATTTGGAGACCCGAACAGATAATATTAAAAGATGACTCTAAAACACACGTAATTGTTGCCGCACCTACCCGTACAGGTAAAGGGGTATCAATCATTACAACTACGCTTCTTGAATGGGTACAGTCGGTATTTGTACTTGATATTAAGGGAGAAAACTATCAGAATACGGCATACTGTAGAAAGAACCGTTGGAACAATATTATCATACGTTATGCCCCTAAGTCAGATAATTCAAGCTCATATAATCCGTTAGGAGAAATAAGGCTTATGACTAACAAGGAAGCGGAAGACATAATGAATATTGCAAACATTGTTACAACAAAGGAAAAACCAGACCCGTTCTGGGACACATCGGCAAGTTCACTGCTTCGTGCCTGTATTACAAGAATTGTTTATGAAGTATTCTTTAATAATCCAGTATTCGAGGACGCTAAAGGAAACCGTGTATCTAGGGAACTTATTACGGACGAAACATTCTGTACTAAATACTTCCCAGTAGTTGAAGGAAACTTAGGACAGGTATTTGACTATCTTGTATCAAGCCAGTTTAACCTTCCACGTATTGCAATACTTAAAATGCAGAGTACAGTTGAAGATTTCTTCAGTTACTGTAAGGATGAAAAACTTGTTAAAATTGTACAGAACAGACTCTGTCAGATTTATCCTAACTTTAAGGAGCTTATTGCTGGTGGAAGGGAACTTACTGAAGAAGAGGCAACACAACTCAGTGGAATAACAAATCTCCCCGGAATGGGACAGACTAAGGTTGAGTTACCTAAAATAAACAACTTTACTAAAATGGATTATACTAAAATGAATCCAGACGGAAGTTTTGTATCAGAAAACGTACCTCATAAAATTAAGTGGCATACAGGACGTAAACACCCTGAAGTAGTATCAGGATTTACAGATTCCTCACAGGCTTCTGAAAATACTACATCAACAATTATAAAGGTTACAACTACATGTATATCACTGTTTGGACTGCCTACAGTCAGAAAGAATACAAGTACATCAGACTTCAGAATTAGGGATTTAATGTTCTATAAAAAACCTATGAGCTTATATTTAGTAGTTCTTCCAGCAGATATATTAGACGTTGCACCACTTGTTAGAATTATGATAGTACAGCTTGTGAACGGACTTACGCCAGAACAGGATTATAGAAATGAAGTAAAACCGCCTCATAAATTACTAATGCTATTAGACGAGTTCCCAGCTATCGGAAAAATTGAAGTTTTAGAGACTGCGGCTGGATTCGTTGCAGGTTATGGTATGAAGTTAATGCTTATCAACCAGTCATTAGACCAGTTATTCCAGATTTATGGGGAAAAAAATAAGTTCATGGGTAACTGTCAGCTTCAAATATTTTATACCTCAAACGATAACGGTACAGGAGAATATGTATCAAAGGCAATAGGAAATGAAACAATAAGACTTGTAACAAACAAAAATATGCAAAGTTTATTCAGAAAAAATACATCAAGTCCAAGTGAACAGTTTACTGGAAGCCCTTTGATTTCAACAGACCAGTTAAGACGTTTACCGCTTAATAAAATACTGATTATATTAGGGGGTAAAACTCCGATAATGACAGAAAAAATACGTTACTTTACTGACCCTCAGTTTATGTACTGGAGTAAGGATATACCTCTTATTGGAACTGAATCCTGCTATAATCTTGAAAGACAGTACACATACAATAATGCCTACAATACTTGTGCAGATATTGAATTTTTAACTGGAGATAACAGGACTAAATATGTGCCATACAGGGAACAGCTTGACGATGAATGGCAATATGCGGAAAGTCAGAAGGAAATTGACAAGATGAACCTATTTGAGCGTATATGGCTTATCAATCAGAGCAGAATAACAGAAAATGAAAGACTTCAGGGATGGCAGAACAAAGGTCGTAAGGAAGGACAGCTTTCAATGAAGATACGTGAGATTGAACCTGACCTTGATGTAAATGTTGCACTTTATATGAACGCCAAGGCTATGCTTAAAAAGGCTGGGTATCTTGATGAAAAAGGGAATATAATATCTTCCAATAAAATCAAGCCTTATAGATATGAAAAGGTTAATGACCCGTTACAGGAAAAAAGAGCGTTAGACAAATACGTACGTGTAAATGATGTTGACACTAAAGGAAAACTTGCTGGACAGATAGTAGAAGAGTTTGGTACTGAAAAAGTTTTAAAAAGATGTATGGATGTATATAGAGCATACAGAAAACTTGAAGCTGACGCAAGACGTGCTGAAAGCTATGATAAATCTGTTGCAAGTGCAAAATCTTCAGAAGCAAGAAAACATAAAGAGGAACTTGAAATCGAAAAGAAAAAGAATATTGTAACTGAAGATGATGAAATGCAGACAGCAAATATATCAGACCAAGTTGTCAATAATCCAAAAAGCTCATTAGACATTGCAAAGGAAAAAGCTCATGATGTCAAGGTTGAGGGAGTAAAGGACGGACTTGATATATCTGATATAAGACAGGCTGAAGAAGAAAATAAGGAAGTCGTTGAAGAAAATTTTGCAATAAGATATGGACGTGATTATCAAGCCTCGCCATTATACTGGAAAGAAAGAAAAGGTTGTTCAGAAGAACAATGTCTAGCTGAAATGATGGCATATCTTGGAAACAATTTCACATCAGCTCACAAGACAAGCATTGAAAGAACATACCATATGGGAAAATAGTACAGGAAAAATTGAATATATAAAAGTGTGAAAAAAAAATAAATTTCACACTTGCATATATTCACAAATTATGTTAAAATTTATTAAATCAAATGTTTGCAGGAAGGCTGCAAAGAAAGGAAATATAATATGGCTGAAAAAAATAACAATACTGTTACAAACAGAAAGGCTACCCTTGTAGGAAACTACTATGAAAGGGAAAGTAAAATTGACGACGACTTAAAGGCGTTATTACAGAGAGTCGCTGAACTTAAAGCAAATAAACAGAGAACTGCAAAGAAAAACAGACAATACCTTGCACTCAGAATATTTGAACTGTTCTTTGAAAATACTGAACTTGGAAGAATATTTGCGTATAACAGGGGAGAAATTTTCAGAAGTGACGAAAAAGTGGAAACTTTACTTATTATGTTTGATGAACTTGCTGAAAAAATTAAGCTTGATAACGACACATTCGGATTAAAGGATGTTGACTTATCAGTACAGGACGACAGTGAAATTATTCCTGAAGCTAATGAAAATACGTCTGAAGATGAAAATGAAGCTCTTGATGAAAAAAATAAAACTTCATACACACAAGGTAACGCATATACTTCATCAAAAGATGAAGATGATGACGATGATGAGGACGATAATTCTTCACAGTGGTAAAAATAAAATAACAGCATAGAGGTTATATCTATGTTGTTTTTTTGTTGAAAGAAATTAAATAATATGATATAATTAATATAAAAAAAGAAAAGAGAGGAAATTTATGAGAAGTCTTGGAAGAAAAAACTTTACAACAAAAATAGATGTAAAAGATAACGGAAAAACACTTATTGCAATTATGCCAGATATTACCGTTACAATAGAAGGTATAAACCCTCAAGTTGCGGCATTTGAAATAAGAAAGGCTGATAAAAGTGAAAAGGATATGGGATTTGAAAGTTTCGTTAAAATGATTGAACCAATGGCAAGTATACAAATTGTTCCAACTGTTACTTTAACGGAAGAAGTTAATGAAAGAATTTATTCATTTTTTATGAACTTTATAAGAACTTTACAGAATAAAGGATATAAAAGCATAAAGGCAAATATGTCAAGAATGAGTGTCGAAATAAAAAACGGAAAGGAAATAATCCTTATAAGAAATGACAATGCCGCAAACTTTATGATAAGATTTAGACGTGGTGTTGAAGAACTTCTTCCACGTGAGATAGATATAGTGCCATTTACGGAACTTCTTGGATGTGTAATTTCAATTTATACAGGACTTTTGCATTATAAATTATATGAAGATTTACAGAAGTCACTAAAAAAATCATTTGAAGGATATGAAAACTATATAAAATAAAGGAAAGGAATGATAATCTATGTATAACAAGGATTCATATGTATACAAATATACGGAATGTCCTCTTGATGGAAGTGTATTATCACAATATATTACAGATAAAGGGGAGAATGTATTTGAACTTCTTGAGGAAACAGATATTCTGCCAGTTGACTGGATTTTAGAAAATGTATCACAGACAACTTTAGAAGGTATTGAAAAGATAGTTGAGGAAAATAATGTGACATACTATCTCGAAGAAATTAATAATAAAAAATATATAACTACAATAGAATTACCTAATGAACTTATACGTTATATTGAAAAATTCAGAAAAGATGTACGTTTTAATGAAATTATTACTGAAAAGGTGTCTGACTTTGTTGAATTTATATTGGACAGGGATAAACTTTTAAAAGACTTAAGAAACAGACTTGTTAATATAATAAATCTCAACGGATATTATAATGAACTAAGGCTTATGGATGACATATGTGGACTTGCTGGAACTGACGATATTTCAGATATGTTAAAGAACTGTCCTTTAATGACTGGACATTTAAAGGAAAGTCTATGGCAGATTATGAAGGATTACGGCAGAGTCAGGGATAATTACTTAAACCTTGACTATTTCTACGGACACGACTATAAATTTAACAGTGTGCAGGAATTTTATGAGGAATTTAATATGAAACCGTCATATCTGATACAGTTTGAAAATCAGTAACTGGTGATAAAAAATGAGAAAAGGTGTGCTAAAAATCCAATACGAAAAAGATAATCCTGAAAAACCAGCACTTGATTTATATACAGCATTAAGAGACAGATTTCCATACAGATACAGGGATTTTCTTAAAATAACTAAAGATGAAAATATTCTTGAACTTCTTTTAAATTATGCCTATCTTGGTTATCCTCTTGAATATTTTACTGAAAATGATACACAGGAAAGGATAATGTTAATTGTAAAAGCTGTAATAGATGGCGGACAGACATTGCCGAATAATATTTTTGAAATTAAGGAATATGGAACATTTAAGGAAGCACTTAAAATTATAGCAAAAGGATTAAATCCTTATAAGTATGACTTAACAAAGAATTACTGTACACAGGGATTTCTTGAAGGTCTACGCAAAAGCATTGAAAGAAATACAGAAGGTATTGACTTAAATTCTTTTAACAGTCTCAAGGAATTAAAGGACAGGCTTGACGGAAAGAAACAGAATGAAATTGAAGAAAATCCTAGTAAAGAAATTATAATAATTTAAGAAAGGGGAAAATATGGAGTTTGAAAAAGTTATAAAATTTACAGAAGACGATGGAGCATTTGATACTTGGCTTAATTCACTTACAGCTAAAAGTCTTTCATATGTTGATGTTAATGCAAATGAAGAAATTGATTTTAATGAAGAACACACATTCAGTGAAAAAACTTATGATAGAATAATGAAAACTGTTAAAGAACCTAATGAAAAAATATACAAAAAATACATTTATCAGGAAAGTGACGATTATAATGAAAATTTAAACCTGACACCTATAGGAACTGAAGATATTGTAACAAAACATCTTATACTGGAATATGGTAACAATGAGATTATATTATATCTAAATCCAGATATAAATAATCCTAAAATGTTTAAGGAAGTGGAGCAGTTAAATGATATATCGCAAGTGTCAAAGGAGTTTATTACAGAACTTTCTGATAAGGTAATTGAAAAGGTTGGTGAAACTTTCAACAGTCTATCAATGAATATTTTAAATTCAAATTTCAGTGAAGATGAGATACAGACTATATTTAAAAATTTATCCAATTCAGCAATACTTAAAGTAATTCTTATTATGACCCCTGAATTTTTTGAGTCTGTAAAATTACTTTCTGATGACAGTAAAAGTCTAATTTCTAAACTTTCAAGAATAGGGGAAGTAGAAACAAAACTTGAAAAACTGGAAAAAAGTATTGAAGAAGCAGACATTAAAATCGAAAACATAGAAAACAGGACTGAAAATAATGAGAATGAACTTATAGAGGAACTTGTAATACCTGAAAATAAGATAGAAACACCAGTAATTACAGAAAAATTTATTTCTGAATTATTTGAAAATGCTGAATTTAACGAAAAACTATTAATTGCAATTGAATCCAAATTATAATGATATATGAAGAAAACGATAGAGACAAGGTTGAAGTTAAAATTAATGATATAAATACAAAAAAGGAAAAAACATCATTAATATTTTACGGTAATTTATCAGAAGAAGGTCTTGACAGGGCATATATCATTTTAAATAAAATAACAGAAACATTCCTTAAATAAAATAAATGGAGATGATTATTTATGAAGTTTGAAAGTAATGCACTTGATATTATATCTATCAAATCAGAAAATTTTAAAGCAGGGTTTAATGCAAATTTATATGATTTAAAAAATCCAGCAGAAGAAGTAAAAAAACTTAAAGAAACATTTGATGATATAGTGGAAAATACAAATAATTTATCAGAAATGAAACAATTTGATGAAGTAATTAAAAACATTACAGAAAAGTGTCCTGCTGCAATAAATGATATAACATTTATAATATCAGAAAAAATGCTTGATGAAAAACCTATATATGATTACTTTAATAAATATTCAGATATATTTTTTGATAAGGTTGAACGGGGGATATTAGTTGAAAATGAATTTAATAAAAAGGAAGCACCCCACATATATATTGAAAAAGGACAGGGACAATATGGAATAAAATATGAGAGTGAATATGGAAGATGTTATGTAAAGGCATTTGATAGCGGATATAGTACCTATACTATTGATGGAATTGTATCAATGGATGAAATGAAAAAATTTACTGACCTAGTAAAAAATGTTGATATGGAAGAAGGTTATGACAATTCGGGAAGACCAAAAAATTATGAAGTAAATCCATTAGGTAATCAAAGTATGGTTATAACTGTATCAAAAAATAACAAAAATTATGAGGATTATGAAACAAGCATAAATACGCTTTCAAGAAATGAAATTGAACAGACGAGAAGTTATATAAAAACTGAAATTCCAGCAGACAATGAAAAACTTCTTGAAAGTATTTTAAAAATTTCTGATGAAATAACAGATTATTGTGGAACTGAACAATTTATTACTGAATTTTCAGAAAAAATATTAAAAGAATTATCTGAAATTAAAAAAGATATATCTGAAATTCCCAACAATATGGAAATTCAAACTGATTTTCACGGAGAACCTCATAAAATATTTTCCCAGATACTGTCAGAAAATATGGAATCAGACTGTAATATAAATGTAACCCAGAACTGTACAGATACACAATTTTTATATAGGACTACAGGAGAACTTTCTGTTACAATGGATGAAAATATAGATACAAGAATATCATTCAGTACAGATGATATTAATAAAAATGTAACTATCTCATATTATGGTGATATGTCAGACAGTTTCAAAAAAGAATGTGTAAAAAACCTTGAGGAAATGAGTAATACTGCACCTCAGCTTTCTAAAATAAATGATTATGTAATAGAAAATATAAAACATCACAAAACATTTGAAAAAGATATTGATATTTAAAAAATTAAATGACTTAAATAATTAAAGAAAGGAAACGGTATGAAAGCAAAATGTAAATTAATGTTAGGAATAATAATGTGCGGAATAACATCATACACTAATGAACTTCCAAGACAGATTATAACAGATGTTACTGAACTCAGTGATATTTTTTCTGAAAAGACATTGGCAGATACAGAAAAAAATATGGAAAAGTTAAGCACTAAAAGAACGTATTTCAATGTTGAAACTGGCAGCAGTAAAGAAGTAACAGGTATTCCTAAAATTGACTTAAAAACTGGAAGTGATGGGAAAATATATGTTGATAATGTCACAACTGTTCCTATGCCAGTAATTTCAAATAATGAAATTGCTGATAATGAAATTGCCGATAATGAAATTACTGATAATGAAATTACAGATAATACAGTGGAAAAAGAAACTGTACCAGTAAAACAGAAAAAATATCTGTCAGAAGATATGATAAAAGACTACTACAGAAATATAAAAGCCAATAATAAAGGCAGATGGAACTATGTAACAAAGGAAATTGAAATATCTAAAAATACACATACAGATACTGTATATTTTACAAAAGGTGTTGAGGTTAAAGACAGACGTCAGGTATCAGCAATATATAAATATTTTGTTGACAATGATATTAAAAAAATAAAACTGACAGGACATAGTGACCCTACAGGAAATAGAAAATTAAACGCAATACTTTCAGTAAGACGTACAGATACTATAAGAAATATGTTAGTAAATATGGGTATAAAAAGGGAAAATATTGAAATTGACGCAAAAGGTGACAAGGAAGTTATAGATAGACAGAATCTTTTAAGAAACAGACGTGTTGAAGTCATATATTTTAAATAGTTGACTTATAATAAAAAGTGTGTTATAATAACAAGGAATTAAACAAAAACAATTGAACTTTAAAGGAAGTTCGGAAAAGAGGAAAAAAGATGAAAAAAGTTTTAACAATATTATTCGCACTATCAGCAGTAGGTTTTGCAAGTACGGAAACAAGGATTAATGCAGGGTATGACTTTGCAAGGGAATTAAGAGGAAATGAAGTTGTAAATAAAAGCTGGATGAAAAATGGAATTTCAGCAGGAGCGGAACAGCTTTTTCAAAATGATAAGACTATATCGTTTGGAGCTGGAGCTGAATATAAGTCAGCACATCACTCAAGAAGTATGACAACAAGAACAGGAAGCAATAAATTATACAAAACTACAAATGTATATGGTATAGGGAAATATAATGTAGTTAAAAAGGATGACGGAAGCAACCCATTATATGTTGTAGGAAGACTTGGATATGGATTTGCTGGTACTTCAAAAGCCCTAAAGGATGAAGGGATAAATGCAGACGGTGGGCTTTACTGGGGAGCAGGTGTAGGTACTGAAATTGGAAAAGTTAATGCTGAGGTAATATATGAAAGTAATAACTTAAAATTTAAGACTGAAACTGGTAAAAAGGACAGAAGTAATCAGGGAAGTGTAGGAGTAAGGGTAGGATATACAGTAGGTAAGGCACAGAAGACTAAAAGATATGACTATACACCAATGGTGAAACCAGCCGAACCAGTTATGGAAGAAAAAATTGAAGAACCAGTTGAAATACCAGCTCCAAGTGAGTTCGGAGTATTACCATTCAGCTGTGACTTAGATAATGCAGTATGTACAATAAGAGGATTTAAAGTTGACGGAAAAACTCCTGTAAAGGATGAGGAAATAACTTCAATAAGAAAAATAACTGAAACTATAAATAAATTTGCTGAAGGTGGCAACATTGAGCTTGTAGGACATACAGACTCAACTGGAAGTGAAAAGTACAATCTTAAGTTATCACAGGAAAGGGCAGAAAACCTTGCCAAACTTTTAAGGGCAAATGGATTATCAGATAAAATAACAATAGACAGGGTACTATGGTATGGAGAAGAGTTCCCAATAGATACAAACGCTACAGAAACTGGAAGATACAACAACAGAAGAGTGGATTTATTCTTTAAGAATGTAGACTTTGAAAATGTAAGACTAACAAACGGAAACTAAATAAAAAATAAAAAAGCATAGAAATTAATCTATGCTTTTTTAATTTCAAAAAATATTTTTTAAAAATTTATATTATAATACAAAAAACATTTTACAACATACCAGTAGGAATATTTTATTTTATAAGTTACCTCAAACCCTTTATTTATGGTAATATCTTCATATCTACATATTTACTTTTATTTATTTTTATGTTAAAATTATCCATAATTGATAGTATATAAAATAATGAAAGGAGCTGGTTACAGGTGACACAATCAGAAAAAGAAATGTTGAACGAACCTGTTAAAAAAGTCAGATGGCTCACAGACAGCGAACGTGAACATATAATAATAGACCGAAAGTGCAATATGAAAATTAAGGATATAGCACTTAAATACAAAGTCACAGCCAAGACTGTGCATAATGTAATCAACCGTTTTAATAAGGAACTTTTAAACGGAGAAAGGGGAAAAAATGGCAACAGCTAAAAGAAAGGTTACAAAGAATGTACAGAAAAAAAACAGTCAGAAAAAATCACAGAATACAGATTACTTTGGTAAATTTTTCCATCAGATAGCAGACGCATTTGATAAATGGAAAAAAGAACAGGTAGTACCTCAGATGAAGGATATAAAAAGTCTTCTTGTTTATGATAAGCAGTATAAGTATTATGTGCCAATTTCAGAATTTATTGCAGAAGATTTAATCCTTACAAAATATAACGGATTTTTAACAACATTCAAGATAGTCAATTACGACCTTGATTATTATGAAAACTTTGAAATAAACAGAAAAACTGATATGATAAAGGGGATTATGAAAAGACTCCCAGCTGGTTTCTGTATTCACTATGAAACACAGCGTAAAAAACTGTCTAAAAGGGAATTTATTGACAGACCAGAAGCACCTATCCCTACACAGATTGCAACAAGGGAACGTTTTAACATAATAAATACAGGAGAACACTTCTATAAGACGGAACAGTATATAACATTATCATACTGTCCGCCAAGTGAAAGGTTTAAGTTTATTAAGGACTTGTTTTCTCCAGAGGTTACAAGTGAAAAAAAACTTGGAAGTAAGCAGGAAATATTTGATAAATGGTTCAGACAGCAAATTTCAGACTTTAATAATCAGGTACAGACTGTAATGAGTGCATATGCTGAACAGCTTATTGAATGTAAAAGGCTTAACAGAACTGAAATGATGAAATATCTATATAACAATATAAACGGTCTTCAGAAGGACAGGGAATTTCGTCCTATACCTTTATGTGAAAGGGTTGATGACTACCTCATAACTATTCAGCCGCAGAATGAAGCAATACTTAAATTAAATGGAAAATATGCAAAAATACTTACAATAAAAGCTTATCCTGAGGAAATAGAAACAAGAGTTTTCAGAAGGCTTGAAGATTTACCTTTTGAATATCGTATGATACATAGATATATACCTCTTGGAAAAGATGAGTCGATACGTGCATTAAAAAGGGCAAGAACATACCATTCAGGAAAACTGAAGGATAAAAAGCAGATAATGAGTTCCGTAATGTCATCTGGAAACGGTTCTCCTGATATGAATATAAACCAGAAGGCTAAGGACAAAATGGATGAAGCGGACGCACTTGTTTCTGAAGTACAGGAAGATTCATTCTCATTCGGTTATCATACGTTCAATATTATAATTGAAGATTATAACCGTGACACGTTAAGGGAACACGTAATACAGATTAAGAACATCATTGACGCAAACGGATTTGTAGCAATAGAAGATAACACTAATACACTTGACTCCCTTGCAGGATGTGTAGTTGGAAATATGAGTGAAAACTTAAGAAAAACTACTATAACGTCTGATAATTATGTTTCAATAATGCCTTTATCAGACAGGCTTCAGGGAAGACGTATACATCCACATTTTTCAAATGACGGAAAGTTTGAAGAAAGTCTTCTTGTAACACGTTCCATGTATGATTTATTTGATTTCAATAACCACGTAGGTGACGTAGGACATATGTTATGTGTAGGACGTACAGGTGGGGGAAAATCAACATTTTTAAGTACGACTGCAATGCAGGCGATGAAATATAAAGGTGCTAAGATTATATACTTTGACGTAGGTGGTTCTTCAATACCTCTTAATATATGCTCTGGCGGAACAGTTTACGAATTTGGAACATCAAGAATATCATTACAGCCACTCGGAGATGTTGACCCAAGTGACACACAGAGTATGGCGTGGGCGACAAACTACATTGAAATGCTTATACGTATACAAGACCCAAGCTTAATTACTGTACAGAATAACAAACTTATAAGGGAAGCATTGAAGTCACTTGCAGCAACTCCTGAAAAGGAAAAAAGAACACTGTCTAACTTTGTTTCATACATACAGAGTCAGGAACTTGCTGACGCATTGCAAATCTATACCCACAAAGGTTCTTATGGGGATTATCTTGATGGAAGTTCAACTACAATAAACGACAGTCCATTCTTAACATTTGAAATGGAAAAAATTATGAAGGATGAAAAAATACTAATGCCTGTACTGAACTATCTGATACATAAGATTGAAACGGAACTTATTGCAAGTGGAAAACCAGTATATCTGTTCTTTGATGAGTGCTGGTTATTCCTAAAAGACCCTACAATGAGTGCGTTTATGACAAATGCCCTTAAAACATTCCGTAAAAAGAATACAAGCTGTGTATTTGCAACACAGGAACTTGACGATATTGTAAAAAGTGATATTGGACACGTTATAATATCACAGTGCTTCACACATATATATCTTGCAAATGATAAGGCATTTTCAAAGGATAAGGAACTGTATCAGAAAATGAACCTTAATACTAAGGAAATTTCAACAATAGCTCAGGCAAAGGCAAAACAGGAATACTTCTATAAGGCTTCAGATACAGACGGAAAAGGAAGCGGTTCGATACTCTTCCAGTTAAAATTAACACCTCTTGAACTTGCGTATGTAGGAAGACTTTCAGCACAGTTTTTAGCAGTTATAAAAAAATTCAAGGAAAACTTTGGAAACGATATATTCTCAATAAATGTGGCGTGGCTTAAATTCCTAGTAAAATATGACAGGGAAAATCCAGTAAATGGTAAAGCTCCTCTTACAGACAGGGATTTACAGAATGTTGAAGGTATTCTTATGAGATATAAGGAAAGACAGGAAAACCTGCAAAAAGAAAATAAAGATAAAGCTGGTTAAAAAAAATTATCACTTTATCATAAAGCGTATTTTCCGAAATGATAGACTTATGTTAAATATATAGGTACAAAGTTTTGGAAAATATGTTATAATAGTAAATATTAACATAAGGAAAGGATTTGATAATAATGAGAAAATTAAAAATAACAGACAGATTTAAAAAGTTTGGTGTTATATCTGCAATAACATTGGCAATGAGTATAACACATATTAATTCATATTCAGTCATAGCAACTGAAGCAACACAGTTACTGATACTGTCAGAAACAGCACAGCAGACATTACAGCAGGTACAGCAGCTTGAAACTGCAATTAAGCAGAAGGAAGCACAATTAATGGAACTTATAAGTTTACCGCAGGCTACATTCAATCAGTATAGAAACCAGTATAAACAGATAGTAGGAGATTATAAAAATCTTATAAACAGATATAAAAATGGTGCTAAAAATATCCGTAATATGACAGAGAGGCTAAAAAATTATGACTATAATCCAAGCAACCTTGTTAAAACTCTTGATGATACTATGACAATGACTAACAATATAATAAAAAACAATATGGAAGCATTAGACCAGTATCAGAGAACACTTGAAAGGGAAGCTAAGGAAATGACACCTGAAAAACAGAAACAGGAAGTACAGAGCATAAAAAACGTACAGCAGGGAACACAGGTACTGACACATAAGCTTATAAACTTAAACACTGCACTTAACCGTATGACACAAATGCTTGTACAGAATGACCTTGAAGAAAAGGCACAGAAACAGGCAGAATATTACATTAAAAAACAGAAACAGGCACAGACAGCAAGAGAACAGGCGGCTTGGGGCGGTTCTTCAACAGCAATGGATAATATGCGTACACAGACTAATAAAAAAATGAAAGCTCCAGCAACAAAACAAACTGGCGGATTTACACAGCCTATAAAAAGAAAAAAATAAGAGGTGATAAATAATGAAAAAAGTTTTAATTATACCAATGTTAGCTCTTTCACTGAATACTTCTATGATTTCAGGACACTCCATTGCAGGAGCTACCGAAGTTACACAGTATAAAAGATTTTTAGATGAAGCACAGAAAAGAAAAAAACAGTTTGATACGTGGGTAAACCAGAACATAACTCTTGAAGCACAGTTGAAAAGACTGGCAACTTTAAAGGACGACCAGCTACTTGCAATGTTTAAAAAAGACCCCGAAAGGTTTAAGAGAATGGGAAGAACTGTAGATAATTTAACACAGAGCATAAAAAACGTTGCAAGTATTGAAAATGTAATGTCTTCAAAAATAGAAGGATATTCAACTACAAAATTATCAAACGTACTTGCACAGCAATATAAAACAGCACTTGACAGGGCAAATGCAAAACTAGACCGTGCAATAGAACAGAATGATATTGCCGCAAACGTAAAATCAACTGGAGACAGACTTAATGTAATTTTATCTAACCTTGACAAGGTTGAAAGTCCAACACAGGCAATACAGCTCGCTGTAGATGTGGCACAGGGAATAAACCAGACCACAAAGGACTTGGAAACAGCATATGCCGCTGCTAAAACTGATAAAATGCTTGAAAAGGCACAACAGATAGCCGAAGATAAACTTTCTGAAAAAAAACAGAAGGAAATGACAGCAAAAGCTGAAAAGGATATGCGTGCAATAGATAAAATGGCACAAAGAAAAGCTCCTATGAACCATAAAAAAGTTAAGGAAGAATATTATAAGAAAAATCCGTCAACTAGACCTAGATAATAATTTTAAAGGAAAGGAGATATTCTTGTGAGTGTATTACATAAGAACAGAAAAAACATAAGGATTATAATTTTTGTCATAATGCTTATGTCAATGTTAAGCGGATTTGCTTTTGCAACTTCCGCAACTCCATCTGCCACATCACAGAGTGGTGAAAAAACAGCAAAAGCTAAAACTAAAACAAAGGAACAGATGGAAAAGGACGCAGGTGAAATTGAAGGACTGCTTAAAAAAGGTAAAAATATCACATCTGCTGAAGAAGCAAGGGCAAAAGAACTTGGTGCGACCCAGTCACAGATTGATAATGCCAAGGAAGGTAAAGTTCCTGACAAAAAGGAACTTATATCTTCACAGGAAGCGGCTAATGCTGGAGCAGAATCAGCAAATGCTTTCGTTGAAGCTGTAAATAACGTTGAAAAGGAATTATCAAAATCAGTCAAGAAAACCGTTACCTCAATACTTGAAACTGTAAGTGTACTGATGGTGGGAATTGCAATGTTACAAGTTACATTAACAATAATGCCCTTAGTATCACAAAGAGGAATAAGCCAGATTCCACAGGGACTTTTAGGAAATGCACTTAAATTTGCATTTGTAGGATGGTTACTTCAGGGAGATAACTGGTGGAATTTCATTTCAACAATAAAAAACTTCTTTATGGACGCTGGAATGAAGTTTGGAACTAAGTTTCAGAACTCTCCTACAGTTACAACAGGAGATATTGCAACATATATAATGATAGCACCGTTTAAGGTAATGGGATTTGTTGCAGATGAACAGATTAATATAGTCTGGAAAATAATGTTTCTATTAACAGGGCTGTTACTGCTTATAGTATGTATAAAAGTATTATGTGATTTCCTAGTTGCAATGATAGAATATGATTTGTTAGGTGGACTTTCTGGAATTTATATAATATTCCTTTTATGGGATAAGACACAAAGTTTTGGAATGAAAGCATTTAACAATATTCTGGCAAGTGGACTTAAAATAATGCTTATAATAGCAATGATAGGTATAACTGTGCAGGTGACGGAAGAACAGGCTGGACTATTATCAGACGGACAGAAACCTGCCTCAATATTCATATATTGTGGAATAATAGCAATAATGAGCTATATGTGTTCGATTGCACCAGACCAAGCAAGAAGCCTAGTTGCAGGTGGCGGTGGAGCTGCCAGTGGTTCAGGATTCATCACATCAATGGCTAAACAGAGTGTAACTGCAATTACAGCAGGAACGACTATGGCTATGGGCGGATTTGCAATAGGTAAGACAATTGCAGGTCTTGTGTCAGAAAGTAAAAATCCTCTTGACTTTATGAAAAAAGCTGGTGGAAAAGCCTTAAATAAAACTGGACAGGCAATAAAGGATAAGGTTGCTCCTGTAGGCGGAGCTGTAGACGCTGGTAAAGCATTATTTGGAACACAGGGCGGAAATATAATTGACAGATTAAGAAATGCAAAAAACGCATATCAGAACAATAAGGGAGTGCTTGGAGCAAAACAGAGAAAAGCTATAAGCCGTGCAAAAAAAGAAAAGAAAAAAGCATTTATTGGCGGACTGACTTCAGTTGCAGAAAATGCGATTATGTTTGCTGGTGGACAGAAGTCCTATGCTGACGCAAAAAGAAGCATTTCAAGAACTTTGGCAGATAATGACAGATACACTGCACGTAGTCAGCAGGAAATTAAAAACACAAGTGACAGATTAAAGGAATTAGGTGTTGATGTAACTGGAAATATGTCAAAAGATGAATTTGAAGCACTTGCACAGGCAAGAGGTGAAGAAATTACATACAGTGCAGATGATGTGAACGGAGCAGACCTAGATAACAACGGGCAAAATATACATAATGGTGGAGCAATGTTTGCTGATAATGCAGAAATGTTCCTTGGAAACAAGGGTAATACTGTAAATAAGGACGGTTCTGTAAATACAAATGAAACAATGAGAAAAGTTGAAGGGCAGACAAATAAATACGGAAGTAAATTCTTTGCAAGTAAGGACGGTAAGACAGTGGCAAGGGTACTTGAAGCTGGTGAAGATAAATCAAAATTCAGTCCTAAAAACTTAATGCAGATTAGAAATGAAAAAGGACAGACTGTCACAATGGTTAAGGTTGACGGAGCTAAGCTTAATGCTAACGGAAGGGTGTCAGTACCTAATTCTTCAGTAAAAGAATTTATTGTACCTAAAGTAGATAATTCATTTAATGACAGACGTAACCTTGACGCTGTTACAAATATGACAGAAATGAAGAACGTAAGCATTGAAAATATAGAAATGGCAATGTACGAAATGAATCAGGCACAGGAAGTTTTAAAGAATGACGAAACTAATCCGCAGGCTATAATACAGTTTGAAAATGCAAAAACAATTCTTCAGGCTGAACGTGCAAACTTCACTGGTACACAGGAACAGTTCCAGAATGTCGTGAAAAACATAAATACAGTACAGATTGCACAGAAGGCAAATTTCTCTACGATAGCGTCAAATTCTCAAGTTCCATTTACGGCTGAAGACAATAAGGAAGTTTTAAGATATACAGAAATTTCAAGACAGCTGAATCAGGCTGGAAATCATATACCGCCTGCTGAAAGAGACCAGTTGAAAGAAGAAATGGGTAAAATTGAAACTAAAATGGAAAATAAGCACGGTGTAAACTTGAAAAGCAGAAAAGTCAGAAAACAGATAGCAAAAGCGGAAAACAAGGCTGGAAATATCAAGAAAAATATGAAGGAAATAAAGAAAGTGTAGGTGGTTAAAAAATGAGAAAATCAAATACCACTAGAATAACTATCGGAAAGCTGGTACTGTTATCAGTTTTCCTGATAGGAGTATCTGCATTTTCTGATGAGGCAATACAATATGTAAAGACAACAGCTGATGGTTCTGTAATAGATGTTGCGGCACTTGTAAGATTTCTGACAAGAGCCGTATCAAAGGGAATGAGCAGTTTTATAGATTCATTAATGCCGATATTTGGTATGGTTGCGGTTCTTGATTATACTATAACTTATATCGGATATGCCAGAAAAAAACCAAAAGAAATTATAATGATGACATTACAGAAGTTTTTAAAATATGGATGTCTATATTTTCTTGTCATAAACTGGTTTGGCGGAATCAATTTATCAGAACAGATTGTAACAATGGTAACTGATACAACAGCTAGCCTTACAGGCGGAAGTCTTGATGAAAATTCTATGATTTCAACTATTGTTGCGGTTGTCACAAGGAATATTACCTATATGTGGGAAGCTCCTATGACAATGTTAAGGGATATGCAGGTAATTCAGTTTTTAGGTTTTTCAGCTATGGCAATATTTTACTGTACAGCCCTTATGATATTATCTGTATGTGCAATTGTTATAATAGGGGAACTTATAACTGAAACTATGAATCTTATAATAATGGTTGCATTTTCAGCAATGTTCTTCATATTAGGACTTGTGAGAGGATTTGAGGGAAAACTGATACACCCTTTGCAGATAATTATTGCGGTATTTATAAAATATCTTACTGTATTCTGGTTATATCAGATTCTATGGGGATGTATTAAAGCACCTATTGAAAGTATAAAAATACCTGCTGGTAAAACAGACTTTGACCCAGCATTAATGGTAAAAGCTATGTGGTGTGCGGCTGTCGTACTTTTTGCACTTGTCATATTTAAACTTATAACAAGAAGCATAATGGGAGTACTGTCAGCACTTGCACAGGATTAATAGAAAAAAGGGAATTTAATTTCCCTTTTAAAATTATGGAAAGGAAAAATCTTAAATATGAGTAAAGGAAATATATTTGATGATGTTGACATATCGGATATTCTAAATGATACCAGTATAATTGATGGGATAGAAAAGGATATATTTGGAGATAATACTGATTCTGGCGAAGAAGACCTAGATACATATAATGGTAATAATGAAGAATCGGATGATAATGAAAATGAAGACAGTAATATAACATCTATTGATTCAGTGGAAGGTTTGTCTGAAGACCAGCTTTCAAATATACTGGGAAACATAGAAGAGGAATATATTAATGATACAAAAAATGATGATATTAATTCATTTTCACTTGACAGAATGGTTAATGAATCGGCAGAAGATACAATAAGAAATGCCATGTCTGAAAAAACCATTGATAAATCAAGAATACAGGAACTTACAATGGAAGAGCTTATGAAAATAGATAAGAACAGTGAACTTTTTCCATATCTATCTTCAGACCAGAAGGACATAGTACTTGCTGAAGAAGACAAACGTTTTACAATGGACTCATTTGGAAGTGAAATATTAGGTTATATGAACAAGAAAGGTGTAATTGAAATATCTCTTGAACAGGACGGGTTTATATGGGTAGAAGAATTTGGACAGCCTGAAAGAATTAATACTGGAATAAAATTAAATCCGATAGATTCAACTAGGATAATACAGCTTGTATCAAAATTTAACGGACATACAATAACTAGGGAACATCCTAAAATAGATGGTGTTACACCGAACGGAATGAGATTTTCTGCATTAATGTATGACTGTGTACAGTATAAGAATGTATTTTCAATAAGAAAGCCCAGCGGAATTGTGATTCCTTTGGAACAGTATGTAGATAGGAAAATAATGACTAAGGAACAGGTTGATTTTATTGCAAAACAGATTATTGATAAAAAGAACATAATTTTTTCAGGGGGTACATCTTCGGGGAAAACTACTTCAATAAATTCATTTATGACAGTATTAAAAAATATTGGAGATAAGATAATAAGCATTGAAGATACTCCAGAACTAATGCTCTCAAGTAAAATCTGGACAAGGCTTATTTCTAACAGGTACATAAGACCGATAGAACTGTTGCAGCAATGTATGAGACTATCTCCTGACAGGATGATGATAGGTGAAATACGTACAGGGGAAGTTACACTTGAATTTTTAAAGGCAATGAACTCTGGACATAATGGTGGTATAACATCAATTCACGCAAATGATTTATACAGTACAATATTAAAACTTGAACAGTATTTATCAGAGGTTTTAACTGGAGAATACTGGAGACTTATAACTACTGCTGTAGATATGATAATTAATGTAGGAATTAATCCAGTTACACACGAAAGACCAATGGTAAAAGGAATAGGTGTATTAAAAGGATATAATCAGAAAACTGGTGAATACATACTTGAAGACGCAATGACAGGAAAACGTATCGAAAATCCTTTAATTATAAGTTAAATAAAGCAGACGGTATTAAACCGTCTTTTTTTTAATTTAAGAATATCAGTTGATTTTTGTTAAGTATTATGTTATAATAATTTATAAATTACATAAAAGATTAACTATATAATTTAAAAAAGGATGTGAATGAAAATGGAAAGAAATAAAATTTATTATGTAATGGTGAACGGTGAACTTATGAAGTTTACATTTGATGAAAGTAAAACACATGAAGAATTTGAAAATTTTTTAAAAGAAAAAAATATTACAGCTGAAAAAATTTATGATAGTGTTATAAATAAAAATCTTGAAAAATAGAAAAGAGGTAAAAATGGCAGATTATTATAGTCTTTATAACTTGGCACTTGAATCAATGGGTAAGAAATATTCAGTAACAACATCAAATATAATTGCAATTATAGGATTACTTTGGATTTTACTGCCAATGCTGGTAGGTTATATAATGGACAAATGGGAAATTTCCTTTTCTGTTAAAAAGGAAAAATTTTTAAATATACTGATAATCACATTTATCATACTTGGATTTGTACCATTTGTATATGGACTTGAAAATGGTATAAAAGCTGAAAAATTTGAAGAATTAATTAAGAAAAAACAGGAACTTAAAATTAATATACAAGATGAAGAATTAATTGAAACAGGGAAAAGATTAAATAAATTCTGTGAAAACTATTATTCCAATACCAATAAAAGTTTCTGTGAAAATCAGGAATTAAACCAGTATACATATAATGTTTATTTTGGAAATAAATATGAAAATAACCCAGTAATGAATGAAGATATACAAAAAGCTAAAGAATATGTAGAAAATAGAAAAGGGGATAAATAAAAATGAAAACATTATTTATAGGATTTTTAATAACACTTATGATGATTGGATTTTGTGTATTAGTGTGGGGGATAATTACACTGAAAGATTATTATTCAAAACATCATATTAATTCCAGTGATATATGGGAAACTCTTATTGACAGTGGTATTATAGCATTTGCTGGTTGCTGTATTGCAGGTGGAATAGGACTTTTTATGTTGTCAGAAATAAGTACAGATAAGGATAATGACCTAGCAGAACTTGATAAAAAAGCATATAAAGTATGTAAGGTACACGCCCCTACAAAAATATATCAGGTTTCTTCTCTTTCAGGATATAGTACAAAAACAAGAGCCGCTACAAACAATTTTGTAGTAATGAATGGTGAAGTTTATAATGTGACAGATAAGGCATTTGGACTATATACAGTAGGTGAAAAATGCAAATAGGAAAGGACTGAAAATATGTTTAAAAATATGATAAAATTAGATAATAATGAAATATTTATTCCGTTTGTGATGATACTGATATTACCATTTATATGGGTTATTAGTATAACTACAAGTTATATGAAAAATAAAAACTTTAATGAAGTATATAATAAATGTAAAACATCAGCTCCTACAAAAGTTTATCAGGGAGACAACAGAAATTTTGTTGTAATAGAAGGAAAAGTTTATGAAGTAGATATAGAAAAATATGGACTATTTACAGTTGGAGAAAAATGTAAATAATATAATTTGTAAAATTATTATCGGACATAAAAAAGAGAATATTTTTTCTTGACTAACATTAAACAATTTGATATAATAGTTATATAAAAAAAAGGAAAGTGATACAAATGAATAAAATTTTATCAGTTATAACAGGTATTCTTGCTGTAGTAATGCTTATAATGCTGTATGGTAAACTAACTTCATTCCCAATTGAATGGCTAACTGTTGTAGCATATGGTAATTCAGTAATATTATTTATTATATTATCCATAATGAATTACGATAACTATAAAAATGAAGAAACAGATAAGGAAAAAAGAAATTTTCTTACAGATTCCAATAGATATAAGATTATATTCAAGGAAGTAAAATATGTGGATAAAACTGAGGATATTCCAATTACAGGAACTGGAATAGGAACTAACGGAAATGTTACGTTTAATACTTCATTTGCTAAAATAAAAAACGGAGTTCAGGCTAAATTTCTGATTGTTTTTGAAAATAATAATTCATATTATATAGGACTAAATACATATAATTCTGCTGTAATCGGAGAAATGTTACCAAAGGAATTTAGAACTTCACACGCACTTGAATTATAAAAAAAGAGCTGTCTTAAAATGATTAAAATTTTGAGTTCAGCTCCTTTGTTATTACATAATTATTTCAGGTTCATTTACTTTGTCCATATTTTCAGCTTTTATATTAAGTGTATCAAGTACACCAAATGTATTAATTATACTTTTCATAATTGGATTATTCTGAGGAAGGTATCTATCAAGGGAAGCATTATCATACTTTAATTTTATATCCTCATCATAAGCACCCATATTTTTTCCCTCGATAATGCACTTTTCATACTTGTCTGAATATTCATTTACCATAATTTTAAATTCACTTGGATTTAACTCCTTAATGTTAGTTAAAAGTGTATTTATATTTTTTTCCAAGGCTTTGTCAGGAACTCCATTAAGCTCCATTTCAACTTTCAGTACATCATTATCCTTTAATGATTTACCTAGCTCCTCACATAATATATTAAGTCCTGCACCATTTTTCTTAACATAGTCGGTAGAACATAAGTCTTTTATATCATCAAGAACTTTTTCAGCAATATCTAAACGTAACTTGTTTTTATTTTCGTCTGACATATTAACAGTAACTGAAAACCTTTTATCCCCTGCGTCGACAGTGTCAATATAAATTCCCCTGTTCCCAGCGATTATGCTGACGTCGTGCATTTTTTCATTGATTTTACTGTTATATATGACAAAACCGATATCACCTTTTACATATTTAACTTCTTCTTTAGGTGGTAAAACTTCTCCTAACGGTTTTCCTTTCACCTTGACACTTTCAAGTATTCTTTTTGAAATATCCATATTATTACCCCTTTCAAAATATATAATTATAATATTCATTATAACATATCCAGTAATTACTTAACAAAGTCTTTTTTAATGTAATTTTCAACTGATATTCTAATTCCGTCTGGATGATAACCAGCAACAAGCCTTACTGGTATTTCAGCTTTCACACTGTCTTCAAAAGTATTTATGAGCCTTATATAAATATCATATGTATTGTTGTCAATTATATTTATTTCATCAATTTCAACCGAAACAATACATTCATCACAGTCATCCAATGTTTCCCTAAATGCTGAAGCTTTTTCTTTTATAAACTTTTTAGCACGTTTCACATCTTCCCTGCTAAAATTTTCAGATAACTCATTTAAACGTTTTTTAAAGCCGATAACGCTTTCTGTTTCAGGCTTTGCGAGTTTATAAACTTCAATAGTTAGTTCCTCAATACGTTTATCTGTAACCTTTTTATCAGTTCCTTTGTTGTGTGTGACAAAAAATAATATACTAAGTATAATAATTATAACAGTAAAAATTGAAAAACCAATAACATTTTTATTTACTTTCATTCATATTTCCCCTTTCTATAAAAAACGTCAGCTAAAAAGTTTCTTAACTGACGTTTAGCCATATGTAATCAGAACTGACTACAGTGTATCATATATATTACAATTTGTAAACTTTTTTACTTAAATTTAACTTTTTCATATAACGGAATAAAATAAATTTTTATAAGATTAAAAATTTCCTCATATGTTAATGGTATTTTTTCATTAAATCTGTCCTCTATTATATCTGATATATTTCTAAAATTTCTAATTAAAGTCTTTTTCTTACCGCCATTAATCCAAATATCAATATTCTTGGCAACAATTCTTTTTCCACTGTGTTCATAGGACAATGTTTTAAATAATGAAGTAAATGTTGTTATAAAATAATTGTTTAATATATTATCACTTTCATCATTTATTTTAATCTCATAAACCTTATATTGAGGAGAACCGTGATAATAACCAAAATCTTTGTTTAATAAAACCTCATTTAAAAAATCTCCTGTATGGTTAATCTCTTTTAATTTTTCACAGTCTTCAGCAGAATCACAGAAAAACTTAACTGTTCCAGAACTTCCAGTTATTTTATATACAAAATTTCCATAATCCCTATCATTTATTTGATATATTTTTTCAGCTCCTGAATTATCATAAAACATATATAATTCACTTCCTTTTCCTTTTTGTTATAAATTATAACATATATTGACAGAATTGTCAAGCGTATTTTAGACAGATAAATTTCAAAAATCTTAATCAATATGATATAATATAGTAAATCAATAATCAAAATACCATTGACACACATTAAGATATATGGTAAAATTATAACAAATATCTTAAAGAATAAAAGGAAAGTGATGTAAATGAAAAACAAAATGATTATGGGAATATGTCTTGCGGCATTAATTTCCTGCACACAGGCAAAAGCAACAAAAAATACTGGAAGTGTATTAAATATTCCTGAAGCAAAAACTGAAAGTACGATACAGGGAATCAGCGTACCTCATACTGTAAATAAGAAAACAGTATTTGACGACGATTCAGTTGAAAGGTATGATGAAGGTTCTTACCTTACACTTACATTCAGAGGAAATAAATACAGACTTAGAATTGAGACAAGCACACTTGAACAGAACAGAATACTTAATAAGGAGCTTCCTGTAACAGATGAAGTCGGAGTTCTTTTTGCTTATGAAAAGGCTAAACTTCCATGTGTAAATACATCTCTTCTTTCAGTTCCTGTAGAAGTAATATTTATGGACGCAAATGCAAGAATAACAAAAATTGCAAGGGAATCTGGAAGTGTATGTGCAACGACAGGAACACAGTTTGCTATGATTGTGCCAAAAAACTTCACTATTAAAAATGCAATACAGCTGAATGACAGAATCAAGTTTGCAGACGCCTACAAAAATGATGTACCTTTACAGAATGATGTAGAAAAATCAGGTGAAGATACTACAAAGGGAGCGGATGAAAATTCACCACAGCAGGAAAACTGGGATTAATTAAGGAAAGGGGGTAGAACCTGTTGATTAAAGCAATAATAATGATAGTTATTATGATTACAGCAGTTGCACTCTATATTGCAAGAAAACTTCCTAAAAAGGATGTAACTGAAAAAAAAGCTGAACTTAAAAGACAGCTGGAAAAAATGAAGGAAGAAAACATAAAATACAGAGTGCCAGTAGACGAAATTGAAAGAATTAAAATTGAAAAAAAGCTTAATGAGATTGATAAGATTAATTTTAATTTTGACGCAATCGACTTTATAATCTTTGTAGGAGCTTTTCTTATGGTAATATACATATCAGGACTTAAAAATCCTAAAACCGTAATAGTATTTATTTTAAACACCATACTATACGGAGCTGGACTTTTCTGGGGAATATGTATGTTTTACAGGACAAAGCTTAAAAAGGAAATTACTGACGGGCTTGTTACACCGCAGGATAAAAAAATGGTATATGAACAGATGATACTAAAAAATAAGGATTATAAAAAACTTAATATGTGCTGTGACATAATACTTCCAGCAATAGTAATTATTACTGGAATAATAGCAAAAATATTAATATTAGTAAAATAGGAAAGGAAAAAGGGTAATGATATTAAAAAAATATGCCTGTATTTCAGCATTATCATTTATAGCAATGGCAAATCAAAGCCCGATGAGTTTCTATGGTGGAAAAAATGCAGTAAATGAAAGGCAGAAGTTTGCCACAATTGCAGGTATTGATAAGACTGAAGATACAGTAAAAACTACAGAAAACAGTAATAATGTGTCTGACATACTCACAAAAGGAGTAAGGAATATAGAAGAAAATAAAACATATAACGGATATGACCTTGCTGAATTTGAAAACAGGGGACAAAGCGGTAAAAAGACTTCTAATTCTAAAAAATCAGACGGACACATACTGTCAAAGGAAAAGGAATATAAACTTGTAAATTATATCCACACTCAAAATCCAAAATTGACACGTGAAGAAATATATGGAATACTTGAAAAAGTATGGAGACATTCCAAGAACTACAAAATGAATCCATACCTCGTACTTGCAGTAATGAATACGGAAAGTCATTTTAAACATTCAACCGTGTCAAGTGCTGGTGCAATGGGATTAATGCAGCTAATGGATTTTAACATTAAGGAATTTGGTGTGGATAACTCTGTTGAAGGTAATATAAAAGGTGGAGTCATGCACCTTGCAAGAGATTATTATAGTCACGACAGAAGTGTAATAAAAACACTTGTCTGCTATAATGCAGGATGTGGAAGACTTCCAAATGACGCTTGGAAAAATATCAAAGAAACAAGGGAATATATCCCGAAAGTAAAAAAATATTTTGACATACTTGTGTCATTATAGAAAGGATGATGTAAATGCTATATGAAATATATTTGAGAGGACTTAAAATATTTCCTACACTTATAATGTTTAAAACTGTTATATTCTGTTTTATGCTTATAGGATTTATAATACTGATAGCTAAAATACTGAAAGAAAAAGCAGATTTTAAAGTTTACGGAAAAGCGGTAGCAACTGTTGCCCTTCTGGTTGGAATACTTGGTTATTCCTTAACTTCGGATATGATAAACAGAAGTCTTTTCACAAAAGCTTTTGACAAATTCATACCGCAATATAAAGGAAAACATTATTACAGTCAGGTGAAAGACCTAGATATAGCTGATAAAATTACAATAATTAAAAATCTTTATGCTAATGAATACAACCCTAAAGTAGCTCCAGTAAGAACTAAAATTTTAACTTTTTTAAACAACAGCCAGATAAAATATTCAAACGAGGATGTTGACACAATTGCAATGCTGGCAGTTGATACAAACATAAAAGCTGGAATACGTGAAGGAAAATATAAAGTTAATAAAAAATTCAAAGGTGTAAATGATACAATATGCCACAATGTATTAAATGCAACAAAACAATGTGGACAGTATCTGACATATTAAAAGGAAAGGGGGAATTTACTTTGTATAACAAGGAATATATAAATCCCTATATAGAAAAAAAGGAAACGTCCTTAAAACCGATTGGTGAAAAACTGAAGGATGAAAGGTTTGCAAGACAGATGAGCTTATCAGATATGGGAAAACTTCTAGGTGTATCAGGAATACAGATAATGTACTACGAAGAAAAAAATACACATATTCGTTATAACATACTTGAAAAATATGCGGAAAAGCTGGATATTGATATTGAAACTCTGATTCCGTACTGTAAGACAATAGAATATAAGAACAATAAAAAAACAGGTGAAATATTAAAAAAAGCTAGGGAAAAAAGTAAGAAGACAATGAATACAGTCTGTAATGAACTTAAAATATCCTTTATGAGCTTATACAGATATGAAAATTCAGAGAATAAATACATAAGAAGTGATATTATTGAAATGTTTGAAAGGTATTATTCTCTTAAAAAGGGGGAGCTTTTAAATGCTTGTATACAGAACTAAAATATACACAAAAATACCGAGCGTCAACAATGCTTGGCTCGCAACAAACGGAAAACAGTTAGCCCCTACAACGGCTTTCAAGAAATTCAAGGAAGAAGTGACGGATAAGATATACAGGGATATGGAAGGGAGAATGATGTCCCAAAAAAGACTTATTGTTATAATAAAACTTGGATTTTCAAGCTATATAAAAAGGGATATTGACAACTATAATAAGGTTATTCTTGATACATTTAAGGGAATTGTATTTTCAGACGACTCACAGATTGATGTACTTATTAACACTAAAGCCCACGATGTGCAGGATGAGTGTTTTGAAATTATTATAGATGACGATATAAAGACATTATTTAATCTGCGGAACTACATAAGTGAAGATGAAGTTGCACAGATTGAAAATTATAACCAGTTTTTAAATAAGCAGGACAAGAAAAAGGAAATAGTAAATCCTACTCCAATCAAAGAAACTCTGGGAAGAAAATTAAAAGCCTTAAGAAACACCAAAGGATGGACTACAAAACAGTTTGCACAGAAACTGTTACTGGATGATGATAAAATTATCATACAGTATGAATCAGACCAGAGAAAACCTACTAAAAAAATTGTCAAGAAAATTGAGGAACTCTTTGATATGACTGAAGGATTCATTGAAAATATGATTAGCCGTTAAAAAGAAAGGGAAGAAAACTATGAACCTTATTGAATATGAAATACAGAAGAACAGGGAAATTGATGATTATGAAAAAAATGTGGAAATTTATGCGAGAAATTTTCATAAGGCAGTAAGTTTTGTTCTTACAGGAATATCGGTACTTCTTCTTGCAATGATACCGACTCTTCGTGGAACGACACTTCTGATTTCAGTAATTTTAGCTTTTCTTATGATAGTTGACTTTACACTGACAATGTTTTTTCCAAAATATCTTGATACAAAGACTTTTGTATCAGTATCTAAGAAAATGAAAGCAAAAACTCTTGAAATCATACTTGAGGCACGGAAAAATAATGTTGAACTCACACTTCCGTTACCAAAAGAAAAACTTGCAAACTATGAGCAGAGCATTTATTCAGAAATAATGTCAGTTTCCCAGTATGTAAAAAACAATAATATTAATGCAAGTTTAAAAGATGTAGCATTAATTTCTGTAATATCCGTCACACAGAAAAGTGGGACAAGACTTATGAAAAAATATAATATTACAAAAAGACAGAAAGATATTATAGAAAAACTTAAAAAATATTACGATATTGATACTGAAAAATATTGTAATATTACAGATAAACCAAAAGAGTATGAATTACAGTTTATATTCAGATAGGAAATAATTATGGAAACAGTTATTAAAAATTACAGTAATGAAAAATCTCTAAAGGAATCGCAGGAGATTCTCTTAAGAACAATGGGATTTGAAGATGTTAGGACTATTATAAAAACTACTGATGAAAATACATCCGATATAACATTAAAATTTAGGAAAGCTCTTGACAGGAATATTTTTACACCTTTAGTATTAAATGAGCATAGGGAAAATAAAATCAAGGAATATGAGAAAAATGCGGCAAAAATTAATTTTGAAACAGAAAAAGAAAAAGACGACTATCTTTTAAGACTGTTTACAAAATGGAGTATCAATGACCTGCTGGAAGATAAGGAAAGATTATCTAAAACTTTTGAAGGAATTGCAAGATACAGGAATAATGAGTTTATATCGGAAGATGATAAGTTTAATGATATACGCTCAAACCTTATATACGATACTATGTATAAATATAAAAATGAGGAATTTATAAAACCCGATGTTAAAGTTTACAGGGAAAAGGAAAAAGAATTTACTGACTGTTATAATTTAAAAAACGCTGTATGGGAACTTAATACAAAATATTATGATTACACGGAAAGTATCATTACAGAAATATCGGATGTTAAAGAAAATGACATACATTTCATAAGTGTAAAAGCTGTTATTATAAAAACAGTATATATGGTGTCAAGTCCAATTCCTTGTGGAAAATTTATGGTATATAGGAATTTTGAAAATATATTTGAAGTTAATGACAGTGATTTTACATATTTCTGTATAGATATGCTGCAAAAAAATATCCTTTTTAACAGTCTTCCG
>QWBZ01000154.1_pt1 | contig 58314 bp, 43 predicted proteins | sample 1972441 | NCBI WGS metagenome assembly QWBZ01 (sample SAMN09866721, study PRJNA288562) | Human oral metagenome isolate term6_saliva, whole genome shotgun sequencing... | isolation source: mouth | host: Homo sapiens | place: USA: California
TGCGGCAACTTCGATGCTCAAAACAGCTCTTAAACGCAATGTTTTGAAGCTGGGTAGCGTTTGAATTGGCGAAATATTGAAGGTAAAATAATAGGCAGCGATGAGTATAATGGTTGGTCCGATAGCCATTAATAAAAGATAAAGGATGCTCTCCATAAGGATATTGTTTAATGAAATGATATTTTTTTATTCACTCTCTCTATCAAATTAACGGCTACAAAGTTACATTTATTTTCATGCTTTCAATGGTTTGAAGATGTAAAATATATATTTTGACTTCATAAAATGGTAGAGTTGGCCTCTCTATCTGCACGATTTAGACTTGGGAATCGGCCGTTTTTAAGTGATAAACAGATAGGATAGCAGATGCAGAATCTTATGATTTGTGTCGCGATAATTAGGTAAACGTTTGCACAAATAATATTGCATATTGTTTGAAAAAGCGAAAATAGCTTAACCATTTCCTACCTATATTTGTGCAAATAAGATGTAAATCTAAACAAATCTAACTTAATTCTCAGTTTAATCTAATTTTATTTAAACGCTATGAAGATGAATATGATGAGGGCTTTACTGCTCTTTTGTGCTATCAGTGCAACGCTTTTAGCCTCTGCAGACAATGGCGTTACGTTTTCAAGTAACCGCACTGACTTCCGCGATGAATCCATTTATTTCCTCATGACGACTCGTTTCTATGACGGAGATCCGTCAAACAACGTACTCTGTTGGGACAATCAAGAGCAACAAAAGGCTACAAAAGACCCCTGTTGGCGTGGAGATTTCAAAGGCATTATAGACAAATTAGACTATATAAAGGCCTTAGGCTTCACGTCAATCTGGATTACTCCCGTTGTGGAAAATGCCTCGGAATATGACTATCACGGCTATCATGCGATGAGTTTTGAACGTGTTGACAGTCGCTATCAAAGCAGAATAGCCGATGGAGCGACTGAAGACGTGGACTTTCAAAAGCTTATTGACGCGGCACATGCTAAGGGAATAAAGATCATTCTTGACATAGTGTTGAATCATACGGGTAACTTTGGAGAGTCGTTCCTTTGTCCAACCTTCACAAGAAGCACCAAAGTGACGGCTCAAGGCAGTGCCGATTACAGCCTTTCTCCTAATCTTAAGCTGCTGGGTAATGACTATCTGCAACTCAATCCGAGTGCACAATACCAGCGAAGACTGGCACTTATGAAGAACACTGATGGCAAAAACCATGATAAAAACAATTATTGGCATCACTTTGGGAACTTTAATTGGGACGACGATACACGCTGGTGGGCTCAAATAGCGGGTGATTGTGTGGACTTAAATACCGAGAATCCCGCCGTGTATAATTACTTAGTGAAGTGTTATGGGGCGTTTATTAAGATGGGAGTTGATGGATTTCGCATCGACACTTCAGGCCATATAGCACGTCTAACGTTTAATAAAGTATTCATACCTCAGTTCAAAGCCCTCGGCGAACAATACGCTTCAAAGCGTCTTTTGGCTGGACAGACCACACCAACTCCCTTTTATATGTTCGGAGAAGTATGCGCTTGATACAGTGGACCGGTATATCGTGGGCAGTCAGCCCTTAGTCCTTTCTTCTATACTTGGGCGAGTGAGCATGGTGGAAAGACTTATCCTTGGAGCTCAGATGTTTCAGAATATGAGGGAAAAGACTTTCCAGTAGGCGAAGGTTTGACCTTTTCGGACACCAATCGGAATAGTTGTGAGGCTGAGTATACAGACTATAAAGGAGAGCCCGGCAATGCTTTTAGCTCGGAAAATGCCTTACTTCAGGGCAACAACTACCACAAACCAGACTATAAAGAGGCCAGCGGCTTCAACGTAATTGACTTTCCTATGCACTGGAACTTCGGCAATTATGCGTCTGCTTGGACTACCGCCACGGGCAATGATCGCTTATATAACGACGCCACTTGGAACGTTGTGTATGTTGATTCGCATGACTATGGCCCCGATTCTGATAATCGTTATAACGGCGGTACAGCCGCTTGGGCCGAGAATATGGATGTAATGTGGTTGCTACGCGGCATTCCTTGCATCTATTATGGCTCGGAAGTAGAGTTCCAAGCGGGTGCTCCTTGCGACAAAGGACCTAATGGTCCGCTTGCAAATACGGGCAGAGCATACTACGGACAGAATCTAATGGGCAACGTATCGGCTGAAAACTTCGGCTTGTTCCAAGCAGATGGTCAGGTAAAGAAAACGCTTGAACACCCTCTTGCGCGTCATCTTCAAGCCTTGAATCGCATTCGTCAGGCTGTGCCTGCATTGAGAAAGGGGCAATATTCGACTGAAGGTTGCTCGTCAAATGGCGGCCGTGCATGGAAGAAACGCTACACTTCGGGCGATGTAGACTCTTATGTGCTCGTGTGTATGAATGGAGATGCCACATTCACGGGTATCGAAAATGGGACTTATAAGGATGCCGTTACAGGCGATGTAAAGACAGTTCATGACGGAAAACTAAGCGTTTCGTGTGCAGGTAGAGGCAATGCGCGCGTCTATGTGCTTGGAGGTACATTCTCACTTGGTGAGGATGGTCCTTTCCTTTACGCCACTTCACCCGCTCAAGCCGACCAAAGTGCGTTGGCAACTGACGAGGGTACGACCTGGGTTGAAGCCACTCCAGTGACTCATCCAGCTGTAGAAATGAGTCCTGAAGGCTGTACTTTCCGTACAGAAACGCTCGATATAGACCTTAAACTCAAGGATGCTACAAGTGGATGGTATAGGATTGACAATGGAAACAAAGTCGAAATCAATGGCGATATGCGGATAACCATCGGCAGTGACATGAGATTTGGTGACACAAAGACTATCCAATGGGAAGCCAAAGGCATGCAAGATGGAGAGGAAGAAACTACAAATGGTGAGGCCACCTATAAGAAAGTAGATCCCAACAGCATGATAACCGTCTATGTTCACACTACTTCAACAGCATCACCTAAGTTATATGTCTGGACAACAACAAACGGAACCACCACCGAACTCAATGGAGCTTGGCCGGGAAAGATGCTGACCAATAAGACAAGAATAGGCACAACAGACTGGTATTCGTTTGCTGTTGAGGGCAAAGAGGCCTTTAATCTCATCCTCAATGACGGCAATGGGCAGACCAAGGACATTCTAAACATTACGCAAGATACTTATTTTGAATATGCGGGAGGAGCCAATCTACATCGTGTTTCCAAGCCTTCTGGTGTTCAAGAACAGCCTGTTCAACCGCAGCCCCAAGGCGAATGTGCCGCTTATTTCATTAATGATAGAGGATGGAATGAGGTATATGCCTGGGTGTGGAATGGCGATAATGTGAATGAAAACTATACAGGCGGTCAGTGGCCTGGCGTAGTTTGCACGCCAACGGACCAAAAAAAGGACGGCTTTACTATCTGGAAATGGACTTATACAGGGCAAAAGCCATTGCCAAACAACACAAAGATTATCTTCAATTGTGGCAAAGGAGGCAATGTTGGCACTGTACAGACCGCAGATTTAGACTTTAAGTGTGGCACATATTATAATAGTAAGGGGCTGACTGCATTCATACAGGAACATGAAATGACACAACAGGCACAACCAATCAAGGTCTATAATCTGCAAGGATATTTCCTTTGGTCGGCCGGTTCGATGGAAGAGGCGGTGAGAAATGCACCTGCTGGCGTCTATATCATAGGCGGAAAAAGAACTGTAATCAAATAAAATGCGAAACAATCTCTTCAACAATCGCAATACAAATGATTCAGATAAACAAGCAACTCGCCACGATGCTTGGAATCATCTCGCCGATAGTGCCGTGGCAAACAAGGCTAAACCAAACGTGGTTCAATAGCAATGCTATACGATTGTCAGCGCTTTTGGCCATTCTCGGCATTGATATTTGCGAAAGAAGAGAGGTTGTTGTAAGATGAATAAAACTTAAATGTAAAGGTAGAAAGGCTCTTGGTGCATCATGGAAAATGGTTGCCAAGAGCCTGTTTTGTATCTCATCGCACCCTTGTTCGCTGGATAACGCTGACCAGACGCTAACAAACCATTAAGTCATTCCATGCTAATCATACGACAATTTGCGTCATTTCACCGCGTGATTTGCGTCATTTTATCGTGTAAAATAAGGCAGATTATCGTGTGAAATGCTGCATTTCATTGCATGATGATTTACTTTTTGCGCCCAAAATCGGCGGGAACCTCCCCCCACTTCTTGGTTTCCCATTTCATCACCCGCGTCATTACCTGATGCGTACGCAGCCAGTTCTCGGCGCGTTCTACAATTTGAAAGAGGGCTTCGGTTTGCGAATTGCGGTCTAATTTCGTTTTACATTTCTTGTTCTTTACCCACAAAATGGCGTTATAACTGTCTGAATAGACAACACGATTGCGGTCACCTTGCTTATCGATCAAGGCCAAAGCGTGGACAATAGCAAGGAATTCGCCAATGTTATTTGTGCCATACATGGGGCCGAAATGAAACACACGTGCTCCCGTTTGCAGGTCGACGGCCTGGTATTCCATAGGACCTGGGTTGCCCGAACAAGCCGCATCGACTGCCCAGGCATACGCTTCTACGTCCTCAGCCAATGGCAAAACCGTATCGTTTCGCCAATCTGGGACATCTGATAATTCGTGTTTCTTTGCCAAAGATATAACGATTTATGATGTAAAACGATTCTGAAGATAAAACAAGGCACGTATCTAAACCCATCAATCCCCTCCATTTGAAGGGATTGAAAAAGGGGTTTACATACGTTCTGGAACCTCGATTCCGAGCAGTTCCATACCATTTTTGATGACCTTTGCTACGTTCTTGGCCAACACAAGGCGTGTAATCTTCTCGCCATTTGAGTCGGCATTGAGGATGCTATAATCGTGATAGAACTGATTAAAGTCTTTCGTTAGCTCGTAACAATAGTTGGCTATGCCGCTTGGACTATAGTCCTTACCCGCTTGTTCGACTGCAGCACCAAAGTCATTAAGCTTTTGAATGAGTTGGATTTCTTTCTCATTGAGAGGTGCATCCATGCTTAACGTCTCGGGAAGTGTGATGTTTTCGGCCTCAGCCTTACGCAAAATAGAACGTATTCTCGCGTAGGTATATTGGATAAAAGGCCCTGTATTACCATTGAAATCAATGCTTTCTTCAGGGTTAAACAGCATGTTTTTGCGTGCATCTACCTTCAAAATAAAGTATTTCAAGGCACCCAAGCCAACGATACGAGCCACGTTTTGTTTCTCTTCTTCGGTCATATCCTTGAACTTTCCGAGTTCATCGCTTGTCTTACGAGCATCATCTATCATCGCCGCTACAAGGTCATCAGCGTCTACAACAGTGCCTTCGCGGCTCTTCATCTTGCCATTTGGCAGTTCAACCATACCGTAAGAGAAGTGTACTAAGGCTTTACCCCACTTGAAACCAAGGCGATCTAACAAGATGGAAAGCACCTGGAAGTGATAGTTTTGCTCATTACCCACGACGTAAATCATCTTATCTATCGGGTAATCCTTAAAGCGCATATCGGCTGTTCCGATATCTTGTGTCATGTAAACCGATGTGCCATCGCTTCTAAGTAGCAACTTTTGATCCAGTCCTTCGTTTGTAAGGTCGGCCCAAACACTATTGTCTTCTTTGCGGAAGAATAGGCCTTTAGCGAGTCCTTCCTCAACCTTTTTCTTGCCTTCAAGGTAAGTTTCTGACTCATAATAAATCTTATCGAAGCCCACTCCAAGTGTTTTGTAGGTCTCATCAAAGCCAGCATAGACCCAATTATTCATCTTTTCCCAGAGTGCTCTGACCTCTTTGTCGCCCTGTTCCCATTTTACCAACATGGCATGTGCCTCCTTAATGAGAGGCGCTTCGGCTTTAGCCTTCTCGGTAGCAGCCTCTTCTGACAAGCCCTCTTGCATGTATTGTGCTTTGAGTTGCTCACATTCGGCTCTGTAATGTTTGTCAAAAGCCACATAGAAATCACCGATTAAGTGGTCGCCTTTCTTGCCCGCTTGCTCGGGAGTAATGCCATTTCCCCACTTCAACCAAGCCAACATAGACTTACAAATGTGTATACCGCGGTCGTTAACGATATTGGTTTTGACTACTTTATAGCCGTTAGCTTGCATGATTTGAGCCAAAGACCAGCCCAAAAGATTATTGCGAACATGACCCAAATGCAATGGTTTGTTCGTGTTAGGTGAGCTATATTCAATCATCACTAATGGCGAATCATCGGATACTTTCTTTTCACCAAACTTCTCATCGGCATTGATATCATTAAGCAAACTCAGCCAAGCGTCTTTGCCAACAACAAGGTTTAAGAACCCTTTTACTACGTTGAAAGAAGACACTGCACTACATTTCTTCACCAAAGCTTCGCCAATTTCCTGCGCCGTTTGCTCGGGATTCTTCTTTGAAAGCTTTAAGAAGGGGAACACAACCAACGTGAGATTGCCTTCAAAGTTACTACGTGTCTTTTGCAGTTGCACCATTGTTGCCGGCACATCCTGGCCATAAAGTTCTTTCACTACAAGGAGAACAGAACTTGATATTGCGTTTTCTATATTCATACCGATATGTTGTTTCAAATTGATTTCTGTTGCAAAATTACAACAAAAAGGATGGATTACAAAATAAAAGGCATAAGAAAAGGTGCAAAGGAATGGCAAACATTGCGTGGATTACACTTTTCCTATGAGATGATTTGATTTTATCGAGGGGATAATTCAAGCCGACATCAAATTAAAAAAGCGTTTGCTTTGCCATTCATCTTTTTTCCATTAACTTTGCATTCATTGTTATTAATCATTCGAAATATGGAACAAAATCTCATCATTTATAATACATTGACACGTCATAAAGAGCTGTTCAAACCTCAACATGCACCTAATGTGGGCATGTATGTATGTGGACCGACCGTCTATGGTGACCCACATTTGGGGCACGCTCGACCCGCAATAACGTTTGATATCCTATTCCGCTATCTGCAACACATAGGATATAAGGTGAGATATGTACGCAATATAACCGACGTTGGGCATTTAGAGCACGATGCAGATGAAGGAGATGACAAGATAGAAAAAAAGGCAAGACTCGAACAACTGGAGCCAATGGAGATAGCACAACACTATACTAACCGCTATCATGCAGCCATGGAAGCGCTCAATGTGTTGCCACCTTCGATTGAACCACATGCTACTGGGCACATCATTGAACAGGAAGAACTCGTAAAAGAGATTCTAAACAACGGCTATGCCTATGAGAGTAACGGCAGCATTTACTTCGATGTAGTGAAATATAACAATGACCACAGGTATGGAATCCTATCGGGTCGCAACCTAACGGACTTGATAAATAACAGCCGAGAGCTTCAAGGCGTCAGCGAAAAGAAGCATCAGGTGGACTTTGCACTATGGAAGAAGGCACAGCCTGAACACATTATGCGATGGCCAAGCCCTTGGAGTGTTGGCTTTCCTGGCTGGCATTGCGAGTGCACGGCTATGGGAAGGAAGTATTTGGGCAGTCATTTCGATATCCATGGAGGCGGTATGGACCTCATCTTTCCACATCATGAATGCGAAATAGCACAAGCAGTTGCAAGCCAAGGAGACCAAATGGTACACTATTGGATGCATAATAACATGATCACGATCAATGGTCAAAAGATGGGAAAGAGCTTGGGAAACTTCATCACTTTGGAACAATTCTTTACCGGGAATCATGCAAGTTTGACCCAAGCTTATAGCCCAATGACGATTCGTTTCTTTATTCTTTCGGCACATTATCGTGGTACTGTCGACTTCTCTAATGAGGCTTTGGAAGCTGCTCAGAAAGGATATGAGAGACTGATGAATGCCTTTGATGACCTCGAACGCATTCCTGTGAGCGATCATTGCGATGCAGAGACCCAGCAGTTTGTTAAGAACTTCCGCCAACGTTGCTATGATGCAATGAATGACGACTTGCAAACGCCACTCGTAATCAGCTATCTTTTCGAAGCATGTCACCTCATAAATACACTTCTTGACCATAAAACTACGATTGATTCTGATAGTCTTCATGAGCTAAGTGAAGCGATGAAACTCTTTGCTTTCAACCTTTTGGGCTTGAAAAATGAAAAGGGTGACAACAACGAAGCACGCGAAGAAGCCTATGGAAAGGTTGTAGACATGGTGTTAGATTTGCGTGCTAAGGCTAAGGCGGATAAGGATTGGGCGACCAGTGACAAGATACGTGATGCACTTTCTGAGGCTGGTTTTGAAGTAAAAGATACGAAAGATGGAGTCACTTGGAAACTAAACCGATGATGATTGCATTGAACTAACAATAGGAAACTGCGCTATACTCACACGAATATAGCGCAGTTTTCTTTGCTTTATAAATGATGTGGTTCTCAAACTCCACTAAAACGAAAAAACAAACTGACTGAAATCACACTGCAATCTGCCTCATTTTACTCGATAATTTGATTCACTTTACTCGGTAATTTGACTCACTTCATTTTGCTACTCCATTCATTCTTCAAAACTTTAACACTTGGGGTGCGTGACTATATCGTGCAATTTCTTCTTCAGTCATATATTTCTTAAGTGTTGGATAATGGTATTTGAGATAGCTTTCTAAGTTTGATGGCACATTAACTTGCAATGGACCAAAGGGGCGTTTGACTAAATTTTCAAGGTCGACTACGGGAATATGGTCGGCCGAAATCATCACATTATTATAATAGGTGACGTGTTTCTTATTATAATAAGTCAGTATTTTGTGAAGCAAAGCATAGATAAGGCGCTTCGGAATGAAGGTAGCAACAAGACGGGTCACCAAGCAATTCAAGAAAGTTTGACGCTGGGGATGCTCTATTTCGCAATGACCGAAGTAGCGCCAAAGCCATACTTCTTTCGCCTGGAAGCACACATCAATGAGATTTGCGAGTTTTCTTTGCCGACGTTCTGCCTTCGGAGAGTCTGGAATATGGTCGAAAGGAATCACATCAATGAATATACCTTGGTGCATAGGGATGTTCTTTACCGTTTCTTCTACATACAAAGTATTGTTTTTTCTGACCTTAGCGAAGTAATAAGGGGTATGTGGTTCTGTCGCGAAACATTGCAAAAAATACGACGAGTTCAATAGTTTTGGTGCCTCTTTAATAAAGCGTTCATAGTCATCTCGCTTCATTCCAATGTCAATATCATCGTCGAAAGGTACTATTTCGCCCCAAAAGTGAACGCCGATTGCCGATCCTCCAATCATAAAGAAAGGGGTATCAAGCAGTCGACACACACGATCGATTTCGACAAGGATTTCATATAGCACGCCATGTAATTGTTTTAATTCGGCAGGCTGATAGCTTTTATTCTCCATTTTCTATGTTGTTGATGGCTCATGATGGGGCATGTGTTTTGCAAAAACATTGTTATATTGGCATGACAAAGCTGTCATTAGCTTGTCATTCCACAGCACATCCTTCATGAGATGACGCAAAGATAGTGAAAAAACCATATATCTGAGTGGTTAAACAAACTTAATTATAATTTTTGTTTATATGCTTTCATCTTGGCATAATAGTTGTATTATAACAGAAAATGAGGCAAACTGACAGCTAAACCACGCAAACCCTCATAATTAGGTATTGCAGTTTTGAATATTTTTTGTTATCTTTGCCACACGAAAACATAGAGAACTCTATAACAAAAAGAACTATGAAGATTGAAAAAATCCATGCAAGAGAGATCCTCGATTCAAGAGGTAATCCAACAGTTGAAGTAGAAGTAACCCTCGAAAACGGTGTAATGGGCCGTGCAAGTGTACCATCTGGTGCATCAACGGGTGAGAATGAAGCCCTCGAACTGCGTGATGGCGACAAGCAACGCTATGGTGGTAAGGGTGTACTTAAGGCTGTAGAGAACGTCAATAACGTTATTGCTCCTGCCCTAAAAGGCGAGGATGTACGCAACCAACGCGCTCTCGATTACAAGATGTTAGCACTTGATGGTACGCCAACTAAGAGCAAACTTGGTGCTAATGCCATTCTTGGTGTGAGCTTAGCTGTGGCACAAACTGCTGCAAAAGCACTCAATTTACCATTGTATCGCTATATTGGTGGCGCCAACACTTACGTGCTTCCAGTTCCTATGATGAATATAATTAACGGTGGAGCTCATAGTGATGCACCAATCGCTTTCCAAGAGTTTATGATCCGTCCAGTAGGTGCTTCTTCAGAGAAAGAGGCTATTCGAATGGGTGCAGAGGTATTCCACGCATTGGCAAAGAACTTGAAGAAGCGTGGTCTTTCTACTGCAGTAGGTGATGAAGGCGGTTTCGCTCCTAAGTTTGATGGCATCGAAGACGCTCTCGATTCAATCATTCAGGCTATCAAGGACGCTGGTTACGAGCCAGGAAAAGACGTTAAGATTGCTATGGACTGCGCTGCTTCAGAGTTTGCAGTACAGGAGAATGGCCAGTGGTTCTATGACTATCGTCAGCTGAAGAACGGCATGCCAAAGGATCCTAACGGTAAGAAGTTCACAGCAGATGAGCAGATTGCTTACCTCGAACAACTCATTACAAAGTATCCTATCGATTCAATTGAGGACGGACTCGATGAGAATGACTGGGAGAACTGGGTGAAACTGACCGCTAAGATTGGTGATCGTTGCCAGTTGGTTGGTGATGATTTGTTTGTAACTAACGTTAAGTTCCTCGAAAAAGGTATTAAGATGGGAGCCGGAAATGCTATCCTTATTAAGGTTAACCAGATTGGATCTCTCACTGAAACCCTTGAAGCTATTGAGATGGCACACCGCCATGGCTACACAACGGTTACTTCTCACCGCTCTGGAGAGACTGAGGATACAACCATTGCAGACATTGCTGTCGCTACAAACTCAGGCCAAATCAAGACTGGTTCAATGAGCCGCACTGACCGTATGGCTAAGTACAACCAGCTCATCCGCATCGAAGAAGAACTTGGTTGCGTAGCAAAATATGGCTATACTAAGCTTCGCTAAATCGTAAATCAACTTTCATAACACCACGTTATGATTGATGATGTGGCTTCATATACACTTTTTGAAAGTGTTGCGAGCTATGGATGGACTGCCAAATAGCCATTCGACACCTGCCAAAGCGCAGAGAGTCGTCAATCATAACCACGCGTTTTGAATATTGATTTCTAAATTCATATGGGGTAACCGACATTGTTCGGTTACCTTTTTTTATGCCAATAACCTCATGCCTACCCATAGTTTACGCTTTAAGCCGAATCATTTAAGTCAAACTTCCACCTTATTATATTATATAGAGTGAAGCCTTCAAGTTTGCAACCTGCAATAAAATGAAAGCTGAAAAGCGCGTTCTCCATGATTCATAAAACTCAAAAAGGAAGTTCATTTGGGTCATAATACATTCGTATATGCCACAAACAAACTTCCTTTTCCTATGGTTTTATCGACTCAATCAGCCGATTTGTGCTTCAAACGACTTATTCTTCAACAATAGAACACTATCGTTTCAGCAACACATTCGATTCTTTTCCTTATCTGATGAAAAGCAACTCACGATATTTTGGCAATGTCCAAAGCTCATCACTCACCACAAGTTCAAGCTTATCTACCTGATAACGAATGGCTGCCATCTTAGGAACAATGTTGTCATGATAGGCAATTGCCTTCTCGCGGGCATCCTCAATACGGTTCGCAACCTTACGAGCGTTGACGAGTTCTTCAACTCCTGACTCTATGAGTTGCGTGCGTTCTGCAATCTCCTTGATAATTTTTATGTTGCGTTCCGTTAGGAGTTTCCCTTCCTCCCGACCGAAAATATCAATCATACTCTGCACATTCTTGGCCAATTGACTTTGATAATGTGTAGCAATTGGAACGATATGATTCATCACAAGGTCGCCAATGACGCGCGCTTCTATTTGTATTTTCTTCGTGTAAGTCTCCCATTTAACTTCATTTCGAGCCTTAAGTTCATCGTGACTCATGACATTTGTCAACTCAAACATAGCCACACTGTCCTCATCTAAATAACGATCGAAGCACACAGGGCATGAAGATTCGCAGTCAAGTCCACGCTTCTTAGCCTCCTCTTTCCATTCATCACTATATCCATTGCCATCAAAACGAATGGGTTTACAAGTCTTGATATCCTCACGAATGACGTCAATGATAGCACTGGTCTTGTCTTCTCCCCCAGCAATGAGCGCGTCAACACGTTGCTTAAAGTTAGTCAAAGCCTCGGCAACTGCAGCATTCAATACAATCATTGCACTCGCACAATTGGCTTCACTGCCTACCGCGCGGAACTCAAATCTATTTCCTGTGAAGGCAAAGGGCGACGTTCTGTTGCGGTCTGTGTTATCAATGAGCAGCTCAGGTATCTCTGGTATGCCGAGCTTCATGCCCTTCTTACCCGACACAGTGAATAAATCCTTCTTGTCAGCAAGTTCAATATGGTCGAGCAAATCAGTGAGTTGCTTTCCTAAAAACGATGAGATGATGGCAGGAGGAGCCTCGTTTGCACCCAGTCGATGGTCGTTAGTTGCACTCATAACACTGGCTTTTAACAACCCGTTATGACGATAAACTGCCATCAAAGTCTCTACAATGAAGACAACAAAACGTAGGTTATCTTCGGCCGTTTTCCCTGAACGATGCAATAGTATGCCCGTATCGGTCGTGAGACTCCAGTTGTTATGCTTTCCACTTCCATTGATTCCATCGAATGGTTTCTCGTGTAACAACACTCTAAACCCATGTTTGTTTGCCACCTTCTTCATTAGGCTCATCAACACCATATTATGGTCAACAGCAAGGTTACATTCCTCAAAAATCGGCGCCAACTCAAACTGACCAGGGGCCACTTCGTTATGCCTTGTCTTGCAGGGGATACCAAGTTCAAGTGCTTGTATCTCCAAATCTTTCATAAAAGCCTGTACTCTCTCGGGGATAGTACCAAAGTAATGGTCGTCCATCTGTTGGTTTTTAGCCGAATCATGGCCCATCAACGTGCGACCAGTAAGCATTAAGTCGGGGCGAGTTGAATAGATATCAGCGTCTACAAGGAAATATTCCTGCTCCCAACCCAAGTTGGCTGTCACCTTCTTTACATCCTTATTGAAGTAGTGACACACCTTAGTGGCAGCCACATTCACGGCATGAAGCGAGCGCAACAAAGGCGCTTTATAATCCAAAGCCTCACCCGTGTAAGAGATAAATATAGTCGGTATGCACAAGGTATCATCGATAATGAACACTGGAGAGGTAGGATCCCAGGCGCTATATCCACGTGCTTCAAACGTGTTTCGAATGCCTCCGTTAGGAAAAGAGGAAGCATCAGGCTCTTGCTGTGCCAGTAATTTCCCCGAGAACTCTTCTATCAAGCCGCCCTTTCCGTCGTGTTCTACAAAGGCATCATGCTTTTCTGCCGTCCCTTCTGTTAGCGGTTGGAACCAGTGAGTGTAGTGAGTGACACCGTTTTCCATTGCCCATTGCTTCATGGCATGAGCCACATCGTCGGCAATAGAGCGGTCAAGTTGCGCACCATTGTCAATGACATCTGTCAACTTCTCATACACATCAAGTGGCAGATACTTATACATCTTCTGACGATTGAACACCTTTTTAGCAAAGTATTCACTTGGACGCTCTTGTGGAACAGCAACATCTAACGGACGTTTCCTAAACGCTTCTGCTACAGCCTCAAATCTTAAGTTTACCATTTTCCTGTTCTTTATGATGAATGTTATATCTTCTTTCTATACAACTCTTGTTGCAAATATACGCTTTTCTCGTCAACTTTATTCTCGATGGATAAGTAATTTCTTTTCCAAATCACGCTTTTCTTTATTTGTTTCAAAGGCTATCGGTCTAAAAAGCCTCCTCTTTCATGAAACACTATCCTCCAAAACTTGTCACAAATCCTATGAATGTATGAAACAAAAAAAGACTCCCACGCACGCCGTGAGAGTCCTTTCTATACCTTTTTCTTACCAAAACTTATTCTGTTTCTCGTCGTATTTGAAACCAACCGCAGCCAGTTTATCTTCCAAATCCTTACGATTCACGTTCATATCATCACATAGTTCATCAAGTGAACCATAGTTATCGCGCAGCAACATATTAACTGCACTATAAAGAATCATTGGGTCATTGGGTAATCTATCCATATTACTTGCTTTTTACCAACATTTATTTTCAACTGCAAAAGTAATACAAATAATTTATAATCAACAAGAGAAATGCTACGAATCTTCATCATCTTAAGGGATAAAATGATATCGTTTGCAATGCAATTGATAATCAACATGGTAGGCGTTGAACTAAAACGGAATTATAAACAGCGTCATTTTACGCCCTAAAATGCGTCAAATGGTCGTGTGTTTTGCAGTATTTTACACAATAAAATGACGCAAACCATTTTATGTCTAATTAGCAACAACATCGTCGCGACAATTGTTTCATCTCGCAACTCGGTACGAGTTGTGTTTTTGATAGCCCGGGGTTGGCGAGGGACGAGCCTACCCCGGGTAAACATTCGCAAGGAGATTCAACGCCATAGGTGTTGAGCTTTTTCTGTGGAGACACGCTTACAATGAAACATTTTATGACGGATTAATCAAAAAAAGCGCAACACCTACGGCGTTGTTCCACGCAAACCATACGTTAACCCAGGGTAGCCTGCACTATCGTTTGGCAACCCTGGGCTATCAAAAGCGCAACACCTACGGCGTTGAAACGCGCATTTTTTGATACGATTTCTTTCGTTTTACAACATGATTTACGGGCTTGTCACGTGGAAATAAACATTATCAACAACATGGAATCGAATGATTTGTAAAACGATATGCATCGAGGTTTAATTCAACATCCAATACCTCATGCAACAATTTGTACCAAACGGCGATGTAATCTGCGTCATTTCATCGTGTAAAATACGGCAAATCATGCGATGGTTTGCACCAAATCATTTTACCTTCACTTATCAACAACATCGCCACCCCAAACTAACTCCAAAACAACTCCCTCCATTTCAAGGAGTAACTACTCCCCTCTCTCTTCGGAGAGGGGCTGGGGGTGAGGCTAAAAAGGGCTGGGGGTGAGGCTAAAAGAAGCTGGTGTCTCGGCTTTATTTGAATACGATGAACTTACGAGAAGATTAGGTTGACATTTTCTTTCGCAAGAGTTTCAGTGATGAACTGAGATAGTTTTTGACGGTTTGTGACGAGAGATTCAGCGAATCGGCAATCTCTTGGATGGGCATATGCTGTTCTTTGCTCATCTCATATATCTGACATTCGCGCTTAGAAAGCAGCTTCTTTGACTGCTGAAGTCGGTCGATTGACTCCTGATGTTCTATCAGATCGTGGGGCGAAGGCCATGGAGATATCTCTTTAGCTGCCTTTTGATAGTCTTCGAAATCAATCTTTGCGATTTGTTTTCTGAAGCTATCGATGATGAGATTTCGGGCTATCGTGAATAGCAAAGCATGCACATTGCCGTAACAATCAAGTTGTTCGCGGGTGTTCCAAAGCTTCATAAACGTTTCTTGAACAATGTCTTCGGCCAACGAAGTGTTCTTGGTTTGCGCCAGAGCAAAGCCATATAACTTGTTGGAAAAGCGCATATAAAGTTCTGAGAAAGCTTGTTCTGAACCTTCTTTCAGTTGCGATATGCACATTTTATCATCGTTCTCCATAGATGTTTTGTTCGCATTTTATGGTTGCAAAGGTGCGCTTTATGCTTTGATTTCAGATTGTTTAGCCGCTTCTTTGTACTCCAATGGAAAGATAACTTACGTTAAGTACCAAGTATTAGTGCTACAAAGATATACAAATTCTATCATATTCTATCACAATATGAGTCATTTTTATACATAGTCCCTATTTTTATAGATAGAATGTAGAGGGCTGTTGCGAAGGAAATAAACTGCAAAAACAGACTAAGAATTTGGTAAACAGAGGACAGAAAAGAGGGATTTGGAAAACGAAGGCAGGCGATATGTTACATGAAAAGATGGTGACGGGCGCAAAAAAAGATTGAAAAAAGAGTGGAAAAAGATAGTACTTTTCTCATGATTCAACGTAATATAGGTGTAATCTTATAAAGAGGAACACTATTAATAATATTAAATCAAATTACATGAAACATTTATTGTTCGGATTATTACTGCTGTTTTGTGTCAGTGCTAAAGGCATTGAGGTGACTCATGGACCTTGGATTTGCGACATGGATAGCACTGGTGCCACTATTGTTTGGGTGACTGACAAGCCTGGGTTGTCGTGGGTTGAGATAGCACCCGAGGGAAAAGACCACTTCTATGGTAAGGTAAGGCCACGCTATTACGATGTGTTGGCGGGACGAAAACTGCTTACCGACAGCGTGCATCGCGTGCGTGTCACTGGTCTTAAACCTGATTCAAGGTATCGTTACCGTGTGTTTACACAGCAAGTTGACGAGTGGCGCTATGATGATTGGGTGAGTTTAGGGAAGACTGCCCTTACAGATGTGTGGAAAGGAAAGCCGTATGAGTTCACGACTTACCCCGTAAAGCCTCGCGAAATCACTTTCTTGGTGCTGAATGATATCCATGAACGTCCGCAGTTTATGAAGGAATTGTGCAAGAATGTGGACTTCAATAAACTTGATTTTGTGCTACTCAATGGTGATATGTCACATCGTTTGAGAGATCAAAAGCACATGATGGACGCCTACTTAGATACCTGTGTGAGTATGTTTGCTACGCATACACCATTGTTCTTCAACCGTGGTAATCACGAACTTCGAGGCCAATTTGCAGACTATCTCTATCGTTACTTCCCCACAAACAACGACAAATATTATCGCCTTCAGCATGTAGCGGGAGTGGATTTCCTATTTATTGACTCGGGAGAAGATAAGCCAGATGAAGACATTGAGTATAGCGGCATCGTTAGTTATGACCAATATCGCGAGGAGCAGGCACGTTGGTTGAAGTCGTTAAGAGAGGAACATAAGGTTGGAAAATACCCCTTAATAGTCTTCTCTCACATGCCTCCTACGTTGGAAAACTGGCATGGTCCCTACCACATGCAAGAGACTTTAACGCCTGAACTCAATAAGATGAACGTATCTGTTATGCTTTCTGGTCATCTACATAAATTCGGATATCAGGAGCCTAACGAGGTAATCAATTTCCCAAATCTTGTTAACAGCAACAACACCTACTTGCTTTGCCACATCAAAAACGGTAAGATGGAAGTGGATTATGTTGGTCTTACGGCGAAAGAAAAGAAGCATTTTACTTTCCCTTTGAAATAAATCATCCCACAAAGAAAGATGCACCATCAACAAATGATGGTGCATCTTTTTTATATTTCAATAGTGCTATTTGCACCATTAAAGCTTTCTTCCTTTATAGACAATAGGATTTTGGTTCATAAAAAGCTGGGGGTTCAACTTTATTTCAACCTGTCTTTATGAGTAATCAGTCTTAGGTGGCAAAGAACATCACGAGAATTTGTGCAATGATTACACGCAAAAACATCCCTAATGGATAAACCGATGCGTAACTGATACTGGCAGTATCGCCCTTAATAGTATCGTTTGCATAGCCCAAAGCCATAGGGTTAGCCATACTCCCACAAAGGATTCCGCAAATGGTTCCAAAGTCAAACTTCTTCGTTTTCAATGCTATCAGCCCAACAATCAATACAGGAATGATTGTAATCAATGCTCCTATACCAATCCAAAGCAAGCCTTGTGGCCGCATAACTGTATCAAAGAAGTCCTTTCCTGCATCCAAACCGAGACATGCAAGATAAAGACTCAGTCCAAGTTTGCGTAGCATCAATGATGCCGATTGCGTTGTATAAGAGATAAAATGCATCTTAGGACCAAGCGCACCCACTATGATTCCCATGATAATTGGACCGCCCGCGATACCTAATCTCACAGAGCTCTCCATGCCTGGAATGCTGATTGGGATTGTGCCTATAGCCAAACCTAAGAATATTCCAAAAAGAATGCTGCCAATATTTGGTTCATTTAGTGTCTTTACTGAATTGCCAAAGTAACTCTCTACATGGTTAACGGCCTCGTGTTGTCCTACAACTGTGACCCTATCTCCATATTGTAAACGAAGGTCACTCGTAGCTAACAGTTTCATATCTCCACGCAAAACTCGACTCACATTGACGCCATACGATTTGCGAAGATGCAGTTCTCCAAGTCTCTTTCCATTGAGTTCAGTGCGTGTAAGCACGAGTACTCGACTCTCCACTTGAGTGTCAATGGCATTCCAATCAATAGCTTCTTCGTTCCAATCTTTATTGATTTTCTTACCAAAAAGAATCTCCATGGCTCCTTCATCCTCTTTGGTTGTGATGACAAGTAGGTCATCATCAACCATCAAAGTAGTCTCGGCATTCGGTACAATGACTTCATTTCCTCGCCAAATACGCGAGATAATGAACTTCAAATGCGTCATATCTGACACCGAAGCAATGCTTTTTCCCGACGTCGCGGGATTCACAACTTTGAACTCTGCGATATAAGTGTGGTCGTTACTCTCGGCAGTTTTCACCTCAAGGTCAGCGGGTTTAACAAACAATTTGCGTAGAAGCATCATCGCAATTATAACGCCAAGCACACCCAAAGGATAGGTAACAGCAGTCGCAAGTGCCACAGTTCCGCTGCTCATTCCAAGGTGACTGAGGGCTTGAGTGGCTGCACCAAGGGCGGGAGTATTCGTGGTTGCTCCGCAAAGTAGACCCAACATATCGGGTAAGTTGATACCCGTTAGGGGAATCAATAGCAACGAAAAGAGCGTTCCAATGACTATAACGGCGAGGCTCCACATGTTTTGTGACATCCCTTCATGACGCAAAGAACCAAAGAAGTTTGGGCCTACATGCAAGCCAAGACAATAGACAAACATAGCTAAACCGAATGTTTCGGCATAGTCAAGTACCGTGGGATCTATACTCAATCCAAGGTGACCGGCGAGGATACCCACAAAGAAAACAAACGCTATTCCAAGGGAAATGCCCATTATTTTGACTTTTCCTATGGCCAAACCAAACGCGATTATAATCGATAAAATGACTACAGTCTGAATGGAAGAATGAACAGAAAATAAGTTGTTTACCCAGTCCATAGTGTGTTAGAGAATACTTAAATATTGTTCAAGAGGTATACCTCGGTTCTTGTCTTCATTGTCCTTATTGCGGAAAATGAGTTCATAAACGCCATCCATTGCCTTTTGAGTCGCATCAACCAGAGGTTCTTCATTGAGCAAATGGCCAATAAGGATAGCCGAAAAGATGTCACCTGTGCCAGGGAAATGCACGGGAATCTCCTCATAGCAACGTTGAAAATACTCATTGGTAATATGGTTATAGCCCACCACCGAAGGTTTCCCATCAACAGGAATGCTTGTGATGAGCACCGATTTTGCTCCTATCTGACGCAAGAGATCAAGCAAATGATAAGCTTCTTCCCTACTAACTCCCTGCTGGTTATATGTGCTATCAGTCAGATAACAGGCTTCCGTGTAGTTGGGATAACATAGATGTGCCACGCTCAACATCTCTCTCATACTCTTTATTGCGGCTGGAGTTACACCATTATATAGCTTTCCTTCGTCGCCCATAATAGGGTCAACAAAGATTGTTATGCCTGTGGCGGCTTGCTCAAGACAATAGCGTGACACGATGGCGGCTTGCTCTTCGCTGACGATAAAGCCTGTAGCAATGGCGTCAAATGTAAAGCCTAACTCCTTCCATACAGGGAAAACACCACGTATATAGCTTGTAGTATCCATGATGTTAAACTTGCCATAGTCGAGTGTATTGGATACCAATGCCGTCGGAAGATTATAAGTTGGGTGGCCGAAATAAGACAAAATAGGGAGCATAGCGGCTGTAGCCACCTTGCCATAACCTGCAATGTCGTTGATCAAAAGAATTTGTTTCTTACTCATTTTGACTTTTCTCAATCAGTGGGCAAAGGTAGTAAAAAGTTAAGAGACAACGCCTTTATACTGAAATTAATTACTACATCGATGATAATTTCATCGTTGCCATAACATATAATGTATGAGAAGCATCTCTGAAATCTATCTTAATACCCGAGGAAATACAGGATAACATATTTCTGCCAAAGGGGAGTGAGCTGCTTATATGTAGGATTTTGCACCTCACGCACACATCTCCCCGCATCGTCATATACCTTCATTTGCAGTATCTTTGAATTTGAAGGATGTCGCAATAGGGTTGAAATGAGCCGATAACCTCGCGTAGAACAACTATACATTCGCTCTTCAACAACATCCTTACTAACGTCATGTGTGTCCACAATGCAATGAGCTTCTTCGAAGATTGTGGGGGATTCTAACTTGTCAAAGAAAGGCTCATGAACATATTTTCCTTGCTTTTCAGACCATAAAAAGACTTGTTTTTTTGTCAAATTGTAAAGCCAAACGGCGAAATCTCGATGCCCATCGAAGTTATAATCACGTTGTTCTACCCAATAGTCCGAACCATTCATGCCCAAATCAAGCGTCTGAAGATAATGTTTATTGCTATAAATGTCAAGCTTAAATGCCCCATGTTCTGTTTTCAATTGCCACGAAATAAAAATTTCTTTGTCGCCTTTCCACCACTCACGGTCCTCTTCTGCCTGCGCTTTCTGCCCTTCGGGAGTCTCCGTTTCAAAGGCTTTCGTATAGCTTTCCCAGCCAAGATGCTGTTTGTTTGGCGTCACATGAAACTCTGCTGAGCCTACATCGAGGTCGTTAGAATCAGGAATTCGTCCCACGCCGAAATTCGCTTTCTTCGATACTTTCGTGCGATAAGAGGTCCAATGTCCCTCAAATTGGTTGTTATTATAGCCGTCTGCACCATCTTCTATACTATCAAAATAGGCCGTATCTTGATAGATAATAAAATATGAAGTAAAACTACCGGCAAAGAATCCCGAACCATTTTGCGTCTTATCTTCATTAAAACGATATTGTGCTTTCAGTTTATATCGCTTGACATTAGGGTCTAATTGTTCATTCGGAGCAAACGAATGAAGGTCTATTCTGCCTGTAAAACTACATAGGTTTTGCTTCACCTTACTTTTCCCTTCCACATGATACCAATGCGGATTGGCCTTATCTTTGTAGATTGTATCAAAGTGCATATAGAGCCGTTGCCCATTACCGATATACCCCAAAAGGTCATTTCGCATCAACACCTGACTATAGTCATAACGCAAAAGTTGCTCGTTTAACTTATTGTTTGGCACTTTAGCAAAGCCCAAATAGACCGAACAAACCAGCAAAAGCATTGTCATCATCAGTTTTTTCATTGCCATCACACGTGTTTTATAAGGTTGAACATCAAAAGAAAACACTAACATTGCAAATTTATATAATTTATATTGAAAAGCAATGACTTAGTAAAAAATATACTTCTAAAATCAATTAACCACGCTCTTTCCTCCCCTTTTCCCTCCACTATCATGCAGTTTGCAAAGTAGAATGCCACAGCTAACTCCACTATCCACACCATTTCACCGTGCGATTAGCGTCATTTCACCGCATGATTTGCCTCATTTCATCGTGTAAAACGTGGCATTTCGTCGCGTAAAATATGGCATATTACGCGATAGATTGCCTTAAATCGTTTTACGCTTCATTATCAACGATATCAATGTTTTCAATTACCTCTCAAACAACCAACTTCATTCCAAAGAGTAACCACTCCCCTCCCTCTTCGGGGAGGGGCTGGGGGTGAGGCTTTGTCTGCCTTACACTATTTCCCCTTTAATTATCAATCATGTCATCCTCACAATTGTTTCATCTCGCAACTCGGTACGAGTTGTTCTTTTGATAGCCCGGGGTTGGCGAGGAACGAGCCTACCCCGGGTAAACGTTCGCAAGGAGATTCAACGCCGTAGGTGTCGCAAGGAGATTCAACGCCGTAGGTGTTGAGCTTTTTCCAAGAAGACACGCTTACAATAAAACCTTTTATGGCGGATTGCGCTTAGAAAGCGCAACACCTACGGCGTTGAAACGTGCATTTTATAACATGATTAATGTCAATATACACCTAAATTAATGGCAATTTAATCCGAAAAAGCACAACAACGATGGCGTTGTCCCACGCAGAAAAAGTACAACACCTACGGCGTTGACCTCCACACTACACGCATAACCCAGGGTAGGCTGACGCCAACCCTGGGCTATCAAAAGTACAACGCCTTCAGCGTTGAACTGAAGTGGCATTGTAATCTGCGTCATTTTATGCACTAATCTGCATCAAATGGTCGTGCGTTTTGCCGTGTTTTACACGATGAAATGACGCAAACCATTTTACCTTTAATTCTCAACCATGTCACCCTCATAATTGTTTCACCATGCAACTCGGTACGAGTTGTTCTTTTGATAGCCCGGGGTTGGCGAGGAACGAGCCTACCCCGGGTAAACGTTTGCAAGGAGATTCAACGCCGTAGGTGTTGAACTTTTTCTATAAAAGCATGGTTATAATGAAACCTTTTATGGCGGATTAATCAAAGAAACCGCAACACCTACGGCGTTGTTCCCCACAAATTATACGTTAACCCAGGGTAGCCTGCACTATCGTTTGGCAACCCTGGGCTATCAAAAACGCAACACCTATGGTGTTGATACGTACATTTCATGGTGTGATTAATGGCAATATACACCTGAATTAATGGCAATTTACTCCGAAAAAGCACAACAACGATGGCGTTATCCCACGCAGAAAACGTACAACACCTACGGCGTTGACTTCCTCACTACATGCATAACCCAGGGTAGGCTGACGCCAACCCTGGGCTATCAAAGGTACAACGCCTTCAGCGTTGAACTACAAATGCACTATATACTATGTGACTTTACATGATAAACAGCGTCATTTTACGCGCTAATCTGCGTCAAATGGTCGTGTGTTTTGCCGTATTTTACACGATGAAATGACGCAAATCGTTTTACCCTTCACTATCAACAACGCCAACATTCCTAATTACTCCTCAAACTACTCCCTCCATTTGCAAGGCTAATTACTCCCCTTTCTCTTCGGAGAACCATAGGTCGCTGTTCGTGAAGCCTGCGAAACGAGGAAAGCAAAGGGCTGGGGGTGAGACTTTGTTTACCTTACTTTATTTTACGCTTTATTATCAACCACGTCACCACCCCCAATTAACCCCAAAACTACTCCCTCCATTTTCATGACTAACCACTCCCTCTCTCTTCAGAGAACCATAGGTCGCTGTTCGTGAAGCCTGCGAAATGAGGAAAGCAAAGGGCCGGGGGTGAGGCTTTGTTTACCTTACTTTATTTTACGCTTCATTATCAACCACGTCACCACCCCAAATTAACCCCAAAATAACCTCCTCCATTTGCAAGGCTAACCACTCCCCTCTCTCTTCGGAGAGGGGCTGGGGGTGAGGCTTTACCTCCCTCCCCTCATCCACTAACCCCACAAAAGAGTGGACTCACAGCCACTTGTTTTGAGCCATGAGATAACGTGTTTCGCGCTGAGATGCGAGTTCATTTGCGAATTAATGACGAAGAAGACGGGGCGTAAGAAGAGGGAAACGAGGGTTAAAGTCCATCCGAATCATTGTCTTCTTCCATAAAAGGATTGAACTTAGCTCGCGGTGGTGTGACCCCACCTGAACCCGAAGAACTGCCTCCCGAGGTAAATTGTCCCGCGCTAGCAGAGCCTCCACTCCCTGCTAATAGCATGGAATCAAATTCTAACTGAAGTGTTTTTGTGAATGGTTTTGAATAACTTTTCATGTTGAGTAAATTTATTTATTGTTGCTTTGTCTGTCGTTTTGTATTGCACTCTCTATGATACCCTCCTCTTTTTACAGGCACTTTGCCGCCTTATTTTTAGGTGGTTGTAAGTTGAGTGGTTACATTCTATCGTTTCAAATACACCTCCTTCCACGGAGGTTTCAGCCTTGTTGAGTTGTCTTAAAAGTTGAAGGGCATTGCACATGTGCCTTAGTTTGCAGTCAACGAGATTGCAATGTCACAAAGACTTGCTTGCACACGTGTGCTATGATGCCTTTATTGCAAAGGTATAAAATAACAAATGAGGTTGCACTTTCGCCCTACTGAATTAAACGTTAATTAACAATCATTTCACTTTATCATACGATAATCTATACAATCTCATCAATTATCGTCGTTTATTTGGCTGATAAAACAGAATAATTACAGCCGTTTCTTTCGATGTTTCATTTGCCGAAGGATAAAAGTTCGGGGCAAACTGAGACATAACAACAGCAGCGTTGCGGTCCAATAGACCCAACCTTCGGTCGTGAGAACAGCCGTAAGCGTCAATAAAGCGAGGCCAAAATGAAAGCAAAATCCATGAATCACGCGGCGCGATGGGCGGTAATCATAAATAAAATAGGTGAAGATGGTGACGAAAATCAATTCCAACAGCGAGGCAACGGCAAGCGCATAACCCGTTGCGGTGAGTCCGCCGAGCCAATAACCCACAATGACCGACACGACAAACAGCAAGGCGGCGACTGCCTCTTGAATCAAATAATAGCGTGAATTGCCACGAGCGAGGGCGATATATTCAAGCGGAAGCGTCATGGCTCGCATGTACATGGCAAGTATACTGCCTCGCATCATGTTGACAACAGGCAGAAATTCGTCGCTGAAAAGCAAGGGAAGCAGCCATGGCAACAAGGTGGTCATGGCAATAAGCAACGGAGATATTGCCATCAAACACATCTCTATTTGTCGGTTTACGACACAATTGAGCGTGCTTTTTGAATCTGTTAAGCCCGAAAGACGTGGGAAATAATCAGTTTCCATGGCATGAAACACCATGCCACCATAGGTCATTGTGACCATGAATCCAGCGTTATAAAGGCCTACAATGTGTAGATTTCCGGCATGAGAAAGGTAACTTCTGACGATGAAGTCGGCCGCGCTGGCCAATATTCCCGATGCAACGAAGGCCAAACCTAAGCGTATCATGCCCGTGCCTTCTTGCATTTCATGCCATGAAAGCCGTAGGTTGATGGGATAACGGCGCAGAGAAAACATCATGAGGATAGCCCATTGGAGGAGTGCCGCCACAACAATGGCAGGCACAATCGCGGCATCTCGCCACACATAGAACATCGGAACAGACGTCAACAAAGCGCCCAACACACCATAAACAGACTGTAAAGCCAAGGCGCGCAGTTGGCGAGTGGCTTTCAAAATGGCTGATTCGCCAGCCGCAAGTGCTATAAAAGCAATGGTGGGTGCAAGGAAAACGAACTGCAAAGTGTGCTTACCCACGGCGAAAGTAAACCGATTAAGCAATGGACTTAGCACCATACAAAGCAACATTCCGACAAGCGCTGTGAGCAAAGTCCACATGCGAATGATGCGTATTTTGTGGCATAACAGCTCATAATCTCCCTGTTCATAGGCCGCCGAAAGCTCGCGAACAGCACTCATTGGAAGTCCCATTGAGGTGGAATCTGACAGCAACTTGACCGTAGAATTATAGAGTGTGATGAGTCCCATGCCTGTAGTGCCGAGCAAAACTGCCACAATCTTGTTGCGAACAAGACTCATTAAGATGTTCAATCCCTGTACACTGCCAAAGAGACCCATGGCTTTTAGGATGTGAATATAGCTGTTGTTACTGGCTCTTGGCATGTATTTATCTTACAATAGCCACTTTACAAACAACCCCTTTTCGCCCATCTTGGGTCGCCACTTCAATCATATAAACTCCTGAAGCCACGCGTTTGCCGTGACGATCACAGCCATCCCAGGTGAAAAGTCCGCCGTTGCTGCGTCCTTCTTGCACGAGAGTTCCGTTTGAAGTCGTTATCTTTACATCGGCATTAAAGGCAAGTCCCGTGATGTTTATAGGTCCGTTGTAATCTGGTTTAACTGGGTTGGGATAAGCATAAACCTCGTTTTGCGTCATTTCCTCTTGGGATTTGGTCGCATTACTCTTATAAGAACAAAGCCCATTTGCCGTTCCAAAGAACACCTCTCCAGTGGTTTCGTTGATTGCAATGCTTTCAATGGTGTTGGAAAGTAGCGGACTATTCTCTGCCGTGAAGTGCTGAAGTTCTTCAATGTTGTTGCTACTGACAAGATAAACTCCATTATCATTCGTTGCAAACCATTTGCGATTAGCCCCATCAATGACGATACCCGTGATGTCAACTCCATTCAACAAGTAGTCAGCATAACCGCTTCCGTCGTCACGTGGCACTTTAATTTGCTGGAAAACTGGGCTTTCTTGGTTCATCTTTGCAGGCTGAAGCATCAACGGACCGACGTTTGTGCCAATCCAAATATTGCCTTCTTTGTCTTCAACGGCACACCGAACATTCCATAAATCCTTAATCGTTTCGCCGTCTTCATTTACAAACGACGTGATGGTTTTAAGCTGGTTGTTGGCCGTTTGATATTGAATGAGCGATGGTTGCTGCCAGTTGTCATTGACAAACCACATTGTTTTGCGGCTATCAAAGAACAAATTGCGCATGTTTCCCAAGCTTCTTGTGTTGAGTTTCATGAGTTGTGGCTGTTTGAAAGCCTTGAATTCATGGTCTTGATAGGCTATAATCGACTGAGAAGATGCCTGACTATTCAAGATCCACAAACGTGATTCGGTGTCATAACCCAAGCCTTGTATGAGCACATAGTTAGGGTTTCCATCAGCCAAAGCCGATTCAAGTATGCTGTTGTTTGGGCCATAATGTTTAATGAAATGCTGGTCTTTATACTCATAAAGTCCTGTTCTTCCGCCTGCAAAAAGATGGGGTTCATCTTTCGGATCAACTGCAAGCACACTAAGATCTACGTATGCTACACCTGTCTTTGCAGCGATTCCGTCAGACGCATAGATGCTCCACGCTGTGCCATCCCACACTTGTATACCGGCAGGTCGCTCAAGATCAGTCGTCACATTGTATCCCCCTGTGCACGAATAGAGCTTATCTCTGTAGAAGGTTAGATAGCCAAAGTGATTCGATTTCGGTCCGCCGGGATGAGCATTTGCCACTTTTGCCCACAAAGCGGAAGTGTCTTCGGGAGACTTTTCCACATAGTTTCCCACGCGATGCCATTGGTTTCGGTCGGCAAGATTGGCCGTTAGTGGCGCCGAATAGATGCCGGCTGTCTTACTTGCTGCATAGAGTTGACCATCACGCACATAGCAATAATCGACCGAAAAGCCCAATTTATAGGTGTCACTGACCTCAGCTTCAGCTGCATTTAGTTTCACAATACCAAACGCTGTGGCCATAAACACATAGCGGTTGTAGGCATAAAGGCTGTTAATAGTCTTGTTGTCAGTCGTCGAAGTGTTATAGTAGGCGCTGACATTTGTCACTTGTCCGGCGTCGTTTACCAAGTCGATGTTTTGATTTTCATAGGCCACCACCAAGCGATGTGCCGCCTTGTTGTAGACAATGTGTGTGATATTGCAGTCGCTAAGGCCATTAACCTTATCAAAGGTACGCACACTTTGGTCTTTCGTGTCATAGGAATAAAGGCTGTTACTGGCACGAACATAGAACAAAGTTGCATTGGCTTGCACTATCTCTTGTGGCGAATCATAAGATAAATAGGTGCGCCATGTGAAAGAAGTAAGAAAGAAAAAGCAGCACAACCCTATGATTCCGCTCCTTGTTCCTCGCCAAAGCAGGGGGAGAAAAGCATAGGTTTGAAGCTTGAGGAATACTCTATTAGCGTAGTATCTGATAGTTTTTATCATCATGATCATCATTAAGCAGCCATGTGTTCGTGGCATATCACTCCCCTGTTTCAGAGGAAGTGTCGGCTAAGAGGCCTTTCTTCAAAGCCTCAACAGCCCTTGCGCGGTGGCTGATAGCATTCTTAATGTCTTCTCCAAGCACTGCAAAGCTCTCGTCATAGCCCTCGGGAATGAAGACAGGATCATAGCCAAAACCAGCTGAACCACTTCGTTCGGTGGCGATTTTCCCATTGACTTTGCCTTCAAAGAAAGTCTCGTTGTAGCCATTGGGTTTGGAGTCATCTCGCCGAATGAGTGAGATTACCGTGCGAAAGCAGGCATTTCGGTCGGTAATTCCAGTCATTTTACGCAGTAATTTGGCTGTGTTTGCTTCGCTGTTATGGTCAGTTCCTTCGGCATATCGCGCGCTATATACACCTGGCTCGCCATGCAAGGCCTCAACTTCTAAGCCAGTATCGTCGGCAAAGCAGTCGAGTCCGTAATGTTCAAAGACGTATTTCGCCTTCAAATGTGCATTCTCTTCGAGTGTGTTTCCAGTCTCGAGGATGTCTACATGGCATCCAATCTCGGCCAAAGAAACAACATTATAGGCGCTGCCAAGAATCTCTTTAACCTCTGAAAGCTTATGTTTGTTGTTGGTTGCAAATACAATTTTCATCCTTTTAACTGCTTTTTCTTGTTGGCTTCTAACTTCTTTTTGACGCTAACTTTCATCTCATCAAAGCCTTCTCCGTATACACCTACGACGCTACTCTGGCTTACAAAGGCGTTGGGGTCAATGAGTTTGATGAGTCGGAAGATGTCTGTGCTCTCACGTTTCTTGGCGAGTATACAGAGCACTTTAATCTCTTTACCCGTATACCAGCCATGACCGTCGAGGATAGTCACGCCATGTCCTGTCTCCATTCCTATGGCGTTGGCAATCTCTTGGTATTTCTTTGAGAAGATCATAAACTGCGCACTCTCCCTGCGTGCATTCATAATATAATCTAAAGAGAAGTTTTCGAGCGTCATAACACATAGTCCAAACATCACCTTATGGGCTCTTTCGAAGTATGATCCGAATTGAGGGAAGAACATACAGCTACCAATGATGCAGAAATCTACGGCAATTAACACCGTGCCGAGCGACACATTGTGATACTTATTGATAGAGGCTGCGATGATATCTGTACCTCCTGTTGAGCCATTGTGCAAGAAGACAGTCGATAAAGCCACACCCGTGATGACGCAACCAATAATCATTGACATGAAGTCTTGCCCCTCTCCGAGGAGCTTTATGGGTAGACCATTGGGCTGTTTTGGTATGATATCCTGCGCCAAAATCAACATAAAGTAGAGTAAGAAGATAGCATAGATGGTCTTAAATAAGAACTTAAAGCCCAAGATCTTCAAGGCAACGACGAGCAAGGCAAGGTTAACGATGATGTAAGTGTTTTGCACATGGAAGCCCGTTGCATAGTAGATGATGGCTGCAAGACCTGTAACTCCGCCAGCAACTATCTGATAAGGCATCAGGAACACAGTGAAAGACACCGTGTAAAGCATAATACCGAGGGTGATGAAAAGGTAATCTTTCACCTCATCCCATACCTTTATATTCTCTAACATTTATTTAATGACAATATTAACGATTTTCTTTGGCACGATAATTACTTTCACAATCTGTTTCCCATCAATGTATTTCAGGCTGCGTTCATCGGCTCTTACCTCACTCTCTATTGTGGCGTTGTCGGCATCTGCGGCAAAAGTCTTTTGATAACGAGCCTTTCCATTGAAGCTGATTGTAAGCTGAATCTCGCTCTCTACGAGGTATTTCTCGTCGTAGTTAGGCCAAGATGCGTCGCAAACTGAACCCTCATTGCCTAATACATGCCATAGTTCTTCGGCAACATGAGGAGCAAACGGCGCCAACACTACAATCATTTTCTGAAGTAATTCAACGTTATGGCACTGCTGTTGTCCCATCTCATTGACGGCTATCATGAATGCAGATACGGCAGTGTTATAGCTGAATTTCTCAATGTCTTCAGTCACTTTCTTGATAAGTTTGTGTACAGTCTTGAGACTTTCCTTTGTGGGTTGCGCATCATCTACAACGAGTTTATCTTCTGTTGCGCGTCCCCAGAAGAGACTCCAGAACTTCTTTAAGAACCTATGACAGCCGTCAATACCATTCGTATCCCATGGTTTGCTGGCCTCAACCGGACCTAAGAACATCTCATATAGACGCAAAGTGTCGGCTCCATAGTCTTTAATGATGTCGTCAGGATTAACAACATTGTACATGCTTTTAGACATTTTCTCTACTGCCCAGCCACAAATATACTTGTCATCTTCAAGGATGAACTCAGCATTATTATATTCTGGACGCCATTGTTTGAATGCTTCTACGTCAAGAACATCATTCTTTACGAGGTTCACCCATACGTGAATAGGAGTTGTTTTGTATTGATCTTTAAGCCCTTTTGATACGAACAACGGCGCCTTTGAATGGTCTTCGCTGACAACTCGATAGACAAAGTTAGACCGTCCCTGTATCATTCCTTGGTTAATCAACTTCTTATACGGCTCCTCTTGACAGCTTACACCGCAATCATAGAGGAACTTGTTCCAGAAACGACTATAGATTAAGTGACCCGTTGCATGCTCTGTACCTCCTACATAAAGGTCAACACTCTTCCAATATTCGTCAGCTTCCTTGCCCACAAGAGCGTGATCGTTGTGTGGATCCATATAACGTAGGTAGTAAGCAGAGCTTCCTGCGAAGCCAGGCATAGTGTTAAGTTCGAGTGGAAAGACTGATTTGTCGTCAACAAGTGACTTATCTACGACTTGCTTCTGACGCTCATCCCAAGCCCATTTCTTTGCTCTTCCCAAAGGAGGTTCGCCATTTTCCGTCGGCTTATATTGGTCGATATCGGGCAATTCGAGTGGTAAGCACTCCTCTGGCAGCATATAAGGCATTCCGTTTTTATAGTAAACAGGGAATGGTTCGCCCCAATAGCGCTGACGAGAGAATATGGCATCGCGCAAACGATAATTCACTTTAACGCGTCCAAGCTGGTGTTTCGTCACGAAATCCTTAGTTGCTGCGATGGCCTCTTTAACGGTTTTACCATTGAGATTGAAGCCATCGAGGGTTTGAACTCCCTCACGTGGCGAGTTCATTACAATGCCTTCTTTGGCATCAAAGCTTTCTTCCGTGACGTCAGCTCCCTCAATCAGTGGGATAATGGGTAAGTTAAAATGCTTTGCAAAGGCATAGTCTCGGCTGTCATGTGCCGGTACTGCCATGATCGCTCCTGTGCCATAACCAGACAAAACGTATTCAGATATCCACACAGGTATCTTATCTCCCGTGAAAGGATTAATGGCATAACTTCCACTAAAGACGCCCGTCACCTTGCGATCACTCATGCGTTCGAGTTCGGTTCGCTTCTTCACGTAAGACAAATAATCATCAACGGCGGCACGTTGTGCGTTGGTTGTCAGCTTATCTACTAACTCACTTTCAGGTGCCAAGACCATAAACGTAACGCCAAAGATAGTATCTGCGCGTGTCGTGAATATCGTAAAGCTACCCTCTTCGGCGGTTTCCTTGGAATCTTCTGCGTTATTTGAAGACGCATCCGAGCCAAGACAATACTTAAATTCCATTTCCGTTCCTTCCGAACGCCCTATCCAATTGCGTTGAGTTTCTTTGATAGAATCGGTCCAATTAATATGTTCCAGACCGTCAAGTAGCCGTTGTGCATACGCCGAAGTACGCAAACACCACTGTTGCATCTTCTTTTGTACAACAGGATATCCACCGCGTTCGCTCACACCATTAACCACTTCATCGTTTGCAAGCACTGTACCTAAGCCGGGACACCAGTTTACTACCGTCTCACCGAGATAGGCAATGCGATAGTTCATCAGTGTTTTCTGCTGCTCAACCTCACTCATCGACTTCCACGTTTCAGCCGAGAAATGAAGCGATTCGCTTTGAGCAACGTTGAGATTCTCCGTTCCTTCGGTCTCAAAATGCTTGATAAGGTCAGCAATTGGATAGGCCTTCTGCGTGTCGTTGCAGAAGAAACTATTAAACATCTTTATGAAAGCCCATTGTGTCCAATGGTAGTATTTCGGGTCACAAGTGCGTACTTCGCGATCCCAATCAAACGAAAAACCAATCTTATCCAGTTGTTCGCGGTAGTGATCGATATTGGTTTCTGTCGTGATTGCTGGGTGTTGGCCAGTTTGAATGGCATATTGTTCAGCAGGAAGTCCATAGGCATCATAGCCCATTGGATTGAGAACATTGAATCCTTGCAGGCGTTTGAAACGCGCATAGATGTCACTTGCGATGTAGCCTAAAGGGTGACCAACGTGCAATCCGGCCCCAGAAGGATAGGGAAACATGTTGAGTACATAGAACTTTTCTTTCGACTTGTCCTCCGTAACCTTATAGGTCTTGTTCTCAGCCCAGGCCTTTTGCCATCTTTTCTCAATTTCACTGAAATTATATTCCATTGCTATCTTGTTTTATTTATTTTCTTTTTGTCTTGTGTTTTCGTCTTCATTCAGACATATTTTCACGTGTACAAAGGTAAGGTTTTTAATTTATAATTCATTCATTCGCCTTGTATAATTCGATGATTGCTTGCGTGTTTTTTCTAAAAATCAGTGACATGGTGGTGAGAACGAAAGCGAAACAGAAAATTTTTTATTGGGGATAGCTACATGATTTACCACTTTTTACCGCATGAAACGAGGGATATAGTGTTACAAAATACATGGCTCAACGCCATCGGTGTTGCGCTTTTTTTGATTAATTCGCCATCAAAGGTTTCATTACAACCATGCCTTCATAGAAAAAGCTCAACACCTATGGCGTTGAATCTCCTTGCGAACGTTGACCCGGGGTAGGCTCGTCCCTCGCCAACCCCGGGCTATCAAAGGAACAACTCGTACCGAGTTGCACCATGAGGGCATTTATAATTTAGAGCACCTTCATTGAGAAAATATCACAATACCAACGCAGTTACGTGGTGGAAACATTCATAATGACAAATACGTTCATTAGAAAATTGACATAATACCTACGGCGTTGCATCATTACAACATCTATAATGGAAGATATATCCATTGGAATATTGGCATATTTTGCTATTTATTTATTCGCATATTGGCGCCAATTGTATTATGGATTGAACGTTTCAACGCCGTAGGTGTTGTATTTTTGATAGCCCAGGATTGCCAAGCGATAGTGCAGGCTACCCCGGGTTAACGTATGGTTTTTGTGGAACAACGCCGTAGGTGTTGCGCTTTTGATAGCCTGATAGCCCAGGGTTGCCAAACGATAGTGCAGGCTACCCTGGGTTAACGTATAGTTTGCGTGGAACAACGCCATCGGTGTTGCGCTTTCTTTGATTAATCCACCATAAAATATTTCATCGTAAGCGTAACTTCACAGAAAAAGCTCAACACCTACGGCGTTGTATCTCCTTGCGAACGTTTACCCGGGGTAGGCTCGTTCCTCGCCAACCCCGGGCTATCAAAGGAACAACTCGTACCGAGTTGCGCCATGAGGGTATTTCAATCGCCAAATACATTCATTGGAATACCGACTGACACCTACGGCGTTGACCCCCTCATTACATGCATAACCCAGGGTAGGCTGACGCCAACCATAGGCTATCAAACGTACAACGCCTACAGCGTTGATTTGCAATTGAGGCATTGATTTGTATATTTCATCACCCAATTTACCCCACCCCACGGCATGAATGAATGGGGAATTATGGGAAAACATATAATGTTAATGGCATTGGATGATTCACATCGTGTTTTGCCTCATATTATTACGTTTCATGAATCACGTCAAATTGGCGTGTGATATGACTCAAATCACACGCCAATTTGTAGTATTTCATCGCGCAAAATGAATGGGTTGATGAAATGCTTTCAGCCGTCCTTAGAAATCTTTACTTTTGGTTTGCCTGCTGCTTCAAATAAGTGCGATAGGGCATTTGCAAGTCGAGGTATCTGAAATTCTGTGGAGGCATTTCGTCAGGCAACTGCATGTAGTTGCCATAACAATACTTTAGATAGGCATCGGGCTTAGCAACGCCCATGAAACTATGGCCTTCAAACGAGATGGGTGTAGGCTCTCCATAGACCTCACGCGGTAAGATTCCGCGCTCAGGAGCGTTGTCATGGTCGGCCACGAGCGTTGAATGGTCGAAGTCATACTCGCTTTGTATCTTGTCAAGTTTGCGATGTAACCACGCCGAAGAGAGCAGTTTGTGACACATTTTGATGAAAAGGCAGTCAAGACCACGCCCATGTTTGTAAGGATCGCGTAGGTTATAATACATCAATCTCACATAGAAATCATATCTCATATAATGCCACTTGCGTTTCAATGGGTTTGTAGTCATGCCGTCAAGTGGAAAGATATCCACGGGCAATCCGCCTATAAAGTTGAAGCTTCTGCGCAGAATATAAGTGGTGTTTGCGTCTTGAATGCGTGCAAAGGCATAGGGATAATGTGGGTTTTGGATGCCACTGACGAGCTCGATGTGCTTGGGTAACCACTCGTTGGCATGTGCAATGAGGATGTTATAGTCCTTTCTTGGCAGGGCAATGTCAGCGTCGTCATCCCATGGAACAAAGCCTTTGTGGCGCACAGCACCCAGCATTGTGCCCGCTAAAAGATAGTAACGCAGATGGTGTTCACGGCAAACGCGGTCGATATTCACCATAAGTTCAAGGATGTAGGCTTGCAGTTTTTTTGTTTCTTCGTCTGAAATCCTTCCCTTTTGTTCTTTCATTTTATAATGGTTTTAAGAGTTTTATATAAATTATTTCGCACTGATTGAGGTTTAAGTGACCTTATCTTCAAGTTTCAGAAGACGCCTTTTGGGAGGTCATTCGGAAATATTTATCTAACACAAGCAGTGAAATGATGCATTCACGACGGGCATTTCTAAACCTGTTTACATGTTCATGGGCGTGATTGATGATGGCTTGTGCCTCGTCGGGATGACTGATATAATAGTCTATTCTGTCTTCTAAGTCGCTGTAATCAGGCTTTACTTCTATGTAATGATAATTGGGAATGAGCGTTCCTTCCATAAACCATGTTTCATACTTTGGGCGTGGCATGACGGCGATTGAATTTGAAGACATAATCCATTTGAGGTTGCTTGCCACATCGTTACCTTCTAAGGCCATGATAAACTTATAGTCGAGATGCTCCCGAATGGTCATTTTCTCGGTGTACCATTCCGTTAAATGCTTGTCGATAACACCGATATTGAAGCGTGGATTGCCGAAGAATTTCTTGACGAAATCATAGCGGTTCTGCTTTAAAGTGTTGCTATCGAACTGGCCAATCAAGCCTCGAAAGACCACTTTATTGGCTTTTTCGGTGAAGCGAAGTGGGTCGTTTACGAAGAGGAAATGACGCACACGGTCGAGTTTCATCAGTACAGCGTTGGCATTGTTTGCATCAATTGGTCGGCTCTTTACAATTGAAGGAACCTCCGGAATATCGGTGATATCACCAGGAAGTAGCTTCCATTTGTTGTTCAAAGGAAAGGCCTTTGCATAGCGAAATGAGTCAAGATAGTAAACCGATTGCCCTGTTTTCTTTTGCTTTGCGAGGCAGATGGCCTGCTGTTGAAAGGCAGAATGGTCGATGGTTGAACGTTGAAGTTTGTTGTAATAGTCCACGCGTTGCGAAATCTCTTCCCAGTCGTCGCGTTGTGAAACCTTTGAAAGCACAGTCTTGCGAAATAGGGATAGCAGGCAGTGGGGCGTCAGAATCCAAAGATAAGACGTGAGATAATAGCGCAGCTTTGAGTTCTTTCCGCTGTGCAACATATAGTAAAGTTTGCGTGGAATCATCATGATGATCATGTGTTATAGGTGAATAGATCTTGACTTTTGACGAGAAGTAAACAACAGAGAGCAGGGTTTAGCCTTGCGGTTGAGGCTGTTCCTTTTTGCGTTTCACAACCTTTCCATTCTTCACTTCCCAGTTTTTATTAAATTCTTCGCGTGTTCTTTTCCAGCGATTGTGGCTCCATAAGTAGAGTTCGGGCTGGTTTTTAATAGACCTTTCCAATTCTTTATAGTAGAGATCTGTTATCTCAAAGTCGGCCATCTCTTTGGTGTTGCGGCTGATGAGACGCATTTCGCAGTTATAGTGGCCTCTTCTCACGCGTGTAACATGGCCATAAAAGAAGGCCTGTCCAGTGTGTTTGATAATTCGTTCGGCTCCGGTGAGCACTGGAGTGTCGTGGTTTAGGAAGTCAACCCAATGATGTATGTTCCACCATAGCGGCACTTGATCGGATATATAGCCAACAATGAGTGGCTTTCCTTCGCGAGAAAGCGTGATAATCTTGCGCAAAGACTCTTGCATGGGGATGCATAAGGCGCCGTGAAGTTCGCGTACATACTTAAACAAACGGTCGAAATATTCGTTTTCAAGAGGGTGATAGAGCTGACAACAAAGGCCGTTTGATGTCCAATAGGGAAGCGAAGTAATCCATTCCCAGTTGCCTAAGTGTCCGAGATATACGCCTATCGACTGGCCTTCGGAGAGGATTTCATGAATCTGTTCCATACCCGTGAACGTCATTCTCTGCATGAGTTGTCGTTTACTTATAGACATAAGCTTGACTGTTTCGACAAGATAGTCGCAGAACCAATGGTAGAATTGGTGCTCAATCTCACGTAGTTCGGCCTCTGATTTCGCAGGAAACGAGGTGGAAAGATTGTTCCAAATCACGTCATGTCGATAGCGAACAACATAGGTTATGACGTAATAGAGTAGGTCGGAGAGGCGATAAAGCACCCATAAGGGCAACAAAGACATCACCCACCAAAAGCCATAAGCGAGGGTATAAGCTATATATAACAGTGCTTTCTTCATTTTGTTTCGGGCTGAACTTTGAGTTTATCCTTCACCATTCGGTACATATATTGATAGATAATGGCCTTAAGTTCGGTCTCCATCTGGTGTTGTTCTTTCACTTTTCCTACGAGGTTATGCTCCATAAGCAGGTCGGTGAGTTTGTAAATGGCTTTGGTTTGTTTGCCATCCCATTGCAAAACATAACCATATTTCACGTATTGATAGATGCCATTTAGATAGTTTACAGCCCACGTTTCGCTTGCAGGCGTGCCAAGAAGGTCGTCACCAAAGGCCAGATAAGGAGTGGGATAGCGGATGTAGTTGAGCAAGGTTGGCATGATATCTATTTGTTGTGCGATGCCATTTACACGTTGAGGCATGATGTCACCTGACGGATCATATATAATAATAGGTGAGCAAAAGCCGCCTATATCGGTTTTATATTGTGCATGATCACTTTGATTTGTGTGGTCACTGGTAAGCACAAAGATTGTGTTTTTGAACCATTTCTGCTTGCTTGCTGAGGCAAAGAACTTTCCAATGGCCATGTCGGTGTAGCGTATGCACTTTTGAATGGGCAAATGTTCTTCCTTATAAATGTTCTTATATTTACTGGGAACAACGAATGGATCGTGGCTCGACACGGTGAAAAGTGCCGTCATGAATGGCTCTTTTAGCTCGCCCATTTTCGCACAATAGTATTGAAGGAAGGGCTCATCCCATATTCCCCAGTTGCCATCGAAGTCCTTATCGCCACCAAAACGAGGGTCATTGTCATAGTCTTGGCGGCCATAATAGTTTTGGAATCCAATCTTTTTAGAGAATGCCAAAAAGCCCATTGAACCCCGGTTTGCCCCATGGAAGAAGGCCGTTTGATAGCCCCAATGGCTTAAAAGGCCTGGTAAGCCGGTGTAATCATTCATCGAAGCGGGCGTAAGAATAAAGGGTTCACCGAATCGAGGAATGCTACAAAGGATGGAAGGCATACCATCAATGCTCTTTCTTCCATTGCAAAATGAATAGCGATAAACAAGACTTTTCTCAATCAATCGGTCTACATTAGGCGTATATCCCTTATATTTCCCATCGAAAAAGTCCTTATTAAAGCCGCCGATATATTCTCTTCCGAAGCTCTCAACGATAAGGATGACGATGTTCTTCTTGTTGAATTCCCCCTTCGGGACAATCATGTGGACGGGCGAATAGACCTTTGCGGCCTCATTGAGTGATGTGTAATAACGAGGTATTTCGAAGTCGGATTTGCCAATAGTACGTATTAATGCGAACGGCGTATTAAGCACAACAGCGCAGTCAGTGGGTCGTTCTACAAACTGATTTGCATTGCTTATGGTGATGGGTCGCACGCCAGATTGGAGTCCTCCGCGGCATCCTGCCACAGTAGCGATGCCTGCTAACACGAAGCATACAAGGAGTTTGAGCGTGAAAGCCCATCTTTCCTTCGGACGCTTATAGTCACGATAGTCGGTGTGTGGCATGACATAACATTTCCAGATGGCCCAAACGATGAGTCCAAAGATAAGTAAAAGATACCAGTGGGTCAGCGTATTATGAAGGATAATGCCTGTAATGTTGTTCTCATTACCAAACTCTCTGAACACGCTTGTTGTCGTTCGGCGCAGTGTAAAGGGGAAGTAGACAGCATCAGCAAGGTTGATGGCTAACGCAAAGGCATTGACAACAACAAACAACCACTTGCAGATGCGGTGATAAATCGGGTTTTCTTTGCGCCAAAAAGGAATGAGCATGAGAACCATGTAAAGGCTGTTTGTGTAGAGAATTGCCGTGGTATCAAACATCAAACTGCCTTTAATCCAGGGACCGATAGTGCTGAGTTTGAGTCCTTCGGCAAAGTAACTGTAGTTCACAAACACGTAAGTGACGCGTGCAAAAAAGTAGATGAGGTAGGCCAATAGCAAGTTAACAAGCAATGCTATGGGCGAACCGAATGACGATTTTAATAGGCGTTTCATGCTATTCCATCCTTTCTTTAGTTTACACTTGTTGCATTTCGTGCAGCTTTTTGTAGTATCCGTTATTGCCAATGAGCTCATCATGCGTGCCACGTTCAATGATTCGGCCTTCATGGAGCACGCAAATCTCGTCGGCATTACGTATGGTTGACAGTCTATGGGCTACCGCAATGGTCGTTCGAGTCTTCATTAATTTCGCCAAAGCATCCTGTACTAACCGTTCACTTTCAGTGTCGAGAGCCGACGTTGCCTCATCAAGTATGAGGATAGGTGGGTTCTTTAAGATGGCACGCGCTATGCTTACACGCTGCCGTTGGCCTCCCGAGAGCCTACCACCACGGTCACCTATGCTCGTGTTGAAGCCCTCTTCACTCTGCATAATAAAGTCAAAAGCGTTCGCAATTCGAGCCGCTTCAGCCACTTGTTCATCGGTAGCTTCCGAGGTGCCGAACTTGATATTGTTCTTGAAAGTGTCGTTAAACAGGATGGCTTCTTGGTTTACATTGCCGATGAGGCGACGCAAATCATGAATCTTTAAGTCTTTAATGTTGATGCCATCAATAAGTATTTCTCCCTCTTGTACATCGTAATAACGAGGAATAAGGTCTACAAGTGTGGACTTGCCTGAGCCACTTTGACCAACGAGTGCAACCATCTTGCCTTTCGGAATCGTGAGGTTGATGTCGCGAAGCACCCATTTTTGTTCATATTTGAATGACACATGACGGAACTCTATGTCGTGTTCAAAGGCGACGATTGACTTCGGATGAGCACTCTCTTTGATGCTAATCTCGGCTTTAAGTATCTTATCTACGCGCTCCATACTGGCCAATCCTTTCGGTATATTGTAGCCCGCCTTCGAGAATTCTTTTAGGGGATTGATGATAGAATAGAGCATTACAAGATAATAAATGAACTTAGGGCCGGTTAAAGTATGGTTGTTTAACACGAGCATTCCACCCACCCAAAGCACTATAATAATCATAACCGTGCCAAGAAACTCACTCATTGGGTGGGCCATTTGTTGGCGAATGTTCACTCGCATGACGTTCTTTCGGTAGCAACTATTTACTTTATCAAACCTTTCATTCATCAGTTTTTCTGCACAAAAGGCTTTAATGATGCGCAGACCACCAAGTGTTTCTTCCACCTGACTCATCGTATCGCTCCATAAACTCTGGGCTTCTATGCTTTGAGCCTTGAGCTTTCGCCCAACGATTCCCATGAACCAACCGAAGATTGGCACAAAGATTATCGTGAAAAGTGTAAGTTGCCACGATGTGATTACTAAGGCTGCAAAGTAGCTAATGATGAGAATTGGGTTCTTGAAAAGCATGTCTAAGCTCGCCATGATAGAGCTTTCAATCTCTTGAACATCACCACTCATGCGGGCAATGATGTCACCTTTGCGCTCTTCGCTAAAGAAACCGAGCGACAACGCATTGATTTTCTGGTAGAGTTGGTTGCGGATGTCGCGCACAACTCCTGTGCGAATAGGAATGATTGTGGCTGAAGAGAGAAAGTAAGCTCCTGTTTTCAACATGGTCATAAAAGCCAAAAGCAGACCTATTATCAATAAGGTGTTGGCCGGACCTAACGTGAAAATATAGTGCTGAATGTAGTAGTTGGCGTTGTTAACCAACAGATCTACGAAGCTTTCTAAACTATGAACATTGTCCCATGTGATGAGTTTCGTGACAGGTTTAACGTCACTTGTATTAAACAAAATCTGCAAAATAGGAATCAAAGTCATGAAAGAAAAGATGTTCAACACCGCTGAAAGGATGTTGAATATGATGCTCCACACGAGATATTTCTTATAAGGTGGAACGAAGCGTCGAAGCACTTGCAAGAACTCTTTCATACGTTTTCGGTCTTGATTTATTTGATTTCTTCGCCAAAGAGCGTTGCACTCGTCGAACCAGTGATACGCACTTTGATAAACTCGCCTATGTGGTGATTGCCTTTTTCGACAATAACGGCCTTGTTTTGTTCGGTTCTTCCCATGAGATGATTATGGTCTTTCTTACTGAATCTCTCTGTAAGAATCACAAATTCTCGGCCTTCATCCTTCTTGTTTTGTTCGGCGCTGATGGCTGTTTGCAAATGAATGAGCTGATTGAGTCGGGCAATCTTCACCTCTTCGGGCACGTTGTCGGCCAGATGTTTGGCTGCATAGGTGCCGGGACGTTCACTATATTTGAACATGAAAGCACTGTCATAACCCACCTCTTTGACTAAAGAGAGCGTCTGTTCTTGGTCTTCTTCCGTCTCATTATGATAGCCAACGAAGATATCGGTAGTCAAACCACAGTCTGGAATGATGCGTTTTATGGCAGCAACTTTATCGAGATAGTCCTCCCGTGTGTACTTTCTGTTCATCAGTTTCAGTATCTTATTGCTGCCACTTTGAGCGGGAAAGTGAATGTGTTTGCAAAGGTTTGGCTCGTCGGCAATGGCATGTAGGATGTCTTCTGACATGTCTTCAGGATTCGAAGTGGTGAATCTCACACGCATATCAGGCACACTTTGCGCCACCTTTCGAAGCAGTTCGGCAAATGAAGTGCCGTTTTCGGGGCGCTTACCATTTGGCAAAAGACCATACGAATTGACGTTCTGGCCAAGCAAAGTAACCTCTTTAAACCCTTTATCATGCAAGTCTTTGACCTCTGCCAAGATGCTTTCCACATCACGACTACGCTCTCTTCCGCGTGTATAAGGCACGATACAATAGTGGCAAAAGTTGTTACATCCGCGCATGATACTAACGAAACCACTCACCCGATTGCCTCCAATGCGTTGCGGAAGCACGTCACGATAGGTCTCTGTTGTAGAGAGATCGGTGTCTACTGCGGCATGACCAAGCTCGCATTCTGCTATCATTGTTGGCAAGTTTAGATAGGAATCAGGACCACAAACAAGGCTTGCGTGGTGGTTCTTTATAAGGTCGTCTTTCACTCGTTCGGCCATACAGCCGAGCACACCAAGGATGAGTTGGCGTCCTTTCTTTTGCTCGGCATGCAGTGTATCAAGTCGATTGTATATCTTGTTTTCGGCATTTTCGCGTACACTGCAAGTATTAAGAAAGATGGCATCTGCCTCTTCTTCGTTCTCACATACGTCGTATCCGGCCATCTTCATGACTGAAGCGACGACCTCACTATCGGCTACATTCATCTGACAGCCATAGGTTTCGATGTATAATTTCTTGTCCATAAATGATAAAAAAGCCTGAAATCAGCCCCCGACTCCCTCCCCAACGAAGGGGAGAAAAAGCTTAAAAGGCTTGTGAAGGCTTATATGTTGTTTGCTTTATTGTCTTTATATATAATTTAATTGTATGTTATCAATATTGAAAAGTCTATCGTAATTTCCGCTTTTTACAGTTTTCTTTCTTTTGAAAATCAGTGGTCTATGTTCTTTTAATGCGTTCAACGGAGGATACAAAAGACTTTAACCAAGTGTCATCTCCCATTTCTTCGAGAGACTCCGGGAGTGGATATGCGGTTTGAAATGAAATTCAACACGGCATAAAGTGCCACACCTGTAATCAAGCCTGCTATGGCATCAATGGCATAATGTGCCTGAATGTAGACGGTAGCCATACATAAGAACACGTAGAAGGGCAGCAAAGTAAACAGCAGTTTGCGGTTACCACTGCGCCAAGCCAATAGCATGCAGATGGTGCTTACACCGACATGACTGCTCGGAAAGGCTGCCGTGGGGCGCTCACCTGCGGCTTTTGCATCTTCAACGAGATTGTAAAAGATGCCATGAACATCACCCGGACTCGGCAAACAAGCTTGATGTGAGTTGAAGTAATCACCCACATTGGGAAATATTCCGTGTGCAGCATTGTGCAAACCAATGGCTTTATAATAAAAGGTTGGCCCTGCAACAGGCAGTAAATCAAAGATAACGTAATAGCTGAAAAAGGCTCCCAAGATGATGAAAGCAGCCTTTCCAAAGTCTTCATAGCGTTTGAAGAAATAGTAAAGTGTTACTACTGCTATCATCGGAAAATAGGAAACATAACCACAATCCATGAGTTCACTCACAATGGGTGAAGGGAAAGCACGGGCAAATTCGAGTGCAGGTTGGAAACCAAAGAGCTGTTGTTCCCAGGTGGCAAACACGTGATCGAGGTTCGGAAACATGCGATTGATTTCGTAGGTATCGGGATACCACCATGCCAACATACCCATTTGGGCTGCCACACGGACAAACATTGTAAACCTACAAGGCAGTAATCGATAGACAATCCATAGGGCAATGATAGTTGCTCCCACGCGAACTCGCTCCCAAATCATCGTCTCGGGATTCGTTAATTTGGTAGAAGTGAACAGCACAATCAATAGGGTAAATGCGATATAAGCAATCACAACCCACTCAAAAGGCATGAGACTTTTGTGCTCAGCCTGCCATCCTTCGCCCTGCCAAGGCCATGTAAAAGTGTTCTTGTTTCTTCTTTTTACCATTTACAACCATTTGTTCTCGCGATACCATTCGATGGTTCTTCGCGTACCTTCTGCAAGGTCTACCTGCGGATGAAAGCCCAATTCATCTACTGCAGGCTCTATATCGCAACGCCAATTACGCTGCTTTAATATGTTATATTTATCGTTGTTGAGCGCTGAAATCTTACCCGTCATGTGAGCAATGCGCTCACCAAAGAACGTCACGACACGCAAAACCCAAACCGGAGCCTTAATTCTTATCCACCAAGGATTGCCAAGGCATTTATGAATCAGATTGCTGAAGTCTGACGATTGGTATACATTGCCGTCACTGAGAAAGTATTTTCGTCCGTCACGTCCATGGTCGAAAGCCTGAAAAACGGCTTGAACCACGTCGGTAACATAAACAAATGTGATGTCCTGACGCTTGAAACCAACAGAGAAATCAACGTGCCCCTTGATGCTTTTTGCCATTAAGAAGTAGTCGCGTTCACGCGGTCCATAGACTCCTGTGGGCCTTAAAATGATGTAAGGGAAATCGTTTCCCACACGCTCTAAATACGCTTCGGCCATGAGTTTGCTTTTCCCATACGCCGTGTTTGGCTTCGGATGGTCGTCTTCTGTAATCTCGTGATAAGGTTGTTGCTCTTTGATTGCGCCATAAACACTAAGACTACTCAAGTAGATGAAACGTCGGATGGGCATGTGTAATGCCAGCAACGCTTCAACAAGATGACGCGTCCCGTCTGTATTTATCTTGTAAAAGTCGTCGGCATGTAGGCACTTTGTCACGCCAGCAGCATGCACAACATAGTCGAACTCGTGTCCGGCAAGTTGCTTTTCCAAGTCTTTTTCAGAGGATAAGTTGAGCTCAATGAAGTGTATTCGCTTATCGGTGAGATACTTTTTTGAACTGCTTTTCCTCACAGCAGCCCACACTTCCATCTCCCGACGCAGCGCTTCTTCTACGATAAAGCTGCCAATGAATCCACTGGCACCAGTCACTAATATTTTCATTAAATAGCTATTTACGGGGCAAAATTAATGGATTTTCCATGAATGGCAAAGGATTTCTCTGAATATTTAAGGTGAACTCACGGCATAAACGCTATCCCTTTGGCCGATAATCATGTGAAACCAAACGGCAAACTACATTCACAATGAAGGATATGCAAAGCCTTATGACGTCTGCATCCTAATCCCCTTTTTTGATAGAAAGCCCTTCCATACGCTCTTTTCAAAGCCTCCTGTGAATAGAATGTAAGTCAATGAACCTCAGCATTTTATGCAAATGATGAGCAAAAGTGATGTGAGTCGTCATGCTATCTGCATCATTTCATGGTGTAATCTGCGTCATTTTCACACGTAAAATATGGCATATTACGCGATGGATTGCCTTAAATCATTTTACCTTTCATCATCAACAACGTCACCCTAACAATTGTTTCATCTCGCAACTGCGTTGGTATTGTGCCATTATCCTAATGGATGAATTTCGTAATATAAATACCATCATGGTGCAACTCGGTACGAGTTGTGTTTTTGATAGCCCAGGGTTGGCGAGGAACGAGCCTACCTCGGGTGAGCATCCGCAAGGAGATTCAACGCCATAGGTGTTGAGCTTTTTCTGTGAAGGCACGCTTATAATGAACCCTTTTATGGCGAATTAATCAAAAAAAGCGCAACACCTACGGCGTTGTTCCCCACACACCATACGTTAACCCAGGGTAGCCTGCACTATCGTTTGGCTACCCTGGGTTATCAAAAGCACAACACCTACGGCGTTGATACGTACGTTTTATAATACAATTGATGCCAACATGTGAATAAATAAATAGCAAAATGTATCATTATTTCAATGGATATATTTGCCATTATAAATGTTGTAACGACGCAACGCCGTAGGTATTATATCAATCTTCTAATGAACATATTTGCCATTATAAATGTTTCCAACACGCAACAGCGTTGGTATTGTGATATTTTCTCGATGAGGGGGCTCTACATTATAAATGCCCTTATGGTGCAACTCGGTACGAGTTGTGTTTTTGATAGCCCGGGGTTGGCGAGGAACGAGCCTACCTCGGGTAAACGTTCGCAAGGAGATTCAACGCCATAGGTGTTGAGCTTTTTCTATGAAGACACGCTTATAACGAAACCTTTTATGGCGGATTAATCCAAAAAAGTGCAACACCTACGGCGTTGTTTCCCACACACCATACGTTAACCCAGGGTAGCCTACACTATCGTTTGGCAACCCTGGGCTATCAAAATCACAACACCTACGGCGTTGATACGCACGTTTCATGGTGTGATTAATGTCAATATACACCTGAATTAATGACAATTTAATCCGAAAAAGCGCAACACCTATAGCGTTGAAACGTTCATTTCCCGATGCGATTTCTTTCGTCTTACAACATGATTCAGTGGCTTGTCACACGGAAATAAACATTATCTACGACGTTAATTCAAATAATTTGTGAAATGATATATATTGTGGCATAATTCAACATTGAATATATCATGCCATAATTTGTACCATTTCATGCGATAATCCGTGTCATTTCATCGTGTAAAACGTGGCAGATTACATGCCTATCTGCCCCAAATCATACAACAGCATAGGGCAGGACAAATCGCTTTTTGCATCATCAGCCCTCGACTTTCTTTCGCCTTTACAGAATGATATGTTCGCAATTATTTTCAAATATCCTTGCCATAAAATTTGGTTATGTCGTGATTGATGATTATCTTTGCATGCGAATTCGGGATGTAGCGCAGTTGGTAGCGCACACGTCTGGGGGGCGCGAGGTCGCCAGTTCGAGTCTGGTCATCCCGACAATTCAGTCAAAAGGAAAGCTAACGGCTTTCCTTTTTTCGTTTGAAGCGAATCAAAGAAAGTTGTAGCATTAGGCTCATTCAAGCATAAAATTTGGGCTATCGTCACACGTAATCAAAGATTTTTGTGTAAGTTTGCAGTCTATGGAGCACGAATATTATATGAAACGGTGCCTGCAATTGGCTGAGAATGGACGACAAAATGCCAAGCCTAATCCCATGGTTGGGGCTGTAATTGTGGCGCGAAATCGTATCATTGGTGAGGGATATCACGTCAGATTTGGTGAAGGACACGCTGAAGTTAATGCCTTTTTAAGCGTCAAACCAGAGGATGAAATGCTGTTAAATGAGGCCACAATCTACGTGTCGTTAGAGCCTTGTTCGCATTATGGGAAGACGCCACCTTGTGCAGATCTCATCATCAGTAAAGGCATAAAGCGTTGCGTTTGCGGTTGTGTTGACCCCTTTGCAAAGGTGCAAGGACGAGGTATTCAGCGTATGCGCGACGCCGGAATTGAGGTGATTGTCGGAGTGATGGAAAAGGAATGTCTGGCGCTGAACCATCGTTTCATCACATTTAATGCAAAACATCGGCCTTATATTCTATTGAAATGGGCGCAAACACTCAATGGTTTTATCAGCCGAAAAGATGGTCCATTGCAACTCTCTACACCCAAAACACAGATGCTTGTGCACCAGTTGCGGGCCGAAAACGATGCGATTCTTGTGGGACATACTACCTTTTTATCAGATCATCCGAGGCTTGATGTGCGGCAATGGAGTGGGCAAAACCCCGAACGCATTGTGCTTTCGCCGACGATGTCAGCACAAAACGCACGGCCATCCAATTGGACTGTCGTTGCAACCATTGACGAAGTGATTGCTCATCTCTATGCAACAAAGAAACAAAGTCTTGTGGTTGAAGGGGGTAGAATGACGCTCCAAGCCTTTATAGATCGCGGACTTTGGGATGAGATTAGAATCGAAACAGCGCCTGTTTTGATAACAGATGGCGTGCCAGCTCCACACATTCCATCTGATGCTCACATAGAAAAGACAGAATCAATCGACGGAAACCAAATCATCACATTATGCAGATAATTCTCGCTTCTGCCAAGATTATGAACTCCAAAACGGCCGTTTCTGTGCCTGAGAAGACTGTACCTGTATTCTCATCTGAGGCAGAACGTTTTGCATTAGAGATGAGTTCATGGGATGTAGAAACGCTTGCCAAGCGCTTGAATTGCAGCAATTCTATTGCCTTAGAGAATCAGTTGAGGTTTCAAAGTTTCTTTAATGACGACGAGAAACTGCCTGCTTTGTTGGCTTATAACGGTCATGCTTATAAACATCTTCAGGCATCTTCGTTCACCGAATCAGACTTTCGGTTTGCTCAACACCATCTTTTCATCACGTCATTCCTCTATGGATTGCTTCGTCCTTTAGACCAAATTCATCCCTATCGCATGGAGGCTAAGGTGACGCTTAAAGCCACACAACATCATAATATGTTTGCTTTCTGGCGCCCACTCCTTACAGATATGCTCATTGATGCAGTCAAACAAGACGATGGAATATTGATACATTTGGCCACCGAAGAGTATGAACATCTCTTCGATTGGAAGCGCATTTGCCGTGAAGTCAAGGTCATTCAGCCCCTATTCTATGTGGAAAAAGGAGATAAAATGAAAGTTGTTTCCGTCTATGCTAAGCAATGTCGCGGTGCAATGACACGCTGTATTATCCGTCATCAGTGGCATTCTCCCCAACAACTTCTCACCTTCAATGAGGCCGACTTCGTCTATCAACCGAATTATGGCGATGAACTTCACCCGCATTTTATATTAAACCAAACATAAAATGATAGGGGATGATTAGATTATTCAAGTAATATGGTTTCTTTGTTATATGCTTTTCTTAAATAGAAAGCTAAAGAAAAGTTACGCAAAGTCTGTTTTTTCCTGACACAAAAGACTGTCAAACAGCGTGGTATTTGCTGCGAGGTGAAACACTTTGTATTAGGCAATTGGTATCAAGTACTATGCGCATGTCTCTTACAATGCATGAAGATCGGTTTCATTTAGCATGTCCAAACGCGCTTGATTCAGTTCTCCCGAGTCCCATAATCTATCGAGTGCCTTATTCATCTTTTTGGAATAATAATGATAAAGCACTTCTTTCAGCTCTTCAAGTCCCTTTTCTGACTTATCAATTTCAAACATCTTTAGCAGATGAATCTGGGTTGGATTGAATACTGTTGTTTCCATAATAGTAACCTTTCTCAATCACAAAGATAAGTAATTTTTTTTATTTTGTATCCTATTATGCAGTCTTTTTTCTGATATTTGCCATTGTTCTATTTCACGAGATAATTTATTTTAGAAAAGCATAAAAGTGTCATTGAGAAATTGTATCTTTGTCTTTGAATAATAAATGGCCATCTTTTGTAATGGCTTATCATAGAAACCAAACATAAAAAAATAACGTATGATTGAAGTAGGACAAAGACTTCCCGAGGTCTTAGGCATCGACCAAGACGGTAAGGAATGGAAAATCAGTGACTTTAAAGGCAAGAAATTAGTGCTATATATCTATCCGAAGGACTCTACTCCGGGTTGTACTAACGAGGCATGTAACCTCCGTGACAACTACGAACGATTCATTTCACAGGGTTATTCCGTGTTAGGTTGCAGCACACAGGACGCCAAATCGCATCATAAGTTCATAGAGAAGCATCAGCTTCCCTTCCCACTTCTCTGCGACACCGACCTCAAACTCGTGCAAGAACTCGGTGTATATGGCGAGAAGAAAATGGCTGGTCGCACGTATATGGGCGTCTTCCGCACAACCTTTATCACGGATACTGAGGGCGTAGTAACGCGTATCATTGGACCAAAGGAAATCAAAGTGAAAGACCACGCCAATCAAATCTTGTAATGGAACCATAGGGGTTGAAAGAAGGGTGGATAGGGATAATGCAATCAGCAAATAGTAAGCGACTTATAGGTTAAATCTTTTGAAACCCTTTTACAAATCTGTTTAATAGATTGGCTGCTTCAAAACGCGCGATGGTTTTTATCCCGTTTTCGTTCGATTTCTGTGATTTCATAATGCGCTGACTATGAGATGGTTAAGCGATTCTTATGGAATGACAAGACTTTTAAACGACAGAAACGCACATGATTTGCGGCAGATTGCGCAGTAAAAAGCATTGATTCACCGCTTCGTTTGGTGCAAATCATTGTGTGGTTTGGCGCAAATGATGATGCAAAACGGGTTGAAAGGCGAGGCCGAGAAACGAAATTCATGGAATCAAAGCCATGAAAGGAGGGTGTGTTTATACTTTTTTCGTGTCTTGGTTTCTATTTCGTGGTGCTGTGGAGTGTTAAAAACAAAGAAATCATTTGACAAGATTTTCGTCGCCCTTTTGTGCATATCCGTCGTTCTTTTCCTATCCATCGTCCCCTTGTTTGAGTTCATGAGGGTCCTCTCCTGACCGAGAATCCCTGTTCATATAAAACATTTTTCTTTGATAATCATTTTCATTTACAAATAAAAATAGCTATCTTTGTAACATTATGAAACGCAAAATAGTTTTTATTTCATTGCTAACGCTCTGCCTAAGTGTATCGGCACAGCAGGCAAAAGAAGACATTAGGTTAAACAGACTGTTAGTGGCTGGAAACAATCTGTTAGTGGCTGGAAACTATCTGGCTTATCCTGGCCCATTACAAAAGTCACTTACGCGAGCGCCTAAAGGCTACAAACCTTTTTATCTCAGTCATTATGGACGACACGGAAGCCGTTGGCTCATCGGAGATCGCGACTATAATCAGCCCGTTCTCATGTTAGAGAGGGCCGATTCATTAGGAAAACTAACGCCGAAGGGGCAGGAAGTGCTTCGCGATTTGCGTCTGCTTCGCGATGCAGCCAAGGGGCGTGACGGCGAACTTACACCGCTTGGAGCTGAACAACACCGTCAGATTGCTGAACGCATGGTGCGGAATTTCCCCGAAATCTTTAAGGGAAAGACTCATGTTGACGCTAAAAGCACGGTGGTTATCCGCTGTATTCTGAGCATGGAAAACGCGCTTCAGCAGCTCGTTCGCATGAATCCAAATCTCGAAATCACGCATGATGCAAGCTATCATGACATGTATTACATGAATCATAACGACACTTCGCTCTTCAAACAGCGTATGCCAAAGGCTGCACGTGAGGCATTTGACAACTTCAGTAAACGTCATATTCATCCCGAACGACTAATGAATGAGCTCTTCAATGATAGCACTTATTGGCAAAAAGAGATAAATTTCAAACAACTATATAGCACACTTTTCAAGCAGGCTTCTAATGTTCAGAGTACTGAACTGCGTCATGAGCTCTCATTGTTTAACTTTTTTACAGACAAAGAACTCTATGATCTTTGGACTACAAACAATGCTTGGTGGTATATCAACTATGGCCCTTCACCCCTCAATGGCGGTCAACAGCCAACGTCACAACGCTTTCTTCTGCGCAAGATTGTTAGTGAAGCAGACAGCTGTTTGATGTTGAATCATCCCAGTGTTACACTGCGTTATGGACATGATACGATGGTAATGCCGTTGACTTGCCTGTTAGATCTCGACGGAATGGGTGTGCAAGTAGCCGACCTTGAGCAAGTAACGATGAAGGGATGGAATAATTATCGCATCTTCCCTATGGCCTGTAATCTTCAATTTGTGTACTATCGTAAGCCGGGAAGTGACGATATTCTCGTCAAGATTCTACGCAATGAGAATGAAGCTAAGCTACCCATTGCAACCGATGTCTACCCATATTATCATTGGAAGGACGTCAGAGCGTATTGTCTAAAGGTAGCTGCTGACAGGCCATTGGTGAAAGTTGGCGACCCAATAAAACACTAATGACGTTGCAAAGAACAAAGAAAGAAACAGAAAACTAACTTTAATAAACTCAAATAATAACACTAAACCAAAACCAGAATGAAAAGAAAGTTTTTGATATTAATGCTTTTAGCCTGCACGTTTTTAGGCCATGCACAAGTTAATCGGCCTAAGTTGGTTGTAGGAATTGTAGTAGATCAGATGCGCTGGGATTATCTTTACTTCTATAATAAGGAGTATGTTAGCGATGGATTCAAGCGACTTTTGTCAGAAGGATATAGCTGTCAGAACACTATGGTGCCTTATATTCCAACCGTAACTGCCATTGGTCACTCTTGCGTTTATACGGGAAGTGTGCCTGCTTTGATGGGAATCCTCGGCAATAACTTCTATATTAACGGCAAGGATACCTATTGTTGTGGTGATGAAACGGTGCAAAGCGTAGGCAGTGATTCTAAAGAAGGCAAGATGTCTCCACGCAATTTGTTGGCTTCAACGATAGGAGATGAGTTGAAATTGGCTACAAACTATAAGTCAAAAGTATTCGGAGTGGCACTCAAAGACCGTGCTTCAATCTTGCCAGCAGGCCATGGTGCCGATGCAGCTTATTGGTGGGATACGAGTGCCGGCCATTTCGTTACGAGCACTTATTATATGAATCAGTTGCCAACATGGGTCAACGACTTCAACAAAGCCCATCAACAGAAGCCGGGATATGACATCAAACTCGATGTGAAAGGCATCACCGTAACCTTTGATATGGCTGAGGCTATCTTGAAAAATGAGAATCTTGGTCAGGGAACTGAAACCGATATGCTTACTGTAAGCATATCTCCCACCGACGCAATTGGCCATAAGTTCAGCACACGTGGGCCCGAAAACCACGATGCTTACATTCAACTCGACCGCGATCTTGCCCGTTTCTTCAAGACGTTGGATGCGCAAGTGGGACGCGGAAACTATCTCGTTTTCCTCACAGCTGACCATGGTGGCTCTCACAATCCTAACTTCATGCGCAGCCATAAGATGCCCGCGGGTGGCTTTGAATGCTGGAATGTGGTGAAAGAACTTAACCAACAGCTGCAACAAGCGTTTGGAACAACAACCAATTTTGTGTTGGGTGAGAATGCACTCCGCGTTTTCTTAGACCATAAGAGCATTGCTTCGGCCAACTTAAACCTCAAGGATGTGAAGGCAAAAGCAAAGGAATTGTTAGAGAAAAAGCCTAATATCACATATGTTGTTGACTATGATGAAGTGGCAACGATGCCTATTGCACAGCCTATTCGCGAGCGAATCATCAACGGATATAGCCGTGAACGTGGTGGAGATCTACTCATTGTGACGAATCCCGGATGGATAAACAGCTCGGCAAATCCTACGTATAAGGGCACAAGTCATAGTCTTTGGAATCCAGACGACAGTCACATCCCATTGATTTTCATGGGTTGGGGCGTTAAACCGGGTGAGACTTCACGTCCTACTTTCATGACCGACATCGCACCGAGTGTATGTAGTCTGCTCCACATTCAAATGCCGAATGCCTGTGTAGGCAATCCTGTTTTTTAATATTTTTAAGTTCTTGGAAGCGCCATAATCTTGCATTTTGATGTAACTTTGCATTTACTTTATAATCAAGGAAATGAGCAAAGAAAGCCAAAATGCACAGCTTGTGGCGCTTCTTCATGACAGTCTGTTGGCCCATACATCGCAGAATGCCTTTTGCATTGACGATAAAATGTGGACTTACGGACAGCTGATGAAGCGTGTTGCAGCTATTCGTTGTGCGGTAAGAGAATGCGAAAGTATCATCGGTTTGGTGGCCAACGACGACTTAAACACCTATGCTTCCATACTCGCTTTATGGATGGAAGGCCGTTGCTACGTGCCTCTTCATCCGCTTCAACCCCTGCAACGTTGTAATGATATCATCAGTCAGGTAGATATCAAGACCATTCTTGACTCGGGTGAAAGCACACGTTACGACAGCAAGGGGGTCATCATGACGGCCCAACTGCCTGATGCTGAAAAATTAGATGCCCCTTGCGAGGTGGGCAAAGATGCTCCGGCATATATCCTTTTCACTTCTGGAACAACAGGACGGCCCAAGGGTGTGCCTGTCACTTTCGGCAATGTGGAAGCTTTTTTGGAGGCTTTTGCCCTGTTAGGGATTAGTCTTTTGCCAGAAGATCGCTGCTTGCAGATGTTTGAATTGACTTTCGATCTTTCGGTGGGCAGCTATCTTCCACCGCTGATAGCAGGTGCTTGTGTCTACACGGTGCGTCTTGGCAGCATTAAATGGCAAGAGGTTTTCCGCCTAATGGACGACTACCGACTCACCGTTACGCTTATGGTTCCCTCGGTTATCCATTATCTTCGTCCTTATCTCAGTGAGCTTTCGGCTCCCGACTTGCGCTATTCTCTCTTCTGTGGTGAGGCATTAATGGTTGATGATGTGGTGCCATGGAAGCAGGTGGCAAGTCATGCTACGGTGTGGAATGTGTACGGGCCGACTGAAAACACCATTTACTGTACGGCCTATCGTGTGGGCAGTCACAACATCAAACAGCACAATGGCGTGGTCAGTATCGGTAAAGCGATGTTGCATACCCACACGATGATTGTCGACAGCGAGCATCAGAAAGTGACGCAAGGTGAAACAGGTGAGCTTTGCCTGGCAGGCGATATGCTCACTCCGGGCTATTGGAATGATGATGAAAAGAACCGTCAGGCTTTCTTCTCTGACGGCAAACGCCGCTGGTATCTGACGGGTGACATCTGCCGTGAAGATGAAAATGGCGACATCGAATACGTGGGACGCAGCGACTCTCAGGTAAAGATACAGGGCTATCGCATTGAACTCAGCGAGATAGAAAGCGTGGCCCGGCGTTATTATGAACAGCAAACGGCTGTGGTTGCTGTTGTGTTGGAAGAACAGAACAACCAAACGATTAACTTGGTTGTAGAGTGCAATGATGACGGAAGCAGTGAGGAGTTGCAAGATTTTCTGCGTCAATATCTGCCCGCTTACATGCTGCCTTCGCGCGTGGTCTTCATGCCGGTTTTCCCGCAGAATGCCAATAATAAAATCGACAGAAAGCGCATCAAGGAAAGCATTTAGTAAAGAAACACATTTTTGAAAAAACTAAAAAAGAACTTATATAATAAAGGAAAAGAATGGGAAAAAACGAAATCATGCAGGCTTTGAATGGTATTTTCTCTGCCGTGTTGAATCAAAGTAACTTGCAACTTTCTGAAAACATGACCACCGATGATATCGAGAACTGGGATTCTCTGACGAATATGACCATCATCAGTGAGATAGAAAAGCGCTGGGATATTCACTTCAAGCTGCGCGATATCATTCGTATGAAGAATATTGGCGACATGGCTGATGCAATCATCAGCAAGAGCCAGCAATAAAGTGACAGACAGATTGCATCATGGAGTTTATCTCAATACCGTTTGTCACCTGCATGCTGGTGACATTTATCCTGTATTATGCCTTTAGAAAACGACGCCAGCAACATGCTGTTCTGCTCTTGGCGAGCGTGGTTTTCATTGGCTATTACCACCTTGCCTATCTGCTGACGGCCGTTGGCATCACGCTTTTCACCTTCTATGCAGGCCGTCGTATTCATGCCAATGTCAACACTCCGAAGGCCGGTTTATGGCTATGGGGGTCGCTTGTGGCCTTGATAGGCTTCTGGCTTGTGGCCAGATACTACTTCGATTTGTTTCCACTTGGCATCTCTTTCTACACATTCCAGGCCCTTTCCTACCTCATAGAAATCTATTGGGAAGAGGATCCCGAGGACAATTTCATCGACTTTTCACTCTACATGTTGCTCTTCGTGAAGTTTCTTTCCGGCCCGATTGAGCGTGCTTACGACCTGCTGCCACAGTTTAAGAAAGCACGTGCGTTCGACTATCAGCAGGTGGTTGGCGGACTGAAACTCGTGGCATGGGGAGTCTTCTTGAAGCTTGTCATTGCCGACCGCATAGGACCTTCGCTCGACAGTGTACTCAATGATGTGCGTCAGGCATCGGGAATGCAGCTGCTGCTCGCCACGCTTCTCTATCCCATTCAACTCTATGCCGACTTTGCCGGCTATACGGCTATGGCGCTTGGACTGGGCCGAATGCTCGGTTTCAAGCTGCAACCCAACTTCAACCGACCGTTTATTTCAACGTCTACGGGCGAACTTTGGCGCCGTTGGCATATCTCATTGTCAGCGTGGGTGTGCGATTATGTGTTCACTCCACTGAATGCTTCGCTGCGATCATGGCATCGCTGGGGTATCTATGTGTCGCTGTTGGTGACGTTTGTCAGTATCGGTGTGTGGCATGGAGCAGGGTGTACATTTGCTTGCTACGGTCTTTTTCAGGGCATTCTAATCATCATCGAGACCCTTTTGGGCAAACGCAGAGAGCGCCTTTACAATGTTTTCGGACAGCGTGTAGGGCACGTGTTGATGATTATTCGCACCTATCTGTTCTTTGCCTTGTCGCTGCTTTTCTTCCGTATAAGTTCGGTTTCCGACGTGCTCTATACCTATCGTCACCTCTTCGATGGTTATCTTTCATCGGTGAAAGAGTTGCGTCTTGGGCTTTCCGACTATTATTGGATTGTCTTTGCGGTGGCTGTTGTATTGATGTTTGTCATCGAAGCAGTCAATGCCCGACGTGACCTCATCGAGTCGAGCAGCCGTTGGCGTGCGCCCATTCGCTGGACTTGTTATTTCGCAGTGGTGCTGATAGTGCTGTTCTATGGTGCTTTCGGCGTTGAAAACTTTATTTATATTCAGTTCTAAGCCATGGAAAAGAAGCATAAACTATTGACATTCTATGTGAAATGCCTTGTCATCAGCCTGCCTGTACTATTGCTCGTGGCCTTCTATGCCTATAAGGATCCGTTCATGGTGTTGCACAGTTATACGGATTACGACCATTCTTGGGTGGTGCAGGATGAGGGTGCCGTGGCTTGGGAAAAATATAAACAGCAACGCCAAAGCTATCATTACGACTCGTTTGTGATGGGTACTTCGTGCACAAAAGCCTTTCCATGCTCCATTTGGCAGCGCCATATCAATGGGCATCCTTTCCGCTTTTTCAGCAATGCAGAAGGCTTGGGAGACGTCAGTCTGAAGCTCGAAGCACTCGAAGAACAGCCGGGACAGAAGATTGAAAACCTGTTGTTGGTCGTTGAACGCAGTTTCTTTGAGAAAGAAAGTGCCCAGGGCGGCATCATGCATCTTATGCCTCCGGAGGTGACGGGCAAGAGTTGGGCAAGCTATCAGACGGAGTTTCTGCAGAGTTTCTTCTATCCGAAGTTCCTCGTTCCCTATCTGAAATATGCCTTTACAGGCTATCGCGACCCCAAGGCCTCAGGCGTATTCTATGACGATTTGCCGTCACGCGACCGCGTCACCAACGAGGCTTTGTTGCCCGAGGAGGCCGAAATCAAGCGTTTAGGTGAGCGTTATTGGCAGCAGGGCGAATGGAATTCGGAGAGCCGAAAGCCGCGTGAGACCTCGCTTGCACCGCGTGTCTTGGGCGAAAGACAAATCAGAATGCTGGCTGATTTGCAGAATTTCTGCGAACGCCACCACACGAATTTGAAGATGGTTATCGGCCCAAACTATCAGCGGGAGCGCTTCAATCCAGATGATTTAGACATACTTCTGCATATTTTCGGCCCGCAGTGCGTCTATGACTACTCACACGACGACCGCTTCATTGACTTCCATGACTATTATGACATGAGTCATTATCGGGCTAAGGTGGGCGAAGCCATCATGAAAGAGATATATGGGAAAAGGTAGCTTTGCAGCAAAGGCCTTTGCAATCTGCATGAAATCGCATTGTAACTTGCCTTAAATCGTCGTGTGATTTGCCGTATTTTACACGATGAAATGACGCAAATCGTTTTACCTTTAATTATCAACAATATCGATACCCCCAATTAACCCTCAAACAATCTCCTCCATTTTTATGGCTAACTACTCCCCTCCCTCTTCGGGGAGGGGCAGGGGGTGAGGCTTTATTTCCCTTACACTATTTTACATTTTATTATCAACAACATCACCGTCCCCTATTAACCTTCAAACTACTATCTCCATTTCCATGACTAACTGCTCGCCTCTCTCTTCGGAGAACCATAGGTCGCTGTTCGTGAAGCCTGCGAAACGAGGAAAGCAAAGGGCTGGGGGTGAGGCTTTGTTTCCCTTACACCTTTTTACCTTTAATTATCAACCACGCCACCGTCACAATTGTTTCATCTCGCAACTGCGTTGGTATTGTGTCATTATTTCAATGAATGTATTTTACAATATAAATTCCCTCATTGCGCAACTCGGTACGAGTTGTACTTTTGATAGGCCGGGGTTGGCGAGGAACGAGCCTACCCCGGATGAGCATCCACAAGGAGATTCAACGCCATCGGTGTTGAGCTTTTTCTATGAAGGCATGCTTATAATGGAACCTTTTATGGCAGATTAATCAAAAAAAGCGCAACACCTACGGCGTTATTCCCCACACAACATACGCTAACCCAGGGTAGCCTGCACTATCGTTTGGCAACCCTGGGTTATCAAAAGCGTAACACCTACGGCGTTGAAACGTTCTTTTTATATTCTTGTTCACGTTTTCTCACGTTTGGATTCATGGCGGATTGCACTTAGAAAGCACAACACCTACGGCGTTGATATGTATATTTCTCAATGCGTTTTATGTAAAAACATAATGTGATGGTTCTTGTTTATAAGCATACCTAAATCGAAATCACAATATGTTTGCCGCTGAAAAATTTCGTGATTACGAATAAACCATTTCAAAAAATCATTTGCTTTTGAGTTTGATGAGCCTTATTCTCCGAGACTTCTATATAGGTCTACGACACAGGAAAGCTGCTGTTGACGAGTTTCAAGCAGTTCCATTTGGGCATCAAGTGCATCGCGTTCGGCCTCAAGTACATCGAGATAAGTAGCTCGTCCGTTCATATAGAGTTGACGAGATACCTCAACCGAGTGTTCCAAAGTCTTCACTTCTTCCTCTTTTAACGCATAATAGGCGGCGAGATTCTTATGCTTTGACAGCAGCGTACATACCTCAGAATAAGCTGTGAGCAGTGTTTTGTCATATTCATATAAGGCTTGTAGCTGTGCGGCGTCAGCCTGTTGGAAGTTTGCTTCGATAGCTTTTCGGTTGATAAGTGGTGCAGTTAATCCTCCCACAACACTGTAAGCGAGTGACTTTGGCATACGCGTTAGGTAGGTAGGATTAAAGGCTTCAAGTCCTAAAGTGGCACTAATGTTCACCGAAGGCAAGAAGGCTTTGCGCGCCGTTTCAATGTCCCAATGCGCTGCAGCGAGTTCATGTTCAGCCTGACGGATATCGGGTCGGTGGCTCAAGAGATTGGAAGGAAGTCCTGTAACGATTGTTTTCACGTCTTCATTCAAC
>QWBZ01000024.1_pt1 | contig 57695 bp, 76 predicted proteins | sample 1972441 | NCBI WGS metagenome assembly QWBZ01 (sample SAMN09866721, study PRJNA288562) | Human oral metagenome isolate term6_saliva, whole genome shotgun sequencing... | isolation source: mouth | host: Homo sapiens | place: USA: California
CACCTCTACTTTTCTTTCAATACGTACCCTAATACGCAATTTTTAACCTTGTTCATTCTCGCTTCTACCACTGGCAAACGGTCGATCTCTGCCTGTGTTAGTCGCTCCTTATCTCTTTGTTTCGCTACGCATACCGCTAGAGCGTGATGCTTGCCGTATTCACTGGCATAATAAAGGCGCACCTGGTCGCCTTCTTTAATAAATACCCCGTGCAAGAAATTGCCACCGCTACTTGTTAGAAATAGCTTATCTAATAACACCTTAACCATAGTTAATAAGTCCCGTAATAGTCCCACACCTGTCCGTCAATTTCTCGGTTGGTGTAACGATCTGACTGTGTTGGTGCATTGGCTTCTAACCAGTCTTCAAGCTGTTCAGCGATAATCTCTAAATCTTCTTCCGTTAATTCACGATCCCACGCTTCTCCCTGTAAATACTCCACTTGCGCAAGTAAAAATTCACCGTAGATATAGACCAACATATTGGCTATTTTGCACGGTTCGATCTCTGTATAAGTTCTGCCAAAACAATCTAGCTCATATTTACGCACCAGGCGGATCGCGCTCCACACATTTACGCTATCTACCGCACTTTCTGCCACGTCGTCGAAGATAAAGGCATAGTCTTCATTGAATAGGAAGCTATGCAAATCACACCCGTATTGTCCGACGGCTTCAGGTAAGCAATCATTAAATAACTCGCCTGTTCTTTCTAAAATTTTATCGTCGTTTATGTTGTATTTTTCAAAGTTGATAGTTTTCATTGTGTTAGTCCTCGTTTTCTGTTAAGTCGTCAATGTCGATCCCGATTGTGTTTAATAGCGATAATGCGATTTTTCTTTGCTCGTCAAATCTCGCTTGCTCCGCCTGTTTTATGCACTCTTTTTGCGCTTCTCGCCAAAGTTTAAGAAGCTCAAACACTAACCGCCCTTTGTCGGTTATGTTTAAAAAATACATTACGTCGATATAGTCCTGCTTGTGTTGCTCGTCTGAAAATCGAATATAGCGCATCATTTCTTCGGTTGGCTCTACTTCTTCAATAAGTCCATTTTCAAGCATAATCGGGATTGTTTTGGCTCGCTCCGTGCCTTTCTCTCTTTTAGCATATCCTTGTTCGATAATATCGCTTAAGATATTAAATGATCCGTAGTTTCTTAATGCTTCCATTAGTTCTTCCATATTTCCCCCTAATTTTTAAAGTTGATCGTCTGTTGTGAATTCTTTCATTTTGATACAAATACCAAATCTAGCGTCAAAATGTTCATTGCTCCGACATTCGTCGTCGCTGTTGGCAAATCTTGCCGTTGTTCCTGTTTGCTTTTGATAGTCCGCAAGCCATTCCCGACCCATTGCGTCTATGCACCCGATAGATAAAATCGCCACTATTGCGAAAGGTAAAATAAATTTGATCATATTATGGTCCCCTGTAATTGTTTTTTAAGTTCTTCCGCAAAATTCGCATCAAGTTCGAAATCTTCCCCATCTTGTGCGTTTACCTGTAAAATAATTTTTCGCCCTTTATAATTCATTTCAAGCGTATTATTTAGATAATCAATTTCCATAAGTTCCCCCTGTGGTTGTTAAATGTTGCTCTAGGTAAATATTTACCGTGAATTGTAATAAATACACAAAAACCGCCTAGATTGTTTTAGTTCCAAGCGGTTTTAATTTATCTATTTTTAGATATGTTCTTCAATAAAGTCATCAAAATGTTGATGCCAATCGCTCATCATCTCTGACGCTAATACGGTTATATCAAACTCATAAGGCAAGCCGTTATCTGCCAAATCGTCTTCATCAACGTCTGCGATGTACTCGCTCCAAAGTTTGGTTAGCTCTTCATTGGTTAGCTCACCGCCTAACCAGTCTGCGAAATCGTCAGCATCGATATAGTCTAACCATTCTTTATATTCGTGATGATTGCTTTCTTTCATCCACTCCGCCAATGCTTCAATATCGATCGGACTGCTCTCAACATTCCAGCAGCTTTCAAAATTGCCGTAGCCGTTCAAATATACGTGATCCATCCAGTTCTTCACATCCCCGAAAAACACCATTCTTGCAAGCTCTGCGCCTTCGGTTTCGAAGTTAGCTGCGAATTCTTCTACGCTGTCGTAGATTTGCTCGTATCCGTTTTCGCTTGCGTATTCGTTCCACAATGCGACTAAATCGTCAAAACTAAAATCGTCTAAGTATTCAGTGAATTTTTTCATTTTTAAGCTCCTATTTTTAAATATTAATTTTCTTCCACTTGTTCTTTGTATTCTTGCCAGATAGGTAGATCGTTTTCTTCGGCAAAATTTGCCAATGCTTGATACCCTGCTAGATCTTCTACTAAGTCATACGTGCTATTGTAAACACTAATTCGTCCGCAATCGTCCACTACATAAAGCCAAGCATCACGATCTATGGTGTCAAATACCCCTTGCAACAGAGCGATTTTTAAACTTTCGCGATCTGTGTAATGTTCATCAAGTAGTTGGTCAAAACTACCGAAAATTAAAAACCAGTATTTGTTGCGGTCGTTGTATGCTTCAAAAAGTTCTAACCAATCTTGTGAAAATAGTTCATCGTTTAAGTATTCTAAAAAAGACATTTTTTACTCCTAGTTGTTGTTAAATTAAATTTATAAAAAACCGTCTAGCACTATAGTCGCAGGGTCTATCTCATAACTAAACCAAGCAGGCTACAAGCTAAGCGATTTTTGAAAATTTAACTTTTATTTACGCCACAACTGCGCACACGATAAACGGGCGCAACTGTGGCTAGTGTCGCTTTTTTATATATCGACACTCAAGTGTCGATATAGATTGCACATTAGTGCAATCGTATGATTCCAAATTGTTAAAGAGCATTTTTATCTTCAGGGCTTCCCCGTCTTGATGTGGTCATTATAGCAGTTTTTCGTATACTGTCAAACGATAATTTAAAAATATTTTATTGATTTTGTTCGATTGCTTATTTTTTAATCAGTTCGGATATTCTCGATGGCTCAGGTGTACCAGGTCAGGCGATTAATAAAATTGATAGACAAAACTTTTCACGGATCAGAATAATTTCAGCTAAATTAGGCGGATTTTGCCAAGCTAGGCGAAAAGAAAAGAGAAATCGAGCAAAATGCCACGTGCCTGTTTACTTTTACGCCGATCCCGTTAGTTTATGCCTGTTTAGTCACCAAAACGGGCGTGGTTTTTCTGAGCTGTTTTTAGCTGTTTTTCGTTTTATATCAATGGCTTGAAATCTTAGGAAAATATAGCGATCCTGTCGATCCCGTTTACTTTTGAGAGAAGGCGTTTGGAAAAAGGCGATAGACTGATAAAACCCTAAGATTTCCAAAAGTGACATAGTTTTTCACCGCCGAAAAACACAGCGAAAAAAGAAAAATTTGGCCAGAAGCTCCCCTATCTGAAAACAACGGGATCAACGGGATCGCGATAAAATAATAAGAAAATGCACCTAAAAGACCAAGATGGCGATCTATACTATTTAAATATATAAATATATATATTATAAGGCTTTTTAGTCTTTTCGCCTTTTATTTTTCGCAGTTCCGAATTATTTTCTTCGGGGATTATCGCGATCCTGTTTTGCATCCCGTTTTGCATCCCATTTATACTGTTTTCGCTGTACTCCAAAACGGGATCGGGCGTGATTTTGGTTTAAAAAAGTGACGACATTTACGAAAAATTGCTAAAAATTTCAGTGTTAAAAATACCAATGATTTTTTTGTTCGCTGTGTGAATTCTGAGAGCGTGAGCAGTGGGGGGATACTGCTTTTTCTGTTTTTCACGTAGCGAACAAAAAAGAGTTTGATTTTTGCGATTTGGTTAAGAAGTGAACGAAACTAGGTTATTTATTAACCACTTTGAAAGGTTTTGACTATTGATTAATTTACCTTGTCTATCGATGCATATTTATGCATCAAGGTGTGCAGGAAATTGCATAATTATGCAATGTAGGTTTTGCCTATCACGCCTGCACACCATTCATAGATAAAACTTATCGTTCTAAGTTATTGAAAATAAAAGCGAAATTGTTGATTATGTATGGAAGTGATAAAAATTTTGGGGTAAAATAACCATTTAAGGGTATGAATAATTATTCATTGTGTGGGAAATCATTGATAGACTTAACTAAGCGATGCGTAAAAGCTAGGCATACTAGGAACAGGCTCGGGCGAAAAGTGCGGTAAGATTGAATTCAGTTAAGCGGAGAAGAACACGGGCAACAAAGAAGACAGGGAGTAGGCTAGGCGACAACGAAAAGCAGAGCGGACAGAATAAGGCAAGGCGAACACAGGAAAGCCACAAAATAAAAAGCACTTGGGCGTGCCACCCACCCACCCAACAAAAATATGTTCGTCATCATTACTTGATGATTTGGTGTACTCGGGGTACTTAGTGTATCTAGGTCGCTCGCTATGCTCGCTCTGATATAGGTCCCCTCCTCGTTCCTCGTCGGGGCGTGGATACTACGAAGCGCGCTCTGGACACCCCCGTGGGTTTGGACCGCAGTGACCACGAGGGGGAAGGTAAAAACACAGTACTTTACACACACCACTTCGCAAAATCCAGCCACGTCTACTGTTTCAAATGTACTGCGTTAATCGGGAGTACGTAGTCAGCCGAGTCTACCAAGGTAGCTTAGTTAGCTAAGTTTGTCTGGGTTAGTTTAGTCAGTCACAAAAACTTCCACCCACCTCTACCTTTCTTTATACACCCCCGTGATGGACCAGCCACACTATGGGTAGGGGTATGCCTTCGCAGGACTAAATTTTTTCCATAAAAAATCCCAGAGACCGTGGCGATACTCTGGGTTCAAACTAAGAAAAAGGAATCAAGGACTGCACACTGAAAACTTCTATTTCAACTGCAAGGCCCATTATACACTTTCGCTATTCCCTGTCAACTTCTTTTGTGTTAACATTCACTAACAAGATTCATTTATTATAAGGTGGTGCAATGAATACAGTACAGGTTAAGTTGGAAGACACTTATCACGACAAGTTACTGGCATTTTGCAGTCGCAATGGTGCGACGAAGGCGGACGTAATTCGTTATATGATAGACACACTACAATTAACAGAGGTGAACGATGTCGAATTTGACAGATGGTATGACAGCTTCCACAAGCTCGGATAGTGTCGAGCAACCATTAGCTGACGATGACAAACAGTCATCTAGCGATAACCAACCGGCTATCCCAGACCTCTCTGATATTTTAGAGCAGATAGACTTTGACGCGAAGCCAATGGAGTATGGGAAGACGGCTGGACAAGGTCACTTCCACGTAGGTAAATGGGGGGCGTTAATTTTAGAGCTTATTGCCAATCCTGCGGACGAGGAGTCTATCTTACAGACCTATGGCCTCACTAAGTATCAGTATGAGAACCTGAAGGCAAGCAAGCTGTTCCAACAAGTCTACAAAGAGACAGAAAGTGCGGTGCTTTCACAGGCAGCGAGTGGTGCGTTTAGTTTGTCTGCGCGTAGGGTGGCAGAGCAGGGTCTTACGGTAATGGAGAACATTATCGCCTATGGTGAAGACAAAGATAGAATCAAAGCCTTTGAGACGGTCACTCGCCTGGCCAACCTCGACCCAGCTATTCAGGCTAAACTTAAAGACGATAAAGTGGTGCAAAGCGGAGTTCAACTTGTGGTGAATTTCGCCCCTGGCCTTGAGCCACCGAAAGCGTTTCAGGGAGCAAACAATACTATAATTGATGTGCAAGCGGAGAATGTAGATGAAATTTAAACTAAGTGAGAAGAATAAAGAAGCAATCAAGAGCAGCCTGCTCGTGGGTGTGAGCTTCGGGTTGTTTTGGTATGGGCTAGTATCTTACGCGTGGAGTGACCACATTAGTGCTGGCCTTGTGGGTGGTGTGATGTTTGTGGTAGGACTTCTGTTAGGTCTGGCTACCACGTGGTACACAGAGGAGTAATTGATGTCGCAGATTGTGATGCCGACATATAAGCCGTCTCCGACAGCGATAAAGTTTCATACAAGTGATGAGTTCGTGCGAGGTGTAATCGCAGGGGTTGGTACGGGGAAATCGGTAATGATGATCCAAGAGCTACTGCGTCGAGGGTTTAATCAAGCACCTGGCCCAGACGGAGTGAGACGCTCACGTATGGGGTTAGTGCGTTCAACTTATCCAAACTTAAGATTGACCACAATAAAAACATTTAGTGAGTGGATCCCACCACTACTTGCTCCGGTTAAACAGACCGCACCGATGACTTCAAGGTTTATTGGTGGGTTACCGGACGGTACGCGGTTTGATATGGAGTTTGTGTTTATTGCGTTGGAAAATGCTCAAGATGTGCAGAAACTCAAGTCAATGGAGTTCACGATGATATTCATAAACGAAGCGCGTGAAGTGGCCTTTGAAGTTTTCGATACCTGCAAGGAGCGTGTGGGTCGTTTTCCACCGTATGACGAGCGTACTAATACAGGTGGTTGTACATATAGTGGGGTGATTTTTGATAGCAACCCACCGGACGAAGAACATTGGATTGCGAAACTAGATCGTAATCCTACAGAGAGTAGTAAGATATTCCACCAACCTGCGCCATTTATTGAGAAGGTTAATGCCAAAGGAGAGATAGAGTATATCGACAACCCAGAAGCGGAGAACTTGGAGTATTTGAACCAGAAACCACCACCGGAAGGTGTGGTGTATACACTTGAACAACGTCGTGCGTTCGGGTATGCGTACTATCGCAGGCAGTTAGACGGTAAGCCTAAGCACTATATTGACACTGAGATTATGGGTAAATACGGTAGCAACTTTGACGGACGACCTGTGTATCAAGAGTATTGGTCAGAAGATATGGTGTGTGGCTACCCGTTGGAGTCTAAGTATGGCTACCCCGTTATTCTGGGTATAGACACCACGGGTCTTAATCCTGCTGTGGCCTTCGGGCAGTTGGAGATGGGGGTGTTGCAAATCAAACACGAGCTGTTGGCGTTGGATATGCCGTTCGTACCGTTCGTACGAGATGTGTTAAAACCGTTCTTGGCGCAGCATTATCCAGGCTGTCAGGTGGTGGCATACACTGACCCGGCCAACCCACGAGATAGTAACCGAGGTGAGACACCTGTTCAGGTGCTTCGCCAGTATGGCATACAGGCACAGAACGCACCGACGAATAAATTTAAGGCACGTATAGATAGTGTGATTAGCTTCTTGCAGCGTCGAGGTGGCTTGTTGATAGACAAGCGATGTGAGAAAATAATCAACGGCTTCCGTGGCGGCTACCACTACCGACCATTGAACATCAGCGGGATAGGGAAAACCTATTCAAGTGAGCCAGTGAAAAACGAGTTCAGCCACTTGGCGGACGCGGTGCAGTACCTTTGTAACGGCATACGTCACGGCTCAGATAATCAACAAAACCAACATTCATTTAGACGTGCAGCGTCTAAGCGTGTGTATTAAGGGGTAGGTAATGGAAATTAAAGAACACCTCGGTCTTGCTAAAAAGTTCAGCGAGAGCAAAGGGGAGAAAGCGACGGAGTTTAAAGACAGCCTAGCACGTATGGTGAAGTCTGACTTTGACGCAGCAGTGCGACACCGTTCGATGCACAAGTTCGGTGATTACACCGCAGAAGAAGTGTTGCAGAACTGCTACGCGCAATATTATGGTGAAGTTCCGTGCGACATTAGAGAAGCGTTTGGTAATATGCCAATGCCAAGCCTCACGCAGTTAAAAGTGAGCGCACTTAACGCGTGGATTAGAGACTTATTGTTTGGTAGTGGTGGTACACCGTTTACGGTTGAGCCTACTCCAATTCCGGAGTTGAATAAAGAGATTGAAGACGAAGTGCTTTATCGTGTTAAAGAAGTAATCTTCGGTGAAGTGGAAACAGTCTTACCTACGTCTAAACTGGAAATGGAGAAGCTGATTCGCCACGAGAAGAAGTATGTCCGTGACGCTATGTTAGTAGCTGCTAACAATGCAGCGAAAGCGATGGAAACGGTAATGTGGGATCAGTGTATTGACGGTGGGTATAACAAGGCGATGAAGAAGTTTCTACAAGACTTCTGTATCTATCCGTATGCAGTATTAGAAGGCCCAGTACCAGAAGTGCGGACGAATTTTGTGTGGAGTGGTAACACTCTTAAAGCTAAAGACGAGGTTGTGTATGCGGTGAACCACGTGAGTCCGTTTGACTTCTTTTGGTCGTCAGATAGCACAGACGCACAGGACGGGTCGTATGTTATCGTTCGCAAGCGTTACTCACGCCAACAGCTAGTTAAAATGGCGAAGTTAGACTCTTATATTAAAGAGAACGTGGTGGCAGCGTTGGAGCATTTCAGTGACGCAAACACACCGGTTAACTGGTTAGGCGGTAACCCAGAGAACTCTGACAATATTATTGCGTGGGACGGTAAGACTGCGTTAGAAGTGCTTAAGTATTATGGTGCGGTGCGTGGTGCGGTGTTAAAAGAGTATGGATTAAAGGACGTAGAAGACAACGAGTATTATGAGTGTATCATTCACACGCTTGGTTGCTTTACGTTAAAAGTGGTGATTAACCCTAATCCTAACGGACATAAGCGTCCAATTTATGTGACAAGCTACGAGAAGACGGGTAATGGCGTGATGGGCTTCGGTATTGCGCAGAAAGTGCGTGAAGTTGAACGTGCGTTCCAAAGCTGTCTTCGCGGTATGATCAAGAATATGGAATACTCAAGTGGCCCGATTGGTGAGGTTGACTTTAGTCGTATTCAGCAGTGGATTACTGACGACCAAGTGGGTGATATTGAGCCGTTTACAGTGAACCCAGTTGATCCAGACCCTGTTGGTGGCGGTCGTCCAGCTTATATGTTCCATAACTTCCCGAACAATACGGCAGCGTTAAGTAACGTGTGCCAGTGGTTTATGTCTCTCGCAGATATTATGACGCAAATTCCAGCGAGTATTCACGGTCAACCGGTAGGTACAGGTGCTAACCGTACGTTCCGTGGTATGTCTATGTTATACGGTAACGCGCTGAAAGGGGTACAGAGCGGTATTACGAACATTGACGACGACGTTGTCTCTCCGTTTGCGACTGCTTTATATATGTATAACTTGAAATACAATGACCGTAAAGACATTAAAGGTGACGCGAAAGTGGTTGCTCGCGGTGCAAGTGGCCTTATGGAGAAAGAGCTTAAGAAAAATGATATGCTCGAAGCAGCACAGGTTGTGGCAAGTCTTGCTCAAACAGGACGAGTTAAACCAGAAGCGATCGACAAAGCGGTTGAGCGTGTGTTACAGGCTCTTGACTTGGTTGACTATGACCTTGACGACGTTATGGATAAGATTACTGGTGCAGGTGACGCGCAGGTTGACCCAATGGCTATGTTACAAGAAGTACCACAAGGGCAACAACAACCAGAACAGGTTGAGCAGTAAAAATAATTTACATAAGTTAGTTGCTACTTACTAACTTATGTAATAGAATGTGTTGTAATATCAAAATAGGGGAAGAACTATGAGTTCACTAAATGGCCGTAAAATGAAACTTGGCGACGTAGTTTACGACGTACTGAAAGGTATGGGCCAAGTTATTAAAGATGGCGGTGGTTCATTGAATGTTGTTGTTCGTTTCAAGGAAGGCGACGAGTTATCTTACGCACAAGACGGTACATTCCAAGGTTATAAACGTTTATACTGGAAACCGCCTTACATTTTAGAACCTCGTGGGCCAGACGATAAAGCGTATGACGACGCGATTGCGTTAATCACACCTATCTATGAAAAGCTGGTAGCGCGTGAAAAAGGCAATAAATAAGTGGCAGGACTTTATTTGGAGCAAGGTGATTGTTCCATTCGCAGACCTGTTCAGAATTGATTGTGAATACTGTTGGTGGTGGCGTGGATTCTTAGTAGGGTCGATTGCTACCACGCTTGTGTTCCTACTTGTCTACAAACTAATGGAGTTGCTATGACGTGCGAAGTGTCAACAAGTCGCAAAGTCGGTAATAGTGTTCAAGCTCAAGACCGAAACGTGCTGTTCAACGCGCGTTCAAGCAACACTATTTCGCATATTTTCCACGTAGATCCGTGCGTACCATTAAAGATTTGTACGTTTGGACTATCAGATGGAGAGTATTTGACTTTGCATAAAGTCCACCCTAAAGCTGGCGTTATGCCACAAGGTAGCGGATGTATTTGTAGTGCTGAACCTGGTTCAACTACTAACATCGAAATGAGCGAACCGTTTAAAATCGGTGGTGAAGTAGTTAAAGTAACAAACGAAAACAGTGCATTGTTCTTAACAATCCCTGGTACATTTATGCTTGAAATGAGTAGTGCTGACCTAATCGGTAAGATTTTCTGTACTATCTCTAAAGCAGAGTGCTGTTGCTTACCGAATAAACTAATTATTGGGAACTAACTATGGCTAAAACAGTACAAATTATCTCCCCCGACTCAAATTCAACCATATCAAAAATCTTCCAAGTTCGCTCTGGGTATGCTATGGTTGTGTCATCATTTAACTTCAAAGGTGTAGCTACCGACGAATACGGAGAAGTTACACGTGAAGGTGATTGCGCAGTATTACACAAATTGAAGATAGAACACGGACAAATGCCACACGGCAACGGATGTAGTGACAACACTTGTCATACGTGTACGTTTGAAGCGACTGATTTAAAAATCGTTGGTTCAGAGCCGGTTATGGTGTGTAACGAGACCTTAACACACCACTGTGGGCAGAACCTAACTGTCCTCGCAGTACCTGGTTTCTATATGTTCGAGTTGTGTAATGCACAATCGTTAGGTGAAGTCGCGATTGAAGTAGAAGAAGTTTCTGCTGAGACTGCGCACTTGATCCCACAAAACTTTTTCCACGGAGCTTAAAATGGCAAGATGTATGAAATGCGGTAAATCAGCAGGTATTCCTTCTTCTATTCCTATGAAGGATATGCGTACTGGTACAATGCGCACCGTAACTACAAGCGCAGATTTAGCTGGTGCTAAACCTAAGTTAAAAGACCAGCGTGGTATGAACCAAACTAAACTTAACGTGAAGAACCCTCTACGTGGCTAAGATTAGATTCGGTGCTTACACCGTAACTGAAGAAGATATGAATTTGTTGACAAAGCTGTTCGCAGACCCGCTAATGGCTCAGCAGTTCGTATCTTTTTTGGATAAGGTGAAGCGTACCAACGAGCAGTTGCACGGTCAGACAGCCCAGATGTATTTAATGACTGACTCTCCGGAGCAACGTGCTATGTCCTTGGCATATAAAGGCAAGGCGGAGTTTGCGTTAGAAATGACGCAGTTAGTTAAACAAGTCAATAAATAGGACACGGATTTATGGCTAAATATCAATTTGCGGATCAAGCCCGCAGAGTTCTGGAAGAAAACGGAGTAGTTGTCAACGACGACGGTACTACTGGATTCGCGAAACAACCAGAACAAGTCGTTGTAGGCGGTGAGCCACAACAAGAAGCACCTGTACAAACTACTAATGTAGTACAGGAAGCACCACAGGAGCAACCAACTCAAACAGAAGCACCTGCACAAGCTGAACAAGCTACACCGGTAGAGAAAGACGAGCGTGATCGTTTAATCGAGATGCAACGTCAAGAGTTGGAAGAATTACGTGCGAAAGCAAACCAAGCTCCTGCACAAACACAGTCTGCTAAGTCAGAGCGTGAAACAGAATTAGAGAACGAACTCGCAGCATTACGCGCACAGCTATCTGAGAAAGAAGTCGCGCAGTCAGCAGACGAGTTCCGTGCTATGTTGGAAGCACAAGGGTTCGACAGCGAGCATTTAGACGATGACGTGTTATTAGAAGTACGTCGCCAGTTAATTGCACCTACTGCGAAGAAATTATCTGCGATTGAGCAACGTCTAGCTAAAGCGGAAGAAAAATTCCGTGACCCTACTCCAGCAGAACTTCTTGAGCAAACCAAACGTAATGCAGTACAAGAAGTTAAGAAAGCAATCCCAGACTTTGACACAATCTTCAACTCAAAAGAGTTTAAAGAGAAGTTAATGTCTACCGACGACCGATTCCCTACGGCTACTTATGGCCACGCTCTACAAGAAGCGTTAGAGAACGGACGTTCAGACTTTATTATTCGTGAAGTGAAAAACTTTATGGGTGGTAAAACAGATCCTTTAGCGTCTATCGCAGACGTAAGCGGATCAAATGGTGCTGGTAAAGCGTCAGAAGCGAAAGCGGAAGAAAGTGGCTTTACGTACACCGATGAGGAAGCTAGAAAAATGTTGAGAGCATTCCAAATGCGTGATATTTCTCGACAGGAGTATAGTGAATATCGATCAAAACTGGACGCACATCGTCTAGGTAAATAACACAATAGGAGCTAACAATGGCGCAAGCAGGTTTAGGTTCAGCGTCCGGTTATGGCAGTATCCACGATACTCCTCTCGCAACGAAAGGTTACCATAGCCGTATCATTGAACGCGGTTGGGAAAAAGACATCTTAGGTGAGATCGTTAATACCCGTATCGTAGCGCAAGCGTTCGACTGTAACCAAGTCGTAGAATTTATCTTACAACCGGACGTAGGCCCGTGGCGTAAGTATGAAGATAACCAAGTTATCAAACCGGACACCGTACAAATCACTTCGGTGCAAATGACTCTTTGTAACCAAGCGTACAAAGCGATCAAAATTGATAACAACTTACAACGTAATCTTTGCCAATTCTGGTCAAAATTCGAAGCAGGTTTCTTAGATTCTTGCTACCGTGAATTATCTGGTATGTGGCACAGTTTCGTATTATCAGCAATGGTATTAGAAGCTGACCGTCGCAACAAAGGAGCTAACGCTGGCCGTGATCGTTCGATCAATTTAGGTACAGTTGGCGATCCAGTTCGCGTAACCCCAGGTAACTTACCTGTAAACTTAATGAACTTACGTAACGTATTAGTACACAACAACCGTTGGAAAAACGGCGAAATGTTCTTAATCGTTCCACCTGAGTTCAGTAACGTAGTTATCCAGTCTGAATATCGCTTAGCGGCTGATATTTCTTGCTGTAAAGATCCGTCAATGTTATTAACTGGTGAATTACCAGGACAATTAGCGGGTTTCCGTACTATTGAGTCAATGCGTACAATTAGCGCGTTCGACACAACAGTGAACAAACAAGCGTATTACATCTTAGCGTTCTGGAAAGAAGCGTTTGCTTTCTATGGTGACATCACCGAAGGTCGTATCATTGAAGATAAAGACTACTGGGGTCGTCAATACCAAATGGCAGCGTTGTGGGGCGGTAAAGCAATTTACGGTGATGCAATCGCAGTTGGCTATTGGACTTTTGAGTAAGGAGTTTAAAAGATGGCAAATGTAATGCTAACATTAGGTGGCCCATACCGTTACAACCATTGTTCAGTTGGCCGTAACACAGTCTACGACGAAAGCACAAATGGCGTAGCAGAACGCATCGCGGGTGAGTATATGCACGGTTTATTTACCGTGGGTAACTCTTTAAACCCTATGTTCAGCGAAGGTCAAGCGGAAGCGTTAGACTCCGCTAAAGTGGCAGCAGGTGATTTTATCGGTTTATTCGAGATCCCAGCTAACCATACGTTGTTAGACGTAGCAGTTCGTACGTTCCCAGTACAAGCTGAGCGTGGTTACCAAGGTAAATTAAACGCTGACGGTTTAGTAGTTTCAGTAGAAGCTCGCGAATACAGTCAAGAAACGTTAGAACCTACTGGTAAAACCATTGACTTAGTAACAGCGTTAAACGGTGTTGCAGTAAATGAAGCCGCGTTCAAACGTAGCGCAGTTAAACCTGATGAAGGTGGTCACTGGATTGAAAGCGATAAATTTATCGTATTAGGCTTAAAAGTGGATAGTCTTCCTTCGGAAAAAACTGTCAAATTATCTGACATCACTGCTCGTGTAGAAGTGACTGGTCACGTATTTGACTACGAATGTCCTATTCACGTTTAACGACGGGGCGTGGGGTAACACCCACGCTTTAACTTATGGCACGAAAATTTACGGACTTAGCCCGCCAAGCTAGAGAACGTTACAACCAACAAACAGATGGAGACCAAGAGATGGCTCAAGATACAATGAATGTTGCCCCACCAATGGCAAAAAAAGCAAAATATTTACGTGACGCAGACGGTAACTTATATCCGTGGGTTCCGGAATTAGCGGCGCGTGGTGATTTAGTTGCAGCGTATGATCCTGACAAACCAGATGCGTTTGCAGACGACCAAGCACAGATTGCATTAAATCGTGAGTTAGAAATTGCGAAAGAACGTGCAGACGCAGAAGAAGTAGCTCGTCTTGAAGCACAGAAACGTGCGGAAGAAGAAGCAGCAAAACGCGCGGAAGCAGAGCAAATTGCACAAGCTAACCAACGCAACTTATCACAAGCACAAGAAGCACTAGCACGTCAAGAAGAAGCACACGCTAAACAAGTAGCTGCACTTCAAGCACAAATTGACGCACTGGCTAAACAGCAAGCGGAAGCGGTTGTTGAAAAACCTAAGAAAGCTAAGAAAGCAAAAGCAGAAAAACCTACCGAAGTAGAAGTTACTGCTGAAGTAGAAGTTCCTGCTGAAGAAGTGAAAGAAGAAATTAACTTTGACGAATTGGATGACTAATGACTACGATTAGTGACTTGATTGTCCGCGCCGCGCGTGACTTAAATGACTATACAGACGGAGTGCCTAACAAACAATTCCAACGCTGGTCGCAAGAACAGCTGCTTGGTTATTGGAATGAAGCACTTTGTGTAATGTATTCTCTCAACCCGAGTAAATTTAAGTGCGCTAAAGTAGCTAAGTTGAAACCTGGTATTAACCAAGTGTTCGATGAGTGCAAGCGTGTACTATCAGTCATCGGTGTAAGCGACAAAGACGGTAATGTACTTTATGAGATCGAGCAAGACTCTGAAGACAAGAAGTTAAAATGGGGTGGTTTTAGACCTCGCCATTGCACGACGTTTACCCACAATCGTGATTTTAAGTTAACCAGTTATCGAATTTTAACAGATAAGGACGGCTCGGTTATGGTTAAACCAGCCGTACCTTATGGTATGGATGTTCGTCTTAAGTTTATGTGTGAAACACCACCACGTGAATTTACGATGAACAATTTAAGTGCTGCGGCAGAACAATCGAACTGCATTGACGTGACAATGGGCGTACACTGGGTATTGTTTCGAGCGTTGATGGTAGATGAAGAAAGCCAGTCGTCAAATTCACTAGCAACGCAGCACTTAAACTTGTTCTTTAAATTACTCGAAGTCAAATCAGAGAATGATAAAGATAGCAACTACAACCTGGAAGGTGTACCAAGTGTACTTAAACAGGTAGTTGCACGTGAAATAGCGAGATACCAGTTGGGGATTAAATAATGTTAGACCAGATTGAAACTGTACCGTTGTCCTATTTCATTGACGAGCTTATGTTATTAGACGGAATGGAACAGCCTATGGCGGAAGATTATGTTCGCAAGGCTGCTATTGACTTCTGTACTAAGACACAGATTATCAGACGCACCGTAGAGATTGAATTGCTCTCGTGTGCAGACGAATATTTACTGGATCTTGAAGAATGTGACCGTGTGGTTAGTATTCAAGAAGCCTGCGGGTACGAGGTATTAAGTAAAGAACCTTGTACTGGACCGAATTGCAGCGGACACTACGTATGGTACGTGTCGCCAAATAGCTTAAAAGTTAGCCCTACACCTGTCGTTAGTGGGGACAAGTTAAGGGTCGTGGTGGCCGTTGCACCTAAACAAGATTGTTGTGAGTTAGACGAACTCTTATACCAGAACTATCGCGAAGCGATCATTGATAAAGCGCTTTCAATGTTGTATAAGATTAAACAGGCACGTTGGTTCGATTTAAATCTCGCAACTGTACACGAAAGAGATTACAAACAAGCTGTCACACTAGCCGGAGCGGATAGATTACTCGGTGTTAGACGTGGCAAAATCCGATTGAGAGCAGGTGGTATTTATGGCTAATTGTGGTTGCAAGCCGTGTAGCAAAGAGTTACCGGACGCAAAAAGAAAATGTAAAGAGTTCTCGTTGTGTGTAGGAAACAAGTCGCTACATTATGACGGGAACTGTTTATATGTAACAGACAGAAAGTTTAAGATCCCTAACGGTACATATACGTCAATTACCTTCCAAGAAGGTTGTATTGTTGGTGTAGGCGAAGCACCTTTACCTGTTTATACACCACAAGCGTGTTGTGACGGTGAAGCACCGACCAATGTAGTGCAAGTTGAACCACTTACTACTTCAGACGAAGTAGGCAATCTCGCTAAGATTGAAAATAACAAACTTACTGTTAACCCTGCGTGGAAAAATTCAGACACCGTAACCGTAGGTGGCAATGGTTCTACTGACAAACCGTGGAAAGCGAGTGTTGTTCTTGACCCTACGCACAACCGTATCTCCAGTAGTTCAAAAGGGTTGAAGGTAGAATTAGAGTTCGCTGACTCTGATACTGTTTCTATTGAAGGTACTGGTTCAAAAGACAGCCCATATAAATTCAATGTAAATACAATCCGTGCTTCTTTGCCTGAGATTAATGCGAAGGAAGTGGTAGGTAATGGGTTTACCATTACTAAAACTGGCTTAGTGAAAGCGGATCCTAACTTAAACATCGTGACAAACTTAGAGTTTGCGAGCGAAGCGTTTACCGTAATTAATACGGGCGTGGCTACACAGGTTGTTGTGAACGAGCCTAAGTTACGTTCTGGCGCACTAGACTACGACACCATTATTAACAACATTATCGCAAACCCTGCTATGGTGGCTAAGTTAAAAGCAGCACTAGGAGTATAGTATGAACTTACTCTATAAGAATTTTAAAGGCTTAATGCCACGCTATGACGACCATCTCTTAGGGGATGGTTTTGCCACAACTGCGAAAGACGTAAATTTGTGGCACGGTACGTTACGCCCGTTTCGAGAGAAGAAGCTATGTCACGCGATCAAAGCGACAACGAAGTCAGTGTTTTATGACAACTGTTGCTGGAAAGAGTTTGACAAGTGCGTTGAATTTACGCGTATGAATACGACCTGTGGTAGACAGGTTGTGACAGGGTTATTTGATTACCCTGCTACTGCGTGTTCTGATGAGTGTGAACCAAAGTGGATTCGCTTAGGTCTACCTTCTCCAAAGGGTACGTTATCCGTAGAGCGTCTCGATCCGTTAAAAGAGATCCAAAGCTGTTATTCAGAGAACTTAATTGACGCGATTGACTACCAACGTGTGTCAAGAACTTACGTTTATACGTATGTAAATAGCTGTTGTGACGAAGGCCCACCTAGTTATCCGTCTGAACATATTGACGTTGACGACGGTGGCAGAGTTATGCTTACTGGCTTCGCTATTCCACCGGCTGAATACGGGGTTGAAAAGGTACGTATCTATCGCCTTGCGAGTGGATTCGATCAAACAAATACCACGATTGATAACTTTATGATTGAGGAAAAGAACGCATTAAGTGAGTTCTATCTCGTAGCTGAAGTAAATATCAATGACGGTGCGTTTGTAGACGACAAGCACGACTATGAATTAGGTTATGCCTTGGAAACGCAGGAGTACGCTGCACCACCTAAAGATTTACGTGGTATTATCTCTGTTGACGGTACGCAGTTAGCTGGTATTACGGAAGGCAACAAAGTTCGCTTTTCCACACCTAACTTCCCACACGCGTGGCAGGAAGCTGATGAGCTTACTATCCCAGATACGATTCAAGCACTGATTGAGTTTAACCACAACGTTATTGTTTTAACTTGCGGTGCGGTGTATCTGATTGAGCCGATTGAAGACTGTAAAACAGTTGGTTGTCGCAGAGTGCGTAAGACGTTGGAAGACTATCCGTTAATTAGTTGTTGTGGTGGTCACGGCTATGCACTTACACCAAAAGGTGTTGTGTTTGCGTCTATTGATGGGTTGATCCTAACAGACGGTGTTCAAGCGAGCAATATCACTTCACCCTACTTCGCGCCTGATGATTGGAAAGCATTGCACCCTGATCGTATGAGCGTTGCGTACAACAGAGATAGCGTATATTTCTTTAGTGACGTTGCGAGTTATTGCCTACAATTCCCTGTAAGTTTAGCTTCGTGGGAGAACTCAAACTTAATCGAGCTTTCCGATAAACCACAGTTCGCCTTCGGCGCAAATGACGAGCTTTATCTCGTGGAGAAAGATGGTGTTTATCGCTGGGACAGAGGTGACAAACTACGCCCTTACCAATGGGTAGGAAAGAAAGAGATTTCCCCTACGCAGATAAACTTTGCGGGAGCGAAAGTAAGCCGATATAATAACGGAGATGTTACGTTCAGACTCACTGGCGATAATATCTTAATTAAAGAACACAAACCGTTGGAGACAGAGAAATTCCGTTTACCAAGTGGTCGTAGAGACGTTGAGTTTCAAGTTGGCCTACAAGGTACAGCAGAAGTGTATCAAGTTGAGATCTCCACAAGTTATAGAGAGTTAGGCACGGTATGAAAGTACAAACAGTAAAATTCCCACAAACCCCTGAAGCTACCCTCGATGAAGTCAATAAGCTACGTGTGTTTATTGACAAGTATCACCAAGAGCGTTTTAACTACGAACAAACTATGCCGTCAGAAATGGTGGCGGTTATGTGGCACTCAGCCCAAGTTGACTTCCTTGAAGTATTAAACGACGAGGAAGAACGTGTAGGTGTAGCTATGGTGAGTATTTACCCGAAAGGTGATGGCACTCGCGGTGCAACAATGATGGCAGCATACATTGACGAGCCATATCGCGGGAAGGGTTTATTTAAGCAGATGATTGGATTAGCGAAAGTTGTCTATCGCGCACGTAATATCACCACGCTTGATATTCCGGTAGATAGTGACAAAGACTTAAGCTGGTTCGGTGGTCTATATATGAAGACATACAGATCGGAGCTGTAATATATGGCTGGTAGTTCTTGGCAAAACGTACCCATTAAAGAAAATAACTCTGCGTTTCCTGCGATTGTTCCAGGTGCAGACGCTACCCCACCTACGCCTTCTTCCTCAAAAGGGAAGGACGCCAATGACTTTCCAGGTGCGTTAAACGCTGGGTGGAGTGACTATTTCCAATGGGCGAGCAAGGACTACTCCGCGTGGCAAGCACAGTTCGATAAAGCTGAAGCTGCGCGTGTAGAAGAAAGTCGTCGTTGGTTGAAGTATTACGAGGACGTTTACAACAACGAAATGAGCTGGTGGAAGAAAATCACTATGTTCGCCTTGAACGGTATTCAGTTGTGGGCGTTATGGAAGCAGTTCCAACAACAACGTGACTTAGCTGATAAAACCTACGACATTGCAAAACGTGTGCAGAAGATTGCGGAAGAACTATTTGACTTCTATAAAGGCACTTACTACCCGCACGAAATTGCGTTAGGTAAACAAATTTCAGACTACTTCAAACAACCATACTGTGCAGACTATGAAGGTACTGGGGCTAAGTTCGAAGAAAATATGCGAATGGCGTTCCGTAAATCACGTGAAGACGTTACTCGTTGCACCAGTTCTAACTGTACTAAGTTTACTGACAGTGACGCGCTTTCGTGGGCTATTGAGCAAGCACAGTCAGTTGGTAACGCACGTAACGGTGCATATCGCTATGAAGAACTACGCAAAGATACTAAAGACAACAAGTGGTTAGAGCTTCGTATGAAGTATCTACAAATCGGACGTAACGTTTCTGCTGAAGGTCAACAAGGTATTATGAAGGCATTTAACACGTTTAGTAGTTTCGGAGCAGACCCAGGTGCTGCACTTAACCAGTTGCTAGGTACACTATCAAGTACGGTAGGTCAAATGATTTCTTCACCTGTATCGCCGAAAGGCCAGTTACCTGACGTTAGACAAAGCAATCTTATGTATCAACCTTACTTTGCGAACGTTATGCAGTCTGGTGATATTCAGCCGGCTAAACCACAGAAACTTTCTTACACGGGGTAACAGATGGCTAATTTAGATAACTATAAGCAACTTGCAGACGCACAAGGGAGTGCGTACGAGAAAGCGTTAAAAGCCCGTGTAGATCACGAACTTACTGAACAACGAAAGAACTATACGTCTTGGGCGAAAAAATTTGAAGCCGCAGAAGACCAACGTCGTATTGAAGAAAATAACTGGCGAGAGTTTTACAAAAAGGTCTACGAGGAAGAAAACACGTGGTGGAAAGATCTTATCTTCTATGTGTTGAACGGCATACAACTCTGGGCGTTGGTTCAACAATATAACCAACAGAAAGAGATTGCCGATAGAGTTTATGACCTGGCCAATAGACAGCAGTCACTAGCAGAAGAAATGTATGGCCACTATAAAGCGCAGTATCAACCGCACGAGATTGCGTTAGGTCAACAGATTGACAACTACTTCGCTAAACCATACAGACCACAGTACGATACAACTGGTGGTCGTTTTGTCGTTAATGCCCGCGCACAGATGACAGGTAAGCGACGTGAAGTATTAATGTGTGCCAGCCAATACTGTACTGGTGCAGTTAAGACTGCGTTGCGTGACTTAGCGGTAAAAGAAGCAAACTTAGTTGGTAATGCGATGAACAGTGCAATCAAATACGAGAACCTACGTGAACAACGTATGGAAGACAAATGGTTGCAAGTTCGCTTATCATTCATTCAAACAGGACGTGGTGTATCTGGTCAAGCTGTTACGGGTATTGACGGCGCGGTCACAGCGTTTAGTAGATTTAACGCAGACCCAGGTGCTGCATTAAGTCAATTATTAGGTACTGCGGCATACACGATTGGTGGTATAATCCCTTCACCTAATTCTTCACGCGCTGCTCCGATTGTGGAAGCAACGCCAGCATACACACGTGGTTCAGCTACGACACCGCGTTATGTTTCATCAGTAGTAAAAGGATAAATTATGTTTATTATATCTCCAACTAGAGGTGGTTATCGCGGTGACGTGGTAAATAGCGGTTTTCGTCAAGGTAGACAAGACGCGTACCGTGATTATATTGACAACTACAACTTTGCATTAAGAGCAGACGCTGCGACAAATGCGGAGAACCAAATGAACGTACAACGTGCAGCAAACAACTACGCGTTACAAAACCAAATGCGCAGTGGCGCACGGAATGAAGCCTACAACTTCATCACGGATAGCGGTAAGATCGACGACGCGCTAACTGCGACTGACATTAACTTTGTGAAAAATGCTGACTTGCGTAACCCAGAGACAATCCAACAATTAGGTGAGTCACAGGCTACACAAGTTAGAGCAACGCAAAATGCCAATGAAAACGCTGCTGCATACAAAGCTAACAAAGCTCAATCATATGTCGAGCAACAACCGTTGGAAGCTAAAGAGCGTGAAACCAAATTAGAGTCTGGTATCACAGCTAACCAGTTCAGTAAACAGAAAGGCTCACTAGGTATGGAGTCTACTGATTGGTTATCTACGTATGGTGGTGAGAAAGGTTATGAGCCGTACATTGACAAACTTGTTGACGCAAGAACTACCGAACTTGTCGAAGAAGCTCGACAACGTGGGGAAGTGTTAGACCCAGTTGCTGTGAAACAACAGTTAGCGTCAGACCCAGACTTTATTAAACAAGGTTATTCTGAATACCAACAAGTATTGTCGCAAGCACAGAACCAACATAATCTAAGCAGCGGTTATTACACCGACCAAAACGGCTACCCAGTAAACCCGCGATATGGTTCAAGAAGTAGAACTTCGACTAATACAAGTTCTACTTCCGCAGAGAAACTAGGTAAGCCACAACAAAAGGCTTATAAAATGGGTGAAAGTTTTGAAGCATTTAAGAACGCTACTCCTCACCAATACGTATCAGCTAATACAATTCGCAGTGGTAATACGCTCTACTTTGCGAACGGCCAAATGATTACTTTCCCAGAAGGTACGGATATGGAGAAAGTAGTGAAACAGTATGCTAACTATGATATGATGAATAACGTAGAACCAGTTAACAAAAAGGTGAGTAATTAACAATGGCGAAAGAATTAGAAAGCTACTTGGATAATAAAAACGTCCAAGCATTTTTAGGTTTAATTCGTGACACGGAAGGGACAGCGAAAGGTGCTGACCCTTATCGCGTTTATGGCGGTAGTACGAAGAACCAAATCAAAGACCTTTCCAAACCAGACTTCAAACGCTGGGGTTTCACACAAACTGACGGTAAGAAAAACACCTCGTCAGCAAGTGGGGCGTATCAGTTCTTAGAACGTACTTGGAACGGTTTAGCTAAACAACACGGTCTGACAGACTTTTCACCACGCTCACAAGACTTAGGTGCTATTGCGTTACTTAAACAGTCTGGTGCATTAGACGCAATCTTAAAAGGTGACTTTGACACCGCGGTTAAGAAAGCTAACCGTACGTGGGCGAGTCTACCAGGTTCACCTTACGCACAGCATACTCGCAGTAATGACTATGTTGCTCAGTCATTAGCGAAGCACTTAGGTGAAGACGTAGACCTGGCCAAATACAAGATGCCGGTAGGTGGTGAAAACCCAAAGCAGAAAGCACCGACGCAGGTGAACAAGTCGACTTCGCAAGCAACTCCGGTGCAGACACAGACAGTATCGACTTCACCAGTGACAAACCAAAAGGTAACGACAACAAGCATAGCGTTGACAATAGTGTCAGCGATCTTGCGTTTGTTCCGCAAGCGGTAGCACAGTTAAATGACGGTTCTCAAATTGTTCCGGAGAACCAAGCAGAAAGTGCGTTCCTACAACACGTGGCGAATAACCCAACGCGAACAGATGAAGAAAAAGAACGTATCGCTAAGATGGGTATGTTCTTAGGCCCAGATAAGTTTGACGTTGACTTCACTGCACAAAAACGCGCTCAACTCCCTACCGAGTTGGACGAACCATTAAGACGAATGATTAGAGAAGTATAGTTATGGGAAAATACGACACGATCCTATTCGGTGAGAGCGGAACGGAAAAACCTCAGTTCAAATCGAAATACGACAATATCTTATTCGGAGACACCACACAGCCAGCAGAAGTACCTGCTGGCGAAGTCGTATCTGAAACACAGGAAAATACAGAAGATCCATTGGCAGGTTTACCACAACAAGAAACTAAGAAAGACTATAAATCTTACTTAGGCGACTACGGTGTGTCTGCTGATTACGGTAACAATATCACTTACAGTGACTTGAACAAACGTATGGAAGCTGACAAGGTAGATACAAACGTTCGCCGTGAAATTCAACAAGAGTGGTTCAAAGGTTACCAAAAATACATCGATCGTTTACCGGAAGGTGAAGACAAAAAAGCACACCAAGAACACCTAAAAGAATTGTCTGAACTTCCTACTACGTATTTAGAAAATACGTGGACTAACCAAGCGGTAGATGGTGCTAAACGCGGTATTGTTGGCACAGAAGCTGCGATTGAAGGTGTTAAAAATCTTGCACTTAGCCACGCAGATGTAATTAATGCTTCCGACAAAGACTTACTCGCTAAAGAAAATCCTGATCTTCTCGCTCGCGTAGAGAAAGCAGGTGGTATTGACTACATTCAAAAAATCGGTAACGCAGTTAGAGATCAAGATATTGACTTATCTGGTGTAGGTTCTACGGCCTTATTTGGAGCGACAGAAGAAGAACGTAAGTTAGGTACTGAATTAATCGACGCTTTATCAAAAGCCCGTGCGAAAGACGTGATTTCTCGTACTGACGCAGAAGGTGAAGAAGTAGTTATGCCTGACGGTACGGTTAAGAAAATGTCAAACATTCAAGCGGCTGACTACTACAACAAAGCACCTTCGCGTATCGCAGGTGAGAAAGAAGCAGCAGAGAAATTTGACGAAGACGTACTTAAATCAATGGCTACGGTGGACGGTTGGAAACATATTGCTGGATCTGCTTTCCGTTCTTCTGCGCAAAACGTTCCTACATTACTCGCAGGTACAGCAGCGATGATGGCAAGCCCTATGGTTGGTCTAGCTATTATCAACAGCGGCAACATTACCGATCAACAACTTCAAGGTATTCAGAACTTAGCTGACGAAGAATATAAGAAAATTCACGGTGAAGACGCTAACGTAACTGATCTATCCGCAGCAGAGTATCTGAACTTCTTAGACAAGTTAGCGGGCGAAGGTAAAGTAACTGAGCAAGCTGCTAAAAGTTTCAAGACCGGTGTTGGAATGACACTCGCTGAACAAGCGACGGGTGGTGTTGTAGGACACTTAGGATCTGCTATTGGTGGTATGACGGTTAAATCACTTGCAGGAAGATTAGCTGCTGGTGGTGCTGCATTGGGTGTAAAAAGTACTTCAGAAGGTTGGGAAGAAGTTGCGTCTCAAATCGTTGAGAACGTAGGTAACGGTAAAGAGTGGAATGACGGATTAGCGCAAGCGTTTACACAAGGTGTGTTCTCTGTTGAAGGTGCGTTACAAGGTGTAGGTAAAGGATTAAACAAATTACGCAACCGTAACAGTGAGAAGAACGAAAGTGCGGAAGAAGCTACTGAACAAAATCTCGCAGAAACAGCAGAGCAAGTAGCTGAGACTAAAGCGGAAGAACAAACCGAACCACAACCTGAAGCACAGGCAGAGCCTACTGCTGACGATATTAATGCACAACTTGAAGAAGCACGTGAGCAACAAGAACCTGACTTTGACCCGCTACACACTCGCGAGTCGTTAATGTCAGAGTACGATGCGATCACACGTGCTATCGGTAATGGTGAACCAACACCTGAACAATCGCAACGTTTAGCGGACATTGAGAGTGAGTTCACAACACAAACTAAAAATGAGAAAGGTCAGACTGTAACCCGTAACGAGTTTGCTAAGGCTTACCGTGAATGGCAGACTGGCACAGGTGAGTTTGCAACAACACAGGACACGGTAAATGAAAGTAGAACTGATAATCGAGATGGCTCGCAAGATGTTAACGGGCAGCCTATCGAACAAGGAGCTGTTGTCTCTGACACCAGCACAACGGAACACAGTGGTAAAACTAGCGAACCAGTTTCGCCAGTTGAAACCGAAACCACTACCACAGGACATAGCGAGTCCAACACGGGGGTTACTGAGAATCCTGTTGAACAACCGAACAATAACACGCCAGAAAGCGATCCAGTTGGGCTTGACGGACGCACCGGAGAAACAGTCGGTGGACGACGAGAACAAGGAGAACTGGGGCAAGACGGAAGCCAACAAGGTAATCAACCTTCGCAAGAGACAAGCACTGGAAGCACAGACAGCGGAGTACGCGAACGCGCGCAAAGCGATAGCGTGGGAGAAACACTAACGCCTAGCGAAAGACTGGCATACCCTTCATTTATGTCTGACGAGGAAATCATTGCGTCCAAGAATAGACTAAAAGCGTTTTGGGAAGAAGCCAAGAAAGACGCGAATACCCGCGAGTTCTTAAAGGCTGACAAAGGTACGTATAATTCTAAAGCTGAAATGGTTTCAGCTATGCAACGTGCAATGTCAGAACATTTAGACGACGCTGAAACAAACGCGGAATTATTTAAACACGCGTCTTACCTGGCCAACCAACATAAAGGAAGAAAAGGCTGGGGTGGAAAAAGTGCTGACATCGCTTTACCAAACGGAGCTAAGATGTCGTTATCTAACGTAACTGGTTCTGCGGAGAAAGCACACCGTACTGAGCGTAGTAAAAATGAAACAAAACCGGAAAGTAAACGAGATACTGTGGTTACTGAACAGTCCGCAGAACAACCTTCTGTACCTAACAAAACAACAAAGATTAGCGCGTCTGATCTTAATTCTTCACGCAAAATAGATGCTACTAAGACCGGTAATACTGAACAAAAACCTTCAGTTGCAGATAGTAAGGTAGAGAAAGAAAACGCTAAACGACGTGCGATTGAAAGTGCGGTAGCCAGCGAAAAAGAACGTGTTGCGCCCGAGTCTAAATTCACAAAAGAATTTAAGGGTAATGACCTTCGCACCAACCAACGTAAAGCGTATGAGTTATTGAAAGGTGCGGACGAAAAAACCCAAGAAGAAATCCGTGAAGCGTTCTTTAAAAACTCACCTACTGCGTCAACAGCGTCGTTTGAAGCAGCTAAACGTGGTTACTTACGTCCTAACGCACGTAACCCTAAACACCAAGCGTTCGCAGGTAGTAAAGTTGACTTAGTTGGTTTTGACTTCAATGACAACCCAGTCTACAAAGACCAAGAGGTTGTTTATAACGATATTAAGAAATCAACTGCGATTGAAGATAAAGTGACAGAGCTTCTCGCTAACCCAGACTTGGTTGAAGATATTACTGCGTTCCACAAGAAAGCTGTGGACGATGCGTTCAATGTTAAATACCTTGAAGGTAAACGTGAGCGTGTACTAACTGAAGCTCTACCGCACCTTAAAGACGCAGACGGTAAACCAATTACTGATACGGCAAAAGTAACAGATGGTGACTTAGTATCTCTCGCTATCGACGAAGAAGCGAAGAAAGGTATTGACGTTAAGTCTCTATTAGGTCGTTTCTTGAAACGTCTTAACGCTTTATTGTCTGCTGTTGTTGCGGTTGTTGGCGTAAGTGCGATGACTATTCCACAGGACGCTCACGCACAGGTTGGCTTCGCTACTTATGAAAGTGGCCCACAAATCGCAGGTGTTTCACAAGAAGCAAGTAATACGATCAACTGGGTTAAAGCGACTCACGACAACAACGGTAAAGTGTTTGTTGTCGCAGACAAAAACGAGGGTAAGATCCACGTAGTAGATAGTAACGGTAAAGTTCTCGATACGCAAAATGCGATCTTCGGTCGTAACAAGTCTAACGATAACGTCGCTAACTCAACACCGAGTGGACGTTTCAAACTTCAGAAAGCACTCACGACTAAAGCGAGTGATAAGCGTGTATTCGGTGACGACGTTTTAACTTTAACTGATACAGTAACCGGTAACAACGTAACCAAAAAAGACGGTGGCGTTATCGCAATGCACCGCTTGTGGAATAAACCTGAACGTGTTAAAGCGATCAACTCTGCGACAGCAAGCGACAACTATATGTCTGCTGGTTGCATTAACGTACCGACTGCGTTCTATAACTCTGCGGTGGATAACCTCGACGGAGCGATGGTGTATATCTTAGATAACAAAGACGCACCAAAAGCGGAAAACGCTACGAAAACTGACAACGCTACGCAAAAAGTAGCGAAGTCTAGTACACAAACTAAGACAGAATTCACCAAATCTACACCTACTAAACAAGGTAAATTCGGTGTTTCTAAAGTTAAGTTCAGTACGGCTGATTTTTCTAAGTTAGATACCAGTTTAACGAAAGAAAAAGTTAAACGTACTTTAGACAGAGTGCTTGGTCAACACGCTAAGAATGTCACTGTTATTTCTCGTGCTGACTTTAACTCCGTACAAGCGTCTAACTACATCTTAAAAAACGGCATTGAGGGTTTCTATGACGACGCTACCGGACACGTGTATATTGTCGCAGACGGTATTCACGCTCAAAATGGATTAAGTGCAGAAGATCGTGTAGGTTTCGTTGCGTGGCACGAAATGACACACTTAGGTTTAGATACTAAGTACGGTACTGATTTACGTGCTATCCTACAGACGGCAGCAGCAAACGACACAATCGCAAAACTTGCGGAGAAAATCCAACTTGAACGTGCGAGCCGAGGCGAAGCAGTATCTGTGAACGAAGATATGGCGATTGAAGAAGCCTTGGCGGAATTAAACGCAGCGTTGAAAACTGACAATGTGAAAGCATTAGAAGACCGTTACGGTGTAACTATGCCAGAAGGTTTACGTAGCCAAACAGAGAAAGCCACCGATAACTTATTCACACGTATTCGCAACGTGATCCGTAAAGTGTTAGGTAAGCCAGTTATGACTATCCAACAGGTGAAAGACTTATTCGCTGGCTTAGACGAAGCTATCGCTAAACACGCTGCACCTGAGTCTGTTGCAGTCACCGCACGATTAAATGAAATCGCCCACGATGTGAAAGAAGGTGTTAACTTAGACGTCGACTACTCGTTACGATCTGCGATTGATACAATCAAAGACGCGTTGAACCCGCACTTGGAAAAAGTGGCGGATAAATTATCCGGAAACAAACACGCAAGTAAGATTGCAGATCCTGCTGGTTTCAACCCTAACTCGATTGATACCACAGTAACGCAGAAACAAAAAGTGAAAGGCGACCTTTCCCCACGTGAACGTTTATTTGAAGCTCTCGCAGACTCTCAATACTCTGCTATCAAATTCATTGGTGGTTACAGTACAGAGCTTGCACATAAAATTAAAACGACTGTTAATGCCGTAGCACATCAACAAAAACAGTTCCAGAAGAAAGTATTTGCCTTCAGCGATGCAATGCGTGAAGCAGCGAAAAGCAGACCTGACTTATACACTCGCAAAAACCGTCAAGCAATTGATACTGACGTAATGGTGGTAACCACTGCGTTGTCTGCGATTACTAAGTCAACTACTGCGCTTTCTTCAAACGAAGCGATCCGTGAGAAATACCAACGTATGCTAGACGGTTTCGATTACACCGACCAACAAGGTAACGTGAAACATAAAAACGGTTTACGTGAAGAACTCGCAGCGTATGGTTACGACCCTGTTAACCAACAGGCAAACATCTATACTCCGTATCAGATGAAAAAACTTAACCAAATGTATGCGAAGGTCAAAGAGTACGAAGAAATCTTGGCGACGTTTGATAAGAACAAAAACGTACTTCTTAACGAAGAAGGTCTTTCTCGCGAAGACGCATTGAAACAACGTAAGAACTGGCGTGGCCACAATGGTATGACTAACGCTGACGCATACAACGCAATTACAAAAGCGGTTGAGCAAGGCAAGTTAGACGTAACCTATGACGGTAAACCTTGGTTGGACTACATTAAAGACGTTGGGTTCACTAAAGACAAAGGCTTCGCTAATACCAACAAGAACTACGAACTTCGCTATGACAAACTAAAAGTAGACGGGTTCTTAGCTCCGTTAGTAGACACTTACGTAGATACAGCGAAAGAGTTTTATAAATACCAATACGACAATCTTGGTTCTGACATTACAGGTCAAATTAATGAAAACCCATTCTTTACACCAACTATGGGTAAAGCATCAGAGATTAAGACTAAGTCTAATATGGTAGGTGATACTTTCTATATTGACGAAAGCCGTAAGATCGAAGAACGTATTAATGACGCTATGGCTGCGGAGTGGCAAGGTCAACAAATGGGTCGTGCTTGGACTGGTTCTGGTACACTTAATAACTTGAACGCACTCGCTGCATTATCAGCTAAACGTGTAGGTCAAAATGAAGTAGGTAAAGCGATCTATGATGGTGGTATGAATAAAAAATTCAATATTCGTGTAGTAACCACAACCGACCCTAACTTTGGCGAAGCGAAAGGTTACTTAATCACTCGTACCAATAAAAACGGTGACAAGCAGTTTGTTAAAGTATCGCTAGATAACGATAGAGCAAACGAAGCCTTGTTTATGGATAACGTGGTAACACCTAATAACGCATTGCTTGACTTGGCTCGTGCTATGCGTAGTGTTCAGTCAATTATGATTACGATGATGCCGGCGTTCTCTGTATACAATGCGTGGCGTGGGTTCGGTGAAAAACGCGCTCAAATCAAAGCGTTCGCCTTGAATGACAAAGTAGGTTACTTCTTCAGTGACTTAAAAGACCAAAGTGACGGATTCCGTTTACAGTTCGCAGCAGACTTATTCAAACGTAGTTATGCGAATGTATTTAGCGGTATTATGAATCGTGGCTACTTACGTGCTGCGGTAGCAATGGCCTTAGAGGAAGGTGATAAATCTCCTACTTCGTCTGCGTTTAGAAACTTCTTGTTGAAAGATCCTAAAGTACAAGCGTCTTATGCTCGTTTGAAAGAGATCGCGAAAAGCGGTGGGTTATCTTCCCGAGCTGACTCGTTCCAATTCAGCCAAGAAGAACTACAACGTGCGTATGAAAAAGAAGGGTTATCCGGTGCGTTATCGCGTAAATTCGCACAAGCTCAAATAAGAATGTTGACATTCACCACAGCGATGGAAATGGTATCTACCCTAGCTACCGTTGACACGTTACAGGATATGGGCTTAAGCGAAGCGAAAGCGATTGAAGCTAACTTATGGTTTATGAACTTCAACGACAAAGGTGCGTCAGCTTTATCAAGTATCTTACGAAGTGTAGTACCATTCGCTAACGCAACCGTACAAGGTGCGCGCTCAACCACTCGTGGTTTAAACACCAAAGCAGGCTGGGTAAACGTCTTCCGTCAAGCGCTATTCAGAGTAGCTTGGATGGGTGTGGCTGCGATGGCAATGGAAATGTTCCCTTGCGAAGACGAAGGCGACAAAGAATCACTACGTGATTACAGCCCTGGTGAACTTATGCGCTCAACGCCATTTAAGATCGGTTGTTGGGGTACAGTTCGTCTCCCTATCGCATACGGTTCTGATATGATCGCAGCGGCAGCAGGTACAGCATTATACCAAGCAGCGGTTGGCAACTGGCAACCTAAAGCAGCAATGGCTCACGTAGGTCACGCGATCTCAGAGAACGTGAACGTCGCACCAACACCGCCGGGTGATGCGAACTTGTTAGAGTTATTAACTGCGCCAATTACACCGTCGTATTTGAAGACAGTGCATCACGTAATGCAGGACAAAGACGACTTCGGTAACAAACTTTCTCGCCAAGGTACGGACAACCTTAAAGAGAAATGGGCAGCAGGTAAGAAAACGACAGCTGACTTCTGGACGTTAGTCGCACAGGGCTACGATAAAGCAGGGTTAAACTTAACCCCAGAACAAGCGAGATATACATTCGCAAGTTTCGTACCAGGTGTTGTAGATCTAATTGACGCGATTGATAAACCGCTTCAAGGCAAAGAAACTGAAAACCCAGTAATTACGCGTACAGAGAAAATCGCCCGTGCGCTAACCGGCTGGAAGACTGTTCACAAAGCACAGCAAACACCTAGCCAACGTACCTTCGTACAGGTAAATAATAACCTGGCCAACTATAAGAAAATCAATGACGAGATCTTAGTGGCAGCAGAACAGAAGGAACTTAAGTTTGGTGCAGAAAGTGCGAACACTCAATCTTGGTTAAAACGTAAGATTGAAGACGGTACGTTCGACAAGGCTGACGAAGCTAAGATTAAGGTAATCCTTGACTACCATAAACGTCAAAAACGAATTTCAAGTTCTTCGCTAAGTGCGGACAAAAAGAATGAGAAATACTATGAAAGCAACAGACGCTATCTCCAAGAGATGCACTAACTAGAGGATCGCTAATGATACTAAGAGCGAATAATTTTACGAAGCAAATTTGTCTGCGGATTAGACGTAACGAGTTCGCAGACTGTTGCAAAGAGGTAGAGTTGCATATTCTACCTATGCAATGCGAAGAACCGCCTAGAGTGAAGTACGTTTGTACACCTTGTGGTGGTGTAGAAACCATTGAAATAAAACGTGAACAACCACTAACTTTAGTGTATGATATGTTCAACTACGATGACGATGGGAAACTCTGCTTTTTATTAGATAAAGAGTTCACTAAGCTAGACTGCGGTCGATACGTTGCAAAAGTTATCGCCTGTGGTTGCGAGGTATATGAGTTCCAAATTGACAAACGCGAAAGCGTGAAAGTATCTGGAGTCGTAGCTGATAACCGAAATAATTGCTGTGAGGGTAAATATGGTTGCTAAAACAATGCCTGGCTTCTCTACGAGCCTTACGGCAATTTTAGAAGCAGACGACACAAGTATTCCACTAAAAGACCCACGCGAAGCGTTAAATCGCCTAGCACAGAATGAATGGACGACGTTGTTGATCCAAGACACTGTTGGGTACGAAGTTGTCAAGCTAATTAATCATCAAGGTGAACTCGCTATTGAGCGTGGTAAAAGCGGTACTGTTGCTCGTCGTTTCCCTAAAGGAGCGTGTGTGAGTTTCGCGCCGAGCGATGAATTAATTAAAGCTATGGTATGCGATACCGATTGTTGCGAGAATGGTGTTGATAGTACTTATGGTACTGTCGCTAAAGCTCCAATTAGTCTTGACGTAGAGCAATTACCTACAACTATTACTGGCGGGTTAAACTCGCTTTTAGGTGAACCCGTCGGGTTTATGTTAGTTAATGGCAAAAAAGTGCCTTACTATGACTAGAGGTTGAAATGCAATTTTTCAAATTTAAAGACTTAGCTAAGTCTTGGAGTACGTGGGTGTTAGGTGCAGTGACTGTTGTCCCTGTTCTTGACGCAAACGTACAGGCGGTTGCAGAATTCCTTCCGGAAAACTGGAAACCATACTTCGTAACTGCGTTAGGCGTTATCGGTCTTATCGCACGTTCAATCAAACAAAAGGGGTAAAATATGGCTTGTGGCGGTTGTAATCCTGTCGCACCTGTAACAAAAGACCAAGTTGAGAACTTAATTCAAAAAGCGATCGATAGCGGTAAAGTACAAGGTGGATTGAAAACCTGTGCTGGAGAAAAATTGCCAGCGGAATCCAAAGTCCTTATGTGTAGCGAAGTTGTTGACGCAGTAAACGAAGCTATCAAAAAAGGCGACATCAAAGTCATTAAAGACGTGGTGTACAAAGAAAACAAAATCGTTGTAACAGACGGTACTGATAAAGACCACGAGTTCGAACTACCGTATCCGAAAATGGCTATCGGTGATAAAGAAGTGGTGTTTACCAATCCGAACGGTGAATCTGTTGCAGTTCCGAAAGCCGCTGATGTTTTAACGGCTGACGACTTCGACAAAACCATTGTCAAAGGTGCGAACGTTGACGGTAAGTTAGGTGTTAAAGCTAAACCAAACGGTGGTTTAGAAACTTCTGATGACGGTGTAGCGGTTAAAACAGGTGATGGTGTTACTGTTGATGAAAACGGTGCTATCGCATTAGGTGAAGTTTTCGCTAAAAAACCAATCACCGGTAAAGGTACGAAAGCAGACCCTTTAACTGTCGCGTTAAGTAACAAAGACTTTAATGTAAACCCGGCGACGGGTGAAATTAGTCTGAAAGCTAAAGTCAGTGAGAAAATCACTGACTTAGACGCTGGTTTCCCTAAAGTAGGTTACTCAACATTCTACGGTTTCATCAGTAAAGCTGTTGGTGATTACGTAAAAGGTGTACCTGCTGATATTAACTCAACCGACGCTACTGCTGCAGCGACTTCTGAAATTTCACAATTAGTTGACGGCCAAGCGTACGACTTCAACGGATGGCAAATCGCATCTCCGGTGCAAGTTGACCAATACTTAGTTGGTACAGACCAAGCTGTATGGCATCGTGTAAATGACGCTGGTATGAACGCAGACGGTACGTTGAAAGACCCAACCAACTGGTCTGTGTGGCATCGTGAAACTAACGTTAATGCGAACGTGTTACAAATCGCAGCGATGCAAAAACAAGTGGACGATTTAACTAATCGTGTCGCAACGTTAGAAGACTTACTAGGTAAATTTGTCAACTTGAAAGATGCAAGTGGCAAGGTGTTACTAGGTTCAATTAAACCATAAGAGGTAAACAATGAGTAAACATACAAAAGGTAATGGTACTAACGACACCTCTGCGGTGTATGTAGTGACCACCGATAATATCGGTAAAGGCATCAAGTGGAATGACTCTACTGGAAAGTATGAAGCTAACATCGGCGACGGTTTAGAAATTAACAGCGATGGCAAAATCGTTGTGAAGCCTGTTGTTGTAAACCCACGTTCAACTAATATCACAGATAATGGCAAAGTTATCGGTGAGAAATACTCGATTGACTATGGTAATGGTGTGGTGGAAGTCAATGGTATCTTGGAGTTCCCGTTAGACACTGTACCTAGAGGAAAAGGTGACAACGCATTTCCACACTCAGTAGGTAGGTTTGACATTGGTTGCTCAGAAACAGCACAGCCTTTCGTTGACGCTGGTACGCTCTATTTCAAAGAGTCACGTGTTAAAATCACAGCAGCAGAGCTTGGTATGAGCAAGATTTTATCGGTAAACAGTATGCCACTTGACTTAAGTGGGTATCGAACAGAATCAACGTGGCTTGTTAATCAAGAGTTATTCTCTGACTATATCTATCTTGGCGTACACTCATTAGCTGCGTTAAACCAAGATTCTATGAAAGCTATGTTCCAAATCAAAGGTGTAAAAGCTTAATCAAAACCGTCGCCACTTAACCTTGGCGACAAGCCAACAATAGGAGAAATTAAATGGCTAAAATTAAAGTAGTTACCGAGCGTGACATTGGTAAAGGTCTAGAAATCGCAGACCAAAAATTAAACGTTGTCGTTGACGACGTAACCATTAAGATTGTAGACAACAAACTTGTTGCACAAATCCCTGAATCGGGTGTTGACTTACGTGTAAACGCAATCGCAGCGGACAAAGCAACTGGTAAGTTAAAATTAACAGTGGCTGATGCGAACGGTGGTAATGAAACTACTGTTGAAACTACACTTGCTGAGTTATTAGTTGTATCTGCTGAAGCAGACAACCTAGCAGAAGTGAAAGACGATGGTATCTTCGTTGGCAAAGCGAAAGTAGTCGAAGCGGTTAAAGATCCTGAAACTGTTAAAGCTCTTGCTGAATTACTCAAAGGCGACGAGTTACAAGGCTTAGACGGTACGTCCATTGGATACGTATTACCTAAAGCTGAAGCAGCTGCGGCTTAATTAACACAGGGGGAGTAATCCCCCTTTGGAGTTTATATGGCAGTAAAAAAGGTTATCCGACCTGAAGATCTACACGACGATGACTTCGACATTGTAGAAAATAAAGTTAGAGTTAGACCTACCATTAAGATTTACGACGTTAAATACGTAGCTCCTGACACCGTTATTACCACGCAAATGGCAGTAGACTATGCCAAAATTGGTCGACACTACCTTTCTGTCGCAGGTATCCAAGGTAATATTCACCTAGACTTTAAGATGGTTATCGACTCTGGCCCTCGTCGTGCGTTGTACACACTACCTCCGGAAGCACCTACTCCGGTGCAACTTATTGAGGAGCAGACGTTTGACGGAAGTTCTGTTTGGGTTGATGCAGGTTCTCGTACTGTTATGGGCAATGGTCTTAAAGCAGGTACTCGGTATATCCTCAACCTTGGTGGGTATTTCGAATGACGAAAGTAATCAGACCTGAAGACCTACACACCGCAGACTTCGTGATTGAGGGAAATAAGGTGCGAGTACTCAAAGAGTACAACTGGTATATGGCTGAGTTCGCACTCGACAAAGATACGCTTACAACTGAAAATGCGAGAGCGTACTTTGACCCGCAGTTCCGTATGGTGTCTGTGCTTGATGGTGTAGGTAAGACTCATCTTGAGTTTAAGGTACTAAAAGATATTCCCGATGGCTCGGTTATCTTTAAGATACCGGAAGAAGCACCGAACCCAGTAGACGGAGCAAGTTTACAAACTTGGGATGGTGGGAAAGTTTGGTACAACAGTAACAACAAAAATATCTATGGGAAAGGCCTAAAAGCAGTTCGTGTGTATTCCGTGGATTTAATTGGATTTTTTGGAGATTAATTATGGCAATTATCATTATTCGCGAGTCTGATTTAGACGCTAAAACGGTTAAAGTGGTGGACGGGAAAGTAACCGCTCCTGGTGCAGAGATTGAGGTGTTAGATAAATACCCATCTGTATCTGGTACAGACACCCATTATCCAGTTGCTCAACAAAAGTATCTACGACACGTAGAGACTGGTGCAGTTTGGGAAGCGACAGTTTTCAAGATGAAAGAACGCCCAGCGCCACAACAAGAACGTTTCGAAAACACACCAGACGTGGAAGTGAACACGTTGGCTGACAACTTCATCGTTAAGGCAACCAGTGCGATTGACGGTTACAAATACAATGAAGTCGTAGGTTCATTTAATCGTTCAGATTACACTAGTGCGAAAGACTTTAACGAGAAACACGCAGGTCAGAAACTAACATTTACTACACCTGAACGTTTCTCAACTGGTGCGGAACCTGGCAAAATTCTACCAACAACCATTGAGGTAGACTACCCACAATTACCTTATAAAGAGGGTACTGAAAAAGCTACACTTAATGTGTTTATGGGTGACCCTGACTTACGCATTACCTACAACGACGCAGCTATTGGTAATGATGCGTATGGTATTACCAAAACTGTTCATTACAAGCTCTATGACTACAGCGGTAAAGTGTACGAGGGTACGAAGACCTTTGTTGGTAATAGTGTTACTGGCGAAACGCTTGCGGCTGATATTGACTACGTTAAGACAAACATTTGGAAAGTTGAGTACGCAGTTGATCCGTTCCATATCTCGTCTTTCTTTGGTGATGTAACAGTCGCTTTACAAGCGATCACACAAGAAATTGGCGATCATTTATAACCCATAGGAGAAAATTATGGACGCAAAATTTGACGCATACGAAGGGTTCGACCCTACACTAATCGAAGGTGGTGGTTGCTCGTGCGAAGGCGGTGTTTATTGGGATATGATTACCCAGACTTGGAAACAAGGCAAAGTAGCTACACCAAAAACAAGTGCTGACTGTTCGCAAGTTGAAGATGCATTGAAACAAGCTCAAGCTGACAAAGCGAAGGCTGACGAGAAAGCAGCTAAAGCTGAAGAAGCTAAAACCGCAGCGGAAGAAAAAGCAACGGAAGCAGCTAAGGCCTTAGACGCAGCGAAAGAATCAGAAGCGAAAGCAACTGCTGACAAAGAAGCTGCTGAACAAGCTAAGGCTGAAGCAGAACAAGCTAAAGAAGCTGCTGAAACTGAAGCGGAAACGGCACGTCTGCAAGCTGCTAACGCTAACGTCGCTAAAGACCAAGCTGAGCGTGACAAAGAAGCAGCACAGGCTTCTGAAGCTACTGCGATTGCTAAAGCAGAAAAAGCGAAAGAAGACTTAAACGAAGCTCTCGCTGAACTCGTAACTAAACAAAACGAGTTGACGGCTAAAGACGCTGAAATCGCTGAACTCAAACGTAAACTTGAGGAATGTCAGAAAGACAAATGTCCGGAAGTTGACGTAGTTTCTCTCGGTGACGAAACTGTATTTAGCGGTAACTCGTGCGATAAAGTTGTTGGGTTAGACGGTGATGTACCAACCGAGCCACACGACCACTTATAGATAGGGGTGTCCTATGACTTGTAACACTCTGTACTTAATCTTTGGGCGCGACACGCGCCCTGCACAAGTAATTAATATTGTGGTGAGCCTATTCTGGGCTGTCGCTCTCGCATTACACACCTACGGGTATATGCAGGTCGAACTTCCGCAACAAGTCGAGTCATATAGCGTTGCGCTGTTACGGATCGTTGCAGCCACTGTGTTCTTTGGTGTAATTGGTTTAGTTACCCGCGGGAGACCGCATCAATTATTTAAATCATTTGGTTTGGTTTTAGGTGCATTGACACAGGCGATTTTAGCCAACGGATATGTATCGCAATTCCCCCCACTAGATATGCAGATGGTTATATGCGCAGGGCTAAGTGTTTGGTATCTGTTAGCAGTATTCTACGTATTTAGATGTGAGGGAATAAATGAATGAATTAACACAACACATTGACATTATTATAGTTGTGATTGGTTCTTCTCTTGGCTCAATTAAAGCGAGTGTTGAGTTAGATAAGGGTAAACCACTCTTTCACCGTACGCTCGACATTATTATCGGTGTATTTGCCGGTGTAGCAGCTACGTTCCATTTCGGTGCAGAGTTTAACGTCTGGCTGAACGCCCTTCTCGCAACAGTAGGTGGGGCAAGTGGAGCAATGGTGCTTGAAGTTATATTACAAATGTTACCAAGCATTACCAAAAAAGTTTTGAAGAAGTATATCTCTAAGTTTCTATAAATAAAAAACCCCAGCTTAATGGCCGGGGTTTTCATTATTCTACGCACGAAACCTTGTTTAGCTATAATCTATTGAAGAATGTTTCTAAGTGTTCATTGTTTACTGCACACGTGTATTTTTTGCCGTCGAATAAGTAACTACAACTTGTGTAAGTAATGTCTTCGTCGCATAGTGCCTTGTAGTGGTTATAGGCGAAAACAAAATCAACTGCGCTGTGTGCGTCTTCTTTCGGATGTTCAAGTCCGTCGATGTTAGGCACTTTCGCTAGTGCTGCTTCCCAGATACCTTCGCTGTCAGCTTTATATGTACCAGCTTCTTTCATCTGTTGGAACTCTAACTTAAGCGATACTTGATCAATTAGTTTAACTAACTTCTCTGCCCCTAAACTATGTTCGTGCTTGATATTTAAATGCCACAGGATAGCGCGCTGTACGTTGTTTTCTAAGCGATCCCAGTCATTCCCAGCTACGTCTTTAACTGGTGTAGCAATATCGCCAATATAGGCTTCCTGTGCGTCGTGCATTAAACCAAGTAAGGCGATGTGCGGATTGCCAGTTAAATAATATAACGCACTTGCAACCCATAGGCTGTGGCTCGCTACGTCCATACCATAACCGTTGAAACGTTTAACGTGGCTAAGTAAGTCTGCAATTTCTTCTACGGTAAAGTCGTAGTTTTTTAGATCGTTAAAATTAATTACCTTCCCACTCGGAAGTGCCTTTAGCCCACTCAACTTCATCGTTCAATACCTCAATATTAATTTTAATTCCGTTCTTTTTACAGAACGCTTTTAGCGTATTCACTCGCGACTCAAACTGAATCGCAATTTTGTTTTTACGGTAAACAGCGCGCTTATATTCCGCCACACACGCTTTACATCTTGCGCCTGGCTTACCACCGTGACGACGCTCGAATAAGTCTAGTGGCTTAATCTCTCCGCACTTCAAGCATTGTTTTGTTAAACACATAATTTATACCCCGTGTTAATGTTGTAGCAATCGAACTCAACCCCTTCTTGATCAAACATCGAACCTTTTAATACAAATCGCAAGAAACCTGCAAGTGGTATCGTACCTTCGTAATCTTCGATTCTTGGGTAGTTCATTTTTTCCCATAATTTATACGCGACTGTAATTTCTCCGTGCATTGCCCCTACCGTTACAAACGCGTCGTCAATTTGTACAGCATCACCTGCGTAATTAAGCAAGAAAACTTTTCTCTTTTCCGTAGGGTGAACGTCGATCATAAGGCCATAGAAATCTTCCAACACTTCTTTACTTAAAATCGACCGCACTTTCGCAACCACTTCAGGATCAAAACAACTCTCTACTACTTCTTCGCCTAGCGCACATTCCATAAATGAACCGCTGAACACATAATATCTGTCAAGCTCACCCATTTTAAGGTGCTGTATCTTTGTAGATTTAGTCGTTACGTAACCGCGATAACATTTTCTATCAGCGATTAAGAAGTTACCGTCATAAACTATTTGTGTCATCACTCACCCCTGTGAATATATTACGGGTATCGCTACCCATTCTGTTTCTACTATAACGCCCTTCGCAGTTCTATGCTCGTACATCTGTTCGATTACTTGTGAGCTACCACTAACTACGACGCGAAGGTTCATTGTTGGAAAGGATGAGGTTTCCTCAGCACTTTCCGGTTTCTTTTTAAACTTAGACCAGTCCTTACTCATTGTTATCCTCTACGATTTGGTCGAGGGTTGATTTAACTAGGTCGTCCGCTTTAATCACCCAACAATAGGATCTACCAGAGTTTTGTGGTAAGCCTTGTGATAGCACTCGTCTCGCACTTGATTCGAGTAGTAGACCACGCTGGTTCAATGCTTCTCTTACAGAGTTTATGCCTACGCCGCGTTTGGCCAGGAACTCTTTTAATGCACCCGTACGGATAAGTACGTTTCCTGTGTCCTGCTCGTATCGCACGTTTAATGCACCTTGTGGGAACAAGCGGATCATAATCGAACCTTCGGTTGTACCTTTATCTGTTACCACCGTATTACGTGTGTTCTCAGCCAAGAATCCAGCCAGAATATCAGTAGGACTGAACTCGTAAGTGTCTTTGTTGTTGCGATTTGATTTCACGATTTCGCATAACTTGTCGAACACCGCTTTCATATCCCACTCAACTAAGCCCATTTTGTTAGCGAGTACACCTGCGACGTAAATCACTGAGCAACCAGTTACCCAGAAACGTTCTTCAGATGTCGCTTCCAGTGTTGTACTGAAAGTCTCTGTGGTACGGTCGATCATCTCTTGGATTTGAGTTTGTGGTATACGTACTAAGTTACGTAGCCACTCTGCACCTGCCACACCGTAGTTCTCACGAATAGGTTTCTTAATTAAAAGTTCACCTTCGTGGACTGACAATGTAGGTTTAGGTAATTTAAACTCTAACGTACGAGAGATCTCTGCTGCAACATCTTCCTTCGCCGTGTTAATGCGGTCGATTAAAGAGAAGTTACCACTTGAAAGTACCATTAACTGCCAAGACAGATTATCAACACGCTCACGCATATTGGAGTCCAATCTACGTTTAGTACGACCTTGTGTTACACCGAGCAATAAGTCAGATGTTGCACGTGGGTCAAGGTTGGATAACTCGTCGATTGTCACAGCGACGTTAGTCCAGCGACCGAAACGTTCTTCTATCGCATTAACTGTGTCTTTCGCGTTAAGCAGTAAGTCGCTGGGGTTACCCCATACACCGTTCATCATTTCCTGTGTGGTTGTTTTACCGTAACCAGGTTTAGTCATTAGGTGTAACCAGATACCGTTATAGTTAGTGAACCGCATAAGCGAAGAACCTAAACTGCTTAATAAACAGATCTGTTGTTCCACCGCATTAATAGCACCTAGGCGACGCATTAACTCTTTCCACCCATCTAACGTACCGGCTTGGTCAAAGTACCCGCAGTAGTTTTTAATGTTCGCGTGTGGTTGCACCGTCACTACACCGTCTGGGCGATACAGTCTGCTACCTAGTAAGAACTGTGGCTTATTGCCATCCCAGCCGAAGTGTTGTAGCTGTCTAACTTCGTCCATCATTTCCTGCACCTCATTTTGATAGGCTCGCAAATACATAATAAGCGTAGCCATATTCTTTTCAGAGATCGAAACTCCGGCTGAACCTAGACGTTGCTTCAATCTGTCCGTTGCGTACCAGTCTTTCATAGGGAAAGAAACTTCTTGGTACTTACCACTTAGTCCAACTCGTAGTTGGTACTTCACCATTATGTTCTGTTCGCCATCTATTACTTCCACGAACTTCGTCATAAACGGGAACAAGTCACCTTTGAAGAAAACTTTTTCTACGTCGTTCTCCGTTACAACTAATCCTTTTGCGGTTCGTCTGTAAGGGAATGGTGGTTGCGGTGTCGTAGAATTGCTAGTCTGATTATCTCCGCCATCACCGCTGTCGTTACTGTTCGGTTCTGAACTTGTAGTTCCGCTAGCATTTGCGATTTCATCTCCGCGTTCTCCATCGCTTGCGCTATGCGCTTGCACTGGGTATTCCAACGCTCCGATCTCCAAGTTGTACTGCGGTATTTCGATTTCTTCATAATGCTCCGCTAATCTTAGTGGTGTCTTAACTGTTTCGTCGTAGAGATAAGGACACCCGTCGCATAAGTTGCCACATTCACGGTTAAAGTAACCGCACGTTGTTGGGCCTACGTCCATACTTTCAAGACGTTGTAATTTCTCCGCAGTGCGGTCTTCGTCAAAACGAGTTGTTTCTGGGAAACGAGCTTTACATTTCTTACGTAAAGTCTCGATGTGTTTATCTGCGTTCTCGCAGTATCTCATTACCCCCAGTACACCACGCCATACAGGTTCTGCGACTGCTTCTTCTCCATTTAAGACATATTGCCCTACTTGGCAACGTTTTAAGAAATACTTAACGTGTTTAGGTTTATCGTCTTTAAACTCACTACGATCTTTCTTAACATACTCTGTTGTCTTAATTTTTACCGCTTCGATTTCTTCTTTGTGTTCCTTATAGTAAGGTTTCAAAGCGTTGGCGAAGTCGAGATAAGAGATACTATCTGCGTCGCTAATAAGCTCTACTTTGTGTCCGTTCTTATGGTTAATTGTACCAATTGGACGTAGAATACGTGCTTTATCTGCGGTACACGCAGGGTCAGCGAGAAGTCCATAGTGCTTAATGATTGCATCGAATACTTTGGCTAACTTCCACCAACTTGCAGCGTCTAAGTCTGCGTTCAAAGGCCAGTAAGCGTGAACACCACGTCCACTGTTGACCACCATAGGGTCAGGCAATCCTAAGTCATTTACGAACTGCCAGAGTTTCTCAATCGCAATATCTTGTGTCGCATATCCGTCACCGTTGATTGCTTTATCTTCGCCTACGTCTAAGTCTAACCAAAATGATCTAAAGTGCGTCGTAAAGTCAGCACTGCGAGAGAAACCTTTGTATTGTTTGCCTTCGTATTCTTTATCAATGAAACTGCGTTCTCTGTCGAATCCACCCATAGCCATATAGATAGGTCTACCACTGCGAGCATTAAGTTGAATTGTTTTGGCAAGCTGTTCGATTGATCCGAATGTTTTATGTTTTGTTGTAATGGACGGTTTACCATCGTTTTTGAGGATAGGGTTACCTTCTGCGTCGGTGCGTTGCACCATAGTTGCCATTACTTTTAAGCCATTACTCGGTAGAATTTTAGAAAGATGTTCGAGAGTATTCATAATGTTGCACCTATAAACAAATGTCAGATCTTACTCTGCTTGAGGTGAATGGAAAAGCCGGTAAGCAGTTGCAAATAGATGCAACACTATGAATACTAAATAGAAAATTAGATAATTGAATTGTCATTTTATTCACCTCGATTCTAAAAAACACGGTGGCTCTGAAACCACCGTGCAGTATTGTATAATAAGTAGATTAGATTTGTCTAGTCGTCAAAATCGTCTAATCCATTTGCTAAGTTTTGTGCTTCAGTTGCTTCTGCTTCGCTAACTACTTCACCAGAAGTGTCAACAACATTTTCAACCTTCGCTTCTTTTTCCACCGGAGCTTTACGTTTCGGTGCTGGTTTTGCTTTCGGTTCTTCTGCGACTTGTTCGTCTGGAACTTCCACAGGCTCTAAGGCTTGTGGGAACGCGTCTGCTAAGAACTCTTTAACTTCTTCAGGTGTTGCTTCCGCAGCCCACTCTTTAAGTTCGTTGTAGTCATACTCAGTTGTATTCACCACGTCAGGGTGTTCCATACCTAATACAACCATTTTCACTTTCTTAGTCGGAGCAGGTTTTTTAGCTGGAGCTTCTTTCTTAGCCGGTGGAGCTTTCTTCGCAGGAGCTTCTGCTTTCTTAGCTTCTGCTTCCACGTTTTTCACTTCAATGCGACCTGCGGAAGAAGGGTTGTTGAACGCTGCGTTAAATGGTTCTAACATTTCTTTCACTTCGTCGCTGTCTTTAAGACGTAAGATTTCGTCACGTTGTTCAGCGGTTAACGTCCAGTAACCACCGGCTTTATTTGCAGCGATACCGAATTTGATTGTCGCTGTTTCCATTTTTGGTTTAGGCATACAGTGTGTTACAATAAACTGTGTTGGCACCGGCATAGGTGCGCCTGTGCGTGGGTGACGTTGGTTAGTCAATGAACGCATATACCAACCGTAGCTACCATAGCGACCGTTTACTACTACATCGTCAGATAAAGATTTGTATTTGAGTTCAAGTACAAACGGATCAGAGAATGAACCGTCTTCGTTAACTAACACCCCGACAATGCGACGATATACGCTACACATTACATTACCGTCAACCCAGTTTTTACTGATTTTGTTGTACGGACATTCTTTACAGCTATCGCAAAGTGGTTTTTCCACTGAAGTATCAGGGTGCTGACCATCGGTTGAGTAACAGTCTGGTGCTGCAAACTCACCATCTGCCTTTTGTTCGTCATAAGTTTTCGCATAGTGGACGCGAGAGTTACAAGTGCGTTGGTCAACGATAACAAGATCAACTTCGCGACCCATATCGTGGATTTCACCATCGCTATCAACAAGTTCCCAATCCCCACTGTTACCCATTGATAAACGTGCAGCACGTTTGAAATTACCACCGAAACCTTGTGCGATGTCTTTCGTTAACTCCGCTACTAATGTTTCGTCATAAGGAAGGGCTAATTCGCCCATATCTAAAACCATTAATTCTGACATAAGTCACTCCATCTTATTTAAGTTTTCTTACTTTTACTTTGCGAATCGTAGCTTGTTCAATACCTTTCGGTAACTCTAAGCCTTGTTTCACTAAATCGTTCAATGTTGTACTGGTTAAGCGTTTTTGTAAAATTGCGAACGCTTCAGTGTTGTTAAGACCAGTACGTGCTTTTTCTTCTAAGCCTTTAAGTACCGCTTGCACTTCGTCGTTAGAAAGATTATTTTCTTTCGCTAACTCGTGAACTGTATCACCGTCAGCTAATTGTCCTGCCAATGTCTCTGCGAAAATCTCACTATACACTGGAGTCCAACCTTCTTCGCCTACTGAATAAACAGTCTCAGGTTTATAGGCCACTGAAAGTAGTCCTGCGAACTTGAGTTCTGATACGTTGTCTTCCTGCATACGATATTTGAGTTCGTCTTCTAGGATAGCTTGGCGTGTCTTCGCTCGTTTCTCGTCCGCTGCGACGACTTCTAAGCGGTCAATCGTTTGGCGATAGAGTTGTGCAATCGTTTCTGCTTTCGCTCCACGAATTTGCGCTCTAAGTTTTTCCAAGTTACTTTCAGTTACTTCGTCCAAGTCCATACGGTTTTCTAAGTTCGTTGCGATTTGAGCTTTCACTTTAAGTAGGTCGTCAGTGCTGAACTGACTAAGCGGAAAATACTTCGCGTCTTCCGGTGCTTGGAACGCACTGTCTTTAACAACAATACGTTTGTCACCGTCTTCTTCGTAAATGTAGATAAATTTGCCTTTACCCGCCATCATTCACCTCTCTTGTTGATTAAGTTGATACGAATTTTATACTGCTTTTACTCTACTGTCAACAATCTTTTTCAATTAATTTTGCATTTCTTGTTTGTAGAGTTCTAAGAAACTTTGTTGTGCTTCACTACCGTTGGCGAGTTTAGTGTAGATTGCTTTCTCCAGTGGTGTCGCATAAATATGATAGATTCCCATATTGTTCTTTTGTAACTTAGACTGTATTCGTTTGTTTGCTTGGTCATATAACTCCAGACTGTGATGCGGTGTGAACCATACAATCGTGTCTGCTACGGCGAACTCTAACCCGTGTGATGTCGTCTTAGGGTGGGCCACTAACACTTTAACATTCGGGTCTGTCTGAAACTTCTTAACCGCTTCGTCGCGTCGCCTACCAGTCACTCGCCCGTCGATCCATACCGAACCATACTTCTTACTGCAATGTTCTTGTAATAAATCAACAACAGCCTTGTAGCTTGCGAACACAATTACTTTGTTGTCCGTACCTTGTATGATTTCGTCCAATACTTTCAACCGTCCTTTAGGCGGTAGTTTTAATACCGCAGTATCGTCGTCACCGTTTTGGTCGAGCTTCACCACACCTGCTGCCGTCTGAAGAAGTTTAAACACTAAAACCCCTGCGTTAGCTGCGGTGATTTTACCTTCGCGAAGTGGTATCGCACCTTCGTGCTTTAACTTGTTATAGGCCTTCTGTTGGTCCGCCGTCAGTTCCGCTTCGTTATACATCATCTGCAAAGGCGGTAAGTCTAACACGTCGTCAGCATTAAACCTAATAGCAGGTTGGAGTGCATTAAACACCGTGTCTTCCCACCCACGCTTCGGAATCCATTTACGCTCTCCTAGCTTGACCATAGTCATCGCTTGCCACGCCCCTACTGTCTTAGGTACACGGTGAGGTGCGACTAATTTAATGAACCCGTACGCTGCAACTGGGCCACCGGATAGTGGAGTGCCGGTTAACGCCCAGACATATTTACAACGTGTCGCCATTTCGTTCATTACTTTCCAACGGTCTGAGTTCGGGTCGCTAAATAAGCGAGCCTCGTCAATAATTAAAAGTGTCTTATCAGTAATGTAGTTTTCCCATATATCTGACACAACCTTAATACCGTCGTGATTGATAATATGGAAGTCAGCCTTTTGCCTAAGAACAGACTTACGTACATCGCGTGAGCCACGTGCAACTAAAGAGTAGCGACTAGCGAAAATTGCGTTAACTTCGTCGTGCCACGTCGCACAGTTAGACACCGTGCAACAGATAAGTACCTTGTCAATTATCCCTTCTTTAAGAAGGTAGTCTGCCGCCCATAGACAGCTTGCCGTTTTCCCTGTTCGCTGTGTGTTTAATACAAACGCTTTCGGGTTCTGCGAGACAAACACGGCTGTTTCTTCTTGGTGCTTCATCGGATCATAAACCCCGTGAAGTTTAGGGTATTCATAATAGCTTCGCATTGGCTCAAATTTTTCGAGTCGTGCGCCTAAGTTAGAAAGAATTTTAAATGTATCAACGTTGTGTCGGACAGCCAACTTGTGACCATCCTGTTTATACTTAATCCCCGCTTGGTCTAAAACAGCAGTGTATTTTTTAGGGTCTCGCACTTTAAGGAAAATTGCTTTCTTATCCTTGACTACAAGCGCCATCTTCAAACTCCATTACTTCTAATTTGTCTTTCCAGCGGTATAAACGTGATTCTTTATTTGTATCAACCAACTGCTCAACATAGTCGTCATAACTTGCTGCATTATTAATGATACTTTCCGCTATTAGCTCTACGCTATTCTTAACTAGTTCAACGTTCTCACAGTCTACCACCCACGCAATGCCTTTTGCTTTATGAATACGGTCAAGGGCATAGGCTTGCAACACCGTCGGGTGCTGTTTAGGTGTCGCCTTACACTCAAACGCGAATGGTACACCTTTAATAATTGCCATTACGTCAGGAATACCTGTCTGCCCCATACCGTTTTGAACTGGCATATAGTAGAAACAATCTCCCCCTAGCGATTTTAAGAAATCAATAAGTTTCTTTTTTACTTTACCTTCTGGTGTTGCTTTAGCCATTTTAAATGCTCCACAAAATATCTATGTTCATATTACGGTTTCGTAGCACAGTGATCTGTTTATTAAGTTTCACGAAAGATACAAAACGTTTAAATATTCCACCTCTTAGTAAGCAGTCTACGTCTATTGCTCCTTCCATTTGTACGTTACTTACGACATCTAAATCAACTAACTCCTTACACGCTCCATATATAGCGTGTGCGAAGTCAAATGTGTTCTGTACGTCTCCAAATATCCTTACACGAATAAGTTTTAGCATACCTAGTTACCTATTGTACAATAATGTTAGAAGTGCTTAACCCTTCCGTCGCTTTGCTTACGGCATTACGGATTTCGTCAGGTGATTTACCTTTCGCCATCATACTGCGAGCTAAAAGTACCGCTTCGGCTTTGGTTTTTAAATCCCCGAACGCAACGAAGTCTTTGCAATAAGTAATATCACGAAGGATTGCTTCATAAGCGTCGCCAATGAACTTCTGATTTTGATAGATCTCGTTCGTTTTAAGGTGCTGCGCCATTGCTATTTCTTCTAACTGCTCTTTGGTCAGTGAAGCATAGACTTTTCGGAACTCGTCCCAGTCGCTTTTAGCGAGGGCATTGTCGGCCTTAATAAATTGATCTACGTGTTTGTTGAACTTGTCGCGTAGCTCTACTAAAAATTCTTCTGCTGTTTGTTTAGTCATAAATTTTCCTTATCGTTTGTTCCAGAACGGACACGATTTTACTTGACACCACGGTAATCCACCGTTAACTGTCGGTTTATTCGGACGACATAATCCGCCCGGATTAGGTAGCCATTCATTACGCTCGGTTGCCCGTGCGATTTTTTCAATGTTAAACGCTAAGTCGCTTTTCATTTCTTCAATGTCTTTGCGAGTAAACGTCAACCCTTTTTTCCCATTTACAACTGGACTGTATTCCATTGCGTCTAGGAAAATATACGCCACCTTGATTTGGTTTATATGCGGATAGGCCATAAATGCCATAAGTGCGTAGGTTGTTAACTGCTTGCGGAAGTCTTCGTTGTCCTTAGTCTTCCCAGTTTTATAGTCGAAGATCACGGCTTTGCGTTCTTCGTGGTTTAATACGATAACATCTGCCGTACCACCATACCATCGACTTCTATAATCACAAGGTTTGAAATCCTTTGTAATCGCCAGTTTAGTCTCAGGTAGCTTCTCACCTTTCATCGCTTCAAGTCTGCGAATTAGTGGTTCAAATTGTTTGGTTTCTTCTGGAAGATCTAACTTACCTCTAAGCCTTTCTTCCAACTGCTTGTGCCAACGTGTACCACGCTCGGTTGCTTCCGTTGACTGGAACACCACTTCCTTTGTAATGTACTTCGCTTGATACTGCTTAGGGCAAGTATTGAACATACTGACAGAAGTAGGTGACTGTGGCATTAATTTCATCTTACGCCCCGTCGTGTTGTAGATTAGCAATAAAATACGACACTTCTTTCGCTTGACGGATACAGTCGTTTAACGCGTTATGGTCGGCTTCTTGTACTGGAATTTCCATACCTGCGATTTGTGTTAACATTCGCACGGTACGAACTGACTTAGGCTCACTGAACTTCCACGGTAGAAGTAGGTTATGCTCTTTGTAGAGATTGTCTAAGATAGCAATACCAAAGTCTGGGTCGCACGCCCATAATGCAATTTTCTCATAACCTTCTGCACGTTTTACGTAGTGGCTGTCGTTACCTACAATAAAAGCACCTAGCCTAACTAACACAAAATCAATGCCGTCCTTATATGAATTAGGTTTGGTTAGGAACTCGATGTTATCTGTGTTAACCAGACACTGTTTAACCCACCACTGCATCGTGTTTACGTCGATATGGCGATTTGCTTGCTCAGACAAGTCAAGCTCGTGATAAAACTCTCGCTCAATCTTACCTGACATAGGGTCAAACTCAACTGCGCCTATGCTTAATACCGCTGCGTTAACAGCGGTAGATAAAGTTTCAATATCAACCATTATGTGTTTCATTTTCTGCAACCTCATAAGTTTGTTCAAAAATGTCTGGTTTACACGCGTAGAACTCACCTTGTACACCTTTAATAACATAGTCGCCTTCACTTGCTTGCATTACACCTTCTAGTGTCCCAATCTCTGCGAAAAGTACACCACCATCAAATATATGAACGGTGTCTAAGTCAATCCAATCTGGAATACCTGCTTCCACGTTTTCTTTAGTTAACTGCCACGCGTCAATTACAACTGGTTTTTTACGATATTTAGCCATATTTTTCTCCATTTACCGTTATGTGTTTAACTCTCTATTGCCCACTCAAGGTTTTCGTCAAATACTGTAGCGAAATATAAGTTACCATTGTTGAGATCTTGTAATATATAATTGTTATCTACGGTTTTTCCTACTACGCTAAAACCTCTATGCCCCGGAAGTAACTTCGAGTATCTTAGTACTAAACTCTCTTTGAAAGCCTTTTCCATAATTTCTTCTGTGGTCAGCTTTGGTTCTTCCCACATACCTACTATGTCTAATGCATGATCTTTTTCACAGTCAAATTTTCCTGATTCATACCAATACATAGCAGAAGACGCTAAATTCCCATTAATGTCGAACACTAATCCCTTTAAGGGACATAAAGTTGACTTATTATCAGCAAATTTATATTCATCAGGAACTTTGTAATAAACAATAGCTTTGCACCCACTTCGTAATACTACTGGTTCACCTACTAATGCTTTTTCTAAATCAAACGGTTTCATATTAATACCCATTTACTAAAATTCTAACTTGTTCAAGCGTTTCGTTGACTTCGATATAGTTATCTCCGTCAATATTGGTACTTAGTCCAACTATCGTTTTACCGCTAAATACACTTACCGCAACGTTAGTAATATGCTCAACATTAACTAAACGCTTGATGTTGGCTTCATACTGTGTTAATTCAATTAGTCTTGCCATTTACTTAACTCCCCTAGTTTTTGTTTTGTTACGTAAAGACTACGTAAACCTTTACGACCTGGCCCGAAGATAAATGCCACCGAGCTAAAGTTGTTTCCACCTACGCTCTCGCCTGTCATTGCTGATACGAACCCAATTCGACCTAACATAATGTAGACCACTGCGGTTGCGTTCTTTGCTGCATAGTGAAACCACTTGGTTGAGCAGTCATTTTTTAAAAGTGCGACGGTGTAATTACCATTCGCTGCTTCTGCGACTGCTTTGTTTAAGAACGGCTGTACGTTTGAGTAAGGTGGGTTTAACCAGCATAGGTTATTATCACCCCACGGTGTTGCCAACGTGTCCTGTTGCTCCGTGATAAATCGCTCGCACTTCTTATTTTGCTCCGACGCACAAACGTCAAGTAGCGGTAGCCCTTCCGGTACAATCTCTTTCACTACTGCATATCGGAGTAACCCGTCTACCATTTCTTGTGGTGTCGCCCAGTAATCTTTATGTAGTGGGTCAGTCTTACTGAAGTTAGACCCACCTAAATTTCGACCTTTTTCTTCAGCCATTTATTCACCTCTTTTTGCTTGTCGCAGTTGCACCGACTTAATCGGTGATAACCCTGCTGTTTTTAATTTTGACATTAAGAAACGTGCCTTCTTAATATCACCTTCTGTTTCTATGCGTAAACGGTACTCACTAATGCTGCCTTGAACTGAGCATAACACTACGTTATTCCTGTCAACGTGGAGTATTTTCGCTATCTCTCTTATCAAATTATCCGCACTTCTGTGTGCGTCTAACAAGGCGAGATCGATTATTAGGTTGAAAATGATCATTTCGCACACCCATATCGTTGAGCAATATCTCCGGCACAATCCAACGGTAAGTCGTGATACCAGTCTCTCGATTTCTTCATTTGATACTGCATAATCTCACTCACTTCTTCCGCCAATTCGTCCTTACAACATACGATCACTTCGTCGTGTACGGTCAAACAAATATGCGCGTCGTCGCGTGACCAGTTACGCTTTGCAAAATCTTCGCGAATAGCAATCATAATGTCGCCCATAATTATACGACATAGTGCCTGGCAACAATTTTCATCGCCTTTTCCACCGAACGTCCGCTCCCAATCAGGTTTCTTTGTCTGTTTGTTCTTACCCCAGAACCAATACTCTGGCCCGATTTCACCTGGCCGAGCGTGAATATCTCGGTAAGTTAGGTGCAACCCGTTAGGTAATGCGATGCGTTGTCCATCAGTAGAAAGAATTTCGTCTTTGCAAAACGTTATCGACGCGCCTTTAGTCATCGCTTCAAGTGCTGCCTTGCATTGTCTCCAACCACGAACAATGTTGCTCGCAGCAGATCTGTATGCGTTAACGAAACTTTGTAGCTCGTCGTCAGTAAATTCTTCTGAACGTTTACCCATTACCACTTTAAGTCCATTTACACCTGCACCATAGCCAAGACCAAGTTGCTGTGATTTACCCACGAAGCGTTGCGACTTGTTTACTTCTTCGTAAGATATTCCGTACGTACTCGCTGCCGTTACTTTGTAAATGTCTTTACCTTGTACGAGCGTGTCAAGTACCCACTGTTCCCCCCACATCCAAGCATTTGCACGTAGCTCTACTTGAGAAAGGTCATACACCACAAATTTCTTACCTTTAGGTGCTTTAAGCGCGTCACGAAGACCCATTATATGTAGTAGTTCTTCGTCATTTTCAACCACACCTGCACGATATAACTGTACTTTGCCGTCGTCCAACACTTTAACTACTGCGTCTGCCTTGTCAGCATAGAACACTTTAGTTCCAACAGGTGTAGACTTGTCGACGAGCTGGTTTCTGTTTAAATTTTGAGCATTAATTCCATCCGACCCGCCCCAGCGGCCCGTGTGTGCTGCGTAATACTCTAGTGGGATAGGAAGCAATCCACGGTCTGACATATCCAACAACGACTTAACTCGCGTTACTGCTTGCGAGCTTTTGTTACCTAACCGTGCTTCTACCAACTCTACTACTGCTTGGTCTTCGTGTTCCAACAGTTTTAAGAAACCAAGATCTTTCTTCGCAAACGCATATTTTACTTCGCCTTTCTGGTTGAGTTTTGTCGGTGGTTCTACACCTAATTGTCTCAATAATTCAGCGAAGGTTGCGTCTGAACGTAAGTCTTCTACCGTTGCACCTACTTTATCTAGTAGTGCTTGGCGTTTCTCGTTAACTGTTTTCTCCACTTCAAGCAGCACAGGTTTATGTAGCTCAATCACAGGGTAGGTGAACATCTCGATTGTTAGTGTCATAATCTCGATTTCCTTCTCTGGAAACTCACGCGCTTTCATAAACCAATTATAGGCTGACCAAGTTAAGTCCACGTCGGTGATACAGTAGTCTGCATAAGCATCATACTCGGCTTCTGTGAAGTCAAATAACTGTTTGCCGTCTGCATTGACAACCTCGTCACCTTTATTTAACGTGTCAGGTAAGTCTTTCATTTCAAACTTGCCCCACATCGTTTGACCATTGTCGTCGCGTACTATTCCCCAGTTGTAACGTTCGCGTAGATTGCGTGTTACATTGTCAAGAGAATGGCCGTCCCATAATTGACAGGCTCTGCTCATAAGCATTGTGTCTGCGATTTGTTTAGGATAGATATTATAAATCCAACCTAAGATTGCTGCGTCAAAACGCGCATTGTGTGCGATAACTCGCACGTTATTCCAGCCATAAGCTATTTCGATATGCTTGATCCAGTCTTCAATTTCGTGTGGGCATAGCCATTCTGTTGGCTTGTTGCCTACCTTCACTGCCAGACCGATAATCTCAAACTTAGGGTTACGAATGTATTTCTCAATCGTCATCCCTTTCGCTGCTAACGAATACTTAGACTTCTTACAATAGTAGGTTTCAAAGTCAAGCGTTATTTCAATTAAGTCTTTCATTATTCACCTCTATTGATACCGTACATTGTACGGATAATATCGTCTCGCGTTTCACTGCGAGACGGTTGTTTATGCAATGGATTAACGCACCCTTCATATCCACAGGTGCATTTATATGGTGGTGTGATATCTACACCGTCTTTTAATACTAGGTGATCGTTATGCACTTCGCAGTTATCTAGAAAATCAATGTATTCCATTTCTGCGTCGTATGTATCGTCACGCTTGTATGCTTTTTCTAATTCGTTTTCCTTGCACTGTCTAATAAAATTCAATGCGAAGGTTGATATATTGTAAGTGTTCTTCAACCAATACTCATTCTGGTCGCTGTCTCGCACGTCTTCTAAGTTGCAATGCTCTTTTAACTTAATTAAGAAGTATGGGTACATACTGGTGTTATGCTTTAGCATTTTAAGTACCGTTGCGTATGATACGTTAAGCTCTTCGCCAATCATTGTGGCTTCGGTGTGTACCACTAAGCTAAATAACTTCTTATTCGCTGCCATATCAGACTTTGTATCTCCTCGTCTCACTCGACGCGGTGCTTGTTTCTTCGCTGTTCCCAGAATGATATGGTCTTTGGCAAAACAACGTGGGTTACCACACGTTGTTGTAAATCTTGTATTGACTGTGGTGTCAGGGAACAGTCTCATCCCTCTCGCAGTGCGAATGTTTATATTGGTATACTCGCCGTTCGGTAGTCGTTCACAAACGACAGGGGAATTTCCAGACATCGCCCCATTCCAAATTAAGCAATCACCTTCTTGTGTGGTGTTAGCCTTTATGCGCTCCGTCAGGCTTTTGCGTGTTCGTGCCATTTCGCCCTCGTTCTATATCTACAAACTGTGTCAGCACTGTCTCGATATACTCGTTCATTGAGATACCGTGCTTACGTGCTTCACGTTTAATCATTGTTCTAAGACTGCTGTCAATCGTCAGCATAAACTTCACTTTCATTATACTTGCACCACGTTATAAATTTATAGTGCAAGTATAAACTGTTTTTGTACTGTGTCAATCTTCGTATTGGTAAAATTTTAGCACATCGCTAGTTGCATAAAATTCTACTTCTCCTTCAAACATACCCAACTCCTTACGAAATACAACGTCTGCCACCACAACATTACTTTCAACTAATATCACTGCGCACGTTGCACCGTCTTCTGGATACACCTCTTTCCATCCGTTCTCGAATGTCGGCAAAATTAGTTTTTTGAATTTATCAAACATATCCACCTCTAATCGTCAACATAACTGTCATAATTATCTTCTGCGACTTTTATAAAGTCAGCTTCGAGGCTATCCCAATCTAAATACTCCGTGAGGTCTAACCCCGCTTCTTCTGCACCTCGTAATGGGTTCTTCATCCAGTCTTCCACTTGCGCTTCAATGCAACGCTCCTTACGAGAAGGCTCTGGCGGTTCTAACATATAATCCATATTCATTTTTATTCTCCGTAGGTTTTATAAAATTTATACGCGTCTGCGTTTATGTTGTTGTCTTTCAGCCATTGCTTAGTTTCTTGCACCAAGATTGCACGGTACACACTGTCAGACACTTGATCGATCCACATCTCCTTCTGACGAATAAATTTTTTATACTCAGTAAGTTGTAATGTTGTTATCTCTACACTCATTTTATGCACCTCTACTTAACTTTAAACACAGCTTTTAACTCGTTGTACGCATTGTATGCTGCGTTTTCGCTCAACACTTGAATATCTGTATATACGTCTTCTTTAGTACTTTCGATATGTATAAACCATTCAAGCACTCGCCCGTCTTTGAATACACTTTCCGTTGTTACTCTGTACCCAAGATCTAATATAAAATAATTTATGACTTCTGAATGAATCCAATTAATTTCTGCTTCGTCGTTATTCATACCTACCACCCACTGATACTAATTCCGCCTTCTTCATCGCGACAAGGTTCAATCACGTCTACTGTGTAACCTTGCGCTCTTATTTTGTCTAATAACATATCGTCGTTGTAATAGCACCCAGCACGTTTTAATTCTTCGTCTGATATGTACACTGATTTTCTATACATACTTTCTTTCATAATCGCGTTGTTTACTAGAGCTAAACCTTCTTTATATCGCTCTGCCCACATTTTACGTACTTCTTCTACGTTAATTAGGATATTTTCACTCATCTTTCTTTTCTCCATTTGTTCTTTCTCGTATGGTGTGTATTCCACCATTCCTACTGCGTCATAGGATTTAGGTTCATTAGTTATTCCGTCTTTATCCCAAGATACGCTGGTACGGTGTAAAAAACCTTGTTCATCCAAAACATATCCTACATAAGCAAATCTTGGTGTTTTTTCTTCCGTTGTCAATATATCATCGACGCAATACTTAATCACACCTCTGTACCCGTTTCTTAAATAGAACGCTCTGCCATTGATTGCTTGCTCTAAATTAAACTGTTCACCCATTTTTACTCACCTCTACTTGTCATTATAAAGCATCACACTTGACGTGTTACCTTTGTTATCTGTTATATCTACTCGCACATTTAAACATTTCGGTACGTCGTCAAATATACCCATAAGTTTACTCACTATAAAGCCGTCTGCGATGACTGTTCGTCTGCCACGATTGACAAACCCTTCCACCGTCGCACGTGGTTTAAATGGCTCACAGTCTCTCGCGATAGTCTCAATGCCACCGTTTTTGATCAGCTTTTCTCTAAACTCTACAAGTTCACCTTTCCCCCATCTTCTCACCGCTAGGCTCAAACCAATAGGTCAAAGTACGCAACTGTTTAAGTTCTTCACGATACTCCGCTTGTTGAGTAAACCATTTCACAAATTCCTCAAGTTTATCCGTGCGATAGTGCATAACTTGATGGTCTTTGTTTTCTTGCTCGTATTGCGTCAGCACACTGCCTAGCACGTTAAACGCCCATAGTGGCGCAAGTACGGCTTCAAGTGGCACGTCGATGCCTTTATGCTCAATAATACAAGGCGTTGCTACCCAGTACATTGTTAGCGCATAACTTTGATCTGTCTGATCCCATAACTCCATTAGTTTATCGGTTACAAACTCGTTCATTTCACTCAATTTTACTTCGGTGAAAAGCTGTGCGTTTTCTTCCTGCTCTAGGTAAACTTCCCCGTCAGGCTTGCGGCAAACAATGCCGAACTGGATATTCCACGCCCACCGCTGTTCTTTGAGTGCTTGAGCTTGTCTGCTTGTAATGGTTGTGATGTTGCGTTTTGGCAAGCTATACACGCAAGTACGCGGTGTAAGCTCGTTACGGTTGCCTTTGACTTCACTTGTACCCACTGCATTACACACCATAAGCCCAACTATATCTCTCGCCTGTAAGCGTTTTAAACGTTCAGCGTGGTTGTTTGCAACCCGCTTACCGTTCTTGCGCTTATTGTTGCTCTTTGCCATTTTCTATTCCCCTACGTTATTTAGTAAGAACGATAGCACGTCTCTGGCGTCTTCTTCTGTTCTAAAGGCTAAACCAATTCTTGTTATACCTTGATAAAACACATTACCTATGTCAAACGTAGCGCTTTGTACCTTTTTATGATCCGTAGGATGTAGGAACCAGAACACCTCTCCATCTTTCGGGAGAAACGCTTTAGGTAGCTTAGTGTCTACGATCCGCCATCTAGTACCAGCAACAAAGGCGGACAGTTTTTCTACAACAGACGTGTTTTTTCTTTCCTCTAATATATAGTCTCCGTCAGATGTTTTGGCGATACAGTAAAAGTCCTTATTGTAGTCCCCCGCCTCGCATCGTAATAGTAGGTTATTATTTAAGGCACTCTCAAATATACTTGTATCAACTGCTTGCAGCTTAAATTTTCCCATCTTAAATCACCTCTACTTTTATTTTGTCAATCTCCGTGACAAAGTGCTGTACAATTTTAAATGGCACAAACTCGCCTTGTTTCTCTAAATAGGCTAACACTTCCGGCTCTAACCACTCGTCCACGATATGCGAAATTGAGCCGGTAGAAATACCATTAGGCAAAGTAAATAAGATTGGCGTATTCAAAAATTCTTCATCCGTTGGTTTTTCTTTAAAGCGTTTGTTCATTTCAATCGTCGCTTCCTGTGTTAGCTTCAGGCTCAATGCACCTTCTGCCAAGCACTTCATAACAACTTCAAGTACCTTCATCATTTCTTCTTTGTCTGTGGTTACTTCTTGCGTTACTTTTACACTCATTTTTACTCACCTCTACTTTTTAAAACACGCTTGTTTTGTACTTCGCTTTTAACTAACATTCCAAACGGGTTAACCCACTCAAAACACACAATAAAAGGAAAGTATGCTGTCTGCGGTACACGCTTTTCTGTTTTCATAAGTAAAGCGATTGCTTCTAATCGCTCCTTAACTTGTTCGTTTAGTTCTACTCTCATATCTACGCACCTCAACTTTTCTATTAAACAATCACCGTCTTCACGGTAAATTTTGCTTTTGTTTTGCTTAAACCTAACCCGTCCATATATTTTCGGATCGCTTTTTCCCTTGAGTGTTCTGTAATCACTCTAGGCATAAAGTGCATCGCTCCACTTTGAAGCTCTGCGGATACTTTAAATTTACGCATCTTTACGCACCTCTACTTTTATTCTTCTGTTAAAATCTTGACTAAATCCACATCGTAGTCATTCTCTAAGCCTTTCAGTAAATCTTTATCAATATCACCTTGCCCTTGTAAAATCTCTGCAAACACCTCGCAACAATCATCAGGCGATAGCTGGCTGTGCAATCTGTCGCTATTTCTAAACAAGTGCATAAAAACATCACGTTCTAAACCCTGCCAAGCAATAGCATTTAAAATCTCGTCCAAGCCTAATTTCATCATTTTCTCACCTCTACTTTTCTTTCAATACGTACCCTAATACGCAATTTTTAACCTTGTTCATTCTCGCTTCTACCACTGGCAAACGGTCGATCTCTGCCTGTGTT
>QWBZ01000030.1_pt1 | contig 56228 bp, 75 predicted proteins | sample 1972441 | NCBI WGS metagenome assembly QWBZ01 (sample SAMN09866721, study PRJNA288562) | Human oral metagenome isolate term6_saliva, whole genome shotgun sequencing... | isolation source: mouth | host: Homo sapiens | place: USA: California
GTTACAGCCGAATTATGACCTGTGTTACAAGCAACAGAAAAATCACCGACATTCTTAGAAACTGAACAATCTCCTGTGTTTACTGTTGATGAGTAATCACCATTATTACATGCAACAGAATAGTCACCTGTGTTTACTGAAACAGAACAAAAAGCTTTATTAATCGATGCGGATTGGTAGATTGTATTTGCAGCAATGGAATATTCCTCTGTCTTACTCTCAATAGCATTTTCTTCTTTAATATTTTCAAAAATATATTTGATACCTTCATCAATTAAACCGTGTAGACCAATCTCATTCTGAATGAAAATCTTGCTACTTGAAACCTTACTTAGATTATCATCTTTTTTCAATTCACCACTTTGTTCAACGGAACAATAACGACTATTTGAAGGGGGATAATAACTAAAAACATCAAGAGGATTCATACAAGCGTGAAAACCACTATCACAACAAGCAACATCACCCTCATGTTCAAACCACTTACCAATCTCATACTGATAACCCCTACATGATAGGCCTTTATCAAAACCTTTATATGATTTAATTTTATTTTCTTCCATTAAAGTATTTAATTAAATAATAAAACTGAGAACTCTTAATAAGGCTCGAACTTATATCCTTTGATTATAAATAAACCATTTTTACCATTTAAACTATAAGAGCAAGTGCCTCACAATAATGAGGCTTATTTAGAATATGTTATCTGTTTAATGTTCCACATAGGCACTTCAGAACCGCCTACAAGTACGTCAATGTTTGCACCATCCTTCTTTTCAATTACGTCCCATTGTCGGAGTTGAATGAATTGTGAGGGCGAAAGATTCATTGCATTCATATAAGCCTTATCAGCAATAGCACGAGCATTTTCCATCTCTACTCGTTTCTCTTGTGTCTGCTTGGCTTGAATTGCTGCGGCAGTCTTATTCATCTCACGCAATTGCTCTGAATTGGGCATTACGCGGTCAGTCACCACTTGATTGATTGTAATAGGAAATTCACTTTGCTTATTATCAGAATTTGAAGTCCATGTAAAATACTTTACCTAACGGTTTTAAAGTATTTCCATTTTCAGAAAAATGATTCATAAGATTACAAATTGCTTCTGCTATGCGTTCTTTTGGTACATAAACTGTTCGTTCAAAAAATATATCATTCATATTCATCTATTTTAATAATTGGTTTTTACAACCTTACCTTTCACCAATTGATAATAAACATTGGGCTTAATGTTAACACCATCAACTTTAACGACTTGAACATCAATAATTTTATCAACATCAACTTCAGAAAGCACAAGCCAACAGCCAAGTGCACCTGCGGCTTTACCGTAATGACCTGTAACAACGGCGATACTATTATCTCCTTCTACTGATGATACAGATTCATCACCCGTACTTACTGCAACTGAACGTTTACCAACACTCTTAGCCACTGATAATTTTCCAGTGTTTGCAGAAATTGAAGATTTACCATCAGTAACACTTTTAGAAAAATCACCCGTGTTAATTGCAGAAGAGAAAATTCCCTTTGTTGTAACTGTAGAAGCACTACCTGTACTTGTAGCAATAGAGTAAAAACCTTTTGCATTCACCTTTGATTCACAACTTGTTGTTACCGAAACAGAATGATTACCAATATTATCAGCCTGAGAATTATACCCTGTAGCTGCTGATACTGAATATTGCCCAGTATTAATTGCATTTGATCTTCCACCTGTAGTAGAAACAACTGAATGATCACCGTCACACAACGCAATAGAAGAAAAGCCTGTACTCATAGATAAAGAATATTCTCCATTATTAGTAGCAACAGACCAATTACCCGTACTTGTGGCAACAGAAGAGTTTCCACCATTACGTGAAACAGACCAATTACCTGTGTTTGCTGAAATTGAATAGTTAGCGAGATGTAAAACAATTGATTCATCACCTACATTCGCACTCACTGAGCGATAACCTGTGCCTGACACAATACTTTTATTGTCAAGACAAGTTTTGACATCATAATCTAAATTAGAGAACTTAACAGCCTCAAAATTTACATTTTTATTGATGTAGTGTGTGGCAACATTAACCAATTCACGTAAACTAATTTCACGTTTAATTAAAATATTTTTACTTACAACACCACTATCATCTTCCTTTACTACGTCTCCACTATGCTCAACTTCACAAAATTTACAGTTCGCAGGGTCATAAGATTCCAAAATTTTAAGCGGATTCAGTTCAGAACGAAAACCACTTTCATAATATTCATCATTATCAAAGTCAATTGCTTTATCAAAAGCATACTGACGACCCATAATTTTCAAGTCCTTATCAAATCCGTTATATGCAATAATTGATTCCATAAATTATTATTTATTAATTAAAAAACAAACACAAACAATTTAAACAACACAACCAAGGTTAGAATAAAAAGAGAAGATACAACAAACCCACCGGAATAATATTCGCCCAAATTATCACAAGTGCCCTCCTCTTCATCTACACTATCATCATTATCTTCATCAAAATCAACGCAATCTTTAAAGTTTAATTTAACCAAAATAGGCAAAATTAAAATTGCAATGATTGAAGCAAAAGTTAAATGAGCATTAAGAAAAAATGAAATTACAATTGATACAATTGAAATAATAACGTTACTCTTCATAAGAATGATTTTATTTAGTATTTGTTTTAATGTAATCTTTAAGTTTGATGATAACAATAACCAAAACAATCAACCAAGAACCTGTTGCAAAAAAGGACATCATTGATGTGTCAGCATTTTCAATATCACGTGTCTCATGTTCAACAAACAGAAACGCAACCAAACAACCAATAATATATACAAAAAAAATAATATTATCCATAAAACTAATTTTATTTATGTGTATTGAATATCAAGATTATTTTCACCATTCGTAATGATAGCAAGGGGAGTTTCATCATACCTATCATAAACTAAAACTCTCAGATTATCACCACTGATAATTGACTTGCCATCAATGAAACGCTTATCTGCAATAACCTTAAAGAATAAATCTTTATCACGGGTTTCTTTCATATATTTTTGTGGGGTAAATTCATTGTATCTTGAAAAAAGTCCCACGCACCACACATTGTCATATTTGGTCATTTCAACTTGTTCTTCATTAACAGTATAGCGATAATCAACGCCATCGTAATTAAAAGTAACTTGGATCTTCATAATCTAATTTTTTGTTTTAATTGTTACATCCATATTATACTAATGTACTAAGTCAAATCAAAATGATTTGTGGTGAAATATATGTTAAATGAAATAATCAAGCCAAAAAATAAAAAAATTCCCACCACTCTTTCGAATGATGGGGTTTACACTTAACTAAGGCTAAGCAACTTAGTAAGGTATGCTCTACGTTCATCTTCCCCATAAAGGTGATTGAACTTCTTCATCTGAGCTTCCGTCAACTCAATGTTCTGTTTAAACCACTTGGAGAGTGATGTGAGAATATGTTGATTATTCTCATCCTTATAAGCTCGATAACGAAGCACACTGCAAGTTACTGTGTTACCGTTAATGTCACGGATTTTCATCACTGAATACTGATAATTCTTTCCCATTTTATTTTTATAATTTTAAAAAGTTAATAATATTTAATTTAATTCATTTGAACGCTTGACAATAATTTGCTCAGCCTTAAAATAGCACTTGTTAAACCATGTCTTAATTTTATCACCCCTATCAATCAAACTAACGTCCTTATAACTTGCATCACCAAATTCAATACGCATGTTAACAAGCTTCTGAGATTTTAGCATAACAATGGATTCATCATCAAGAACGTAAAACAATCTTGTGAAATCAATGTAACGCTTGTAAAGAGGGTTATAATAACAATCAACAGCACTCATATCCTGATACAACTTAATCACACTTCCATCATCAAAGCATAGAGCCATAACGTTATTATCAGTTTCAATCTTTTTACCATAAACCTCAATAACGAAAACATGATTGGCTTGAACTGTATAATAAGAAACATTATAACTTGAGTTAATGGATTTGTTATCCAATCGCGCCCAACCAACTTGCTCATAAGAAATAACTCCACCGTTAGGCATCAACTGAGCATTCATGACAATACTGAAAGTGAAGAACATCACAACAGTAAGAATAAGACTTTTAATATTTTCCATCTTAATTTACTTTATCATTTAGTTTATTTTTAATAAATTCTTCAAAATTATCATACGAATCAATTATAAATTTATGAATATTTCTAAATTCCTTAATTAATTCAACACCATTATGGCAAGAATCATCAAATTCAATACGAGCACTAACAAGTTTCTTAGATTTTAACATGTCAACGGTTTTATCATCAATAATGTAACCAAAACTTGTAATATCAAGACAACGTCGGTAAAAAGAACGGTAATCACGCTTAAATTCTCTACTATCTTCACACAGCTTAATCACATCACCACCATCAAAACATAGAACGAGAACATTATTGTCACATTCAATCTTTTCACCACGAACCTCAACAACAAAAACATGTTTTGTTATGGACGCATAATATTCAATATTATAACTTGGTTTAATTTTAATTGGCTTATTCTTTAAATTCGTTAATAAACTTTTAATTTTTCCATATTATCCTTATTAAAAAAACTTATTTCAAAGTTACCACCTTTTGATAGGCCTTAATAAAACAATTATTGAACCATTCCTTAACATCACCACCATTAGATGATAAGTTAATTTCCTTATAGTCCAAATTATCCAACTCAACGCTAATCTTAACAAGATTATTGAAACGCAACATGTAAATTGCCTCATCATTAAGATTATAGTACAAAGTGGCACAATCAATCATCTTCTTATATTCAAAATGATAATAACTCTCAATAACGCTTTCACGACGATGCAATTTAAGTACGCTACCATCAGAAAACGTGAGAAGAAAATCACCTGCACCATCCATTCTTGTTCCATGGAACTGAATACCAAAAACATGCTCCGAGTTATCACTTAAGTAATAACAGCCATTACAAGGAAATGAAGTTTTGTTCCTATCCAAAAGAACCCAACCAAATTGCTCATAATCGTTAACACGAGCATTCATACTCAAACTAAATGTGAAGAGCATTACAAACGAGAAAATAAAACCTTTAATCTTTTCCATCTTAAATCTTTATTGCTTTAATGGTTAATATCGTTTCGCTTACATTCATATTATACCAACATAGCAACTCAAAACCAAATTATAATAATAACATTTAAGGCTTATTAGGAAATAGGAAAGTTATAAACCAAAGCCTCAATCATTGATAACTTTATCTTTCAATAACTCTCTATGGAAATATTTGGAAAGTTCGTTAAGCCCAAGATTTGTTTTATATGCCTTATAGGCATCCTATTTCCGAGCAAGTATGTGATTATACACAAAACGATAGCAACCAAACACCTTATTTAGTTCTTGCCCCTGTGTGATATTTATATATCATATTCTACGTTTTATCAAATGTGGCATCAAATACCAAATCTTATTTTTTCGGGCATAATCATAATAACTCCACTTTGCTTTTCGTAATTCTTTTATTGTCTGTATATTATTATCTTTAACAAAGTTAACAATAGTTTCATCTGTAATATGCTCTTTTCTTTTTGCCCATTGCTCTTTGTTTCTTACACTTCTTGCTGTATGCTCATCCATAATCCAAGGCATTTTATCCCACAATTTATTAGATTGTATAAACTTGTATAAAGTTGAATCATTTTTAGAAATATCAGAATGTGTCATACCACTATATTTTTTGCTCTCCTTTATAGCACTGTTAATGGAATATTTATGGTGATTCACCGCTCCAATAGAGCCACTTCGTAATCCAGTTTTAGCCTTATTTAACACATTTAACCCTTTCCATTTATAAAACTCAACCCAATAATGTTCTCTTTCTCGCCCCTCTTGTATTGTAAGTTTTTCTTCAATTATTATCATTTTAGGAACTGCAATGTTATTCTTTTTTGCAAAAATGAAAACCGTATCTTTATTTTCTTTTCCACGATATATTTCACTTCTATGTTCTTCATCACGTATTCTTTGTCTCTTTATTAGTGTCCTTCCGATATACACCGAATTGTATTCTTTGAAGAAATAGCCATATATACTATCTACTTTATTTCCATTATATAATGAATCATTAATAAGAGAATTTAACAAATCGTCCCATTTTTTCCTTAATGCTAATTTGTATACATATTCTGATTTTTCACTCAATTCTTTTATGCTTTTACAACTTTTTATTAATTCTATTGCCCTTTCATCTGTCCAATAATTTCTTTCTTTGCGAGAAAGAGGTAATATTGTTTTAACTTCTGCAAGATATCCTTCTCGCTTTGCGGCATGGGACGCTGCACTATATTTATTGTACAACTCACTAATGGTGAAACCTTGTTGTGCCAATTCTTTACATTTTTCAATAACTTTGTCTTTAGTCCAATAATTTCTTGGTTTTCTTTTACTCATCTTTCTTCTTTGTTAATGGCTTATTCTACCATAGAACTTTTATGTAAAAACTTACAAATAAACACATAATGTCAATTAATCACTTGTAGACTTAACTAAATTAAGAATAGAAGAAACTAACTTACTTTTGAAATCATGAGATTTAATAGGTGGAATAACCATACGCATTTAAAATAAAAATAATTCAATTTAATTGGGAATTGAGAAAGTTATATACCAATGCCTCAATCATTGAATGACGATTCTCAATATTACCACCATTATGATAGAAATGTTCCTGTGTTATTATATTGAATCTTCCCCAAAAACGTTCAATCATTTCATTATTCCTGAACTCATTATGATGCCAAGTAGATAAAATGAAATAAGCGTCTGTCTCTTGAAGAGCATTGAATAGTCTTTCCTCATCATCAAAAGTCCAACCATTATAATAATCAGCATATCTACCAAGATAAGGAGGGTCACAGTAAATAATATCACCACGCTTGGCACACTTAATTGTATCAACAAAATCCTGATGATGAAAATTCCAACCACCCAACTTAATAACATTTTCTACATTCAAAACCTGATTACAAATCTTAGTAATGTAAGATTTAGAAAATCTATTTGGATTCTTACAAAAGGGGACATTAAAACCACCTTGCTTATTAAACCGAATCATTCCGTTAAAACACGAACGAGAAAGAAATAGAAAATCCAATGGACTATGCTCCTTATTGAACCTATCACGAATATCCTTATAATGAACATTTCCATCTTCATCCGATAACGATAACAAATTCCCCTCATATTCTAAATAAGAACGGACAGAATTGGAAGTAATCTCACCATTCAATACTCCATTATAAAAATTTATAATGTAAGGATTGTTGTCACCAACAACATGCTTTCCACCAATAGGAACATTAAAACCCACAACACCCGTACCAAAAAATGGTTCAAACCAATTTACAGAACTTAAATCCAAGCCCGTAGACTTAACCAAATCAATAATACAAGGAACTAACTTACTCTTGATTCCCTGAGATTTAATAGGAGGAATAACCATATATAATTAAATAATTATAATTCAACTTATACCCTAACAATTAACCAACACAAAACTAAACCATGGAAGGTATAATTGATAAGAAAAACTTACACCCACATTATACTAAGGTAAAGAACAAAAACCAAAACAAACTTACGCAAATGGAATGAATTAATTTCAATGGAAGATACAAGGTTTAGAAAAAGAAACGTAGAAGGGAAATAAAACTAATGAAGAAAACAACACACAAAGTATTATGGTTTATTAACAAAATGTTTCACGTGGAACATTTATAAAGTGACTTAAACTAATAGTAATAAAATAAATTACATAATTGAATATTGCTCACACAACGTGTGACAAATAATAACAATTATAAAAGTAATTTACAAAACTAAATTAATAAATTTACAAATGTAAATCAAATGAAACTTAGGAAAAGTGAACCATATAGCAATGTAAATGATATACCACTTAATCGTAATTTATATTACTAAATCAAACTAACGATAATTTACATTTGTAATTTACAAAACTAAATTTGTACCCTATTTGAAGCAATTTTAGGAAGTAAATTGGTGGAAAAATAATGGATTATTTACAAATGTAAAACAGCCTATTATGGGGTATTTTTCTAAACCACTGAGGAATAAGCAGTTACGTTTATAAATGCTTGAAAACGTGTTGGAAGATGGGGGATTAAGACGTAAAATATTGTTTTACGTGGAACATTAATTGAAAATGTGTGGGTGAGGGAAATGGGAGAAAGGATTGCGCCTTGCGTAAATCTTCACAATTTTTCACATTTCCAAATTTTTTCTAAAAATTCTTAAAAAACTTTAATTACCATTTTTTAACATATGTTTTTTTTGCTTAATTTTTTTAATGTTAAAATTTTCTTAATTAAAAAAGGTATTAAAAAAATCTGTTCACTCTTTTTATGGAATGAACAGATCAGTTATTACTCATTTGAGTAATGGGTGTATTGCCAAGTGGCATAAGTTGTATTAACGTTGGTAAAAAATAAAAAGAAAAACTATATGATTAAATTACTTTTAATCGCGCTTATGTTTATGCTTATCCTTGGCATTTTCCGTATGTTGAAACCATGTTTCAACTTCTTGTTTCTTCCTACGACTTTTATGTATATACCTTTCGTTTATTTTTGAAGGTGTTTTATTAACAGTTCTCGTAATCGCTATTACGAGCAATCTGCCCCAACGTTATTTAATTTTGGTTGTAGTCCACAAGCGTTAATTTGGCCTTACGTTTGCCTATTATATATTTTTATTTTGAAAAAACTGTATGTTCAAAATTATTGTTGAAACACTTTTTAGTATGAGAAAAATCTCTATATAAGTATTTTGTTTACAAACTTTTTACTCATTTGAGTAATAGGTTGGTTATTTTTATGTTTCAACTTTTTTTTGTATTTCTTTTATGCCTTCAATTATGTTTACGGGCAAATATAATTTTTCTCGGTGTACTTATGTTGTGTGGTTGTCCACTTTTTGGCAGTGTCGTCCGTTTTGGTCATTTTGAACTCCTGCGCTTTGTCATCTGTCATAGACATGTGTGTGAACCCATTGTCCTCACCATATTCGCTTGTACTTGTTTGCACGAAATTATAGTCAAGTGGTGTGTTGTTCATTTATTTTTATATTGTTTAATTTATTTTAGTTAAAAATTCATTTTTACTTTTTGTGTTGTGTTAATTTTCCTTATGGTGAATGAATTTGCCACAAGGTTTGTTAAAGCGTTTCATTGCTCCAACGTTATATATTGTTAATTATCCACAACGTCCACTGTTGTATTTATTGAAATTTTATATTTCATATAAACATTTTTTAGAGATGGGTGGTATGGATTTGTTTAGTTTATCCTGCGTATATATTATACTACGTTTTTATTAGGATTCCCAATCTTTTGCATTTTTTAGTTTTTGCATTTTACAACTTTATTCTTTATAAGAATGTTAACCTTTTACATATTTTAGGTTTATCATTTTATAAATGTATTTTATAAAAAGTTCAAAAATTCACATTTTTTATTTTACACTTTTTATATTTACATTTAGTTGTAAAAATTCAGATTTATTTTTAAGCCTGAGTTTTTTTAGATTGGTTGTTGGTGTTTCTCTCACTCACCATATATATTATACTACAAAGTGGGGTAAAAACCAAATTGTGTGGGTATAAAAATAAGTATAATATGGGTTTGATTTTATTAACATATTATTTGGGTAAGTTAACAAATTTTGTTTGGGTGTATTGGAGACTATACTTTTTCGTCTCACCGAAACCTATCAAACGGCAACTCACCCTTGTTTGATGTTGCAAAGATACGAAATGTTTTGGCTGAATGCAAGGAATTTCTCGCATTTAACATTTCATTAACGCTTGGTTTTGTGCTTGGTTGTTTCATTGTTTTCTTTTGCTTTGTGAGCGTGTTTCTTGTTGTGGTCTTGTGTTATACCATTTGATGTTGTAAACGTGCCGTATGGAGAAAGAAACATGTATTTTATTGGTTGTGTGTGTGTTATTGTTCCTTCCGATGTTGTAAACGTGTGTAGAGAGAAAGAAATGTATTTCTTTTTGTTTGTTTGGTGTAGACCTATCTAATTTGTAGAATTGCAGTATAGCGCGTAAATTGCAGATATGTGGGTAAATGTGTGGCGTTATACCATCTGTTATTAGAAAGTGCAGTAGAGAGGAAAAAACGTGTATTTTTGTTTGTGTGTTTGGTATGTCCCATTTGATGTTAGGTATCATAGTTTTGGATATAAAAAAACCGCACCAATAAAAGTGCGGCTTTCTTTGTGTGTATGTTTGTTTTATAGACGTTTGATAATGTAGTCTCCGTTCAATACGATAAACGTTTGGTTTTCGTTGTCCGTGTGTTTGTCTAATGTGATTTTGGTTTGTTTATCTTTTTTGAGTAGAGTGTTGATGTTATAAAATGATACGTCAATTGTGTCGTCAATCATTCTTTCATCGCAGTAGGTTTGCGGATATTTTGGTTTAGTGTTGTTGTAAAAATCTTCGGCACTTTCAAATGTTGCAAGGTGTTGTTTTTGTGTGTCATAATTATCAAACCAAGCAGCGTGATTTGGCATATTAGAAGTTATGCGTCCCACAATGAAAAAGTTTTCATTTTTCACCAAGACGACTTTATTGTTTTCGTCTAAGTGCAATTCACCTTGAAAACCTTTATGTGAGAATTTTGTAAGAATTGCCACCATATCGGCTTGTATCATAAAATCTTCCTCACCAAAGCCTCTAACTTTGTCACGTTTAATTGCGTCATAATTAACGGTTGTAATATATCCGTTATGATAAGAACAAAACACGCAGTTATGATATCGGGTAAACTTTTTTGATGAAATACTATGGCGTTGTTTAATGGTTTTTAAGATTTTTTTTGCCTCATCTTTTGACAAAGAAACTTTGATGACTTTCTTTGCTCCTTGCACACGCTTATAATCTTCGAGAAGATATAAGCTATGTTCCAAACCATATTTTCCAACGAATGTTTGTTTTTTTACGTATTCGAAATTATGTTGTGTACAATCAATTGTTTCCTGCAGATTGATGTTATCGAAATTAGTAAGGCCAAACAATAAGTCCTCATCTTCATAGAAGATTTCATTCTTGTCAGTTACCAAAAAACATGAGTAGGTATCAATTTTCTTTCGTTGTCTCAATACGCTTTTAAGAAGGTTGATGTTTTCATTAAAGCGTGCTGTTTCAGTTTTCATACGTTGTACGTTTTATATTGTTTGTGTTATGGGTATTTCCCTCAATCGTAGTGCAAAGGTACGAAATGATTCCGCAATATCCAAGTAAAATCGTGAGTTTAACATTCCATTAACGTTTGGTGTTGTGCTTGTTTGTTTCATCGTTTATTTGCCCTGTAATCGCATTTCTTATTGCAGGCGATGTGTTATCCTGAATGCAGGAGAAACGCACAGGAGACGGGCTAAATGTGCAGGCTTATTGGATGGTAGGTATGTGCAGGATAGGGTGATAATAAAAAACCTACCGCCACAAGTTTATTGTGACGATAGGAAACCACTTAATCTTACTCTTTATCAATCTCTAAAAGGAGTGCTCTATCAACGATGGAAAATGCTTTCATACGTTGTTTAAGTTCTGTTGTAGTTGGTTGGTCATCATCAAAGTGTTCCATTTTGTTCAGGAAGTTGCAAAAAGCACCGCTAATTTCTCGAATGCTGTCAATGATAAGTTCATACTTATCCTTGAGTTCTTGCTCGCTGATATCATACTGAAATTCTGACGGCAGGCCATTATCTGCAAACATTGAAATTTCCTCCAAAAAGCAATCAACAAAAAAAGCCAACGCATTTTTCTCTTTTAACGTTGTTAAGAAACCTTTATGCAGCAGCGTTCGTGCTTCAGTTGCAAATAGATTCATCTGATGGAGATAAGATGAAATCTTTTCGTGGGTGTCAAGCCCATTATACACAAGGTTCATGAAATTTTGATACGTTTCTACCCATGCGTTAGCTACTACACTTTCCATAATCTTGAATTGTTTGATGTTGTTGGAGGAATATCCCTCGTTGTTTGACACTGCAAAGGTACGAAATGTTTTGGCCAAATCCAAGCAATCTTCCGATTTTAACTTTTCATTAACGTTTGTGTTAAATCTTTTAACACTTTTTTTAGGGTAGGACGGAGACCATACTTTTTGGCTTTACCCAAACCCACCAAACGGCAACTCACCTTTGTTTGATATTGCAAAGATACGAAATAAAATCGTGGAAAGCAAGCGTTCTCCTGACTTTAACATTCCATTAACGTTTGGGCTTATCGGTTTCTTTTGGCTTGTAAGCGTATTTCTTTTGTTTGGTTGTAGTTTCTACGGCCTGAATAGTAAACGTGCAGGAGAGAAAAGTAAAACACCCCGCATTTGTTTATGCAGGGTGGTTACGTTTCCTTTATTGTTTCTTTCCTTTCATTTGTGTGGCGATTGTTTTATTAAACAAGATAATTTCAACAACATTCTTGGCATATTCTATGGTGATTTTCTCTTCCCCAAAATTTTTGGAGAATCTGTCAAAATCTTCTTTCAAGATAGGATACCCATAAAGGACAATGTTGTTTTGGTTCTCCTTATCCTCGGTGATGTTTTGTTCCATTTCGTCGAGTGTAACCTCAGCGATTAGTTCTCTCTCCCCATTTTCGAGCCAATCACCATAGGGGTGCTTAAAGTCCGAATTTGATGAAATAATGCAGAAATCATCATTAGTGGCTACCTTCACATTATTGTGTTCGTTGATATAGAGCCAACCTTCAAAGCCATTAGGCGCGAAAGTCCTGATGCAATCAAGGAAAAACGCATCGAGAAAGAACTGCAAATTCTCATCGTCACTTTCGATATGTACGTTAGCACGCATAATTGTGTGTGCGTTGGTTGAGTAGAATTTTCCGTGCGCATAGTGGAGCGGAATATAACGGATAGCGTCTCGATTGGTGATGTCAAGAATTGGCTTAAATTCTTTGTAATCTTTTTTCGTGAATGAGACGTGCACTTTTTTCAGTTCCTTATTAAGGTAGGACTCTTCATAATCATCAACGTGAATGAGCTGTTTACCTATATAAGAATCTTCAAGACTCGATAGGTCATTTTTCTTGAGTTTTCTTACCTTATAGGTGTCGGCATAAAAGTTCTCCGTTCTTGTCTTGAAACGTTCAAAACTCTCACTAACGAAGAGTCCGTTATTTTGAATCAGTACAACGTTTCTGTCCTCATCAAAGTAAACACATTCTTGTTTCTGTGCTTTTCGTTTTGCGTTTGCTTGCTTAGCGGTGAGCAAAAGATTGAACATTTCGTTGTTGTTGATAGCTGCCATAATGTTGTGCAATTAGTTGGTTGTTATTTTAGCGTTAGGCGTTTGCCGTTCGATTACAAGTGCAAAGATACGAAACATTTTCGGGAAATCCAAGCGAAATCAGGTTTTTAACTTCCATTAACGTTTGGTGATTATAAAAAACCTACCACCACAAAAGTAATAGTGGTGGTAGGTAAAACGCTTAATCCTCTAATTCATCAATCTCTAAAATCAATGCTCTATCAACAATAGAGAAATTTTTCATTTGATATAATTCTTCCATTACTGATGTTTCATACGGCTTAAGTTCAAACCGAAAACTATCAATTTCACTTAGCATAGTACAAAAACCACGACTAATGTCTCTAATGCTATCAAAGATAACTTCATAGTTCTCCTTGAGTTCTTGCTCACTGATGGCAAACGGAGATTCTGACGGCAAGTCATTATCTTCAAACATTGACATTGCATCAGAAAAGTTTTCAACAAAGATTTCCATAGCATCGTCCTCTTCAATTGACGCTAATTCCCCCCTATGCAACATTGTTCGCCCATCCTCTACAAACTTTTCCATTTCTTTGAGATAATACGAAACCTTTTCGTGCAGGCTAAGTGTGTTGAACACTTTCAATTCATTGTTGCACTTTTCTACAAATTCGTTAGTAACTACATTAGCCATAATCTTGAAATTATTTGTTTGTTGTTGTGTGAGGATTATCCCTCGTTGATTGATGATGCAAAGGTACGAAATAATTTGGGGGAATGCAAGGAATCCTCTGATTTTAACATTTCATTAACGTTTGCGTTAAATCCTTTAACACTTTTTTTTAAGGTGGGTTGGAGACTATACTCTTTCGTTCCACCGAAACCCATCAAACGGCCACTCACCTTTGTTTGATATTGCAAAGGTACAAAATAAAATCGGGAAATGCAAGTGAACTCCCGACTTTAACATTACAATAACGTTTGGGCTTATCGATTTCTTTTGGCTTGTAAGCGTGTTTCTTGTTATTGGTTGTAGTTGTTACTGACTAAATAGTAAACGTGCAGGAGAGAGGGGCAATTATTTGGTTGTAGGCTAATGTAACGGAGATGATAAGTACATAGAGACAAAAAAAACTATCGCCACAATCAATTTGTGACGATAGCAAATCTTTTTTAGATTACTTTTTCTGTATAAACACACTGACGGCGGTCTCCACATAAAATATGCTCATTTGGTGTTTGCCAAAACTCACCAAGTTCGGGGCTGATGATACATACCTTAGTATTACCATTTACATAGTCCACCTTTGAGTAATCGTATTTATCTCCATGAACCAAACGAGCCTTTTTAAGGAAAGCCTTTGCTGATAAGGTTTGGTTTTTACTATTCTGTTCAACATCACGTTTAGGACAACCACAACCTTTTAGATGGTCATTAGGCTTTTGCCAAAATTCGCCATACTCGGGGTCAATAATGCAAACCTTAGTTTTGCCATTTACATATTTTACCTTGGAATAATCGTACTTATCCCCATGAACCAAACGAGCCTTTTTAATGAAATTTTCTACTATTGATTGTTTAAGTTTATCAATCGCAATCTGTTCACATTTAGGACATCCCATACCAAGGAGATGATTTGCAGGCGATTGCCAAAATTCACCATGTTCGGGGCAAATAATACAAACCTTAGTTTTGCCATTTACATATTTTACCTTGGAATAGTCATACTTATCACCATGGAGTTTACGGGCGGAAGCAATCCATTCTTCGGTTGTAGGAACATGTTTACCACTACGTTTAGGGCAACCTTGGCCTTGTAGGTGAGCATTAGGCGTTTGCAAAAACTCTCCATACTCGGGGTCAATAATGCAAACCTTAGTTTTGTCATCTACATACTCAACCTTGGAATAGTCATACTTGTCGCGATGAATTTCGCGAGCCTTTGTAATAAAATCTTTAAGCGTCATGTTTCTATTTATTTGTTTGTTGTTATGTGAGGAATATCCCTCATTGTTTGATAGTGCAAAGGTACAAAATAATTTTGATATATGCAAGGAAATTCCCGATTTTAACACTTGAATTTTGTGTTGTATTTATTTACTCCATAACCACGTTTCTTATTGGTGGGTATAGTATTATGCCAACTAATGTGTGAATGTGCAGGAAATATGATATATCAATGCTTGGTTGGGTAAACAAACGTGTGAGAATAAAAAACCACCACCTAATAAAGGCGGTGGAATTTTTAATGTTTAGGGATAGACTTTTTTGTAGTAGTCACAAAGGTCTACAATCTTATTGAGGATTTCCAAGATAATACCACTTTCTTGACCGAAATCATCGTTTTTGGCGAGTTCTTCTTTCGTATAACTTTGACAACAATAGGAAAATTTGTTGTGCTTGGGGATATACGTTACATATTCATCATACGGCCACCAAATTTTGAAAGTGTAGAAATCTCTTGCACTTTTGATTTCAAACTCACCAATAATTTGTGTACAATCTGATATTTCAACTTCTGTTACTTTAGCATCTTTAATAAACACCTCTCCACCGATTGAAGATTTTCGCTCAATAATTGCGTTTCCCCAAATGTGAGCGTAATCACAAATCTCAGAATAATTTAAGATTTTAGCGTTTTCACAAACACGAGAACCACCATATACGACAGATTCATCATAAATCCAACAATTACCGTCTTGAGAAAGGTTGCGTTCGCTTTCTACCCATCCACCTTTATCTCCTGCCTTGACATCCCCAAAATCTTTGAGGGCTTGAATGCGGTACAATGTTTTGCCGTAATAATTTTGTGTTTCATCGGTCAGTTGGTACTTCTTTTCTTCTTGCATTGTGGTATGTTGTTTAATGTTGTATGAGGACTATCCCTCGTTGTTTGATAGTGCAAAGGTACGAAATGTTTTTGAGATATGCAAGCAATACCCCATATTTAACATTCCATTAACACTTTGTTCTTTGTGGTGTTGGTTTATCGTTTCATTTGCTTTGTAAGCACGTTTCTTGTTGTAGGCTTGGTGTTATCCAACTTGACACACGAAAGTGTAGGAGAGAGAAAGGTGGCGGTTGTTATTGATTTGATATTATACCATCCGAGGAGCAAACGTGCAACTTGGATAGAGGATAAAAAAAACCTACCGACACAAGTTTATTGTGACGATAGGAAACCACTTAATCTTCCACTTCGTGCAAGCTATTTATTGATATTCACTTACACTTTGTTCATAATCACTTATATCACGTTCAATTACTGCGTTACCACAAATATTTTCATGCCAAATATCTACACAAGCATTCTTTCTAAGAATTGAATTACCTTTAATGGTAATAAAACAACCTTCGACAATTGTATCGTCAGTTAAAAGTGCATTATCCTCGACTGAAATAGAGCCACAAAGTCTCGAATTTTTTTCAATGATAGCATTGCCCAAAATATCAACATTCTCGTTAATACATGCGTAGTCCTTAAGTTTTGCATTATCAGATACATGAGAGTCATCACACGCACAAGCATCATCATAAATCCAACAATTACCCTCTTGTGAGAGATTATGATAGCCCGAAACCCAACCACCTTTATCCCCTGCCTTGACATCACCAAAATCTTTAATGGCTTGAATGCGATACAACCAATCAAAATTGTCTTCGATTTTTTCGTCTTTGAGAATAATGTACTTCTTGTTTGTTTCTTGTGACATAGTTGTAACTATTAGTTTGTTGTTTGAGGACTATCCCTCATCGTTTGATGATGCAAAGATACGAATTTATTTTGGTTTGTGCAAGTAATCTCCTGACTTTAACATTCCATTAACATTTGGCTTTTGTTATTGCTTATTCCATTGTTTTCTTTTGCCTTGTAAGCACGTTTTTTGTCGCAGATTGGTATTGCACCATCTGAGGAACAAACGCGCAAGAGAGAGGAATTATAATACTGCGTGGCCTTAAAAACAAAGATTCGCCCCACTATTATGTGGAGCGAACTTATTCTACTTAATACCAAAAATAATACCCGCGACTTTCTACCAACTCATAACATAGTCCAAAGTAGGTATATGCAGCGTCGTAGTCAATGACGTTTTTAATAACTTCGGGTATGTTGTCATCAAGAAAGTTGTCAATGTAGTACCCTGCCGCGTCAGCATCGCTTGTAAAACTACCATCACCAAACATCTTGTTATAGACCTTTTGTAGCTCAAAATCGGTAAGCCAAAAGCAGTCAAGATAAGCGATTACTTGGTCTTCATCGTAATTGTCCGTTGATAGCTCATCCAAGATTTTGATAATGTCATCTGCTGTACCTTCATTGAAACGTTCTGCAAGATACGAGTAAAGCTCACCACTTGCTTTTACTCGCACAGAAACGTCCGCTTGGTCGATAAGGTTTGCCGCATCCTCATCATCTTCCGTATATTCGTCGATTGCCATTTGTTTAAGTTCATCGAGCGTTTCAATTTCTTGGACAATGTCACGTTCGTAGGTGTATTCTTTTTCATCATTGACTGATACAATAAAATCAAAATACGTCATAAAGCAATTTTTTTAAGTTGTTTGTTATTCGAGGATTGTCCATCATTGTTTGACAATGCAAAGATACGAAATAATTTCGCAGAATGCAAGCAAAATCAGGTTTTTAACATTTCAATAACGTTTTCCGTTTAGTAGGAAAAGTCGATAATGTACAAGTAATCATCAGAATATCCTTCCAAGATTGTTTTGAAACTTTGGAGGACGTTTTCTACGGATTCAAAGTAATAATCATCGTAGTCAAGTGAGCCAAAGAAAAATCCGTCACACGTGGGTAAAATCTCCGATGCCTTATCTCGGTTATTAAGGACGAACTCGCATTTATCGATTAGTTCTTCAATTTCGCCCTTGGAGATAATCGCCGTTGTTTCATTTTCATCAAGAGACCCCGAGAAAAATTCAAAGAGAAAATTCACCTTTCTGAAATATGCAAGATATTCAAAATTCTCAAAATCAATGTCATTAAGTTCATCAATTAGTTTTTCATAATCCTTCCAACTATTGGTGTTTGTCTTAACCATAGTCTTAGCGATTTTTGTAACGTTGATGTCGAGTCCCATAATGATAATTTCTTTAATGTTGTTTGTAGTTAGAGGAATATCCCTCGTTGTTTGATGATGCAAAGGTACGAAATAATTTGGGGTAATGCAAGTAAAAACGAGGATTTAACTTTCCATTAACATCTCCGTTAAATTAATTAACACTTTTTTTTAGGGTGGGACGGAGACTATACTTTTTGGTCTTACCCAAACCTACCAAACGGCAACTCACCCTTGTTTGATACTACAAAGATACGAAATAATTTTGAAATAACCAAGCATTCTCCTGAGTTTAACATTCCATTAACGTTTGGTTCTCTACAATTTCTTTTGTCGTGTAAGGGTGTTTCTTATTATGGATGGTTAAGTGATAAAACAAAAAAGCCACCCCACATTTATTTGTGAGGTGACACACTTATCATTTTACAAGAAAGAAATGACCAAACTTTTGTTTAACAAAGGGCGAAAGTTCTGCATAATAGAACGCTTGAAAATCGATACTCGGAAAAATCCATTGAGGAAATCTATCTGATTTTCTCGCAACTTCTTTTGCAAACTCTTTTTGGTTTTTATACTTACCCAAATATGACTTGGTAAGTTTTTCATTTGTAGAATTTTTCATTCCAACTAATGCCATAAACGCATTAGCAACAGATACTTTATCATCTAACGATAGGTCTTCAAATGTTTTTTGTTGTTCCTTGATAAGGTCATCAAAGATGTTGGACAATTCAACATTTTCTTCCATGTTTGTAACTTGTGAGGTAACTGACTTCATACTGATTATATTGTAAACGTTTTAGTACTCGAAGTGGGAGTCGAACCCACACGGACGCAATGCCCAAGGGATTTTAAGTCCCTCATGTCTACCATTCCATCATTCGAGCATTATTAACTACCGATAAATCTCCCAACCTTTCCAGTAGTTAATTTTAGATAATAAAAGCCGAAAGGTTTCTGACTGAGTGTGACTAATTATTATCGTTCTATATTTAGTTGTAACGTTACTACCGCAGCTAAGAATAAATAATTTGCAACTTACTTAATCTTATTACTCCAAGAGATGACTTTATATTACCTTGACCTCTATGGATGTATATCAAGAACCTAATAAGTTTAGGATACTCGAGAACCCATGATTGATTCTCAATTTACATACTCTTATAATACGTTATATGTTAATAGTATGCGAAAAACATAATAACGTCGGGTTTATGTTGCCGAGCTACTACATATATTAGTAGTATCAAGTCAATTAGACTTATTTGACCATGTGGACCAGGTAGGGATTGAACCTACGACCTTCGCCTTATGAGGGCGCCGCTCTAAACCACTGAGCTACAAGTCCTTGAATGTTTAATGTTATTAGTTTTTAGTAAGTAAAAGTAATACTATAAACATAATCATCGTCATAGTTTTCAAGAATCTCTTGAAATACAGTTAAGACTTTCTTCACACCCTTAAAATAATTATTATTGTATTTTGACGGTACAAATAAGAAATTATCTGTTGTCGGTAACAATTCAGTACACATACTGTGATCTTGTAACACAAGTGTACAATCCTCAACTAAATACTCAATTTCTTCTTTTGTAATTGGTGTAGAATGAATACAATTTTCTCCATACGGATGTCCTGCAAAATACCTATAAAGAAAGTTAATATCAGTAAGAAGACTAATATCTTCATATTCAGAACTCATACCTTTACGGTGCTCTTCTTTAAGACCTCTACCAATCTCGATCTTCAAACTCATAACTTACATACTTTTAATGTTATACAATTAGTACTCGAAGTGGGAGTCGAACCCACACGGACGTTACTGCCCAAGGGATTTTAAGTCCCTTATGTCTACCATTCCATCATTCGAGCAGAACCTTTGACTTAACTTGACAATGCAAAGATACGAAATAAAATCGAGAAATGCAAGTCTTAGAGCGATTTTAACATTTCATTAACGTTTGGCCTTATCGGGTTCTTTTGCCTTGTAAGCCCATTTCTTGTTATTGGTGTGGTGTTATACATCAGAAGAATGAACGTGAAGGAGAAAGAAAGCATACCATGTTATATAGCATACTTTCTTATTACCATAGTTAACTATTAAGAGATTGGTGAACTAAATCGGAAAACTTATCAAACTTTTCGGTGTAATCCTTAATACTTTGTGTTTCAACGTCATGATTGAATCGTGTCATATCCTTTCTAAGAATATTGAAAGAGTAATACAATTCATTAAACACATGTTTTACTTCATCTGTAAGGTCTTCTTCTGTGATATACCGTTTTTCAAACGTATAAACCTTTCTTTCTTCAAGTTCATCCAAGGCTTTATCGACTTGTTTGACGAAAACAGCAAGTTGCCTATTTAGAGAGTCTTTCGTATCAGCTAAATAAGAAAAAATGAAGGGTTCACGATGATCCACAGCATCATAACATTTTGTGGACAACTCATCAATTTCTTTAAGGAAAAAAAGAAGTTGCTCTTCGACAGACCAATTCTTAAAATCGTCAATTTTTACTCGTTCAAGATTTTCCATTATAACGTGTCGTTTATTAGGTTCATAATTGGAAAGGTCTCCCTATCCGTTGTTTGATGATGCAAAGGTACGAAATAATTTGGGGTAATGCAAGTAAAAACGAGGATTTAACTTTCCATTAACATCTCCGTTAATTTTATTAACACTTTTTTTAAGGGTGGGTTGGAGACTATACTCTTTCGTTTCACCGAAACCTATCAAACGGAGACTCACCATTGTTTGATACTGCAAAGGTACGAAATACTTTTGGATAATGCAAGTAGAATCGAGATTTTAACATAGAAAAAACGACACCTGTTTCACAACAGATGCCGTCAACTCTAATTTATTTTCTATGATGACATTTTTATTTATTGTAATTTTCCGCATGTTTTTTGAGCGGAAGATAATAGACGTCTTCTACATCTCCAATGTAGTATTTGGAATCAGCTGCAATGATAAGTTTTTGGTCTTCTTCTCTCACTCGATATTCAGCGATAGTATGCCCAAAAGAATATAGAGTAATGTAGAACACACCAAGATGAGACGTATCAAATGTCACTTCAATTTGATCAAGTTCCACACATTCCTTTTGATAAAGGAATGGCAATGTTTCAATGAAGTCAACAATATCCTTCGCGTTTGTAAATTCTGAACCATCGCAGAAAATATAAAAATCATCCTTTGTGGCCTCAACACCATATTCTGATTTAATTTGAGTGTAGAGAATTTCGAAAACATTCTTAGCCATATAAATCTTTTATTTTTTGAGTTGAAAATTCAATTGCCATCGTGCATTGAGGAATATCCCTCGTTGTTTGATGATGCAAAGATACGAAATAAATTCGGATAATACAAGCAATCTTCCAATTTTAACTTTCCATTAACAATTGGTTATTTACTTTGTAAACGTATTTCTTAGTGTTGGTGGTGTTGCACCAATTGTTTGGGAATCTTGCAGGATAGAGAAAATAAGACTTTACTTATTGAACGTTTCAAAGAAGCCAACCAATAAGATTATCGCTGAAATTATTAGCCATACGATATCAATTGCTTTATTTATCTTCTTCCCCATCACTCCACACATTGTTTTTTAGTCATTTCTCCAACCAAAGCTACCATATAATACAAGCCGTCGGAAAACACGTTTAATAGAATATCTCGCATTTGTTTTGCTTCATAGCAATCATTCCAAGTCACGCTAAAAAATAAATGCTGAAACAATGCAAAATTGTGTAGCCCATTCAAAAACTCGTGGTTGTCAATTTCCTCGTTTTCTTGAATGTCTTCAAAAATCTTTTTTGTTTTTTCAAACTGAGGAATAATCACATTAAAAATGCTTGTATTATAAGAAGACGGGTCTTCATCTTCCTTATAACTTTGATATAGTTCATCAATCAGTTTAATGCTTTTAGCAACCTTCTCAAATAATACTTTCATTGTTATCTGTTTTTTAGTTCAACATTATCGTGACCTTTATCAATCACAATGCAAAGATACGACATTATTTCGCCAAATGCAAGTACTATTCCGATTTTAACATTTGGTTTTTTCCTTGAATTTCATCGTACAACTTATTTAGAAGTTTACCCAATAAATTTTCCCCCCAAAGTTCGGTTTGAAAAAGGTCTTTGTCATTTTCCGACATGCCAATACCCCATATTTTATCATAGGGACTTGCTTCAACAAAGATTTTCCCTTTATGTGCCTTTCTCATAAGATATGAGCGTAAGTCACTATCACCATAAAACTTTGCTTGAAGGGATTTATACATGAAGTTACATTTCACCCCATTCCATTTTTCATCATCGAAATTAAGTACTTTTCTTCCATAGTTCTTAGCTTCTTGTGGGCTATTAGACTCCAAAATCAATTTAGCATGATACTCATCGTTAAAAAATTTGGCCTTCAACCACATGAATAATTGTTCAGACGAATGAAACCATTTTCCGTTATAAGAAATGTCAATTTTATAAAAGTTGGAAAGTTTACCTTTCCAAAAGAAAACATATTTGTCAGTAACCATAATATAACACTTAATAAATAAAGGTATGGTCAGTCAATAATAAGACCAACCATACAATTTCTCATCGTTTAATATTCCACATAGGCACTTCAGAGCCGCCAACAAGGACATCAATGTTTGCACCATCCTTCTTTTCGATCACATCCCATTGTCGGAGTTGAATGAATTGTGAGGGAGAAAGATTCATTGCATTCATATAGGCCTTATCAGCAATAGCACGAGCGTTTTCAGCCTTAGCACGAGCATTTTCCATCTCTACTCGTTTCTCTTGTGTTTGTTTAGCTTGAATTGCTGCGGCGGTCTTATTCATCTCACGCAATTGCTCTGAATTAGGCATTACGCGGTCAGTAACTACTTGATTGATTGTAATCGGAAATTCACCTTGCTTTTTAGAAAGTTCTTCCACATATTTAACCATTGTTTCTTGCAACTTCTTGTCAAAATTAGCAAGTACCTCACGATTACTCATCAAATCAAAAGGAGAATAAGTAGATACCAATTCACGTACCTTGTTACGGAAATAAGGCTCAATAAAAGTCTCATACCAATTCTCGCCATAATTTCGCAATAGAATTGGGGACTTTCCTTTTTGAATTTGATAAACAAGATACATGTTCACATCCAAAGGGGTATTATCGTTTGAAAGCAAATCATCAAACTTAAATTCCTTCTTCTGCGGCAAGATATTGAAATGAACACAATTAGTCGTTGCTACGTAAAACGTAAAACTATTTGCAGGTTCATCAGCCACACGAGTGTCACCAAAAAAGATAGGTTTCATCTTAAATGCCACTTCCTCGTTATAGTCGGGGTTAGTAACATGCACGATTGCAATAGCAATAATTGCAAGTAAAAATGCGCCAATTGCGCCAAAAAATTGTTTGTTGTTCATTGTTAATTATTTTTATGTTTTTACTAATTTTTATTTATTTGAATCCATACTTTTCAAACACCTCTTCTAATTGTTGTCTGTCAAACTCGTTAATTTCATCTTTAATTTTATTGTAGAATTGTACAGCACTTAAAGGTTTAGTTTCTTTTGTAAATCGAGCAGATTCCCAATCTACCGCCATTGATATATAGTCCTTTTTACCATGTACATATTCTAAATGATGTGCACTATGTTTTCTATGAAATTTCTGTACTTTTTTGTCAGACAAAAAACAGAGAAGAAACGGTTTTTCAATATCATGAAAAAGATGGTGAATTTTCCAACATTTATGGTTTAATGCTGTCATATTAAATGCACACCAATGACTGAACCACCACGTAAAATTTTCTTTCATTTTATTACTATTCAAATTCTTTGAAATTACAAAAATTATAAGCTTGTTTCATATCAAACAACGATGTACAAGCAAGTCTCAAACTATGGTTACACCCACACAACATAACTTTTTCAACTTTTTGGAGTTTATCAAAATGGTCAGCTTGTCCTTCTTGACCCTCCCAAACAATATCTTGTATCAATTTCTGAGCTTCTTCAATCAAACGCAAAGCATCTTCAACACGTTTAACACGTTTTTCTTTTTCCATAATGTTGTATTCTTATTACGTTTATATAATACCACCAAGTTTATTCAAAACCAAATCGATTCATATTATCGATTATATTCTTCGATGGTCTTATTACAAAATGCTCGGAAAGATTTCAGATTGTCAAGACAATCATTGAGTGTTTGATTTTCTACATTGTACCCAATTTGGGCTTCAATTGTTGTATAGGCTCTTTCGACCATATACTCACGAATTTGCTTCTTTGTTACACCAACATATTCCTCTGCATCCTCGTCGGTAAAGTGTTCGCAAATATCCTCAAGACTATCCCAAAGGACAAATTTCATATTCACCTTGTGTGTTCCGTCAGTAAACTTGACATAGAACAACCAATAGTAGTTATGACACTTGTCGTTGTTCACTTCAAAGATTTGACTTGCCTTAGTTACTTTGAACTCCATAGTGGTTTTGTTTGTTATTTAGTTATATGAGGAATATCCCTCGTTGTTTGATGATGCAAAGATACGAAATGTTTTGGAGATATGCAAGCAAATTCCATATTTTAACTTTTCATTAACGTTTGGTTTTGCCCTTGTTTGTTATTCAATATACAAATGCTTCACTCAAAGTTTTATATCCAATCTTCCGTTCCACGTCACATAGATTTCTGCGCGTTCCGCAATTCTTTTATCACCATCGAACAATTCAATGTAAGGTGACATCTTCTCAACCAAACCATTTTTTACAATGAACGTATATGTGCCGTTGGGAAGTGCAACATCTACATAGTCATCACTAATTTCCACACCATATTTATTACTATAATACTTGTTACTAAGGGCATTTAGAATATATCCGATTTTTGTGTTAGGGACTGCAATGTTATTGAGGACTTTCCACTCTTCAATTGCATCAAGTTTAATTGTTTCAAGTTTAAGTGGGCTAATGGAGTTTGTCATAATCTTTAATCTATTTGTTTGTTTGACAATGCAAAGATACGAAATGATTTCGTCAAATGCAAGGAAAACGAGATTTTAACATTTCATTAACGTTTAATTAACATAGCTATAAAGCAACTCTTTCAGTTTAGAGTTATCGTTGATAGCATTTCGTGTCTTTACACAGATTTGTCTAATACGTTCATCTGTCATATTGAAACGAAGAGACAACTCTTTATAGTCCATCGGCACACCACCAAGCAAACCAATGTTACGCATAAAGATTTCTGCATCACGTTCATTGTTTGAATTTACTTTAATAATGATTTTCTTGGCTGTCTCTTCCATATTTTCTTCAACCATAGAGAATGTAAGACTATCCAAGTCTTCAAGGTTTACATTTTCATCTTGAGTTAAATTAAAACGATTTTGTTTCTTCTTACAAGTACGCATTGAAGTAACAATACAAGTGGTGGCAAATGTCTTAAATGCTACTTCTTTATCATCACTATAATACTTAATAGCCTTTTCCAAGCCCATAATACCTGCATTCAAATACTCATCATATTTGATACTATCAACTGCGCCGTATGCAAATTTATTTGCTAACTTACAAATGAGTTCGTAACTCTCTTGATTAAAAGAACGTTCCATTGCTGTATGAAATTTATTTGTGTAGTTAATCAATTATCATTGTATGAGGACTATCCCCTCGTTGTTTAGTCATGCAAAGGTACAAAATGATTTCGTCAAATGCAAGGAAAAACCGGATTTTAACAGTCCATTAACGTTCGGTTTTTATTTGACTTAAATCAAGTATGGATACAATACATTATTTTACTTGTGGATAAAAACACTTTTTGTACTCCATCATTTCTGCATACATAAACATACCATGCATTTTTTTCACCCTTGAAACATCCCACATAGACAAATCAGAGAAGAATTTTTCAGCAAAAGCAAACATTGATACCATATCAGTAACGTTAGACACATTCCACCCCGAAAGGCCTGAGGTGAAATTATAGGCAAAAGCAAACATACTATGCATATTTGCCACCTTTGAAACGTCCCATCTTGATAAGTCACAATTAAAGTAATAAGCACGACAAAACATTTCTTTCATGTTTGTCACATTTGACACATCCCACTTATCGATTTTAATATGCCCAATTAACATGTCCTTAAACAAATAGGACATATCAGTGATTTGTGATGTATCAATGAAATTCAAATCTGCATCACAACCTTGACGTTCAAGTTCTTTCTCAATAATCTCACGTAATTCGACCTTTGTTTTTGGTGTTACCTTATTCATTGTTTCATTATTCTTGTTAATTGTCATAATGTTGGATTTGTCTGTTTTTTTGCCTATAATATATTGATTTTATCAATGAATCCTTCGAGTTGTGTAGAATTACTTCTCCTCAAAAAATGAAAGAATCATCTTCAAATCATCTTCTTCAAGAAAATCAATAAAAAATTCCATGTAGTCATTTTCAAGATTTTGCAAAAACATATCCAAAGTTACACCATTAGGATAATTTTCACTTTCGGAGATATATTCAAAATCACGTACAACCATGGCCTTAAGTAAATATAGAACCTTCATTCGCAATTCCACATCTGTATATAAGCCATTAACACGCTCTGCAAGTTCACAAAAACTTACACTATACTCCCAAGTTAATTTACCGCTTGGGAAAAGAGGTTCAAAATAAACACCATTTATGATTTTATCATAAATTTTCTTAATTGGATGCGGTTTATTATCAGAATCAACACAAAAGTAGGGTTGAAACGCACTATTCAAAACATTTTCCACATCAGAGTCTGAATTTGAAATGTCATTGAACCAAGAAATATCTACTTTAATCAAGTACGTAAAAATATCAAATTCTGTTTCGTTCAATCTTGAAATGTTTTTACAAAGCGTGGTACGATTCATATTATCTAATGCTTAATTGTTTGTTGTTGTGTGAGGAATATCCCTCGTCGTTTAGTTATGCAAAGGTACTACATAATTTCCCGAAATGCAAGCGATTCTAAGGTTTTAACATTCCATTAACATTTACGTTAATTTCATTCATACGTTAATAAACTGTAAAGGTATCGTAGGTTATTAAACTTTGGTTGTAGTTCTTCTTTCATTTCCATTTTTGTGGCCATTGTAAAGATGTCAGTTATTGCCATAATTTTTGAAGTGTTCCATTTTGAAAGGTCAGAAAGGAATGATTCTGCAAACTTGAACATTCCATCCATGTCATAAACGTTTGAAGTGTCCCATTGGGATAAATCTGAATTAAAACACATAGCTAAAAAAAACATGCAGTTCATTGTTCTAACCTTTGACACATCCCATTTTGAGAGGTCTGAATTGAAAGCCATTGCACCACAAAACATACCACCCATATTAGTTACATTCGATACATCCCATCGAGAAATGTCTGAATTAAATTTCAACGCATATCTAAACATATCACTCATATCAGTCACGTTTGATACGTTCCAATTTGAAAGGTCAGCATTGAAGTCTTCACACATAAAAAACATATAAGACATGTCAGTAACATTCGACACGTCCCACTTATCAATTTTAATGTTTCTAACATTCAACCCCTCAAATAGTCTCGACATATCAGTAATCTTGGACGTATCAATGAAGTTCAAGTCAGCATCTACACCTTGTTTGTTAAGTTCATATTGAATTTTCCACCTAAGTCCATCTTTGTTTTTTATTGTTACCATATTTGTTTAGTTTATTATAATTTATCATAAAATAATTTGGGTGGCTACTTTCACAAGCAACTACCCAATTAAAACATAAATGCGTCACGATTTACAAACCATTTCCGCCACCACACGGAAATCGTACTAAAAAGCCATCTTCATTGTTATTCTAAATAGGTGTTCTACCTACCATCATCACCTATTTCATTGGCAACACTTTGCCCTAAGAACAACAACCAAACTCGTTCATAGCATTTATGTCCTCAACATCTTTACAATTACATTATACTACGTTTATGTCAATTTTCCAAATTAAACTTGGATGATTTTGTTCGATTTACGATTACAAGATATTGATTACTTCAATCAAAATAAAAGTAATTGAGATTAAAATTCATCAACGACTTCAACATAACACAAAAATTCATCACCATTTTCCGTCCATGCAGAAATATTGTTTAGTCCTTTAGCAACCTCAAAGATTTCTTCAAGAGGACAACCTTCCTCATTATACTCCCACATCTCCATCCAATAATGAAGTCTGTCATAAAGGTTCTTTTTTTGCAACTCACAAGCCTTTCTATAGTCCCCAATAACAACACCTTTGTGTGTGCGTGCGGTTACAATGTCGTTATATTTGACGTTTTCAGTCAAAGTGATAAGATAAATCTTCTTGTCCATTATATAGAGAGTTTATTTGTTTTACTTACAATTACAATATAGTGGCTACTTCAGTCAAAATGAAAGTATTTGGAAAATTTACCAAGGACGACAACCATCTATTTCGTTAATTTCACACCCATCATAAACAATAGAGGTACTGCTACCACCACCCTCATCTGAATCATAATAATCTGTCTTTGTGGCAAGTTTTTCTTGTACACGTGCATCAATTATCAAATTGATATTTTCCTCTAATAGTGAAGCAAACAACTTGCGGTTATCTTCATTCTCAAGAAGTGTCTTAACAAGACCAAAAGTCCAACTTTCGACTTCTTGTTTATATGTCTGATGTTCTAAAAGTTGAGTTGAACATTCTGTAGCTTTAAATTTGAACCCATCTGAAAGAGCTTTTTGAACAGCTAATTCTTCTTCAAGTTTAATAACATGCTTGATTAACTCATCTTTCTTGAATGTTTTCAAATATTTTTCCTCATCCATCTGATTCATTGTATTGTTGTTTTTGTTTGTTATGTGAGGACTATCCCTCGTTGTTTGATGATGCAAAGATACGAAATGTTTTCGTGAAATGCAAGGAAAAACGAGGATTTAACATTCCATTAACGTTTAGGGGTTCTATGATTTACGTCTCAATTAAGAATATCACGTTTTGTATTAAAAGTGGGGGGTGGTTTTCCACCACACCACAACGTTTTTCAATCATCATAAATTGGCCACCCATCTTCCCCACTAATAGTTCGAACGTATGTGTTCTCGTGGTTGAAGTCCTCACTTTCATCAAACAAGCCACGCTGTTCAGCAACTTCGGCCACAATCATACCCTCAGTCCACCCCGAGTATCTTTTGGGATTATCTTTAATTTCATCCTCAACATCAACCTCAATGAATTGACGAGACACATAAACTTTTTCAATCACGACTTCGTATTTCTTTTTTGCCATAACGTTGTGTGTTTATTTGGTTGGTGGTTATTGTTTTGATTAAGGCTACTTAATTGAGTAAAAATGCCCCGAGACTTTTAACTCGGGGCTTTATTCAACTAAATGTGTGAAACTTAAAACACCCCACAAAGGCTCATTACCAACTCCATATTACATTTAGTTAGGTTCTTAATAAACGTATCAGCTCCGCAGAACATATAACCTTTTTTCTCAACCATTGAAATGCCCCATTTAGAAAGGTTTGAATTAAATTTCCGTGCATAGTGAAACATTTGAGTCATATCATTAACACGCGATACATTCCACTCTGATAAGTCAGAAGTGAAAGACTCTGCGAAGTCAAACATAAAACTCATGTCAGTTACATTCGAAACATTCCACTTGGAAAGGCCTTGGTTAAATTTCCGTGCATAGTGAAACATATAAGACATATCAGTAACATTGGACACATCCCACGTGGACACATTGCCATTGAAAGACTTTGCCCAATCAAACATGTGGCTCATATCAGTCACTTTCGATACGTTCCATGTAGAGAGGGGCTGATTGAATGATTTCGCACCCTTAAACATACCTCGCATATTCTTTACATTCGACACATCCCATGTAGAGAGAGGTTGATTGAAAGACTCTGCTTCACAGAACATATAAGACATATCTTCAACACCCGACACGTCCCAACGTGATAAGTCCCCATTGAACAATCTTGCACCATCGAACATACGTCGCATATTCGTAACATTCGACACGTCCCACTTGGAAAGGTCAGCCTTGAAATATAACAGACCGCTAAACATGGCATACATGTTTGTCACATGTGATACGTCCCACTTATCAATCTTAATGTTACGAACACAGATATCACCAATTTCTACGCCCTCAAAAAGTTCTGACATGTCCCTAATCTTAGACGTATCAATGAAGTTCAAGTCAGCATCTTCGCCTTGGCGTTTAAGCTCTTCAATAATAATGTTACGAAGCTCGTGTTTTGTTTGGGGAGTAACCTTGTTCATTGTTTTGCCGTTCTTGTTGGTTGCCATAATCTTGAATCTGTTTATTTGGTTGGTGTGTGACTATAAGATAATACCTATTTCAATAACCGAAGTAAGACTACTCATTTGAGTAATTATTTATCCACACCCTTTTGAGTTGTAGGGAGTTAATCCTCCCCACAAAACAAAAGAATCGTTTCCAAATCTCGTTCATCAAGCCAATACAAAAGGTCTTCAATGTAAAACTCTTCAAATTTTTGAAAGTATTCTTTCAAAGTCAAATTATCAGCATATTCACGTTCCCTAACAAGATCTTGAAAATCACGTTCAGCAATTGCCTTAAGTGCAATGAGAACATATTTTCTCTTGTAGCTTGTCCACAACTTGTTAATACGTTCTGCAAGCTCTTCAAATTCTTTCCACCATCCACCTTTCTCAAAAAGAGGGACATCATAAATACCATCTACGATTTTATCGTAAACTTTCTTCATTGGGTGTGGACCGTTATTAAAATAATATGAAAAGGGAGTTACCAAAGCATATTCTACCTTGTCGTCGGAGTTTGTCAAGTCGTTGAACCAATCAATAGATAGTTTCGTCACGTACGTAAGGATGTCGATTTCCGTTTCGTTAAGACGTGAAAGGTTTTCAGAAAGTTTGGTGCGATTCATAATCTATAATGTTTAATCGTTATTGGAATATCAGATAACGTCCGACATCCTACTAATTTGAGTAATGTCTCTTGTCGTTTGATAGTGCAAAGATACGAAAGATTTTTCCGAAATGCAAGCAATCTTCCGTTTTTAACATTGCATTAACACTTAACATTTGCATCTATGGGTGTGTTTATTGTACCAATACAGCCGTAAATAGTGGGGTGGCGGAAGTACCACCCCATTGCCTACAAATACTAATCCACTACTTCATCGGGAAAATGTTCCCATACAGATTCTTGTATAATTTTTTCAAACGTTTCCTTAAACACATAGCTGCGTATGATGGTATCACATCTAAACGGATATGCAATATATTCCGACAAGTCAATACCAAACTCAGAACAAGCCTTTTTAAGCAAGTCCATGTTTTGGCGAACGTAACTCTTTGCTTTTTTGTCGGAAGTATAAGCACCACTTTTGTCGCCCGTAACCTCATCATAGAGGTCAAAGCTCTCCGTTACTTGGTTGTTGAAAATCTTTGCAAGGTTCTTCTTGATGTCCTTCTTTACAGCCTTGTAGTAGTCGTACTTTTTCATTGTCGTTTATCTGATGACGTTATGTGAGGAATATCCCTCGTTGTTTGACAATGCAAAGATACGACATTATTTCTCGAAATGCAAGCAATTTCCCGATTTTAACCTCCGTTAATGTTTGTGTTAAAAAAATTAACGATTTTTTTTAGGACGTGTTGGAGACTATACTTTTTGGTATTATCCAAACCTATCAAACGGCAACTCACCTTTGTTTGATAATGCAAAGATACAAAATAATTTGGGAGAAATCAAGTAAATTCTCGTATTTAACATTGCATTAACGTTTGGTTCTGTGGTCGTTCACCCAATCGTTTCTTTTGCGTTGTAAGCGTATTTCTTGTTATGGACTTGGTGTTGTTCCATCTGATGTATTAAACGCACAGGAGAAAGGAAAAATGTATGTTTGATTGGTGTTTGTGCAGATTGGTTATTGAGAAAAAAGAACCTACCACCACAAGTTGTTTTTGTGGTGATAGGCAACACTTACTCTTCCAACTTATCAATCTCTATCATCTAACTCATCAATCTCCAAAATCAATGCTCTATCAATAACAAATGCAGCTTTCATTCGTTGAAAGAACTCAGTTTTTGTTAGTTGGGCTTTATCCCCTAAACGTTCCATTTCAGTTAGGAAATCGCAAAAGCCACTGCTGATTTCTCGGAGACAATCAAAGATAACCTCATAATTGTCCTTGAGTTCTTGTTCGCTCAACTCAAACGGATATTTTGAGGGCAAATCATTATCTTCAAGCATAGACATTTCGTCGAAGAAGGTCTCAACGAATGTAGACAAAGCATTTCCCTCTTCAATCGTTTTCAGTTCTTTATCGTCCAACAACAATCGTCCTTGGTTTGCATAACGTTCCATATCTTGGAGATAAAGAAAAACCTTCTCATGCAGGCTTAACGTGTTGAACACACCCAAGTAGTTGTTATACTTTTCTACCCATTCATTCGTAACTACACTTGCCATAATCTTAAACTTGTTTGATGTTGTATGAGGACTATTCCTCTATCATTTTGACACTGCAAAGATACGACATTATTTCTCGAAATGCAAGCAATTTCCCGATTTTAACATTCCATTAACGCTTGGTTCTGTTGATACTTGTTCTTTTTCCTTATTAGCTTAGTGTTGCCCAATCAAAGGAACAAAGATACAGGAGAAGGGATATATAATGTCGTAAATGTGGTAAAACAAAAAAGCTGCCCCACGTTTATCTGTGGAGCAGCGCATATATTAGTTTACAAGAAAGAAAATGCCGTTCTTATGTTTTACGAAAGGTGCAAGTTCTGTGTCGTAGAATGCTTGAAAATCGATGCTCGGGAAAATCCACAGAGGGAATCTATCTAATTTCTTCGCAATGTATTTTGCAAACTCTTTTTCGCTTTTGAACTTTCCAAAAACCATTTGTGAGTTAAATGCCTTCATAACTATGGTGTTTAATTGTTTGACAATCACTATTCGTTTACAATGCAAAGATACGAAATGTTTCCACTAAATGCAAGCAAACTTCCGTTTTTAACATTACCTTAACATTTGAAGTTTAGATAGTCAGTTATAACGTAGCATTGTTCTTTGTCCTTATATTCTACCTTAATGTCGTTGTTGCTTGGCGTTGTTTGATATGCCATACGATATAGGTGATATGTTTCACCAACAAGGTCATTCAAGGTTGTACCATCTTCAAACGCTGTTTCATCATAGGTCATCTGTAAATCATCCAATGTTATGATGATATTGAAATGTTTTTCGCTCATAACCTTATTTGTTATGTAATTGTTAAATTCCGTAAAACCATGTTAGCAAATTGGTTCATGTGTTTTGCGTAAACTTTTCCATAGGCTTCTTGGTCAAAGATTTCTTGTTCATCTGTAACCTTGACAATCAAAGCGTCACTTGATAGTAGGAGACTATTACAATAATTGATTTGCTCTTGCTGTTCATCAGTCAATTTATTTCTGTAACCTTCAATTTCATTTTTTAAGTCTTCGATACGACTGATAAAGATATCAACGGAACTCTTATTGCTTGTTGTGCCCTCTTGCAAAAGAAAATCGTGTGTGGTCTTGTATGAATCCATAACTTATATGTCTATGTTAAATGTGATTATTAAATTTACTCCTTATACTCGATTTTGATTTCATAAAGTGGGTAAGTGAGTTTAAGGTACTTCAACTCGCACTTAAATTCAGTTTCATAAACTGCGTGTACTTTAATAACGTATGTACTACCATCACTATTTTCACGTGTTGTTTCACCATAAAAAGTAGGATAAAGTTCACCACCAATCTTAGTGTAGATTTCCTGCACATTATAGAATTTCATATAACGCAGTCGGAAGCCATCACAGAGATATAGTGTTTCATTTTCATACCCCAAAACGTCCTTAATAAAAGGTGGGAAATTATCTTGCCACTTATCGTAGGTTTTAGTACTTTTATTGTACATTCGGTATGTCACCTTAGGATGCAAGATATCAAAGTAATAATCTTGTGCCGAAAGATTGAAAGTCATGCTGATAAAGAGAAGAACCAAAGCAATTTTTTTCATTTGTGTTATTTGTTTGATGATGTTATATGAGGACTATCCCTCGTTGTTTGATAGTGCAAAGATACGAAGTAATTTTGGAATAACCAAACAATCTTCCAATTTTAACATAAGGTTTGGTTTTTACGTTTCTATTCAGCGTGACATTTAGGACACCCACGACCGTAAAAGTGGTCATAAGGTGTTTGCCAAAATTCTCCATGCTCAGGACAAATGATACAAACCTTTGTATATTTATCAATATACTCAACGTTAGAATAGTCATACTTGTCGCCATGAACTTTACGAGCTGAAGAAATATCACCATGTTCAGTACAAATAATAATAGCCTTATTTCTACCATTCACATACACCACCTTGGAATAATCATACTTGTCACCATGAACTTCACGTGCCTTTGTAATGAGTTCTTTAATTGTCATGTTTCTAATTATTTGTTTTTTGTTATGTGAGGCCTATCCCTCATTGTTTAACAATGCAAAGGTACGAAATGTTTTCGAGATAACCAAGCATTCTCTTGACTTTAACATTACGTTAACGTTTGTGTTAATTATTTTAATACTTTTTTTTAGGGTGGGACGGAGACTATACTTTTTGGTCTCACCCAAACCTACCAAACGGAGACTCACCTTTGTTTGATATTGCAAATATACGAAATAATTTCGTGAAATGCAAGTAATCTCCTGAGTTTAACATTACGTTAACGCTTGGTTCTTTGCATATATCTATTTATTATTGATAATTAAAATAAACATAAAATTAGCAAATGAAATTAGGTAGTCACAACACAATGACCTATTTAAGCCCAAAAGTTTTTTGGCAGCGTTTATTGCCATTTATTGGTAGATGCCAATCAGTTGATTATAAGGTTCAGCACTCATTGGGGGCTGTTGGTTATGATTTAAGGCTGTTTTGGGATAGTGATGGTCAGTTAGAATATCGGCATGGTTTTCTGCGTTTCTCAGCCGATAATATAGATGAGGTACTAAGTTATGCAGAATCAAATAATATCATCGTTAGAGTGCTATTAGAAGTACGTTCTTATAATAAGGGCTTGATTGGTAACATTGATGAATTACGTTCAAGGTTCAAGGCTTATTGTTCTGACATTGAAAAGAAATATCCTTCTATTATATTCTTTGGTGGCCAAGAATCGGGCAGTGGTGAAAAGCTATACACGTTCAAGAGTGATACGGGTGATTTGGCAATTGAAGAGTTACATAGTTCTGTTACAAGTTTGTTTAAGAGAAACAACAAGTTTCTTAGAATGATAGATGACTTATTTCCAATCATATACTCTCTAATCAAGAATGAGAAAAATATAAGGGCTTATCAAAACAATAAGGATAAAGAGAACACGTATTTATACGTGGACTATATTGAAGTACAATAAAGAAAAACCACCTTACATGTGTTTATGTAGGGTGGTTTTATCGTGTTATTTGTTAGCGTTTGAAATAGTAGTTATCTTCACACCAAAATACGCTGTCAAGCACACTAAGAATTGTATCATGTGTCATCTCTTCTTCCTCAAGGTCTACGTTGTATTTTTCAAGATACCAACTTGCGAAAGAATAAACGTCATCAAACATGCCAAAAAAGTTTTCTTCAAACTTTTGGATTGTCTCTTTTTCCGTTCCGAGGTTTTGAATGTAAATTAGAAACGCAGTTGTCTCAGTCTCATCTAAGTTATTAGCAATATAATGAAACAACCAAAACACCTCTTCGGTCATTTGTCCTTTATTACATCGTGCGTTCAAGAAATCAGCAAGCTCATTCTCACTTTCATCTTCACCTTCAAAGGTTAGATTAGTAATAACGTTAGGTGCGAAGAATGAGTTAAAGTCGGCAAGATTGGAAAATTCAAAATCGTTGCACTCAATCGTTTCATTGTTAGAAAGAGTAATCAATAAAGTAAGCATACTTGTTCTATTTGTTATTGTTATGTGAGGAATATCCCTCGTTGTTTAACGATACAAAGATACGAAATGATTTCGTGAAATGCAAGCAATCTTCCGTTTTTAACATAAAAAAAAGTGGCACGTGTTTCACAACAGATGCCATTTGCACAATAAAATCAAAAAAGTGGTATGTGTTTCACAACAGATGCCACCAATACACAATAAAATCAAAAAACAAAACAATGTACTCGAAGCGAGACTCGAACTCGCACGGGCGCAATGCCCAAGGGATTTTAAGTCCCTCATGTCTACCATTCCATCATTCGAGCAGAACCTTTGACTTAACTTGATAGTGCAAAGGTACGAAATAATTTCGAGAAATGCAAGGAAAATCGATGATTTAACTTTTCATTAACACTTCCTTATTAGTTGAGGTGGTTATTGTTGCAAATTCCAAGAATCCGCTCGCAAAACTTTTCTCTTGCTGTATCACTTCTTTCTTTCAAGTTCAATAGAATAGTGCTATTATTATCAAATTGTTCCTTATTCCAATCGTAAATGTTACAGCACTCTTCCATTGTGCTAATGAGTTGCTCTACCACGTCAATTGCAGAGTTAATCAAGGGACTAACATTCTCGTCCAACTTGATTCCATCAACTGCTTTGATGAGTTCTTCCTTAGACATGGAAAGATTAAACTCCATATCTTCCACAACCTTTTTAATTTCTTCTTGTGTCATAATTCAACTATCTGTAATTATTTGGTACTGCAAAGATACTAAATGTTTTGGGGAAATCCAAGCAAAATCAAGGATTTAACATTTCATTAACGTTTGGCCTCATCACTTTGTTTTGCCTTATAAGGCCGTTTCTTCTTATTAGTGTAGTGTTGTACTAACCAAGTGGAGAATGTGTCTGAAAAAGGAAGAAAGCCCACCATATTGGTGTGATTGGCTTTCTTCTTCTGCTTTTTATTTATGCGAATTGAATGTCAATGTTTTTTCCATCATCGTTCTTAATGGTATCACTTGGCAACTCAGTGAGATAATTAGCATAAACCAAAATATACAAGTCATCACAACTGATATATTCCTTTCCATCAATCAATAGCTTGTTAGCAATAACCCTAAATTCTGCTCCTTCACCACGCTTTTCTTTCAATGGAGCAAATTCATTGTCTTCTGATGAAAGGTCTACCTGCCATGTCTTTGGAATGAGGTCAAGATCAACGTCTTCTTCATCAATCGTATAACGATAATCAACCTCATTATACTTAAAAGTAATCTGAATCTTCATAACGTCTAATTTTTATTTATCAAATTTTGTTATAATTTTCTGCATGTTTTTTGAGTGGGGTATAGTAGAGTTCCTCCACCTTTTCATTATCATACTTATCATTTGAAGCAATGATAAGTTTTTGGCCTTCTTCTTTCACACGAAATTCAGCAATAACATCGCCGAAAGAATAGAGAGTGATGTAGAACACACCAAGGTGGGATGTGTCAAATGATACTTCGATTTGGTCAAGTTCAACGCATTCCTTTTGATAAAGGAACGGCAATGTTTCAATGAGGTCAATAATGTCCTTCACGTTCGTAAATTCAGAACCTTCGCAGAAAACTTGAAAATCGTCCTTTGTTGGTTCAATACTAAAATCTGATTCAATTTGCGTGTAGAGAATTTCAAAATCATTCTTAGCCATAACTATCTTTTTTTTAGTTGAAACTTTGATTACTATTGTAGGGGACTATCCCTCGTTGTTTGACAATGCAAAGATACGAAATGTTTTCGAGATATGCAAGTAAAAACGAGGTTTTAACATTCCATTAACGCTTATAATAAGTCTTTTTACATTATGATAATTTACTCCGCGCATGAGAGTTGATTTCTCTTACGTTTAGGGCAACCATTACCACTTAAATGATTAAGTGGTACTTGCCAAAACTCACCATGTTGAGGACAAATGATACAAACCTTGGTATTAGCATTAATATACTCAACTTTGGAATAATCATATTTATCACCATGTTTTTCACGGGCTTTTTTAATAAACTCTTCTTTTGTTGAAGCTTGCTTTTCACGTCTATTTTTAATGCCACATTTAGGACAACCTTGACCACTTAAATGACCACTTGGTACTTGCCAAAACTCACCATGTTGAGGACAAATGATACATACCTTTGTTGCATTATTCGCATAATTTACTTTGGAATAATCGTACTTGTTTCCGTGAACTAAACGAACCTTTTTAATAAACTCTTCTTTTGTTAAAGTTTGTCTTTCACGAATCTTATCGCCATTACATTTAGGGCAACCTTGTCCTCTTAAATGATTGTTTGCTTCCTGCCAAAATTCCCCATGCTTAGGACAAATGATACAAACCTTTTTAAGTGCACCAACATAGTCCACCTTAGAGTAATCATACTTGTCACCATGTTTTTCACGAGCCTTTTTAATAAAATCCTCTTTGGATAAACGACAACGTTCACCTGTGGCTTCATTACGACATTTAGGGCAACCACGACCTTGTAAATGAGAATGTGGTATTTGCCAAAATTCACCATGCTTAGGGCAAATGATACAAATCTTTGTTGCATTATTCGCATAATTTACTTTGGAATAGTCATACTTATTACCATGCTTTTTTCTTGCTTCATGAATAAATTCTTCGGTGGTTTTTTTACTCATACTATTTAAGTTAATCTTATGGTCTACTTTAAGAGGAAAGTTCCTCGTTGTTTGATGATGCAAAGGTACGAAATAAAATTGAGATAAGCAAGCAAATTCCCGATTTTAACACTTGGAATTTTAGTCCCATCTGTTTATTAGGTTTATACGGAAACGGATATAATACAACACCGACCTAATTGCCATTTTAAGGCACTCAGAGACGTTCACACACTTAGCAAGGCAATGTCACAGCCAATCGCAAAAAGGCGCTTAGAAACAAAATAACGCGATAAGTTTGACACCAAATAAAAGTGGGGGGTATTGAAAGTACACACATACAATTTCAATTTACCCATATCACAAATAACCCACCAAAACGGACGTAATAACAAGTTTGTTTTCCTCATACACTCATTTATTGGTGCAGTGATAAATGCACAAAAAAATGCCCTCGTTTCACAACGAAGACATTTTTAACGACATTATTTGTTAATTATATTAATATATTAAATTTTATGCGGGTCGATCTCTTGGCATAGCACGTTCTAATTAAAGGGTTAATATAATTTAATTAAATTGTTGTGTGGGTTGGTCTCTTGGCATTATACCTTTGTTTAAGTTGCACCCTAATTTAAGACCGATTTTCGGAAGAACTTTCGGGTACAATTTGTGTTCTTAATCGTTTTATATTAAAGTGATTCAGCTTCCGCAATCAAAGATTGCTTGTAGATTTCTTTCAGTTTCTTATAGCAATCATAAAGAACATCCACAACCTCATTGAGGTCTTCAGTGTAACCCCACTCGGTGTATACATCCAACATTTCGCTGATTTGGTTCAAGTTGGCTTGTGCGTCCTTCTTTGTTTTTGCTGTAATCATAGAGCTGATTATTTGTAGTCGTGTGAGGAATATCCCTCGTTGTTTGATGATGCAAAGGTACGAAATAATTTCGGCAAATGCAAGGAAAATCGGGAATTTAACATTCCATTAACGTTTGTGGATTGGGGCTATTGGTTCTTTTGTCTTGTAAGCCCGTTTCTTGTTGGTGACTTAGTGCTCTCTATCCAATGTTAGAAGGCGGAATAGAAAGAGGGATATATGTCCATACATAGTATGTTCAATAAACACCTATCAATATAAAAGCTCCAAGCCTTTCGACTCGGGACACTTTTCACCTGCGTAATGGAAGTAACTTACTAAGAATGTGGCGCTTGGTTAAATTTTCATGTTCACCCCCGAAAGGTCAATATCACCCATATTTTCTTTCATAGATAGATAATATGAAACACCAATTGCAATTAGTCTCCATGTATCTACTTCACCATTTTTCCGTTGGCGTTCCATTTCCTTATTGATTTCAGTTTTATACTCTTCATAGGTGTTGGGGACAAGTATTACATCCTCTTCATTGTTTGTGTTCTTTTCGTTGTTGTTAAGGGTTGCCATAACGCTGAGAATTTAGTTAGTTGTTGTTTGAATATACTCACAATATAGTGGAAATATCAATGAAAATGGAAGTAAGTAAAACCTACTTTGTGATAACTACAAATCCTTCTTTTTCCTTATCAATGATATAGGCGGCAATTGGTTTCATAAAATCTTCCACCAAATCAATTTTGATAAAGTCATCCACCAAATCGAGAAGAGCCACTTCGTTATCATCAACAACACATCGAGTAGCTTGAAACTTAGATTTAAGATACTCAACAAAGTCTTTTGCGATTTCTGCTGCAGGAAAATATGCACGCTTATTAGTCACATTGATAATAATTTCTTTGTTCATTGTCTTATTTGTTTGTTGTTGTTATGTGAGGAATATCCCTCGTTGTTTGACAATGCAAAGATACGACATTATTTCGCCAAATGCAAGTGATTCCTCGATTTTAACATTTCATTAACACTCCCACATAAACAACAAAAGGTTATTTGAATTTAGGGTATAATTCTGTTTCATGTTCCATTGGAGTACCTTCAAACATTTCCTTCAAATTATTGCCATCTGAAATTTTCCACTTAGAAAGGTTGGAAATAAAACTTTCAGCACGATAAAACATCAAAGTTGTGTCAGCCACATTTGAGACATTCCAATTAGATAAATCAGATGTAAATGACTTAGCATAACTAAACATAAGAAACATGTTTGTTACCTTTGAGACATTCCACTTAGAAAGGTCAGAATTAAAGGACTTACAATATATAAACATCATACACATGTTGGTAACATTAGACACATCCCACTTATCGATTTTAATGTTACCGACATTAAGTTTCGCAAACAAGCAGGACATGTCAGTAATCTGTGACGTATCAATGAAATTCAAATCAGCGTCCATGCCTTGTGTCGCGAGTTCTCTCTCGATAATATCACGAAGTTCTTCTTTTGTCTTTGGTGTAATTTTATTGATATTTTCCATATAAATTAAAATTTTATTCTATTTGAATTATAACTACATTATACTACTAAACCATATAAAAACAAAGTGTATCAAATAAAAATAACTACTCATTTGAGTAATAATCACCTATCAACACAGAAAGCCCCAAGCCTTTCGACTCGGGGCAATTTTCGCCTGCATGTGGAATTTAGTCCGTAAGAGCTATATTAGCAACCTTTCGACGACTTAATTCGAGGGTTGCCCATTGAATAATTTCCGTCACATTCCATACCGATAGCTCACCTTTGAAGGATGTTGCACCCGTAAACATACCTGTTATATATTCCGCATGAAGTATGCTTGACAAAGCCCATTTAGAAAGGCCACAATTAAATGACCTTGCATCGTAAAACATATAGCTCATATCTGTAACGCTTGATACATTCCAATTGGAAATATCACAATTGAATGACCTTGCACTATAAAACATACGTTTCATGTTTTGCACATTCGACACATCCCACGACGATAAATCAGCATTAAAGAAATAGGCATCTTCAAACATAGATTCCATATTCGTCACGTTTGACACATCCCATTTATCGATTTTGATATGACGAATATCAAGTTCACGAAACAAATTGGACATATCAGTCACACCCGATACATCGATATGATTCAAGTCAGCATCTTGGCCTTGGCGTTCAAGTTCATACTCGATGATGGTACGAAGTTCTTCCCACGTGGTTGGGTGCAGTGTGGTTGCGTTGTTTGCATTCATTTCGCTGTTCATTTGTTTAGTGGTGGTTGTTTTGGTTACGCCCATAATATATACTTTTTACCAATAGAAGAAACGTGCTTTTTAAGCCCATCAGCAGTCTCCACGCGGTGAATAAGGCCAACGGCCTACGTGATGATTAAACGCAGCTCAGAGCGAAAGAAAATGTGTAGGTGGCGGTTAAACCACCCCACAAGCATTAGAACTCGAATGACGGAAAACGTTCAGTTACAAAGTCTTCTACAACCTCATAAATCACTTGCCCAAGCACGTAGCAGCGTATCGTTACATCACAAGCCTCAGCACTATCAATATACTTATTCAAATCGCCACCAAACTCATTCAACGCGTCTTTTAGCAAGTCCATGTTATGGCAAAGGTTCTCTTCAGCTTGCCAAGAATTAAACGTATATGAACCGCTCGCGTTGCCCGTGATAGAATCATCAATGAAGAACTCATCGTGCACATCTTTTACAATGTCATCAATGCATGAATAGTCCTCAATGTTATGGTCATCAAACCAATCATTAAGTTTCTCTTGAATGTCTTCTTTCACACTCTTGAAATAATCATACTGTTCCATGTCTCTTATTCTTTTATCGTTTGTTAGACTTACCTTTTGAGGAATATCCCTCATTGTTTAATAGTGCAAAGGTACGAAATGTTTTCGAGTTATGCAAGCGTTCTTCCAAATTTAACATTCTATTAACGCTTGTGTTAATACTAATGATTTCATAGAAAAACAAACTACTCATTTGAGTAATAATCACCTATCAACACAAAGAAAGCCCCAAGCCTTGCGACTTGGAGCATATCTTGACACACTGACTTAACTTAGTCAAATCTCCATCCATTCACCCATTATTCAATTTTTCTTGAAATAATCCCAATTCGAAATTTCAATATCACCAATCTTTCTGAACTCTTCAAGTTTATATTGATAGTATATCATACTCAATGCAACTAATCTCCAAGGGTCTGATTCTCCATTGCGACGTTGTCGCCCAATTTCTTTATTAAGTTCGGTTAGAAACTCTTCATCATTGGTAGGAACAAGTATTACATCGTCTTCGTTGTTCGTATCGCCATCAAAATTATCTTCTTTATTGGGGCGATTCTTCAATGTTTCCCAATTGCTTAGGTCAATAGTCTCGGGAAGAGACTTTGCCATCTCTTTTATTTCCTCAAGCTCTTTATCCATTTTAGCGAGTGATGCACCAAACTCACACAATGAGGGTGTAAGATTTTCATCTTCACAGCCAAACGCCTTCTTAAAGTTGGTGCGGACTATTTCCAACATTCTTTGACGCGTTGTGTTGTTTGCCTTCATTTCATTGTTGTTGTTAGTTGCCATAATGATAAGAATTTTAGCGGTTTGTTGTTTTGGTTGTGTCCACAAGTGGGGGCGATCACCCTTCCTTGTTTGACGATGCAAAGGTACGAAATAATTTCGGCAAATGCAAGGAAAATCGGGAATTTAACATTTCATTAACACTTGGCTTTCGGGCTTGTTTGCCAAATCGTTTCTTTTGTCTTATAAAGCCGTTTCTTGTTGTGTGTGGTGTATCACCCTATCTGTTGTATTAAACACACAAGTGGAAATAAAAAAAGGTGCATTTTAATGTTGTTACATCGCATCATTAGTGTGTAGTATAGTAACGCAAAAAAAACCGCCCCACAAACGTGAGACGGCATTGTACGGCTTAGTAATTGAAATAGTAGCCGTTATGCGATACAAGCTCATAACGTAGGCCAAAGTAGGTATAGGCTGCGTCGTAGTCGATGACGTTTTTAATATCATCGGGGATATCGTCGCGGTAATTGTTTAGGTAGTACTCGGCCGCATCAGCATCGCTTGTGTATTGGCCTTCGCCAAACATTTTGTCACTAACATCTTGCAATTCAAAATCGCCAAGATCGAAGCACTCAAGATAGGCGATTACTTGTTCCTCATCGTAATCTTCAATCGTGTACTCAAGTTTAGCCAAGATTTTGATGATGTCAGTGGCTGTGTCTTCGTTGAAACGTTCTGCAAGATAGGTGCAAAGTTCTCCATTTGCCTCAACACTCACAGAAATACGTGCTTTGTCAATAATACTTGACGTATCTTCGTCAAATTCGCCGAGGGCATACATTTTAAGGTCATCGAGCGTTTCAATGTGTTTGGCAATTTCACGTCCGTAGGTGTATTGTTTTTTTTCATTGAGCGATACGATAAAATCAAAGCTGTTCATAAGGCATTGTTTGGTTGATGTTGTGTGAGGAATAGCCCTCTATCATTTTGATACTGCAAAGATACGAAATAATTTCGCCAAATGCAAGCAATCTTCCGTTTTTAACTTTTCCGTTAAAAAAATTAACGGTTTTTTTATGGACGCGTTGGAGACTATACTTTTTGGTCTCACCCAAACCTACCAAACGGCAACTCACCCTTGTTTGATATTGCAAAGATACAAAATAAAATTGAGATGTACAAGCATTCTCCCGATTTTAACACTTGGAATTTTAGGTATTTGTTTCTGAGAAGATGTGCGGAAACGGAGAGAATGCAATGCCGGCCTAATAGCCGTTTTAAGGCCGTCAGAGATGAAATAAATTGGTTCAGTCAGTAGTTAGCAACAAAATATCCCCGACCTAAATTAGGTCGGGGATAACGTCTAAACCTTACGCTTATTCTTCTGTCTCCTCTTTGGTGTTAATCACGTGTTCACCCAAAAACACCCTCTCCAATGTGCGCTCGGCCAAGTGCCACTGCACTTCTTCATCATCGTGGTAGAGCATATAGCCCAACATTACCGAGATATAGCGAACATCCACAAATTCAGTTTGAAAGTACCACAACCAATGGTCAAAAGTGTTGTCCATCATAGAAACAAAGCCACTTTGGTCACTCCAATCTTCTTTGATTTTCGTGGACAGCCACGCTTTGTTTTTGAGCATAAAGGCGATGACTTCATTTTGCCAATTATCGGCAAGCTCAATTTCGGCATATACCTTGTCGGTCGTTGCATTATAGAACGTAGGCGACCAAAGCTCAGCAAAGGTCAAGCCCTTCACAAAGTTAGGGCAAAGGTCGTGGAAAGCACTTGTGTAGGCTTCACAGCACGCTTTTTGGTAAGAATCAAAATCGAGGTCGAGGTCGTCGGCTTCCAATTCCTCATCCTCAAATTGCTCACGATATTGATTTATTTCGGTGCAAAACTCGTTATAAAGAGTGTCGGAATTGAACAACTCGCTTTCGTAGAAACCGGGGAAGAAGGGGAGTTCAATTTTGAGAGTTGCCATAATGTTGTACGATTAAGTGGTTTGTTGTTTCGATTACAAGTGCAAAGGTACGAAATAAATTCGAGATATACAAGCAAAATCAGCTTTTTAACACTTGGAATTTTAGACTTGAGTACATCTTAGATTATATAGAACAAAAATTAAACGGAGAAAGTACCACCCCAACTTAATCGCTGTTTTAAGCCACTCAGGGACGTTCACACGCTCAGCAAGTGGTACACCCGAAACCACGGAGAAAGCTCGTCAGAAAAGAAATAAAGCGGAAAACCCGGTCACGTTTCGGTATTGGTTGAGCTACTGCGCACGTACGACTCTACTCATTTGAGTAATAATAGCCTATTAAAATAAAAAAGCCCCAAGCCTTTCGACTCGGGGCAATTTTCGCCTATGTGGGGATGTGGTCTATTTTTCAAATCTATTAACAATATAATCAACATATGACATCTTGTAACCAAAGATATGTTTAATCGGCAAGTTAATAGTTGCAACCCACGCGGAGAGGGACTGATTGAAGGACGTTGCGCCTTCCAACATACGAAACATGTCGGTCTCTCTCAACGGATTCCACGCGGAGAGAGGCTGATTGAACGACGTTGCACCGCAAAACATAAGTGCCATGTTAGTCACGTTCGACACATCCCACGCGGAGAGAGGCTGATTGAACGACGTTGCGTCGCAAAACATATAGGACATATCAGTTACCTTCGACGTGTCCCACGCGGAGGGGTCTCCATTGAAGTCCGTTGCACCATAAAACATGCCACTCATATTCGTCACGTTCGACGTGTTCCACTTGTCGAATTTTATATTACGAATGTCAAGGCCATTAAACAGCAAAGTCATATCGGTCACACCCGATACATCGATATGATTCAAGTCAGCATCGCGGCCTTGTCGCTTGAGTTCCTGCTCGATGATAGCACGAAGCTCTTCCTTAGTGGTGGGGTGCAATACGCTTGCGTTGTTTGCGTTCATTTCGTTGTTGTTGAGAGTTGCCATAATGATAAGAATTTAAGCGGTGGTTTGTTGTTGTTGATTGCCCTACAAGCGAAGGCTATCCGTTGTTTGATGTTGCAAAGGTACGAAATGATTTCGAGATATGCAAGCAAAATCGGCTTTTTATTTTCCATTAACACAACTGTGAAATCCTTTTCACACTTTTTTTTAGGGTGGGACGGAGACTATACTCTTTCGTTTCACCGAAACCTATCAAAAGCCAAGGTCGCTATTTTTTGATATTGCAAAGGTAAGAAATAAAATCGAGATATACAAGCCCTGTGGCGATTTTAACACTCGAAATTTTAGACTCTTCTATTTAGTGGCTTATGCGGAAACCGAGAGAATGAAGCACCGACCCAATAGCTGTTTTAAGCCACTCAGAAACGCGCACACAACACAGAAGTGGTAACTACCCGACGGAAGGAGAAAAGCCCGTCAGAAACGAAATAAAGCGGCAAGGCCGGTCTCCTTTGTGTCGAGTTATAACGACGTGGCAAAGCTGCGCAGCAGGAGCAAATTAATTACGCAGGGCTATAATAAACAACTCACCGAAACGAGAGCATTTGAAACAAAAAAAAACGCCCACCAATTTGGGTGGACGCTATTTGCTACCTTAAAAATAAAGGTCGTCGGAGAGTTTGAAATCTCCGTTTTTGAGCTTTTGGCGTACGCGTTCCGTGTTAAGTTCGCCGTACCCGAAGGGGCGCAGAAACTGCATTAGGTACTTCAGCGTAGTGCGAGAGAAGTCCCACTCTCGACCGAGCGTCACGTTCCCGAGATTGTCCACCTTTGCGACGATAGAGCGGTAAGATTGAAAGAACGTGCCGTTTGCGGTGCGCACGATGAACTGATTTGCGACAGCCTTGCCCGAGCGAGGAGAAACGAGATTTTGTACCATAGTTGTAAGAATTTATTTGGTGGTTTGTTGTTGGTTGCCCTACAAGCGAGGGCTATCCGTTGTTTTGATGTTGCAAAGGTACGAAATGATTTTGAGAAAACCAACCTTTCGGAGGTTTTTAACATTACGTTAACGCTTGGTTCTGTCTGTTTCTGTGGACACAAGCAACACCACAATAATCGCAGTTTTAAGCCCGTAAGGGACGTTTATACGCTCAATAGGTGCAACGCCCGACGGCAGGAGCAAAGCAGCGCAGCAGGTTATTTTTTGTAGGGTGGTGGATAGTATTATATCATAGCTAATTTTTCAAGTGTTAAAATCGGAGATTCGCTTGCACATTCCAAAATTGTTTCGTATCTTTGCATCGTCAAACAAGGAAGTGGGATAGTCCCCACTTGTGGACGTAATCACAACAACAAACCACCAAACAATTTCTCAACATTATGGCAAAGATTTGCGTAACCTACTTCGACAACACCAACGTGGACTTCAACGCTTATAAGGAGTCCCTGCAACAAAGCCGTGCAGCGTGGGAAGAAGAAACAACCGACGTGACCGAAGAAGAAATTTGGGACTACATTTCTGAGTGCGAGCAAGCCGTGTGGGAGGACTTTCTCTCGGGACTCAATATGAGCAAATACAGCAATGTAGAATGCGTTGTACTCGGTGAGATACGCCGTTGGAACGGCACTTGCCAAATTGACCCAACACCCTGCCGCGACTTAGAATCCGCTATTGCTAAGTGCATCAATGAGTGCAACTATTTCTCAATCGCCCACAACGGCGGATATATTAAGGTCACGACCGAAGAACACGACGGCGCAAGCACTTTCGATATACACCTACTAAATAAGAAGGGTGTTGAGGCCTATGAGCGTATTTGCGCGGGCTACGGCTCGGCCGACCTCTCGCTCCGTTGCTATCATAAGGTACTGAAGGAACACCTATTTTAAGAAATAGGCCACGTGGCACTATCGTTCGGATGGATGATAGTGCCACTTTTTTTTGTTAAAACGATTGTATAAAAATACATAGGGCTATCACACCCCTGCGACTACCCCTCCCTATACGCCCCTACCCCCGTAACCCCTTACTTATACCCCCTCCTATATTTGCCCATATCAATGGGCGCGGTTGGCCATCCCAATTTCTCAAAAAATTTCCAGAAAAAATTTTCACTTTCCAAAATACACCACTTCAAAATTCCATTCATCACCCTCAACCGATTATTATATAATCTCTCCGATTCTGAATGACCCCCACCTTTATTTTCTCCAACGGTTAATACAAAAAAAAATTCCAGAAAAATTTTCATTTCTGGAAAATAACAGCCACAATAATTTTATTTTGTCGATTTAATAATTTCATTACATTTTACTTTACAACTTTCAACGCGGAATGGAAATCCTTGATTACGACATCTTCATTATATTCAACATAGTTTATTGCATTCATATAATCTTCTATGCCTTCTGATTTACAAAATTCTGCATCTGCATCATCATTGTTTCCGAAGGCGATTTTTTCATCATGTTTCTTTCCACCTTTTATGTTAATTGCATTTCCACGAATTGGAACATATCCTCTTATTGTGGTACCATCAAAATACACAAACACTGCCACAGGCAGTTCCCAATCTCCTCCAATTTTATACAATAGATATTTGATACCTTTATAATCTCTAACATCTCCAACAGCGTCATAATTCTCCCAATCAAAGTCTACCACACTAACATCTTTATAGAATTGTTTCAATTTTGGATTTCTCCGATATTTTGCACTTAATACAAGTCCCTCAAATAATTCTTGCAAGTCTTTTGGTGGTTCTTTATCTTCAATTGATTTAATCCACAATTTAGTCAGCTTATCTTTCAATTCATCATTTGAAAGTTTCTTAGCTGTTAAGTGTGGTTTGGATTGTGGGTAATCCATGTTTACGTGATATTTCTTATATGCACCTTCATTTATAATCCTATTTATCTCAGTACGCACTAAATTACGAATTTCACTTTCTTTAATAACAAGTTTTGTCATATATCATTTTATATTATTATTTTATAAATAATTACTAAAAAAATGTTTTTCAACTTAAATTAAGTAACCATTTTGTTCTATTTATAATTAAGAATTTTTTGTAACAGTTTTTATGGTTATAAAGATAAATGAGAATCAATATAGATATTATGTGATGGGTTTAAATGAAGATGTGTTTGTAAATGATGTTGATGATAATAAAAAGACTGCACATTTAGTTTATAAGCAAACCAAATTTAACAATAATGGTGCACCATTAAGGAACCGTAGTAACAAGAACAGCCAAGATATGTTAAAGACTGATAAGATGGATGTTGACAACAATGATACGTATGAAGTACCATTAAAGGGTGGTATAGTTTCATACAACATCACATCCATTAACGGTAATGAGGTGATGCACTTTTTTAAAAGAAGATGGGACAACGCTTCAACAACAATGAAATTTAAGAAAGATGGTGAAGAGTACAAGTTATATATGAATGACCATGCATTTTTAAAATTTATGGTTAAGTTCAATAAGAAAGTTAATAACGTTGTTAATTGGAGGATTAAAGAAATCACTCAAGGGAGCAAGGACGTTATATTTGACAAAGTGTCCATTTATCCTGTTCCTTCAAGTTCATCATTTAATCGTCAGATGGCAAATGCGTTATTATACACAAAGAGTAACATTTGTGGTTTGCCTGTTCAGATTGTTAATCCTGACCTTTTAAAAAAGGATACCATAAATTTACAAATGGATGATGAGTTCATTGACAAAAATAAGGATTACTATAATGAATTGCGTTTCCAAGGAGATAATTATAAACATTTTGGCACACATTTAGATGCCGTTAACAATGAGGTAAATCGTTTGAAGGTATATGCAGAGGCAAATATACCACAGGTTGTTGATGAGATTAATACTCATTCTAAGTTTTTAATATCGGAGTTATATAATAAAATTGGTTTAAAACAATTTAAGGCAGATAACCTTAATAATAGGGACTTTTACCGTCAATTTGTTTCAACACTTGGTGATAAGAAAATAAAAAGGTTATCAGATGAATACCAAGCATATTGTAATAAAATAGAAGAATTAAGGAATCTTGTATACTATGATGCAAATGGTAAAGAACATTCTCTACAATTGAGAAGTCTTATTAAGTGGATTAAGTATACCAAAAAGGCTTCTGTTGATGAAAGAACAACAATCTTGTATAATATTATAAAAGTATCACAATATGGTGGTTGGTTAAATTTTAAGAACAAATGTGCACTATGTGAATGGGAGAGCATCAATTTCCAAATTAAATCAATTGCAAATGACATTAGAATGGGGGTTAAAAATTTATTTCAACCAAACAAAGATATTCCACAAGAAGAGATACAGAAAGAAGTAGAAAAAACAAAAGGTGGTATTGTCGTCATTTTTGATGATAATGTATCAGGTGGTGGTACTTTATCTGATATTTGTATGGGGTTACAAAAGTTGGGTATGGAAAATATTATTCCAATTACCTTTGGTAAGATGGGTGAGTCTTGGAATGTCGGTCAATTAAACGTTAATCGACCAAGAGACAACAAGTTTAATTATTAACAAAAAAAAAGAGGAATTATTTAAAATTCCTCCTTAATTTGTTCATTAAGTTCTTCAACAAATCGCCACAAATCAGGGATGGTAATATTTCCGCAATATAGATACATGCCATCTTTGTCTTTATGTGAAAGTACTCCGTTATGAAGTTCAATTTCAGTACAGATTGATTTTGGTGATTTACTAAGTAATTGGATACCTTTTACTTTTAGTGAGTATGTATCATCTCCAATCTTCTCACCAATGGTTTTTACGACCTTAGAAATATACTCTCTAAAAAACTCTTCCATTTTATTTGTTTTCTTATAGTAATCTTGATAAGATTTTAGCATTGGGTGTTTCTTTTCTTTCATGTCTATTATTATTTTTGTTACATTACAATTATACCACAGTTACAAAGAATTTCCAAATATAAAAAATATAATTTCAAATCATATCAATAATTTATGACCGATTTAACAATACTTTGGCTTGATGATAAAAGAGAGCCTTACGATTATTTTGCTAAGATAGAGAAAAAGAAGGCAAAAAATAAACCAATATCGGGTGCTGGTTTAAGAAATAGTACCTTCTACGACAATAATATATTTAACAAGTATAATGTAAAGTTTGAATGGGTAAAAAATCTTGATGAATTTTCACATTATATCCAAACTAATGGTATGCCTGAATTTATATCTTTTGACAGAGACTTAACACCAAAAGGTTGGTCGAAGACCAACAATGAAGCTTTCCCCGATGGATTAGCATGCATTCAATGGTTAAAAAAGTTTTGTAAAGAAACAAACCAACAACTTCCAAAATGTTTTGTACATTCAGCAAACGCAAAAAGGATACCTGAGATGGAAGCTGAATTAGGTTCTGCTGCATTGCAACAAAAGATGTTTGAGAATAAGATAAGGCAAGTTGTCCGTTCGATTATATCTGAAAACCTTATGTCACGTTATTAATGTAAGTGAACATTTACATTGTGTCATTCTTTTTATTATTATAACATTTTCTACAAATGGACTTATAGCTTTCATCACCCCCAATTTGCACTTGCTCTCCATCAAAGATAATATTTCCCAATTCATCAAACCTTGCGTTTACGAGTGTTCTTTTTCCACACTCACACATCGATGGAATTTCCTCTAAGTCATTTGCAATTTCAAATAATCTTCTTGAACCTTCAAATAGATTTGTCTTAAAGTCTGTTCTCAACCCATAGCAGAATACGTTTATATTAAGGTTATCAACAATAAGTGATAATTGATCAACTTGTTCTGCTGTTAAGAATTGAGCCTCATCGATTAGAATAAATTTAGCCTGATATTCTTTTGTAATTTCAGTTACTTCATTTAGGAAATTAAAATTTCCATCAACACTTACACAGTCACGTTCAAGCCCTGCTCTTGACCTAATAATGTTTAACCCATCTCTTGTATCAAGTTTTGGTTTATAAACGAGGAATGGTATTCCTTTCTCTTCAAAGTTATAAGCCGTTGTTAATAGGCGCAATGTTTTTGCACTACCCATACAACCATAGAAAAATTTTAAGTCTGCCATATTTTGTTTAATTATTAATTAGTTTTTTTTGATTATATTAACTTGATAACGTAGAACTCCATTCTCGTTTCTTTTTTCCACAGGAATGAAATTAAATTCATATTCATTATTATTTAAATATATTATCTATCATATACACAATAATCCTTATACTGATATAATACTTCATAATATCATAATTTCCAAATAAAATGACAGAAAGTATCAACTCATTTCAAATAAATCATACTATTTATATAAGAATATAATAATAAACTTATTTTTATAAGAATGGCAGATAAGAAAATTACAGTCCTTCATAAAAAGAGCAGCGAACCGGGTAAATTACCCGACGCAGGACAACTTATGCATGGTGAGATTGCTATCAACTTTGCTAAAGGCTCTGAAACAATTTCAATTAAGAACTCAGCTAATGAAGTAGTTCCATTCTCAAGTGATTCAACAATTATTAATAAGGTTGTTGAAAAGGTTGGAAATAGTGTATTACCAACTTATAACACAGGTGATGCTGATAAAGTTCTTAAAGTTAAGGCTGATGGTAGTGCATTAGAATGGGGTGAAGGCAGAAGAAGAAATGGTTTTACGTTTACTCCTTCTGTATCATCTGATGGTACACTATCTTGGTCTAATGATGGTGGTCTAAACAACCCAAATTCAGTTAATATTAAAGGCCCACAAGGTTTGAAAGGTGATAAGGGTGAACCCGGTAAAGATGGTACGGGCATCTCATTAAAAGCATCAAGAGGTGAATGTACAAAGGTTGGTGACGCTTATCTTGAAACAAACGGCCACATCATGATTCACAACGGCGCAGGTTTTACTGATGGTGGTGAAATTAGAGGACCAAAGGGAGATAGAGGTGAAAGAGGCCCACAAGGTGTTCAAGGTGTTCAAGGTGCTCCTGGTCAAGTTGGTCCACAAGGACAACAAGGTGAAAGAGGACCTAAGGGTGACAATGGTTTACCAGGCCCACAAGGACAACAAGGTGAAAGAGGACCTAAGGGTGACCCGGGTAAAGACGGTACAGGTATTTCATTAAAAGCCACAAGAGGTGAATGTGTAAAGATTGGTGATGCTTACCTTGAAGCCAACGGACACATTATGATTAACAATGGTTCCGGTTTTACCGATGGTGGTGAAATTAGAGGTCCTAAGGGTGACAGAGGTGAAACAGGCCCCGTAGGACAGCAAGGTTTACCTGGTGAAAGAGGACCTAAGGGTGACAATGGTTTACCAGGCCCACAAGGACAACAAGGTGAAAGAGGTCCTAAGGGTGATGCAGGTGCAAAAGGTGATAGAGGTGATGTTGGCCCAATTGGTCCACAAGGTCGTCAAGGTGAAAGAGGTCCTAAGGGTGATGTCGGTCCACAAGGCCCGCAAGGCTTGAAAGGTGATAAGGGTGAACCCGGTAAAGATGGTACGGGCATCTCATTAAAAGCTTCAAAGGCTGATTGCACCAAAGTTGGTGATGCATACCTTGAAACAAATGGTCACATCATGATTCACAACGGCGCAGGTTTTACTGATGGTGGTGAAATTAGAGGTCCTAAAGGTGACAGAGGTGAAACAGGTCCCGCAGGGCAACAAGGTCTACCCGGTGAAAGAGGTCCAAAGGGTGATAACGGACAGCCAGGCCCACAAGGTGTAAAGGGTGAAAGAGGTGACGCAGGCCCAATTGGTCCACAAGGACAACAGGGTGAAAGAGGACCAAAGGGTGACAATGGTGTTAACGGTAGTACATCATATGTTCACATAAAATATTCTAATGATGGTGGACGCTCCTTTACGGCAAATAATGGAAATACCGTTGGTGATTATCTTGGACAATATGTAGACTTCAATTCGACCGACTCAAACAGCCCAAGTGCTTACAAGTGGGCTAAAATTAAAGGTGAACAAGGCCCTGTTGGTCAAAGAGGACAAGATGGTGCAAGGGGCGAACGTGGAGAAAATGGTGTTAGCGGTAAAAATGGTGCTGATGGTATGACCCCAATGCCAAACTTGCTTAAAGGTTCTGATTTTGCCACAAATAAAGTGGCCGTATCAGAAAGTGAAAATAATGGAGCTATATGGAAATCACAGATAGAACTTGAGGCTATCATAGCTCATGAACCGGCAATTGTAGCACCACATACGGGAGCAAAAGTAATATCTTGTACATCTTTTAAAAGGAGTACAACCACCGAAGACAAACAATGTTATGGAAGTATTTTTCAAGAAATAGAACTTACTAAAGGTGTTACCTACACTCTTTCAGTATATGCAAAAGGTGATAATGCCGGGTGGATGATTAGTTGGCCAATCGATGGAACACACCAAAAGTTGGAAGAACTACAAAAATCAACCTTAAATAATAACACTGCTCAAGGATGGAAACGTTACGCCATAACATTTACTCCAAATCAAAGTGGTAAGACAACTATCTATTTACGCAGTTGGAGTAGAAGTAAACATGAAGAAGGTGGGACGGTTTATTTTGCTTGCCCAAAACTTGAAGAATCTGCCCACGCCACACCATGGATGTTGGCACAAGCAGACTTCAAGGGTGACCCAGGAACAAATGCAAACGTGACCGCAGGTTCAAATATTGCAGTTAATAATGGACGAGTTAGTGTCGTTGATGCCCCAACGTTTAGTGGTAGAGTTACTGCATCTGCATTCTATGAATCATCAGACCGTTCATTGAAGGAAAATATTACTTCTGTTACTGACACAGATAAGGTAGCAAATGTTGATTTCAAGGAGTTCAATTACATTGCAGATGATTCTAAAACAAAGAAATATGGTGTAATTGCCCAAGAATTAGAAGAGTTAGGGCTTAATAACCTTGTTCAAGAAAATAGTGATGGTAAAAAATCAGTCGATTATATCTCGCTATTATGCTTGAAGGTTGCAGAGCTTACAAAAGAACTTGATGAATTAAAGGCAAAACTTGCGAAAAAACCTTAATGATAATTTACATAAACATTTAAAGGGAGTAGAACGTTCTACTCCCTTTTTATATTATTTAATAAGATTCAAAGCCTTACGTTTATCATAAGCAATTTTTGCATTATATAAAAGCATTGCAATAGTCATTGGACCACATCCACCCGGTACAGGTGTTATATATGAACACTTTTTTGAAACATTATCAAAATCAACATCACCAACCATTCTATACCCACTTTTTTTACTTTTGTCAGGAATTGGTACTGTACTTACATCAACAATAACAACACCATCAGAAACCATATCTTCGGTAATAAAATTTGGTTTTCCGATTGAAGATATAATAATATCTGCATTTCGAGTATATTTTACCAAATCTTCATATTTTGTTGCACTATGAAGCAATGTTACATTTGCATTCCCTCGATTCTTTAAACCCATTACTAAGGCTGTCGGAAGCCCAACAATATTACTTCTACCAATAACAACAACATTTTTCCCTTCTGTTTCAATATTATACCACTTTAATAGTTCATAAATACCACTTACAGTAGCAGGAACAAAACAGTCTTTACTACCACTTGCAAGTTTACCAAGGCTAATTGGGTTAAGGCAATCAATATCTTTTTCAACACTTATTGTTGATAATACTTTCTC
>QWBZ01000032.1_pt1 | contig 52091 bp, 57 predicted proteins | sample 1972441 | NCBI WGS metagenome assembly QWBZ01 (sample SAMN09866721, study PRJNA288562) | Human oral metagenome isolate term6_saliva, whole genome shotgun sequencing... | isolation source: mouth | host: Homo sapiens | place: USA: California
ATGCTCGAAGTGCGGGGCAGTGAAAGCCAAACTCTCCCTCGCTGAGCGAACCTACACGTGCGACGGTTGCGGCCTGGTCATGGATCGCGACCTGAACGCGGCCATCAATATCAACGTCGCCGGGAGTGCCCCGGAGACAATAAACGCGCACGGAGAGACTGTAAAGCGGGGCAACCGTTCTGGTTGCGCAACGTTGGACTCTGTGAAGTGCGAACCAAGCCGCGGCGACAACCGCGTAAGACTTGGAGCGGACGAGCGCAAGCACGTCCTACAAGCAAAGTCAAGTAGCTTGCAACGGTACAGCGCGGGAGCGTGGTGACTCATGGCTGGTTACGCCGATGACTGGTCGATGAGTAACAACGCTATCGACGCATACGACCGCGGCCTGCGCCCCCGTTCCAAATGGGGCAAGGCCGACATTCTGGACGCGCTCCCCGCAGACGCTCGAACGTACCTACAGCTCGACGAGTACCCGCTCGAGTTCCTGCGAGAGTACTTCCTCGAGGTCGAAGAGTGGCACCACACCTCGAAGCACTACAACCGCACGGACTTCTGCCGCCCCAGCATCGCCCACTGGTCCACCAGCACGACAGAGGACGTACAAAACCTCTACATTGTCTGGCTGCAACGCCAGAAGAAAGCCCAAGCAATGAAAACCACAGACACACGCAAGGTTCGCGTTACCTACACGCACTGGATCGACAAGCACACCCACAAGACCGTCACCGAGTACGCGCTCGTTCGCGGATCCTGGATCTACACGCAAAGCGGTCTACGCAAACGCGCCGACGGCACCAACATCCGCGTTGATGAGACCTACAAGCGCGCCCCCAGAGGGACAGCCCAGATCTTCCAGGAGATCGAACGCCGCATGAACGGCGGTGGAGCAAACGGCGCGAAAGCAGGCGCACAGCCAGTAGATGACTACTACGCGAACAAGGTCCGACACTACTTGCAGAACAAGCTGCGTATGACTGACGCGGACCCTGCTCCTGTAACCGCTTGGGCCGAGGCCGTTGGTGGGGCATCCAAAGCAGAAAAGCGCGTACTTGAGCGCCGCAACATCGAGCATCATGGCGTACTGGTTGATGGAGACGGGACGATCTGCGGATACACGGAATCTGCGCCAAGCGTGGACGAGCTAGGGCGCGTGACGTGGGATTCATACACACTCACCCCCGAGACGTGCACGGCAGCTGGTGTGCCTCCCACTCGGCGTGTAAGCGTTGGGCGCGGCTATTGGTTCTCCCACCCGAACCTTGCGGACGGAAAGACGCTCGCTCACGTGACATTCCCGGAAGTCGGTCTGGGTTCTGCGCGTGACGAGCAGGGGCGGATCAAGCGTTGACAGTGTGCGTGACGGTGCGTCGGCTTAGGGATGAGCGACAGGAAGATTCGATTACGCCCATCCTGTCGGCGCGCCTATGCTCCCCACCCCCCCCCGCAGGAGCTATACAGGTAGCATCCACGTACCCACGAAGAAAGGAAGGGCCAAAGAACATGACGAAGTACGAGCTCGTCGCACCACCGATCGGAACCATCTATCGGCTAAGCCGCATGAGGCACTACACGCGCCTACGCGAGGACGAGTACTGGCAGGTCGAACGCCGCACCGAAAAAACCGTGTGGCTACGCCAACTCGTCACCAACACCGCAGGAGAACCCATGCTCGGCATGATCCGCACGGACGTTCCTCTACGTCAGTGCCGAGTCCTCCAAGATGCGTGCCTGTGCATCCACAAGGGCGTGTACGCGGACCTGTACGGCGACATCTACCGGCCCGGCCAGTAGAAGAGGGAGCTACGAAACCATGCATCACATCAGGGATCGGTTCACTCTCCCGCCAGTGGGGACGATCTACTGGTCCCCGGTAGCTGAGCGCGCTTGGAAGGTCGTGAAGCGCACTGAGAAGACTCTCTGGTTGCAAGAACTCGAAGTCACCCGATCGAGAACCGCGCCGCCGACGATCAGCCGCTCAACCCTGATCGGAGATCCCATCATGCGTCGCATCGACAACACGGGCAGCATCCGCCCCAACGCGAACACCCGCCTCCACCCGACAAAGGACATCGTGCACAAGCCTGAATAGGAACCTCTCATGAACAAGCCCAAGCCTCTCATGCCGGTTGAAGCCATCGTCCGCGTCTATCATCCGCGTGAGGGCATTTACTACTACGAAGTTGTGCGCAGTGCACCGAAAACAATCTGGCTGCGCCAAGTGACAACCGTCGAAGCGTTTGTCCTGCGCACCTTTGACTTCGCTCGCATCCCCGTTCAGGGAGGTTTCGTTAACGACACCATCATCCCCTGCCGCCTCCACAAGGACGGCAAGCTCTACATTCGGGCCACCAGGGTGCGCCGATATCGCGGCGAAGTCCATGACCCCCGATACGACACCTAAACACCTAAGACCAACGAAAGGAAGACTCCAATGACTACCACACCGCCACAGGTCATGCCCGTTGGCACCATTCTCCAAATGGGCGGCCTGTTCTACGAGGTTGTCCGCGCGACGGACAAGACGGTTTGGGTCCAGGAACTCCAAACAAGAGCAGGGAGAACCCCCAGTGGCTCTTTCTCCACTGTTCCCGTCCGAGGGGCCTACGAGAGCGATAAGAAGTGGAGGTGCCGCTACAGGCTCACCGACGGCTTCGTCAAGATCGGCATCTACAGATGCTACCCCTACACGGGTTTTGCCTGGTAGACCTCGCGATCCCCGATGCAATAGCTAGCACACAACGAAAGGACGCCACCAATGGCTACCGTGACCCCTACCACCCAGCTCATGCCTGTCGGCACTATCCTCCGAGCAGGCGGCCTGTTCTACGAGGTTGTCCGCGCGACAGCCAAGACAATCTGGGTTCAGGAACTCGAAACTGACATGTTCCGAGGTACCGGCGGGATCTGGCATACACTCCCCGTCAGAGGAACCTACGCGAGCGATAAGAAACTGATGCGCAGACAAAGCCCCATCGACCGATCCATCCATTTTGGCGTCCACAACGCCTACATCTACCAAGGCTCCGTGAGGGAGCCTAACGGCGTGTAGCTGTTAGCTCCAGACAAGCGGGGTCTTGAGTGGACTGGTTAGTCGTTTGGCGTGTATGATCGGTCTGGCGGTGACCCTTTGGGTTCCTTCCGCTTTCTGGGTTATGGGCCGGCCTGAACCTCTCCGTGTGGGTTTGGGCCGGTCCTGTTTTTGTCTCTCCCCCTTCCTCCCCTCATGTGATCCACTTAACCAATTTGGTACATAAACACGCTTGCGCGCAAGATAAAACCGACTAAACTACCAACCAACACCAGAAAGCAAAGGAAGAAGGAGAAGCAAATGCGGCAAGCATACGCATTCGTAACAGGAGCCCTCACAAGCGCCCTCCTACTCATCGCCCTCCTCATCCACCTGACCGCCAACGGCGACGAAGGCGCGTGGGACTACTGGCTCGGCGTCGCATTCGCCGTCGTCGGCGTCGCATTCGTTATCGCCAGTGCGACATGGATTTCAGTGGGGAGCCGCCAAAATGCCCACCGCTAACACCCGCGAAGTTGCGGAAGCCACGACGCACACCGTCATTATCGGGGCCGGCCTCCTTGACCAGGAGATCGCCTGGCGTTACGATCGGGCCCCACTCGCCCCCGCAGCTATCGACGCTGAACGAACGATCCTCGGCGCGTACGCGGACGCGGAACTCGACGGTGACCCCCTGCGTTCCCCCGCAGACCTCATCATCCTCCTGGGAGCCGCAGCAACTATCCTGCGCGCCGAGACCACGGCTCTCGCAGGAGAGAGTCACTACCAGGCGCTCACGCGAGCACTCAACGCCTACAACGCCGACAACGGCAGCACCGACGACTGGAACACCTGGCGCACCCCCAGCGCTACGCCAGAAGCCCGCATCGACTCGCTCGTGCGCATCATGGCCCACACCCAAGCACTACATCAACCCTCAGTAATGGGGAGCAACAGAAATAACAACGATAGAAAGGCAGCACTGGGACAGCCTCAAGATTGAAGCGAACCCCACCAACCTCTACGAGATCGCCTTCCACTCCGTGTGGGGCCTCGATAGCCTCCCTCGCGAGTCCACAGAGTCCTACAGCGGGACGCGCTCCATGCTCAACATGGTTATCAACAGGTGGGACGAGTACGTGCTAGAGCAAGAGTACGACGAGTGGGACGAAGGCTACCTCGAGCACTTCCAGCGCCTCTACGACATCGACCGCCTGCCGTGGCCGACGAAGACGGTCCTCGTCCTGCGCCGCACTAAGTAGCCGCGGCACCAACACAGCAACGCTCATTCAGTGAGCACGAAACCAACCAGACAAGGAGGAAGCGAATGCTCCACATCACCGTAGAAGCGCGCCTCACCGGTCCCGCAGCGGGGATGGAAGCTGCGTGGCAGATCCTTGCGGACTATGCAATTAACACGCCTGAGCAGCTGCGTTCGAATGGGGCCTACAGTTGCGTCGAGCACGTCCTCAAAGAGGTCGTCTTGAACGGCGGCAAAGGGAGCTCCGAAGCGACGGCCCGCAACGTCAATGGTGCGACTATGGGAGTTGACGATACGCTCAGCAAGAAGGAGTTGACTCCACTCGCGAGTTTCGCACAGGACCTCCTCGCGGCTACCGGCTGCACGCTGGACGTGGCGATTACACAGGTATACGGGTCTGGGCCATACACGGTCAGTCACGTCGTGACGCATACGATCCACCCGTCTGTGGAGAAGCGTCACCGCACGCTCAAGGTGAGTGTCCTGACCCCACCGACTCTCGGATTGGAGGGTTGACGTGGAGGCGGCGAACGGGAGCTTCTACGTTACGTTGTGGGACCGCCACACGGAGGGCCACATCAACGTGCGCGATGAAGGAGGTATGCGTGAGTTCCTTGAGGACTGGTTCCAGGACGTCCTCCCCAAGGACGCTTACGCGCGCCACTGCATCGACACCCTCGAGGAGTGGGCGCAGTCCCCCAGCTTCGTTAAGGCTCCCGAAGTCGTCGCTGCGGAAAACTACCTGGAGGTGGCCACCCAGAAGCGCCTCGTGCGCCCGTCAGTCCTCCGAACGCTCCCACGGGAGCCGTCCCGCGCAGACATCCACCTCATCACCGTCGCCGACAGTGAGGAAGCCGTACAGGAGGCGTGCAGGGTCTTCGGGCAGGACGAGTACACGTCATGCCTGGCCTACATCGAGGCCGTGGACGGGCGCAGAGCCATGTACGGGGTGCGCGAAGCCGCCGAGCGGGAAGACGACAAACTCACGGCCCTCAGCGTCATCTTCGACGCCTTCACCCACACCCACCAAGCAGCACACGAGGAACACGAACTCCACCTCCAAGCACTCCGCGAAGCGCGCCTCCTCCCCGGTCCCGTCATCAAAGCCCTACGCGAAGCGTCAGCCACTCCCATGGCCGTGTGGGCCGACATCACGGGCGCGGGCTCCACACGCGACGCGGAACTGTGGGAGGAAGGGAGAACCACCCCATCACCACAGTCCTGCGAACGCATGTGGGCACACTGGCACGCCTGGGTCCGCGCCAACGCACCACTGTTGGGCATCCCCGAAACCAGCGTCGAAACGGCCATCACCCAACCGCCGCTCCTACTACCCGCCACAACGCCCGCGCGAACACTCACACAGTACGCGCTCATGCTGCGTGGACAACGCTTCGCACTCCACCCCGGCACTTAACGTTGATTCCACGTCAGACCCCATAGAGTAGAAGCAAACCGAAAGGAAGCACCATGTCTACTTCGTTGCGGGTAGTGACAACAAGACTCGTAGGTCTCTTGTTGAGGGGCGTGAGCTTCTGGCGACCTCACTGACCCCGGCAGACATTCTCTACCTCGCATACCAGCACGGAATGAACATGCCTGCCATGGTTGTGGAGAAGGCCCTACCAGGCCAGCGAGGCCTCCTCGTGAGAACCGGCATCGACATGGAGTAGGCCATGCCCCGTGATCGCCCCAGAGGAGTACACACGCGCCTCTGGGGCGCTCGCACATGCGGGCCGTAAACTGGCTTTGTCGTAACCATCAGCCCGGCAATCCCTGCAACACTCTCCTGATAAGAGTCAACCCACACCTGCGGGAAGGAACAAGCAAATGGCATCCCTGCCCCCAATTAAGTGGCCCACAGGCCGCGCCCCCTCCAAGGTTGAGATCTTCCTATACGAGCACAAAGGCGGGCGCGTCGCCCTCCACGTCGCCGATCTCGACGCCAATATCGTTTACCCAGCGTTCCTCCTGGAGGACATGGCCGGCTACTGGAACAGCTTCGAAGGCTGGCGCGCCAACCCATTCCTATGGGTCGAAGGCAACGAGGACGACGTGCGTATCCTCCACTTCAAGGGCAACCCCTCCACGTGGGAGGGTGTGTGGCAGACGTCCAAAGGCGTCATTGACGTGGAGTCGTATCCCTTCTTTGCTGACACCCTCGATGATGGTGTTGACCCCGATAGCGGTGACCTCATCAAAACTTTCACCTTCGAGCAGGCCCGCCAAAGCAGTGGCCCCATCGGAGCAACCAAGACGGCGAACAGTATCTTCGTGTCCCCTGGAAGCCTCACTCGGTTGAGCGCAGTCTACAGGGGCTACCTCGCCGAATACGACAAGTACGTCGGCATGACCCCCGAGCCGGACGGCAACGTGACGGTCGCCCATAAGGAGTTCTGGACGAAGCTCTGCCGCAAGCAGAAGGGCGGCGAGGCCATCCTCCCGTATAAGCCAGCCGTCATGAAGTCTGACGAGCATTACCTCCTGCTCCGCGACCTGGTGCCCGCAGACAAGAATGACCTGAAGGGTCTTGTCCCATTCAAGGCCGGTACTCCCGAGTCGAAGCGAGCAGCGTACATCGGGAAGAAGTGGGAAGTCACAGACCCCCGCACAGGCAAGCTCATCGGCTTCGACCAGATCCGCGTCGAAATCAGCCTCACCGGCAAGATGGCAATCGTCTACGTCGCTCCCTTCGACATGACGTTCATCATGCCGAACATGCCGGCCCTCGACAAGGAGGTCTACCGGACCCTCAGCGAGATCATTGAGTTCGTCAAAACCTACGACCCGGACCTTGACGTGACCTACCCGCAGGGCGCGTACACGTCGCCGACGAGCTTCCCCGTCCGTCGCGCTTCCAAACCCAGTTGGATCGTGCTCTCACGGAACTTCAACGTGCTGAACGCGCCTGCTCCCACCGCCCGTAAGCCGCAGTCAATGACCCTCAGTGAATGGGCACGCGCCAACTAACCCCCACATGTGGAGGGGCAGGGACACTCGTACCTTGCCTCTCCACTTCACTATCTCGAAAGGATCGCGACAGGAAGACCCGCCATGCTGATCAGTCCATACCAGCAAATCAGTAACCAGCCCATCTCCGTGTATGGGCAGTCCTTCGGGATGCCGGAGTTCGACGGTGAGGAGTACGACAAGAAGCAGAAGCGCGCCTACGAAGCGTTCAAGCGGTCTCGACCTGCCAACCACCTACCCACCCTCGAAGTGCTACGCCCCGGAAACTGGTGTATTCCTCCGGCATTTAAGACCGATCGATTCATCATTGCTGAGCCGTGGGATGCTTCCCTTCCCAAGGTTGTAAAACCCTTGAGAGGTAGCGTTGTCTTCCGATATGACAAGCTCCTCGAGGTCACGACTTACAACGAGTACTACGAGAAGACCGGCACTCAGCCCGTCACCTGCCCATCCGGGAGCATCCCCGTTGCCTCGGACGTCAACCTGCGGCTCTCGCCCGAGCAGGCGAACAACATGCCCGACGGCTTCAAGTACGCCCAGCGCGCCCCGAAGTCAGACGAATACCCTGACGGCGCGTTCTTGTACTGCGTCCCCAAGACGTTCCTCGACAAGATCGTGCCCTACACGCTGATGTTGTCTCGCAAGCCTCTCACGCGAACCGTCGAACGCTACATGTTTCCCCTATGTAACTACAACATCTCCCTGTACCTGTCCGTCGTCCGCGAGTCCCCATTCACCACCCGCTACCGGGACACCTCACCCATCGCACTGTGGGCTCAGTACAGCAGTGATTTCGACAGGGCTATCGCCAAGATAACCGATACGTGGGCGAGACTAGGCTGGGTGCCCATGCGAGGCCAATACGCACTCAGCACTGGTGAAGACCTCGCCTACAAGCACGAACTCCTCGACGACAAGCTCCCGGCCCCACCAGCCAACTAGCCACGAAGGACAAGGCACCTCATGACCACACAACGCAGACACCACGCCCCGATCTCCGGCGAAGACCTCTACCGTCGCGTCATCGAAGCAGCGCAGAGCGGCAAACGCCTACCCGCAGGGGCGCTCCTCGACGCAGACAACTACGCCGATTTCATCCGCGCCGCGACCAACGCCAACGGCATGGACGACAACACAGCGGCAGTAGTACGCCGCTACCTGGGACTGGCGCACTCGGTCCAACTCGACCCCGTTCAGGACTACGACCGCTTCTACCACCGACTCTTCAATACACCTACACGCCCACAACCATTCAACAACCCCATCGAGACCGACGCGAAGATCCTCAGCGGCCCCCACGGCCCCTACCTCTACCGACAACTCATCCGCCACTCAAACGAGAAAACAGCCGCCAACTTCCTACGAGACCTGTGCGCCAAGTACCCGAAGACAATGGAAGGCTCACTCCTCTACGCGCAGGCTTACGGCGGTATGCCGGACACCTGGTCCGCACTGGCCATCAAGGCTAGCGGCACCAAAGTACGCGAGTGGACGCAGGCCCTCATCCAAGACACCACCGCAACGCGCGACAACATCATTTGGACTATGAAGAAGCTCAAGGGCGGCTTGTCTGACCCCAGCGTCACCGACGACGACAAGGCGGCGCTCGCGGGCGCAATCGCTGGCGCAGTCGTGAGAAAAGACGGCCCCGACTACGTCTACAGCTGCCTACACCACTGCGGCCTGCTCGACTTCTGCCTCCACCACTTCGGCCACCGGCTCCCCCGCTGCTGGGTCCAATCTCCCATCAGCGTTGCAATGAACCATGCCCACTCCTACGAGTGGGGAGTCTGGGCAGGGTTCGTCCCCATGGCCAGCCTCTACCTCGCAGAAGACGAAACCGCCGAACCCAGCATCATTGAAAGCAGATACGCGCACACGTTCTTCACCGCCTACAACGCTGCCCTCACCGCCGCACGCTCAACCCCCCTCATCAAGAAGAGATGGAACTACCTAGCGATAGGCAAGGCACCGGAACAGCTCATCGACATGTGGCTCAAATGCGTCACCGGGCGCATCTGGGAGTGCTACGACTACTTCGACGAGCACTGCGTCGGTGAATCAGACGGTCTCTGGGACGAAAGTATCGAGCCCGCGTGGGATGTGCACTACGCCCTCATGTACGCCGTATGTAGCCACGTCGTCCCACCTGGCCTCTACAAGCGCCTCAAGCACGACGACGCAGTGATGGCGTTCCTGTTCCGCTACGAGGCGGTCTCCGTCGAGGGGCTGCGCTCCGCCGATCGCTCACGTCGAGCGACAGTGGACGAGATGATGCGCGCCGAAGGCCTCACCGACGTCACGAAGCGACTCTACGTCAAAGAACTCGAATATATCAATAGCGAAGCTCGACGTATGTACCCTCGGAAGTAAACCGCCAAGGGGTGAGGCCCTGCCCATTCACGACGTCGGGGCCTCACCCCATATCGAAAGGACAATCCCCCTCATGGCCAGCCAGAACTGGATCCTCACTCCCAGCGGCTACTGCTACCCCGACGACGATCCCGAAGACGGGTTCCACCTCCCCCTCAAAACCACACCCACATCCCCCGTGCCTGTGCGCGTCGTGAGCTTCCTGAGCGCCCTCACCCAGCAGCAGGTGAGCGTCTGGGACTCCCAAACCCCCGACACTACGGACCTCGTGTCGAAGCTCGACGAAACGCGCATCTCCCAATCGTTCCTGACTGCCGTCACTAGCACAGGACAGTGGGGGTGGCTGCACGTCCCCGTCGATCACGAGTCAGGGCGGGTCGGCTTCAACACCATCTGGGTTCTCCCCGCGAACAAGGAGCAAGCGTGAGAGGTGTTGCAGGTGTCCTCCAGGGCACAGCAGACGTGCGTGGCCGCGGCTTCTACCTGGTCGATGAGGTGAGTGGGCGAACCATGCAGGTGTGGGTTCGCGAACACGCGGTGCCGTTGATGCGTCGGATGCTCGGCGTGAGGGTGCTGGTTGTGGGGCGTATGGATGATGCGGGTAGAGCGGTGTTCGCTGAGGATGTGCGTCCCTGTCCGATCCCAACACCAAACCACATGTGACCCACTTAACCAATAATCGGGGTGTGTGCACCAGACACAAGCCCCCCCCCCCGCAAGTAACCTAGAACCAACCCAACCCCCAAGAAAAGGAAGGGAAACCCCCATGTATAACCCCGCAGCCTTCACCCAAACGCTCGAAGCAGCGTCCATGGTGGAGCAAAACCTGCTCGACGCACTCCGCGGCCCCGACGCAGCACACCGCATCACAGACGAACAGATCAGCAACGTCGTCAAATCTGTATTGTTTGCCCCCAGATATAAAGACCACGAGCCTTGGATCTGTTACACGGGAGACATGGAAGAAATCTTCCTATTCTACCCGTATGACTCGCAGGACAAAAAGCTGACAGTCGCTCTCACCTCGCAGGTTCCTAACCTCGCGACGGACGGCGAGCTTGAATCAGATACACGTCAAGCATGGCTTTCCGTCAGCGACGGCGAGCATGTCTCCATTCGCCCGCTCGATTACGAGGTTTGCGCTAGTCTCACACATTTCGACGAAAATGAATGGGCAGATGATACACGCCGCGAAGTGAATGAGTTTAAAGAAAAACAAGCCACAGGGGAGTGGTCGAAGAGCTACGCAAGCGCCATCCTCTGCTGGGCACAGTTTAAGGGAGACTCTATCGCCTTCACCGCAGAAGGCAATATTGACTATTGGGAGCCGACACTAGAGCGTGTGAACGCAATTCTCGAACAGCACTACCGTGGCAGTGTAGCGCCGTTTAGCCCCGAAGAATATAAGGTGAGGATCAGTTATAGGGATAATAACGCTGATGATGACTGGCGCACTGAGCGCAAAGTGGAAACGTATGACAACACCCGAAAGATACTCTCTGCGCAATCAATTGATCCAGACTCGATGTACAACACAATCGATTGGCTTGCAAGAACTGGCGAACCCTACACATCCCCTCTATCAAAGAGGCTGTATGAGACAATGTGCATCTTCTTGGCAGAAGAAGGCGCGAAGTTTGCAGAAAAGTGCAAGAACGACCCACTGCTCACGGAGATTCAAGAAATCGCCAACGATTCAGACCATTATAACTTGTTTGCACGAAAAGCGGCCCAAAGATTTCTGGAGTGGGAGTCCGCTCGAGAAAGCAGGCTGCCAACGCTTGCAGAGCGCCCCCTGCCGCCCGATGACACCAATCATCTCTACTCATTGCTCACTCGCCCTTGGGTGTATTCAGATCGAGCTTCAAGCTACTTGCAGCCACGGAAAGATGAGTCGGACTTCGATGAGGGTACAGGACTCTGGGATGATAGTGGAGAACCGCTCGCTATGAACCTCGATCCAAACAAGATTTGGGACTACCTGCTTAAAGAGGCGGCGCGGTATACGGCGAAGGCGCATATAGGCCAACTGAATGAAGCAATTAAACATGTAAGGGAGACATTGGGAGCTGCAACTCCAGCGTTTTGGCAGAATGAAGTAGCAGAGAGTCCATATTGGTTCCATGTAAAACAGGCATTGAGAAACGATTCCAACATCAAGCAGCAATTCGACAAATATGACGATCTGCCTAGGCGCATTCAAGAGTTTTTGGGCGAAGTGGAAGGCTATCTGCAAGTGTGGGATGAAAGAACAATGTTCCATTCGACGACGGATGAAACATTGCCTTTTGCCTACTTCCCTGACGTGTCGCAGGGTAGAGTTTTGCGGACCCGTGAGGAAGATCTTGAGCGGCCAGTTATCGCAGGCGAGCAACGTGCGCGTCTAAACAGTGCGCATGATACGTGCAGGCGAGAGATGGATGCGTTCTATGCGCTCACTACGAATAAGCAGTACTTTGGGCGTGTAAACAAATATAGTGACGATTACTACGTAGTGCCGCAGTCGCTAGATTTCCCAGAAGTAGCCGATCAGCTCAAGAAGGTGCTGGATGCTGTGGAAGCTCTAGCCGAAGTAGCGAATGGCTACTCGCCCGCGTACATTCAGATCGATGACGAAGGTGCCCTGCATAAGAGAGACAAAGAAAATGCTCTGTGGGAGCAGGTTCGTCGAACTGTCGATGCGGTTAGCGAGAACTACCCATCGGATGACATCGTTTGGGCGAAGCGCTCAAAGAAGACTCCTCCTCAGCCGCGCCCGTTTAGGGGCGGCTTCGGAACCTTCAATAACGGCGCTCACCTTCTCGAGGAGATCAAGTACCTAGTCAAGCCTGGCTGGAGCGTCATTTTCAAAGACGAAGTAGCGGAAATGGTTTGGCGAGACGTCAACGGCTACCTCGACCTGTGCTACTTGAGGGTAGATCGCTGCTGGGACAGCGCAAATATGTCCCAATATCGCGGCAGGTATGCAAAGAGCTACAAGCAATTCGTCTACTCTGTTAACAGGGCGGAAGATGGGAGTGTTGCGATTAGCTACGATCTCTATAGGCCACTGTCTGTAGAACGCGGGGCTCCTCCCAGGAACTTCCAGTACGTCTCAAGGGATTGGATGCGTCCAGCAGCGCGAGACTTCATGAAAGTCGTAAAGGAGCACCTGAAAGAGGGAGACAAGGAGTTCTACTTCGTTGCTGGCAGCGACAATGTAACGCGGAAGGCCCTTGTAGACGGCCAAGAGCTGGTTTCTACGCCCCTCATGCCGACCGACATCTGGCGGTACATCACAGAGGAAGAGGAAAAGTGGCTGCGGGTCACCCCCGTGAAAGCGCTTCCTGGTCAGCGCGGAATCATCGCAAGGGCTGAGCTGAAGTAGTTTCGACTCTGTTCAGGAGCGCCCCAGAGGGACAGTCAGTACATTCCCTCTGGGGCGCTCCTGTATGCGCGAGCGTTTTATAGAGGCCTGTTTCTACGTCATAGGAGGGGGTGTCTATGTCATAGGGGCCGTATTCTATGCGAGATGCGCTCATAGGAGCCTGTGTGCGGCTCATAGAGGCCCGCCGGGGAGTCATAGAGGTGCGGTGGGTATGGGAACGCCCCAAGGGGCGTGCAGCGCGTGTCTGCGGCCCCCTGGGGCGTTCTGGATGGTGGCGCTTAGGAGCGCGCGTACTGGCGTGCCTTACGTCGCCGCATGGCAAGAAGAATGCCTCCTGCGGTGACCGCGGCCAGTGAGCCGACGAGGACGTTGGTGTCTGCGCCGGTCTTCGCTAGGGTGCCGTCACCACCACTGGTAGTAGCGGTAGGGGCTGTACCAGCGGGGAGCGCCCCACCAGTAACCGCTCCATCGGTCCCAGTTGTAGGCGTAGAGGGACCGGCCCCATGCACCCCGTCGGTACCAGGAGTAGCCCCATCGGTAGGGTTTGCTGGAGCAGCCGGTTCCACGGTTGGAGCGGGTGTTGTTGCGCTCGGTGCGGGGGTTTCGACTGCGGGGGCGGGGCTCTCTGGGGTGGGCTGCTCTGTCGGAGCTGGAGCAGGTGTTTCCGGTGCCGGTGTTGGGTCGGCGGGTGTGGGTTCAGCTGGAGCTGGAGTTCCCGGCGTGGGGTCCGCTGGCATGGGCTCAGCTGGAGCCGGGTTTGCCGGGGTCGGGTCGGCAGGCTTGGGATCCGTCGGCAGCGCAGGCTCAGCCGGAGTAGTCGGCTCTGGCGCGGGCACAACCGGAACCTCGGGATCTGCGCTCGCGGCCTTCTTGTAGACGCGCACGTAGTCCACGACCATGCTGGCTCCCGCGCCCGTGTAGGCATCCTTGTAGGGGATAGCGTCCACGTACGTGGTGTCACCGGAGTCCGAGGCTAGGAAGGTGCCGCCAACCATCTGGTTGAGGCGGAGGATCATCCCGTTGTCCTCATCGAGGAACGGGTTGGTGCCCTTGATGTCCGCGTAATTAACGACGTGGCTGGGCACGCCGTCCAGGTAGAACGTGATCTTGTCCCCGGTCTTCTCCACGCCGTACGTGTGGAACTGGGTCTGGGTGGTGCCATCGTTCGCGAGCTGGCCGTGATGCTGCTCCGACTTCGACGGGTTACCCTGGCGTGGCGTGTGCGTGTTCGCCTGGAGGTAGGAAGCGTCCCAGCCCTTCGACTCGAACACGTCAACCTCCCCGTTGCCTGGCCACGGGCCGCCCTTCTCGCCTGTAGTCCAGAAAGAAGACCAAGACGATGGCGCGTTCTCGGGTAGCTTGATGCGGGCCTCGGCGTAGAAGTCGCCCTTGATGGAGTACTTGACGCCGTTATCGTCCTTGGTCTGCACCATGGCCGACGTGAAGGGGGCCGGGTACTCGACCTTCTTGCCGTTCTCCGTGCGCGTGCACGTCCGGTCGATGGTTTCCATCTTCCGGGTCTCTTTGTTCCACTTCACCCGCGTGGGGGAGTAGAGCGCCGTGATGTACAGGTTCCCGTCAGCGACCCGAACGTTCTCGGGGCTGTCGGTGTAGTGGGTCTGGGTTTTCAGGGCCGGGTCGAAGCACCCGTATGCGTACCCCCATTTGGAGGTGTCGAGGCTAGTGCCGTCGAACTCATCACTCCAGGAGAGTTCGTACCCGGCGGGTGCGGCGGCGTGGGTTGCTGGAGCTGCGAAGAAACTGGTGGCGACACCGGCAATAGCTAGTGTCATTGCCAGCAGCGCACTCGCAGCCCGCCTCCGTGTTGTATCGATGGTGAACATGTTTCCCTTAACTGTCGGTTTGGACGGTCTCTATCTTACTGACCATGAGGTCGCTGTCTCGCAATCCAATGGGCGTGGTTTATATCTCGCGCGAAGAAGAGTCCCGCGCAACGCCATTAGGTGCTGTATGAACCACATGTGGCGTCAGCATCTTCGTTTGTGGCGTACTTACCGCACAAGTGGTCATAGAACGAGGTGAGAGCTTCCATCATGACCCGCACGAGATCGACGTCGAGTTCAGCGCCGATCAGACAATGAAAATCGCCGTGGCGGCGTTAGGCTTGGCCACGGCGATCTTCGAGAATCTAAACTCAATCCTCTGCAAAGGACGTGTGGGTAGTTGGCGCTACCCACGGCCCCATTATATTCGCACAGCACACTCTTCGGCATAGCGAAGCGCCCACCCCAACAAAGCCGTCGAGGTGAGCGCTTCATGTATCCCCCTCAGCGGGGATGGGGGGGTTATGCGTAGCCGAGCCAGCGTCCCGATGGGGCGAACTGGGATGGGCGTCCGTCCACGCTCACGACGCCGACCGCCATGCGCCCATTGGAAGGTTCGAGCCAGTACCAGGAGCCTGCCTGCTGGAGCCAGCCAGTGCCCATCCTGCCGTTGTCGGCCAGCCAGTACCAGGTGTCGCCGTCGCCGACCCAACCAGTGCGCATCGCGCCGCTGGGGGCGAGGAGGAACCAACCGGTGCCGTCGTTGACCCATCCGGTGCGCATCTGGGCGCTACCGGGCTGCATGTAGTACCAGGAGCCGCTGATCTGCGCCCAGCCTTCCACGGCGCGCCCGTTGCCAGCCAGGTAGTACCAGGACCCGAGGTTACGCCAGCCGCCGGCGTCCATGCGCCCATTGGAGGGGTTGAGCCAAAACCAGCCGGTACCGTCGTTGACCCACCCGGTCTTCATGACGCCGTCCGAACCCATGTAGTACCAGGAGCCACGGTCGAGCAGCCAGCCTGTAGCCATCGCCCCGTTGCCCTCGAGCCAGTACCAGGAGCCGCTGATGCGGTGCCAGCCGCCGCTTGCCATGTGGCCGGCGTCGTCCACCCAGTACCACTTGTCGCCGTCGTGGACCCAGGTGCTCGCCGCCATCACAGATGAGGAGTCCATCCAGTACCAGTAGCCGCCGTCCTGGACCCATCCGTTTTCGACGGCGGACACGGAGGCGTCGAAGTAGTGCCAGCCGTCGTAGAAGCCCTTCCACCATCCGCGTGTGACCGCTGGCTTACCGTCGTAGAACCAGTACGTGTGCGGCGTGGTCGATGCGAACGTGTGTCCCATGCCGACGTTCAGGTGCGGGCGGGTGATACCGCCGGGCGTGAAGGTGCCGACGAGGGCCGGGATGCCGGCAGCGCGCATCGAGTAGCCGTCGAACCACTCGTAGCGGCCCCTCAGCGCGGGCAGGCCGAGGCGATCGGGGGTCTGGAACTCGAAGCCCGTGTCCATGACCAGGGAAGGCGACAGGGTGTTCAGGAAGGATTCACTGTTCGACGTGTACAGGCCGTGGTGGCCGGCTTTCAGCCAGTCCACGTGACCGACCACGCCAGCCACGTAGTCTTCCTTGCCTTCGCCGCTCTCGAGGTCGGCGGCCAGGTAGGCGCTGTGTCCGTGAGCGGTGATCTTCGCCGTGTAGCTGATGAGGTTCGTGTTCGTGAGCTTGCCGGGGTGCGCGTACTCCTCACCCGGAGACAGGGGCACGATCTGGACGAGCATGTCGCCCATCTGAATGCGATCGCCCTGGCCGGGCTTGACGTGCTGGTCGAACGTCGCCCCGTACGCGCCCTGAGCCCACGTCGCCGCGGCCACGAGATCGTCGTAGACCTTCTGATTGTCCCACAGCGGGTTCACGTCATCACTGACCGAGTAGGAGTCGTCGTAGACGGGCGTGTAGATGTGCTTGGGCTGGTACCGGTGAATCAGAGTGTCAGCCCACCCGATGTGGTCGGAGTGGGGGTGCGTGCCGATGAAGAAGTCGAGATTGCTGGAGTTGATGCCCAGACTATCGAGGTAGGGGCGCACCTGGTCTTCCTGCCCCCACAACGCGATGTTCGCGCGCTTCGGGTAACGGGGGTCCGACCCGTCTGGGTAGTCGTTATCGTCGCCCGCGTCCACGATGCCGAAGTGACCGTTCGACTCCACGACGATGCAGTCGGCACCTGACAGGGACAGAATGTGCACCTTGTCGTTACCGACACTCCCATCCGGGCTTGTGGTGACTAGGGGCGGGGTCTGCGTCGAAGGAGCTGACGGCACAGGCGCGGGAGACACCTGCGGGGCGGGGCGGGCCGCTCGAGCATCCAGCTCAGCCTGTTGAGCGTCAGCCGCTTCCCGATCCTCCTCAGACACGGAAGCGTTGGTGGCGAGCGCAGCGGGGGCGATCGTTGTGGTGGCCGTGGCGAAAGCCAGGAGGGCAGCGATACGCACTGTCGTCTTCTTGCTGATGGTCATTTTGAACCTTTCTGATGGGTATTGGGAGCCACGATCGACGCATCTGTTACAAGCTAGTTTGACTTTGCTTGCAGGGTGTCCTTGCGGGCACCCGCTCCAAGTCTGACACGACGTTTCCGCCGACACTTGGTTCGCACTTCACTGGGACTTGCGTTGCGCGGCCAGGCTGGCCGCTCCGACTTACTGTCTCTCTGTGCGCGTTTATTGTCTCCGGGGCACTCCCGGCGACCAGAATGTTGACCGCGGCGTTCAGATCACGATCCATGACAAGGCCGCACGCATCGCAACGGTACACGCGCTCGCTGAGGGAGAGCTTGGCTTTCACCCTCCCACATTTCGAGCATGTTTTGCTGGACGGGTACCAGCGGTCCACGACGTGCAGCGCGGCCCCGGTGCGCGCGGTCTTGTACTCGAGCTGTCGGCGGAACTCACTGAACGCGGCATCCGACACGGCCTTGGCGAGGTGGCGGTTTTTCACCATGCCCGCCGCGTTCAGGTCTTCGATGCTGATGTGCGAGTAGGTGCTGGCGAGCCAGGTGGTTGCCTTGTGCATCGCGTCGAGCCGCTGGTTCGCCACATGCGCGTGGATACGCGCGACCTTCGCCCTGGCCTTAGCGCGACGGCGCGAGCCTTTCACCTTGCGGCTGAGGGCCTTCTGCGCCATCTTCAATCGCCGTTCGCTGGCCGCGAGGCAGCGCGGGTTCTCGATGACCGTCCCGTCCGACAGCGTAGCGAGCGTCTTGACTCCAAGGTCGATGCCGACCGCCCCACCCTGCGGCGGCTTCGTCACCGGCTTATCGTCGCGTCCGACCGTCAACGCTGCGTACCAGCGCCCAGCCCGCTGCGAGACAGTCATGCGCAACACGCGAGCGTCACCCACGCGGGCCGTCACGTCCTCCATACAGTGCACGCGGCCAACCTTCGGCAGGCGGAGTGCCTTCGGATCGCCGTCAATCAGGCCGAACCTGCCAGTCGTGTACGCGAAACGCGGCGTAGCACGGTCCTTCAACTTGAACCGCGGGAACCCAACGCGACGGCCCCGGCGCGCGCCTTTCCGGCTTTTCGACCAGTTCGACAAGCCCTTCGCCAGGGCCTCGAGGCCGCTACTGTAGGCTTCCTTCGAGTTCTCGGACCACCAGATCACACCATCATCGCCGACGGCCAGGGTGTCCTTGTTGGCGTTCCACCACTTACGCAGAGAGTAAAAAGACCACTCCGGCTTATCCCCGGCCTCGATGCCGGCCTTGACGTGGGCGAGGGTAGCGTTGAATGCGAAACGAGCCGCCCCCGCGTGAGACAACATCAGGCGTTCCTGTGCGGGGGTAGGGTCCAGCGCGACCTTGACGGCTTCAAGCACCACGTGGCCCTCCTTCCCTTTCACACGCAATCAGTGACCCATAACGCATAATAGTACGCTATAACAGACCGGAACTACAGCAGCTCACAACCCATCTTAGAGCGCGACACTGCGCCACTGGCGTTTGGTTGCAAGAAAACACCTCCAGGCATGACGGAAGGCCCCCGACCCGAGAAAGAAGAGAAGAGAATCGGAGGCCTTCGCCGTTGTGAGGTGGGACCCTTGAGGGTGCCTGTGGCAGAAAATGCTTTCAGTCCTTTTAACTCCCCGAAGGCCCATGAGCGAAACCATGGGGGAGCAGAGTCCCTTGCTACTCCAGGCAGCCTCACGCCACCTGGGATAGGAGGATCGTCAGTGACGATCGTGCGCATTGTGGGACTCGAACCCACACGCCCAAAGGCACTGGAACCTAAATCCAGCGCGTCTGCCAATTCCGCCAAATGCGCTTCACGCCAGCCCACCCCGCAAGGCGGGCCGACAATGTGATTGATTGATTCTCGTCTTGCCCCTACGAAAACGTGGGGGCAAAACTGGCAGAGCTCCGAAGCAACTCCACCAGTAGATCGTACCGGACTCGAACCGATGACCTTCTGGGTGTAAACCAGACGCTCTAACCAACTGAGCCAACGATCTATAAAGCTAGGTAGTCCCGGAGGACACCTAGCAGCTATGTAGCTGCATCTCTTACGAGAACAGCCGTGGACCATACGGGACTCGAACCCGCAACCTCCTGCTTGCAAGGCAGGCGCTCTACCAATTGTCGCTAACGGCCCAGGCGGGGCAGTGGGAGTCGCACCCACACGTTCCATTCGTGCGCATCGAACAGATCGCGGCTGAACTATACCCCTGACGAAAACAGTTCCGACTATCCACCGGGGAGATCAACCCCCAACGGTTAGCTTTCGCTGCCTTCGCACGCGAACAAGTCGCGCTCTGCGACGGGACTCGAACCCGTAACCTCCAGGTTTCACGGCCTGGCGCTCTTCCAATTAGAGCTACGCATTGTGGACTTCGAAGGACTCGAACCCTCATCTTCCCCGCACTGCGGCGGGTTGCTTTCCCCGGCGGGGCCACGCGTTGCCCCAAGTTAAGCTAGAAGCCCAGGTGTGGCGTGCGGGAGTCGAACCCGCCCCCGGCAATTTTGTTGATGCTCCACCAGTTGAGCTATACCCTGTACTCGTGTTTCCACCCACTGCGGGGTGGCCCTTTCGGGGTGGCGGGACTCGAACCCGCATCCTTCAACTCTTTCATGCCGTGCGGCCCACGCCGCTCACGCCACAAGATCACTATTAAGTTAGAGAACCTTATTGTTTGGCCCTGCATCCCGGAGTCGAACCGGGGTCGCACTGGCATGTTCCGCTGGTCTACCGTTGACTTATGCGCAGGGCCTTTGGCCGGAACCACCAGCCGCGAGGATGGTGGTACCCACCCCCAATGTCAACTTGGTTCTTGTTGACATCCGTCGGGGTGACAGGATTTGAACCTGCGACCCTCTGCTCCCAAAGCAGATGCGCTACCAAGCTGCGCTACACCCCGTATTCAGTTTCACTGCCACTGGGTTGTGGCGGTAGAGATGCTCGAGGGGGTCGAACCGTTACAAACTACATTGCTGTGGTTTGCAGGATAGCCTTGCGGCTGTCCGCTCCAAGTCTCACACGGCGTTTCCGCCGACGCTTGGTTCACACTTCACTGGGGCCAACGTTGCGCAACCCTGTTGGGTTGCCCCGATTTATAGCCCCTCCATGTGCGTTTAATGTCTCCGGGGCACTCCCGGCGACACAGGTGTGTGTGTCGCCCGAGGCTTAGCGTCGAGACCCTAGGCTTCGGGCGACTGTCCCATTCACACTTGTCGGGAGTCGGAGAAGTTCTCCCGACATGGATTAATTTAGCAGCGTGCGGTTCCGTATGCAACTGTTAGGAACCCATATTTCGGTTAAGTGGATCACGTGGTGTTTGGGGTGGAGAAAAGCCCCAGGCTCCAACGTGAAACCTGGGGCACTCCCCTACCTGACGCGTTCAGGCGTTTACTTCACTCGGACCCAGAAGTGACTCGCCAGGTAGGGGACGTTTCTCGGACCTCCCGTGTTAGTTGCCGAGCTCGGACACGGCTGTATCCACGTCGGCCTGAGCGGAGGCCACGTTCTCCTGGGCGGAGGCGACGGCATCCTCAGCTTCGACACGGTTGGCAACTGCGTCAGCCACGCCCGCGAGCGCGTCCTCGGTGCCCTTGTGTGCGTCGGTGAGGGCCTTGTCGGCGGCTGCGATGTCCGCAGCGTTGTTGGCGGCGGTGTCGTAGGCTTCCTGGGCGGCTTCCTGGGCCTTCGTGGCTTCGGTTGCGGCCTGGGTGGCCTGCTCGACGTCCTGCTGGGCGGGTGCGACCTGCTCGGCCTGTTCGCGGGCGAAGTCGTCGGCCTGGGTGGCCTTGTCCTGTGCCTTGGCCTGGGCGTCGGACGCTTCGGTCACGGCCTGGCGGGCGGCGGTGGGGTCAGCGTTGTCGCGGTCTGCGACGGCCTGGTCGCGCGCAGTCTGAGCGGCTTCGAGGTCGGCCTGGGTCTTGTCGGCGGCTGCGGTGGCCTTCTCGACGTTCTCCGTGTCGCGGGTGACGGTGGCCTGTGCGCTGTTGAGGGCGGCCTCGAGGTCGGTGAGGGTTCCCGCAGTCTCGATCTTGGAGACCTTGGGGGCTTCCTTTGTCTCGACCTCGCCCTCGTATGCGGGGTAGGCGTGCGTGGGCGAGTAGTTCAGGTCGTAGGCGGTGGGGACAGGCTTACCGCCCCACACGTCAACGCCAGTGGGAGCGTAGGTGTAGGCTCCCTTGGTGTTCTCGTCGGCGATGAGGCCAACGACAGCGATGTGGCCGTCTTCGCTCACGCCAATGCCGAACGCGTTGATGCGTTCGTTGAGCATTGTCGCGTCGGCAGAGCGGATTCGATGGAAGGCGTCGAAGGCGTCCTGAGCTGCCTTGAGTGGGTTATTGTCTTCCCAGCTGGTGCCGGTGGACAGTGACCCGTAGGGCCGGTTGGTTAGTCCGTTGGGGCTGGTCTTGTCCCAGGTGCCCATGTCGGGGCCGACCATGAACCCGGGGTTCGTGTCGGCGTGTGCCTGGGCGAAGGCCTGCACGTCAACCCCAATGGGGGCCGGTGCCAGACCATACTGGGAACGGTAGTCGTTCATCATCTGAAGGAGGAACGCTCGGACGAGTTCCTGCTTCTCGGGAACTGTCAGGCCCTCCCAGTTAATGCCGCCAGCCTCGGCAGCCTGCTTGGCTGCATCGAGGTTGGCCTGGGCGGTGTTGAGGGAGGCTGTAGACGCTTCGAGAGCGGCCTTCGCTTCGTCCTTCTTGGCCTGCGCGTCGGCGTTCGCGTTCTTCGCTGAGTCCAGGGCTGCTTCCGCATCGACGGCGGCGTGCGATCGGGTGGCCTGGTCGGCCATGACGGCGGCGAGTCGGTCCTGCGCGTCCTTGAGGGCGGTGTTCGCCTTGTCGAGCTCAGAGTGAGCCGTGTCGGCTTCGCCCTTGGCCTTGTCGGCCTGGGTGCGGGCGTTAGCCAGCGCCGCCTTCGCGTCGTCGAGGGTCTTCTGGGCGGCAGCGGTAGCAGCCTTCGCAGCAGACAGGTCGTTCTTCGCCTTCATGTAGGAGACGGCTCCGGCGGGGTCAGCCTTCATGGCAGCGTCGAGTACTGCCTTCGCGTCGGCTTCCTTGGCCTTTGCGTCCGCGAGCGCGGACTGGGCGTTAGCTTCCGCATCCTGAGCGGCGAAGAGGCGGCTCTGCGCGTCGGTCAGGGCGTTGTTCGCGTCCAGGAGCGCGACCTGGGCGGCTGCGAAGCGGGCCTGCGCGTCAGCGTGGCTCGTATCGGCGGACACGGTATTGTCCGGGACATATGCCGGGGCATACGCGGGAATGTCGAAGCCGCCGACGGGGGCCTGCGTGTAGAAGCCCTCACCATAGGAGAAGGCAGAGCCTCGTCCCAGACCAAGCTGAGAGGGGAAGACGGGCGTCTTGACTGTGGTGCGCGGAGCAGCGATCGGCGCTCGCGACGTCGTGGGAGCAGGGGTCGGGGCCTGCTGGGTTGTGGGCGCTGGTGCAGCCGGTGCGGGGGCCGGTGCAGAGGGCTGCTGCGCGACCGCGGGGGTCGGGGTCTGCTTGGCTGGTGCCTTGTCGGGGTTGGTGCACGCACCGAGAGTGGCGGCGGCAGTGAAGGCGACGAGCGCCGCAATGATCTTCTTGGTGTTCATGGTTTTCCTTCTGGATGGTTGGATTCGTGAGTGAAGTAGCGTCCCGAACCGGAACACTGTGCACTATATAGTGTCCGAACCGGGCGCGCAAGTGAGAGCGAATGCCTCGCATGCGTGAGCGCCCCAGGGGCAGGGTTGTTGGTCCTCTGTCCTGGGGCGCTCGCGGGCATGGGGTGCGTGTTACTTGGTGATGTTGGTTCTCACGAGGAGGCCTCGCTGGCCTGGCAGGGCCTTCTCTACGACCATCTCAGGCATGTTCACCCCACGCTGGCGGGCGATGTACAAGATGTCCGCAGGCGTCAGTGAGGTCGCCAGGAGCTCACGCCCGTCCACGAGGGACTTCCGCGTCTTGTTGTCGCTACCGGCAACAAAGTAGAACACCGGCTCCTTCGACGCAGCGACGTCAGCCACGAACCACTCGAACGCCTGCTCCTTGTTCCTCTCGTGCCAGCTTGACTTCCACGTGTTACCGCGGCGCGTGTACCTGCTGAAGCTCAACGCAATACACCCAAGGTTGTGATCAACCGTGACCTTCATGGCCTCGTCCTCACTCGTGCAGGTGAGGATGCTGGTCCTGTCAGCCAACTCATCCTCCTGGAGGCCGTAGATGCCGGTCTCACCCTCGGGGCGCTGGAGGTACGCGACCATGTTCTCAACGATGTAGATCTCTGCGTCGCCCTTGAAGATCACGGGGTATCCGGGTTCCACGTAATCACGCAGCCACGAGAGGACCTCCTCAAAGGCCCACTTGGAGGGCTTGGGGGATGCGACAAGCTCGTTAACATCCTCCACCCTCAGCGCATTCCGCCCCGGATGAACTGCGCTCACCTTAGCGACGGTTTCCGCGACCTCACGACGAGGATCCACAGGATCGCCGAGGAGTTCACGCTCCCAATCAGCCAACTCCTCAGAGTCACTACCACCCGTAGCAGTAGCGGGAGCCTCAGTGTAGGGGATTGTGGGAGGTACATCTTCTGTGACGGACTTTGTAGCGTCCTTGTCCAGTGGCTCTAGGGTTTCTGTTGAAAGCTCTGCGTTATCTAGCAGCTTGAAGAAGTCTTCAAGCCCCATACGCAAGTACTCCTCGTAGGAGATGTCCCTTTCGTTCAGCGGAACGTCATAGCCGTTCCGCTCGTCAAGTTCCAGAAGTTTGCGCTCGCAAGCAATGGAGATACCTCGCTTAACTGCCAGTTCTCGAAGCAATGCGTTTGTGGTCAGCTGATCGAGCACGAATGCGAGTTCCGTATCATCTGGTGTTGTGCGCAGTGCAGAGCTTTCGCACAGTGCACGTTGTGCATCAAACCTGGCGCGCAACGTCACGTCAGTAGAATCGACACAGTTGTCGAATTGGGGGTGGACCCACTCTCCACTCACCTCAAGAGTGAGCACATATTTTGCGCCATCCTCCTTATTTGGTGCCGAAAGTTGCACTGCTGAAGCAGTGGACGCATAGTCCCAATCGAGCGTCAACGCCTTTCGGATCGGATTGTGCATCCAGTACCCATCGATGGGGATACCTGCGATAAGGTCCATCGCTTCCTCGTGGCTAATGGCAGTTAGAGCTTCGATTGAATCCTCTCGCTTCTGGTAGTCGCGTTTAATGTCGCCATTCTCGAAAGGTGCAGGGTTCAGCTCTCGTTTGCGGATACCGCGTACAACCATGCCGTCGCCATCTTCGTTTTCTGACGTGCGGAATGCAACGTACTTGCGTTCCTCGTGAGCCTCCTTATGAAAGCGCTCCTTCTGCTCACCGAACCACCACGTGAGAAGTTCCAGCTGCTCGTACCTGTCCTCTGGATAGAAGACTGATGTCCACCCTGGCGGTCAGAGAAATACTCTGTTCTCCCGCTCTGCATGGAGGCATCATTGGCGATATGGAGGATTGCATCAGCTGTAGATGCTAGAAGCGCCCGGACCTGAATAGGGTACGCATACACATACCCGCTAGAATCTGCTTCGCTGGAGTTCGCGAGCAACAAGCCAACTCCTTCAGGGTTCTCGACAAAGATCTCTCCATCGTTCTCAATAACAGGAATACGAGCTTCCCATCCACGGTCGTTGAATACACCTTTACAAGAAGCCACGATGATGGTGGCAGGATTCCCTGCACTCGAAGCTGGTCCTTTACGTTTTGCCAATGAAACAGACATACGCCAAGGGTGGCGCTCAGTCATCGAGTGAAGAGCGCCGACAGCGCGACGGTATGCTCGTGGTGCCGCACGATACGTGTTAACGCAGTCCTCTAGCACCTTGCTGTTCTTGTCGGAGTCGAGGAGTAGGGCGATGAGTCGTTGCATTTGTCTGGTTCCTTTCGGTCTTCGCGGGTTTCCCCTGTGAGGGGTCCTTCGCGCAGGGGGGGTGATGTTGTTGTTTTCCTGTGTCGGCTAGATGGTTGTTCGCGGTGGGGTTTACCTAGCCGGGAGGGGGAGCCTCGGCCACGGCGTTTTGTTTCGTGGCCGAGGCTCGTTTGGGTCAGTGCTTTGCGATCCAGTCACTCAGCTTGATGACAGAGCGCCGCGTGTTGAGGCGCTCGTCTGTTGACCAGGCGGGTGAGAACGCGGCACACATGATGGCGTCGCTGTCCTTCGCAGTGAGGCGCAGGTTCGTCAACGAAGCATTGCGGTTATCCGCATAGTCGTAGACTGCGGCAGCCATGGCTCGGTAGACGAGCTTGTCGAGCGCATCCCCCATAGGAACGGCGAAGGAGCGGTCCCAGGGCTTCACGTAGGCCTCGATGAGCTTGCCTCCTGCGATGGGGGATAGTTCGATCTCGTCGGGCATGACGGAGCGGCCGGCAGGGCCGAGGAGCCAGCGTCTCTGGATCGTGGAGAGGCGCTTCTTGAGGGGCGTGCCCTTCGTGAATGCGATGAGCTTGGTGTCCATCACTTCGGCGTACTTCAGAGCACTCTCTTCGAAGAGCTTCTGCGCCTCCGCCCCGTCTTCGGGGATCTGCTCGTCGCTGTCGAATTCGACGCCGCACCGGAGCGCCCAGTGCTCTGAGTCTCCAACCGTCCACGTGCCGACGTCGCGGATGAAGTCAGCCAGCCACTCGGGTGCGCGCCCGTAGTACGGGTCGGGCTTGCTTGCGCCACCCTGGACGGCCTTGGCGAACAGCTCATCGAGGGTGTTCTCCACCAGTGATCCGGTCACCTTGTAGGTGTACGCCAGGCCGACGCGCCCGGTCTTGGAGCTGATCTTGGAGAACTCCCACTCTCCATCCCACTGCTGCGGGTTGCCGGAGAAGCTGGTGACAACGTAGGCGGGCTGCGCCTCGGGTTCGACGCGGGGATCGTACACGAAGGGGTTCCGGTCTATCGCCTTGTTCTCAAGGTAGGGGTCGATGGTCAGGAGGTTCGCTGGGTACTCCTTGCCTTCGGCGCGCACGATGGCTGCGTAGCTGGCCGTGCTGCGGTTCATCAGCATGATGATCGTGTGGTCGGGGACGCCGCCCATCGTCGGCCAGGCGATCGGGAGACGCCGGTAGGCGCGCTCCTGTGGAGTCGCGTCGTCGTCGGGGTCTTCCGCGCTGTCCTCAGTGTCGGCGTCGCCGTCGTCGGGAAGCTGGCCCTCGTAGAGGGGGACGATCAGGTCTGAGGACGTTCTTCCCTCGTACTCGACTGACGCGTTCGGGTGGCGCAACTGGTCGAGACTGTAGGTGATCTCCTTGCAGACCACGGTCTCGCTGGTTGCGAAGTCGTAGGCATCGAGAGCACCCCGGTTGGTGAAGAACGTGAACTGGTTAGTGTCCAGATCCCACAGGTACGACACCGCATCCTGTGCGTGGCCGTGTTCCTTGATGAACTTTTCAGCCGACTTGCGCTTCGCGAACGCGCGAGGAATTGAGCAGCGATCCGACTCCTTGTAGCTCGTCAGGAGACTACCGTCGCCGTCGTCGATGCCGAGGCGGTACTCCTTCCCGTCCTCGTAGTTGTGGGCAACGAAGCAGTACCCCTCCATGGGCTTGTGCTTGTCGTAGTACTTGTCGTCCTCGTCGGACAGATTGAAAGCACTGATGTGCTCCATGTTGGCGACGGTCTTCTTGAGGAGCTTCAGGAACTCATCCTGGCTGTAACCGTCCTTGTCTGCGTGTTGCAGCGCGAACTGGAGGATCTGCGCGATGTGGAGGCTCCACTGGACCGTCACGTGCTGGACGGTGATGAGGCCGGTGCGCTCATCTCGGGTGATGGTGGCGTGTACGCCTCGTTGTCCCATGGGTATTCCTTTCGTCGTGAAAGCGGTTGTGGTCTGTGAGTGTTGGTGACTGGTCAGAGGACAACGTAACCAGGCAGGGCTGCGGTTTCGACGGCGACGACGCGGGGCATGTCGTGGGGCGCGTTCCGGTGGCCGTGGATGATCGTGATGTCGGCGCGGGCTGCTGCGTCGTTGAGGGGCTGCGCGTAGTCCTCGTAGTTGGTCTTTCTGCGGTAGGTGCTGGTGCGGTCGCTCGCGCCGTTGGTGCACTCGAGGGGAGTGAGTGTGCGGTCCTGGTTTGCTGTGCCCCCGGTGGTGACGTAGCAGGTGCCGTGGGGCGTGTGGATGGTGAGCGCGCAGGTGAGGCTGTTCAGATGGTGCAGGAGGTCGCGCTTCTGCGCCCCCGTTCGGGTGATCGCCCCAATAGCCTGCTGGACGTCAGGGAAGTCGCGGGGGTTGACGGCGCGAGTGAGGGTTTCACGCAGGATGGTCTCGTCGATGCCCTCAAGGAAGATGACGGCGTGGCCGTGCTGCTTGGCCTGTGCCTCGAAGTACTTGAGGATCTTCCACGCCTGGGCGACGTGCGGGCTGGCGGCGAGCGTGTCTCCGAGGAATACCCACGTCACGGCGTGCGCGCCCTTGGTCTCATCCCACGCTCCCATGAGCGCCTTGCTGAGGGTGTGAGCGTCACCGTAGGCGCTCCCGATGACGACGACCTTCTCCCCTGGCTTCACGGTGAGCGTGCGCGTGTAGTGGCCGTCGATGGTGGAGCGCACGAAGTCGCGCATGGCCTCGAGGTTGGTCAGGTGCAGCCCACAGTCGCGTTCTTCCCACTGGGCGGACACCCACATGCCACGCCCCGCGTACCGTTGGCACTCGCGGGTACCTTCACGGACCCTCGCAGAGATCCTGAGTACGTCTTCTTCAGGCACGTAGCTGACGGTGCCCGCACGCTTCTCGTTCTGCGCGAGGATCATGCTATCGGTGGCGTTTCCTTGCATGTCGATGACGGCGACCTGGTAGCCGTAGGCGCGGGACAGGTCGGCGAGGTGCTTGAACTGTTGTAGTTCAGGGTTGGTTGCGTCGAAGAACACGTCGCCGCCCTGCTCGAAACGTGACCGCATGGCGGACTCGAGGACGTGGGAGATTGTCCCCTCTGTGCCGCCACGGATAGACCTGCCGGGAACGCCGTCCCAGTCGGGGACGGGCATGGCGAACACGTCGCGGATCCCGTCGAGGGAAACGACTTGGCCGCGGGCCTGGTAGAGACTGAGGAAGGTACTCTTGCCGATGCCGGGCGCTCCTCGAACGATGAAGAATGTCCTCATGGTGTTCCTCTCTGGATGGATTGTGTCTATAGGGGCAGAGTGCCGCTAGGCACTCATGCCAGTTGGTTATATGGATCGGATGGTCAGGTCACGCAGATACTCGGATGCTGTTGCGACGTTGATGCCGACCTTTCTGGCAGCTTCGCGTAGCGTGTGGAGCCTGACGCGCTGTAGGTGCTCTGACCTTTCGACAGGACAGCTAGGGCGGTTACCTTTGATGTCGGTAGCGATCTCAGTCTTTTGGTGATTGTTGATGACACCGAGAGTGTGCAGGTGATGAAGAAGCTCCTCCATGGGTGCTTTGTACCTGCTGGAGGCGCTGATTACATCGCGTGATGTCCACGTGCTCCCGTGGGCATAAAGCGCGCACGGAGGCATGAGGAACGCTCTCCCGAAGTCCTTGGCCTCTTCAATCCTGCGCAGCGTGCCAACTGGTTCAGTGTCGGTGGCGTGCATAGCGAGGTGCCCTAGCTCGCTCGCGAGGGAAAACCGCTGCGCTACAGCATCCCGCCCTGTTTGCAGGAACACGTAAGGCACCCCCTCCCACATGAAGGAGAACGTGCTGACCTCTGCTTGCTCCTGGCTGAGAGAGAAGACCCGCACTCCCGCCGTTTCGAGGAGGCGCATCATGCTGTGGACTGGCCTGTCAGAAAGCCCCCATTCAGCGCGCAGGAGCTCAGCTGCATGTGACGGATCAAGCGCAATGTCTGCCACATCCAGGGGTTGAGGTTGCGGAAACCCTGCGTATCGGTTGAGGTGCTTGCTGAGCTTCACGCCCATGTAGGCATACTCGAGGGCGGCAGCGCGCACATGAACAGGAAGCGACAGAGGAAGATTCGTCGCTTCGACAGGGATCCCGTCGAACTCGTTTGACGTGGCGCTCATTGGCATCTTCGCTACGAGTTGACAGCGGTTCCCATGCCGACACTAACGTAACGGACGTGCGCGACTTGCTGGCCGTACATGATGGCTGGGTGCGCGAACCAGTAGCCGTCCCCCACGGAGACGGGCTGGTTCATGTCGAGGCCGTAGGCTTCGCACGTGTCGGGCCTGAGAACAGAACCGCTCCACTGTACGCCGGAGGCAAGGCTGACCGGGTTTACCGGCACACATGTCGTGTAGCCGACGATGGTCCCGTCATCGGGGGCGACGAGCACGCCACTGAGCTCGTGTAGCTGGCGAGTCCAGTCGTCTTCTGCTGCCTTTATTCGCAGGGAGGTGCGCCAGGCCCACTGTGTCACAGGGGAGATCTTCGCGTTCTCCATGTGGAGGACATCTTTCAGGAAGTGCCGTGTCTGGTCCCAGTGGTACTGGAGCGCGGGTGTTGGGAAGTCTTCTTCTTTCGGCTCTGCCAAATACTCGAGGTGCTGATTTGCCTGCTGGGCTTCGTCGAGCAGGTTTTGGAACCTGATGCCCCTGTGATAGGAGGCGTAAGGCGTGTTCGTCATGGCTGTCTCGCTTTCTTGGGTTAGAACACTGTTCAGCGTGTTCGTGATAAAAAATATCATAACTACGCCTGAATGTGCTACTTTGTGGGTATGCAGATCCTCAACCTCACAATCAGCAACCACAAGTCGATCAAAGATGAGGCCCCCCTTGACCTCACCCACGCGACACTGCACACTCTCAACCCACCAAGAGGCACCCAGTGGGACGACCACCTGCACCACGTCGCAGGCATCTACGGCCCCAACGGCTCCGGGAAAACAAACCTCCTCGAAGCCCTCCGCCACGTACAGAGCGCGATCGCCACGCTCCTACCCCTGGGGGCAAATGCACTCCCCTACATGCCCTACGACGTGTCGAAGCCCACCGTCTACAGCGTCGAGTTCATCCACGACGGCGCGCGCTACGAGTACGCCCTCTCCCGAAACGCAGAGGGCATCGCAGGGGAGAGCCTGCGCGTCGCTCGCAAGCGGTGGAACACCATCTACTGGCGCGACGCGCGCGGGGCCGTGAACGGTCTGAAAGGCCTCCCTCACGTCAACGTGAACGAGCTGGTCATCACTCGAGCGTCCCTCATGGACGACCCGCAGGTGAAGCCCGTCCGCGATGCGCTCACGACCGGGGTCAACGTCTTCCGCGTCGGCGCTCCCTCAATGGAGGACGCATACCTGCACGTCGCCAAGCACCTACTGTCGCGTCGCCTCGACACGACTGCCCTGAGCACGCTCGCTCAGGTCGCAGACCTTGGTACTACGAGCATCGAACTACACTCCCCCAAGCAGTCAGCGCGACCCGCGCGCCGCGCCCCGTCAGACAAGGAGACTGCGGAGGTTGCGCTCGCGAAGGCCCTCCCCCACATTCTCGAGTTCCAGTACGGGGAGCGCGCGCTCCCCCATACGGCGCTCTCGGCGTCCTCGGGGAGCATCATGTGGCTGGCGCTCGCCGCCGCAGCCGTTGATGCGCTCACCGGCGGGCAGGTGCTTGTCGTGGACGATCTGACGGCCTCCCTCCACCCGGACCTTGGCCGCGTCATCATCGACTGGTTCACCAGCCCCACCGCCAACCAGTCGGGAGCTCAGCTCATCTTTACGAGCCACGACATCGCGCTCATGGACATTGGCCGCGGCCCCATCCGCAACCGCGAGCGCATCTGGTTCACAGAGAAGAACAGCGCCGGGGCGACCACGCTCTACCAGCTCTCCGAGTTTACCGGCCTACAGTCAGGAAGCAACATCACCAAGAACTACCTCGAGGGGCGATTCGGAGCCACACCCTACACGTGCCCCTCACTCATCCACCACCTTCTCGCCGACTGACAGCAGTGACACTACGGTGAGCTGAACTAAGCCCCGCACACAGCAGAGGGGAGGGATCTACCCGAAAGTAGACCCCTCCCCTTCGCGCGGGCACGATCAACCGGCGCTCTTCTGTCACTGTCTCATGTAAGTGCTCACGAAGTCCTGTTGGAAGTCGCGACGCAGCTGCCAATACGTGCACTGTGTCCGAGGATCGCCTCCAACGAACTGTGCCTTTTTGTACGAGGAGAGCTTCACGTATCCGTTTTCGTCAAGGTCCAACAGGTCGCCGATTGTTCCTCGGAAGTGTGGAATTACTTCTCCGTTCCACACGCTTGTGTCACCCTTGCTCGTTCCGCCAACTGCGATGAGCGCGCTCTCTCTGCCAATGCAACCGTAGTAGCCGGCGTTATATACCCAGTGTGATTCGAGTTCGCGCGCCAAGCGTGCACGCTCATCTGCTGCACTCGCATCATCCGCATCAGGTGCAATCATCTGGCTGATGACGATATGGCCGTCACTGTCTAGCTTCGTAAACAAGCCTCTAATGAGTGCTGCCTGATCCGCTACCTTAGCTAGTGGGCTGGGCTTCCATACTTTGCGTGAGAGAGGGCTAAAAGCGTTAGCGTAGGATGCTTGAGTTCCCCAAGCGACGGGGACCTCTGATTGAATGTCGCCGTTACGCACGTAGTCAAGAACCATCTCTGATTCTTCTTTCGTGAAAACGACATCGCGTCGAGAGTGATTCGAGTAGCCAAACGCTCGGATAAGTTCTGCCACTACGATGCCCTGCACTCCACCATGACGCGCCCCAATCGTAGATACGGGGGCCGCAATTCTGAATAGCCCCTTATGTGACGCACTGCGGGCACTATGGAGACTCCCGTCCCAGTACTCTGGCCGCATGAACTGGTAGTTCACCCATGAAACCTGGATAAGTTCTTTCTTCACCAGGAACTCAGAGAGCGCTTTGCTCTCCCCAAGAAGAAGCTGCTGGCTTAGGCCAACACGTTCCAGGTCCGCATCTACAAGGCCCAGCTTCCTCATAAGGAGGTCTACGACTTGAGCGCGTTCCTGCCTCTCCTGCTCATATTCCTTATCCATTGTGCTGCCGTCGCGCAGCAGGTGGTTTTTGACGGCAAGCCACTGCTTATTTAGCTCATACAAGCTGTCAAGAAGCGGCAAGATGGCGTTAATGCCGTCAATGAATGTTTGAGCAACTTCATAGACAGTGTTTTCATCGCTATGCGGGAGCATGTACGTCTTGTGCAGATCCTTGTATAGCGTTTTGGCTGTATCGACCAGCGGAGCCAGTACCTCATGATGGGGTGCAACCGCTGACAATTCCTCTGCACCACGAGACTCTACGTATGACATGTCATAGGTTCCCGCAGCTACAAAAGCCGTCATTAGAGCGCGATGCGCGTCCTTCGACCATGGCTTTCGATTATGCGTTAGCGCGCTGATGGTTAGGGCGGCCAGCCTTTCGTTGCTAATGCTGTTCAGGCTATTCCATGCTCGAATACCTGGAATGTTTGCGATAACCGGAAACGGGAAATAGCGCGCAAGGAAGTCAGCGTTGTTGCTGTACACGCGCTCGCTCTCAGCTTCAGCGAAATCCTGTTCATACGTGAAGAACGTGTTTAGTTCACTTAGTGGTTTCCCGCCATGGACCCTTCCCAAGGAGTCTGCGTCGGGCGAGTCCTGAACGTATGCGCCTAGTGCGAGGCAGTCCAGGTCTTGCAGGGGCTTGACCTTACTGCGCTTCTCCTGGGCCTGGTACAGGTAACGGAGAACGCCGTTCACCTTGAGAGTCCGCTCCACGGCTCTGAGTGCGTCTGCGATGGCGTTGGAGCAGTCTTCGACGGAGTTGACTTGCTCGTTGTAGTCGGCGATGCGCGTAACCACATCCTCCCCTGCGTCCCCTTCTGCAAGACGCTCCCAGAGGTCGGCGTAGTGCGTGAAGCCTTCGTGTAGCTTCCGCAAACGCTGGTAGTGCTCAACCAGCTTTCCCTGATCGGGCGTAGACACTCCGATCAGCTCCATGGTGGAGAGTAGTTCTCCTAGGATCTTCGTGTCTTCGGCGGAGACCGGCAGTTCGCCCACCTTCAGCAGCGGGAGTTCTTCTGGGAGCCTGTACAGCTTGCGCACGGTCTCGGGGGTGACTGCGCGGATCAGCGGAGCATACGCCGCCCATTCGCCGTCACCACGGATGCCGGCGCGCAGGATGTTGTGGATCCTGATGCGGATGGGGTACAGGTCGTTGGGGAAAGAGCCGTCCCCGGCTTCCGAGTTGGTCGGGTCGCAGTACGTTTCCTCGCCGTCGAACAGTGCGCGGCACTGAGTGCGCAGATCGTCAACAAGGGCCTGCACCCACGGCTCAGGCCTTTCCACAAGGCCTAGACGAACGCCATGGAGGTAGTCCATGAAGTAACCGCCGCCGGGTTCTCCACTGTCGTCATACGGGTAGGAAAGGGACACGATCTCGCCGCGGGGGAGACTGCCACTCAGGCGCTCTGCTACCTGGTAGCGATCAAATACGATCTCCTCCTGAGCCTGCCGCTCGATTTCTTTCGTCAGTCTCTCGCTGTTTGCGGCCACAGCCTCGTTGGAGTTGAACTTGTCGTCATCGATGTGAAGGGACCCCTCTTTGATGCGCATTGAAGTGGTATCCCATGCTGCTTCGCACATGAGCCTGACCCAAGACTCCTCATCGGGAAGCGGCGTGTCACTAAGGTACACGCTAACAGGGGCAGAAACGCGCGCACCGAAAGTCACGTTGATGTCATCGCTCCCATCTTCCACCTCGAAGTGGATGTAGTCAGGTTCGTCGAACTCTGCGACCTTCGCCTGGGGGGACGCCAAAACGGCATCACCGATCTCATCTGCGCTGCGCCTAATCTTCGCACCATTCTTGAGGGCGAGCTCTGTGAGAGCACCGGGGTTGTACATGACGATTCTCCTGCTTTCCTTAGTAGATGGGGTAGTTGGGGGTGTCGCGGATGATGACTCGACGGCCTGCGAGCGTCTGCTCGGTGAGCTCTTCCGCGAGGGAGTGGTCGTCCCAGGTGCTTTCGTCGGAGCCGCGCCACGAGCGCTTGCACTTCATGTACTGGTGGTCCTCATGGGTAACGTCCTTTGTTGGACCCACAGTGACGATAAACGTCCCCACCGGGAGAGTGCACAGGTCCACCTCGCCGCGCATGTTGATGGGTGCGACGGCAGGCATGACCTTGTAGCCGATTGTAATGGTCATGTTGGGTAGAGGGGTGGCGGAGTTGGTAGACGGGTCAACGATGATGTTGTCCTCAAACACAATCTTCATGATGATTTCCTTTGCCTTACTGCTGAGTGTCAGTGTTCCTTGTGTGCGGCCTCGTAGGCGGCAATGACAGTCGGGCCGAGACGGCCTCGCGCGGACTTGAGGTACCCCTTCTCGATACCCCACGCGCGGATCTCTGCCGCGTTCCGACGCTTGGTGCGACCCGCTGCGCTGCGTGGCTTGCGGGCGGCGGCTCGGCGACCGTGCTTGATGTAGGGGGCGAGTGCGGCCTGGAACTCGCGCAGGTTCGCTTCAGACAGGTCGATGACGTACGGAATACCGCCGACACTGAAGTTGACGCTGGCGGTGGCGGGTGTGCCGTCGATGTCGTCGATCAGCTCGGTGACCTGTGTTTTCTTGAGCATTACTGCTCCTTTCTGTGAGGGTATTTCTTATTGCCCTACTGTAGCATTACGTGCATTACTGCGTCAATATTAAAAGCATTGTGAGACAAGGGAAAACCTCGCCTCGCAAAAAAGGGGAGGCCCCGGAGAGTATTGCATCTCTAGGGCCTCCCTATGGGCTGACTGGCGTCAGTTCTTGTTCTGGCGGCGGCGGGCCACCAGGAGCGCGCCACCGGCGACGGCGAGCACACCAGCGCCAGCGATCAGACCGGCGTCGGCACCCGTCTTAGCCAGCCCGCCATTGATGACGGGAGCGGAAGGCGTGGGGGCCTTGGGGGTCACCGGAGGGGTGTTCGGGGTGCTGGGCGTGTCCGGGGTGACCGGGGTGACCGGGGTGGTCGGCTCGGACGGCTTCGGATCGGGCGTGGGAGCCGGAGGCGTGGAGGGCTCAGGCGTAACCGGGGGCTCCGAGGGCTTCGGGTCCGGGGTCACGGACGGGACGCTGGGCTCAGGATCCGGGGTGACCGGAGGAACGCTGGGCTTCGGGTCGGGAGTGACCGGAGGCGTGGACGGCTCCGGGGTGGGCTTGGGGTCCGGGGTCGGCTGCTCAGGCGTGGGCTTCGGATCCGGCTTGGGAGCCTCGGGGGTCGGCTCAGGCTTGGGGTCCGGCTTCGGGGCCTCGGGGGTCGGGTCCGGCGTGGGAGCGGGGGGCTCGGGGTCCGGGGTGACCGGAGGCGTTGAAGGTTCCGGGGTGGGGGCCGGGGGCTCCGAAGGCTCGGGCGTGGGAGCCGGAGGCTCAGACGGCTCAGGCGTGGGCTCTGGGGTAGGCTTCGGGTCCGGCTTGGGAGGTTCCGGGGTCGGATCCGGCGTAGGAGCAGGCTCGACGGGCTTTGCATCCTCGTCCGTGGAGCCGCCGGAGCCGCCCTTCGCGCGCCACTTGTTATCGGCGACAAAGGTTGCGCCATTGATGGTGGCCTCGTTGTGGGCGTCCAGGCCCTCTGTCAGCATCTTGAAGGCGACACGGCAGTTGATGTTGTCTCCTGTCGGCACGGTGAAGGTGATGGTGTGCTTGTCTGCGGACAGCTTGTTGTTGTCCGCGATGATTTCATCCTTCTTTGCCCACGAATGATTTGCTGTGCAGTACGCCTTGCTGGCAAGCACGTCGGCGCTCGTGTCGGTGATGGTGACAGCGGTGCCGCCGGGGAGTTCGCCTGTCCAGATGAAGCCGCGGTGGCGGTGCAGGCCATTCTCCATGCCGTCGGACCACATACCCTTACCGGGATCCTTCTCGTAACCCTCACCGATGACGCCTTCTCCCATGGACACCGTGTAGGTGGTGCCAGCGACGGTGATTTCGACGGACTTCTTGCCGGTGGCAGAGGAGTCGATAGCCGCCTGGAAGTCCACGTATGCGGCCTTGAGGTCGCCGTTACCGCCGAGGGTGGCGGCGATATCTGCGGTGATCTCGCAGTTGAGCGCATTGTCGGTGACGGTGCACTCGCCGATGTTCTCCTCGTGGGAACCATCGAGGGTGGTGGCCTTGAGAGTCACCTTATTCATGCCTGCGGGCACCTTAAGGCCCTCGCCCAGGCCAATCGTGAAGGTTGCGCCCTGAGACACCTTCTTGCCGGAGTAGTCCACGTGGACCTTTACGGACGAGCCGACACTCGGCTTGTCATACTCGCGGGTGGCGCGCACGCCGTCGATCTGAATGCCGCCGGTGGCGGTCGATGCGCCGCCATCATTTCCGGTGATGTCGTTGCCGGAACGGGCAGGCGCAGCGGCGGGCGTGTCGCCGGTCGCATTGTCGGGGGCAGCGAACGTCGCCGCCACGGGTGAGGCGATAACGCCCATGCCCGCGAGGGCGAAGAGCGTGACGGCCTTCGTAAGGGCCGAACGCTTGACGGTCTTGATAGACAAAGTGTCTCCTTCTGTGTTGACGGAGGGGGCGACTGCCCCCTCGCTCCGTGCTTTCGTGGAAAGCCTATATGTGCGCTGAGTGTTTTTCAAGCGCATTTTCTGGTTTTTGTTGGCGCATTAGGTTGCGCGGGCCGTGAAAGTGGTTGTTTTGCAACTAAAACCGCGTCTTTAATGCCTTACTTGTGGTTGTCGCCACCCCGTGTTTTGGTGGAGGTAGCAACGTTTGCGCCTGTTGCGCAGATATTAAGCGACCTTACTTCTCATATTGGACGTAAAGCTGCTGGAAAATGCCTGGTTGCATTACTCGTAGCCCGTACTTTGTGCGCACAATGTAACAGCCTTCCTGTGCGAGAACAGGTTCGGGGCCGCGCCTGCTGTTCCACACGTACAGGCCCCACATGGAGCCGGTTTCGATGTAGCGGGTGGTGCGTGGTGCCCATTGGGCGATGAGTCGTGCGACGTGGGGGCTGGCGAGTTGGACTGCTGGGCAGCCCCAGTTGGAGCCGTAGCGTCGCTTCACCCAGTGCGCGCCGTCGATGGGTGGGAGTTCGCGTGTGGCGCGCACTGGTTTGGCTGCTTCGCGGGCTTTGTGTGCGGCTTTGCGTGCGGTGTTGCGGTGCTCGCGGGCTGCGGCTTGCTCGGATGGGAGCATGGCTGCGTTGCGGCGTGCTGCGGCGATGATCTGCTGCGCCGTCTGAGCGGGCATGAGCTACAGGCTCGTGTAGATCTTGTCGAACTCTTCGGCGCTCATATGCTGGGTAGAGACGGATCCACGCAAGAGGTAGGAGCCGACGGGCGCGAACGCATTGTAGCCCGTGACGCCCGTGTGGTAGAGGACGCCGGCGACGATGCCTTTGCCAGGAATGGCTACGCCTCCCACTTCCCCACCGCACCATTCGGCGACGGCTCCGAGGGTCGATTCGTAGATGCGGACAGCATCGTGGAGGGTACCGTCGGGGAGGGTGAGCATGAACGGAAACATGTGGGAGTGGGAGGAGTTGGCCATTGCTGTGTGTCCTGTCTGGGCTTAGTAGTATTCCCCTGTTGCGTAGGGGTCCGTCGTGTACTGAGTGTTGGGGCTGTAGGAGTTGTAGCCGTTGCCCTGCTGGTTGTTGCTGTAGGAGGGTGTGGTCTTCTTGACGGTGGCCTGCTGGCGACGAAGAGAGACACTGACATCGTCGGCGATCAGTTCGAAGCCCCGAACCTTCACTCCGTTCGAGTCGTATTCCTTGGGCTCGACTCTGCCCGAGACTACGACAGTTGCGCCTTTGCGCAGGGACTCTGCGACGTTCTCGCCGAGTTGTTCCCATGCTACGCACGGCACGAAGAGAGTGGTGCCGTCCACCCAGTTGCCGGACTGGTCGCGGACTCGTCGGTTGACGGCGACAGTGAATGATGCGACGGGCTTCCCGGACTGCGTGTAGCGGAGCTCGGGGTCGCGGGTCAGGTTACCGCTGATACGCAGGTCGTTGTCGTTGTTGCTCATTTTCGTGGTTCCTTCTTGATGGGTCGTAGTGTCCATTCCTGCTCGAACTCGTCTGGCGGAATGACGCTGAATACGGATCGGTTGCCGCGGTATCGGCGCACGATGTAGTCGCCGACGCGGGCGACGGTGGTGTGTGAGGTGATGGTGTTCGCGACTTCAATGAGGGCGATCTTGCCGCCTTCGGTTCGCAGCACACCGTGGCACCACTTAGCGACCTGGCGCAGGTTGTCGCTGGTGACCTGCATGGCCTCGGGGGTTCGCCTGAGCTGGCAGGGGCGCGGGCGGTCAGTTGGTGGTTTTCGCGTACCCATCTGGCACCTCCTTTCCGGCGTTCAGGGGGACTTCTAGGGCTTCGTCGCTAGAGAAGCCGAACCAGCCGACGAGGTCGCTTCGGAGTGGCTGGCGCTTGTCTTTCGGGGCCATGAGGCGCAGGCCGAAGATGGAGATGCCTCTGACAGCGAAGCTGACGGCCCCGGATCCGAGGAGCGGGAGCGCCGCGTTAACAGCGAGTGCGGGGTAGAACACTGCCGCGCACAGGGCCATGATGCCGCTACCGAAGCCGATAAGCCACGTGAGCGTGGCGACGGCCCCGAGGGCGAACAGGAGGGTGCACAGCGCGCTCCGCACCGTGGTTTTCGCTACCTTCATCATTGCTTGTCCTCTCCTTTCTGGGTGAGTCGTGTGAGCGTGAGTTTCACGCCCGGTTCAGTGCCGTACCGTTTCCACACATCCCAGTGGACGATACGGCTGTCGTCCTTGAGAATCCCGTTACCGAGAGCGTCGCCGATTGCTCTTTGGAGCTTGTCGAGGTCGGGCTTGACGGCGGGGAGCTCGAACCGTGGGCGCTTAGGGGCCTTGAGGTAGAACGTGGCCGTCACTTCGACCGGCTCGTCCAGGGGCGTGTCCCAGCGGACCTTATGGGTGGCGTGTTTGACGACGAAGGTGACGGCGGTGCGCCACGCTTCTAGCCGGGGGTTGTCGTGGACGATGACCGGCTTTCGGGAACCTTGGGGTGTGAAGCACCGGGTAGACCCCTGGGTCTCGGGCTTACCCGGCACCCACACCGTGATTGACTTAGGCAACGCGCTCACGCTTGCCGTAGACGAGCTTCCCGCGAGCCACCCACACGCCGCCGTGGGTGGTGGTGATCTGCCAGCGGTCGTCGTCGTCTTCACCAGCCTTGTTGAGGACCAGTTTGAAGCGCACTCCGCGCTCGCGGAAGAACCTGCTGATCCCGGCCAGTTCAGTTAGGAAGAAGTATGGGATGTAGCTGTCGTCCCATGGGAACTGGACCGAGATTCCTGTGAGTCGTCCGTCGGGGCCGTAGGTGAAGTCCCAAGTGAACATTAGGTAGATCTCGTTCCTGTCCCCTTCCTCGAAGGCGGCGTCGTGGGTGGCGATGTAGTCCCCGAGCCACTTCTCGAACATTAGTTCGTCTGACAGGGTGAAGGTCGCTTTGGACAGGTCTCCTGCCTCAAAGGCGATGTCCGAGATCCAAGCCCTATAGCTCATCTGAGGAACTGTCCTTTCTGCTCGATGGGACCGCGCGCAGCTACGATCCACTCACCGTTCTTCTGGCGGGCGGTGATCGTGGATCCGTCGCGCAGGTAAGCGCGCCCGTTACGACGGTCGATGACTCGCAGGCCGCTCGCGTGGATGTCCTCCAGGTGGGCGAGCGGGTCGGTGATACGTGCCGTGCGGTCCAGGTGAACCTGGAGGAGGGACGCGATCGACGTCGCCTTGTCGGTCGGGGATAGGTAGGTGGCGTTCACTCGTCACCCTCTTCCTCATCCTCGTCGTCATCATCGCTGACTTCCTCGGCATCCTGAGCTAGGATCATGAGCGCCGCCGTGAGGCGTTCCTCTTCCGTGCGCCCGTCGTTGAGCGCCTCGGGGAAGTCCTTGAGGTAGCTGTCATTCCAATCATCCTCATCGTCCTCAACAGGAATTGCGTCGAGGCGACCGTTCTTGATGCCCTGGTACTCTTCCCAGGCGAGGAGGGCGTAGTAGGCACAACCTACTCCTAGCATGGTTGGAATCTGGTAGGAGTACCAGTCTTCCCCGTTACGGCTGGAGCACTCAAGGATGGTGCTCGCATAGCCGTCCTCGCTGATCTTGAAGGTCAGCTTCGAGTGGCGAGACGACCAGTGGCCGTCTTCGGATTCAATGATGAGGAAAACGGTGGCATTCCCGTCTTCGTCAGTCTGGTACTCGACGTAAGCGTCGAGGTTCTTACCATGACGGCGACCGAGGGAGTCGATGGCGGCGCGGATACGCACCGTCTCGCCGGAAATGTAATCATCTTCGTCGAGGTTGCGGGGCTTCAGACACCCTTTGAGCGCCGTATATACCTCGTCGGTGAGTGGAGCGTTTTTTTGAAAAAGCGCTCCTAAAGTTCCAAGGATCTGGTTCTGTTCCATGACGACTTCCTTTCTGTCCTGCGTCTGCATGGAGTGGTTGTTGTGGTAACGGTACCACTGTTTGGTGGCACCACATTACACCTTATTGGTTAAGTGGATCACAATACATTTACGCTTACCTCGCGCCAAATGGGCCGCCATAGTGCGCGAACTTAAACCAGTACATAGGAACATGCCGCCTGAAGCCTATTTTTCGGCCCTATATCAACTCTTTAAGGCAAGCGTTATGCGCGGTGCGGTTCGTTTCGCTTGGGTCTAGCCCCCGTGGAGAACGAGACCTCAGTGTTCAAAGTGTCACTATTTATTACCGCGCGGTAGTCAGTGTGAGGTGAGATGCCAGCCCTTGCACTCTGGGCACCTGTAGTAGCGGCGTTCTTTACGCCGCGGGTTACGTGAACGCTGCGTGGAGGCAAGGGCGAGCTTCGCGTCGAGCTCGTTTCGGTAGCGGATCTTGCGGGGCGGCTTCGTACACCAGCCGGTCTTGCCCCAACGGAGCTTCTTCTTGCGCTTCATAGTCCCATCTTCGGCTGGACGTAAGGCTTGCGTGATTCGCGGGGTCACGGGCGTAGCTCCTTGGGGACGAGCGCGTAGCGGCTGGCTCGGTGTGCGATGCGTTCTTGGACGATCAACGGGAGCGGTTCTGGGGATGGGTTGAGGCGGCACTTCTTGCGCCACTCGATACGCCCGTCCGGGTGCACCCAGAGGAGTCCGATTGACCCGCTCATGATGGGAGGGCTGTCGATGAGACCTGCCGGCGTTGCGTAGAAGAACCTGTGCGTGACCTGTCGCCAGGCACGGACTTTGGCGAGGCTTTCTCTCTTCGCGTCAGCTCGGTCCACCTTGATCTCGATGGCTGTGCGGATGCGCTTGTCGAACATGAGCGCGTCGATGCGGCGCACGGAAGCTTCATGCTCACCCTGTTCGTAGTAGTCCATGATGGATTGCTCATCATTGATGGTGAGCTCGGGGACGAACGCCGCCGTCGGATAGTGGCGACGTAGGGCGTTAAGAATGTCCTCAGCATTCATGATTTTTTGGCGAGGATTCCCCGCCTCGTGTGGGTGGGGGAGGGATCGCCTCTCCTTTCTTTCAATAAGCTGTTACTATGATAGCAGTCATTGAAACGAGTATTAGGTAGGGGGAAGCGACATGCTTAATACGCTCACCTACGCGGTGCGTGTCGAAGCGACTCCCGACCAGTCTCAACTACTCTCCGACACATGCTCCGCTTACCTTGACTGCTGCAACACGGCCAGCAAGACAGCGTGGGAGCACAAGACGACCAGTCAGAAAACGCTCAACCAGCTCATCTACCGTAGGCTCCGCGACGAGTACCACGTGGGAGCGCAGATGGCGCAATCGTCCATCATCCGCGTCATCGGGAACTACCGGACCATCAAAGCCATGCACGGTAGTCCGTGGGCGACCAGCCAACCGGAATACCATTCCCCCGGCTACGACCTCGTATGGAACAGGGACTACAGCATCCTTAAAGACGGGCGATTGAGCGTGAATACTCTTGAAGGGCGAATCAAAGTCCCCGTTGACTGGACTCATATGCCGCAGCCATACCGCCGCGGCAAGTTCGGTACGGCCCGACTGCTGAACCGGAACGGGAAATGGTTCCTGCTCATTCCCAGCACCGTGGAACTACCCGAACCATCCCGACCGCAGCAAGTCGTCGGAGTGGACATGGGGGTCCGTTTCCTCGCCACCAGCTACGACAGTGACGGGAGCACCGTTTTCTATGACGGGAAGGAGGTGAAAAGCAGACGCGAGCATTACAAGAGGCTACGCGCCTCCCTACAAAAGAGGGGGACGCGCAGCGCAAGACGCAGGCTCAGGAACATCGGCAAGAGAGAAAACCGTTGGATGAGAGACGTGAATCATCAGGTCTCTAAGGCACTCGTCAGCCGACAGTCCAAGCCCACGCTCTTCGCGTTGGAAAACCTTGAGGGTGTTCGTCACGCAACCGAAAAAGTCCGCGTGCAAGACAGGTATGTGCAGGTCAGTTGGGCGTTTTACCAGCTCCGCCAGATGATCGAATACAAGGCCAAGAAAGCCGGGCATTCCGTCATCGTGGTTGACCCACGGTACACGAGCCAGACCTGCCCGAAATGCGGCCTGGCGCGTAAGGCGAACAGAGATAAGCGGTTGCACGAATACCACTGCTCGAACTGTGGCTACAGGTCTAATGATGATCGCGTGGCCGCGATGAATATTCAACGGCTCGGGTATCAGAGTCTCGTTGAATCCCAGTCGGACAAGGTCTGACTTGGGCGGGGTGCTGTCAACCACCCCCAGGTGTTCCGCCACCCCAGCAATTGGGTGACAAAAGCGGGAGGAACCGACGTTAATCGGCTCCCATTACCGCCGGGCAGGGACAAACCGCGACGCTAGTCATGCGGTAGTTGACCGACGGGACTTCTTGCTCGATGAGAGATACCTCTTGATGGCCGAGACAAGCGGCTCTGGTACGACCGCTGCGGAGATCGGCTTGAGGTCGGGGTTCCATACGAGCGCGTCGCCCGGATTCAAGTAGTGCAGGTATGGGCGCAGGTGTCCCCTCGGCACTGTGAGTGCAAGGAACTTTGTGCCGTCAGCCTCGTCCTTGACGCTGATGGGGACACCTTGGGCGTTGAGGTAAGCGGCGTCGGCTTCAGGCTTGCGTGTGAGGATGTATGCGACAGCTTTCATGGTTGGTTCCTTTCAGTGGTTGATTTGCGTGTATTCTGGCCAGCCCTCCTCGAGGGCGACTTGGCGTTCTTGCTGGAGGCATCGCAGGATGCCTTCGGCTGCTTGCAGGGGGACGACCCCATTACCGAGGGCACGTAGCGTCTTCTCTCGAGAAAGTCCCACACCCGTGACGTGTCCATCGGGTAAGCCCATGAGCCATTCTACGAAGCGGACAGACAAGCGGGGTTTGCCGCCCTCGCGTAGGGGTGGTTCTGTCGGGGCTGGGGCTGTGCGTCCGGTGATGGTTTCCCAGCGTGCGACTGCTGGCGCGTAGGGGCCGAAACTGTCGCGTAGGGTTCCTGCTGTCTCGTGGAGGTTAGCCCCGTATCCGGCGGATGAGTAGGTGGCGTTGGTGGCCTGCGGGGTGGGCAGAAGGATGCCTCCGGTCGTGAAGAGGCCTTCGCGGGCGATGATGCCGAGGTCGGTGACTTGTGTGCGACCTGGCTTCTTGCGCAGGTGTGCTTCAGCGCTGTTCCCCGAGGCCTGGGCGACGGGCGTGGGGAGGAGCCTGGTTGCCTGGGACAGGCTCATTCCCTTCCCTTCCTGGTGGTACCCGGCTTTCCAGTCTGAGGCAGTTGGCGTGGGGATGAGGGTTTGAGGTGTTCGATCACGTCCGCTAACGTCGGACCATGACCGCCCTCCCGGCGTTTCTCGGGTGGTTGGCTCCCACCGTTCGAGCCAAGGTTCGCCGTGGGGGTGAGCAACAACGAAGACCCGGGCCCGCTTGTGGGGCGCTCCAACGTCGGAAGCGTGAACAGTCGTCCACGTCGCGTCATACCCGATGCCGGCAAGGTCTCCGAGTACACGCCCGAGCGCTCGGAGAACAGGTCCGGTTGGCCGTCCTCCCAAATGTCCCTGGTCGGGTTCCATGAGGCTAAAAGCTGACGCACTAAGTGCTCCTTGGACATTTTCCCAGACAACTAGCCGGGGGCGGATAATGGCGATCGCGTGAAACATGGACTCCCACAGGCCTGAGCGGGTGTCCTTGGACATGCCAGCTCGAGCGCCGGCAAGTGAGAGATCGGTGCAGGGTGAGCCGCCGCAGATCACGTCTACGGGTTCGACCTTCGACCAGTCGATGCGCGTGATGTCCCCGAGGTTGGGGACGTCGGGGTGGTGGTGGGCGAGGATGGCTTGGGGGCCGGGTTCGATGTCGCTCACCCAAGCGAGGCGTGCGGGGCCGAGGGCGAGTTGTACGCCGAGTTCGAGGCCACCGTTAATAGCCCGAGAACAGGCTACCGATCGTGTAGTTCCCAGGCAGATGCATCACCTCCGAGAGCACGTCGGGGAAGGTGGTGGTCTTGTCCTTCACGGGCGCGGCTGGATCGACGGTGGGCGCATCCTGCTCGGGGAGATCTGGGGCCTGGGCGGGTTCCTTCTTCTGTCCGGTGAGGGCCTTGTACTCCTCAAGGGTCGCGCAGCCCATGCGGATCATCTTGCGACGCTCGGACTGGCGCGTGCCACCCCAGATGCCCTCGCAGGAGGGACCCTGGGCGAGCGCTTCTTTAAGGCACAGATCCCTGACGGGGCAGTCAGCACACACGCGCAGGGCGAGGCGCAATTCAGGGGTATTGGCCTCTCCACGCTCAGGGAACCACGCATCGGGATTGAGGGCTCGCGCGCACGCGCCCTTCTCGGTCCACGCTTCGGGCATGACGAGTGAACTGACCGCTGCCGTGTTGTCCTGGTCGTTGCGGCTCATCGCTGTCCACCTGTTGCGGGTTGAGTGGCCCACTGGTCGTAGGTGCCGACCGGGATGTTGAGGTGCTTAGCGACGGTGACGGCGATCGTGCTCATGGGGCTGGTCTCCCAGCCGGGCATGAGGAGCACCCCGTCGCACTGGGTCAACATGCACAGGTTGGCTCGGTCGTTGGTGCCGTTGTCGTCGGGGTTGGCTGGTTCGTAGCCGAGGAGCGTGAGGGCATCTTCGGCTGCGTATGCGGTTTCGCGCGCGTAGTCACGAGGTAGGGCGATGTAGATTCGCTTGGACATGAGAACACCCCTTTCAGGTGGTGGTCGTGTGTGTGGTTATTTGGTGGGGATTCGGTGGCCGACGTCATCGAGGAGGAACAAGCCGTCCTTGTACTGGACGGGCACGTCGTGGGGGTCCGCGTATTGGGAAACCGCCCACCCGTATTCGCGTGCTTCGCGCCTATTCACTTCGACATGGCCGTGGCACCCCGTGGTGCCAGACCCGCATAGGACGATGAGGTTTGCGGGGCTGTTGATCGACGGATCATTCGTGCCGCCCATGCCGCGGGCTTTGCGGTGCTGGATGCTGGACTGGATGTAGGTGATGTCCTTGCCGCACCTAGCGCACCGATACATGTCGCGCCCGTATACGAGTTCACGGGTTTGCTGGCTCGGGCCGCTACTGGTTCGTGCCGCCGCCGGGTTTCGCTGTTTCCGGCCAGGGTGCGTTCCACGTTTCTTCAGGGTCATCGTTCACCTCGCTTCCCTGCGCGTTGTAGGACGCTTCGAGGTCGTCCATGTTGCCGTCGAGGGGGAGTTCGGCGGTGGGTTCCGGGTGCGACACGGTTTCCGCTGCGTAACGCTGGATACCCTCGAGGACGGCGGGCATGTCTGCCATACTCAGGGAATCCACACTAGCTACATCTGCACGCTCGTCGTCGCCGAAGACATAGGTGAGGACGATGGGCAGCTCGCCCTCGGGGACACCGTGCTCCTTCATGGTGCGCTGGATCATCGCCATGCGACCAGATACGCCCTCCGGCTTCTGGGAGCCGAGCGGCGGGTACTGCTGGGGGCGCTGAGCCTCGTCGCAAAGGCCGTAGGACTCCTGTACCGGCGCGGGAGCCGGGGCCTGCGGAGCGGCGGGCGCGGGGCGCTGCTGCGGGGCCTCCTGGAGCTGTGCAGGCATGTACGGGGTGTACTCCCCCTGCTGTGCCTGCGGGCGAGGCTGCTGAGCGACCTGCTGGGGCTGGACGGGGGCCTGCTGCGCGGGCTGCTGCTGTGGTGCGGGTGTCTGCTGGACGGGCTGACGCTGGCCGGAACGGTTGCCCGACTTCTTCGCCTGGCGCAGGAGTACGTCAAGCACCTGCTCAGCCTCTCGCAAGTTCATGGTGTCGTACGCCCTTCCGGGGCGTACGTTGCGGCGCACGATCTCAGCGAACGCGCCTTCCGTCAGGCCCAGCACGTCGCGGCCCCGCTGGATTCGTTCGCGCACCTCGTCGATCTTGTCCTTGTCACGCTCGTACTCGATCACGCCGATACGGGCGTTGACTTCCTCCAGCTCTCGCGGAGTCATGAGATTGACGGGGATGCCGGGGAGGGTCACGCCGTCGAGGACTTCAGTGACCTTCTTGCTCGACAGTTGCAGGCGGTCCATATCGGCCTTCACCTGCTGGCGCATGTCCAGGACGCGCGAGGCCGACTCGGCGGACTGGAACTCTTCGGGCACGTAGCTGAAGCCCAGGAGGACTTCGGATGCTGCGTGACGGCACACCTCGCTCATGGCGCGGGCGGTGAGCATCGCCTTCGGGTACTGCATCCACGTGGGAGTCGATTCCCACAAGCCAGCGACGCGGGCCTTCTCCTCGTCCCAGACGGCGACGTGCTCGAACTGGGGATCATCCTTGCGGATGATGACGGCGGTAGCCGTGTTGGTTTCAGGGTCCCACTGCTCGCGGAGCGTGTGGCCGGCGTTGCGAACCAGAGCGGACATGAGCTGCGCCGTCATGGCGGGCTTCACGTCCTTGTCGCCGATGAACGACAGGCCACGCAGGGCGGTGATGAAGGGGACGTTCAGGTGCTTGGCGATCTGCATGAACAGATACATGTCGCCCGCATTGCCTCGCATCTGGTAGGGGATGAGGGCGTGTGCCTGGGCGTAGATGTCGGCTTCGGCCAGGTCTCGGCGCATTTCCTCCTCACTGAGCGCCTTGTAGCCGGGCATCTCATGCGAGATGGTGGTTTCCTCAGCCTTCTCAACAGTCTTGGAGGCGCGGGTCTTGGATGCAGCCTTCTTAGCGGCGGGCTGCGCGTCGCTGGCTTTGGTGGGCATGTAGGTAACCTTTCTCTACATGTGAGGGGATGTCAGGCGAGGTCTTCCTTGAGTTCCAGCATCTCGAGGAGCTTACGGACGGTGAGCTTGTCGTCCACGAGGTGCTTGGCCTGTTCTTCGCTCATACGAACCGTGAGGGTTGCTGCGTTGAGCGTTGTATCGTCGTCCATGCCGTCAGGCATCACGCCACCAGCCTGTTCGATGAGCTTGGCTAGGTTCTCCTGGGTCACGAACTCCTCGGGGAACGTGACGGTCGGCTGAGCGTTGTGCTCAATACCGTTCTCTTCGCACCACGCCATGAATGCGAGAGCGTCCACGATCTTGAGGCCGGTTCCCGGCTTGCGTGAGGGCTTGCGGTAGGAGAGCGTGCCGGAGTCGCCACGGGTATCCGCGTCGATTTTGTAGCCGCCCTTCTGAGCGACTGCCGGGAAGGTGTCGTCCAGGTGCGTAAGAATGTAGGTCTTGACGGGGCCTTCGGCGTTCTTCACCCTGTCCTTGAGGAGCTTCGCGTAAGCCATGATGCGCGGGGCGAGATCATCCCACTTCTTCGACTTACGCAGGGTCTTGACTTCCTTCTTCGCTGCCATGTTGAGCTTTGCCTTTCTTACGTGAGATGCGTGGAGGCAACGTGGCCTCCGATGGGTAGTTGCGGGCGTTGATGCGCGCCCTCGTGATGAGAGCATGGGCGGCGCTTGCTCGACGCGCCTTAAGCGCGAGCTGTAGGCGGGCTAGTGTTTCCGCCACTGATGGGCTTGTGGGTGGGGATGGGTCTTCTGTCACTGCTGGTTGGCCTTTCGGTTGATGTCGCGGAGAACTGTGACGAGTTCGTGCCCCTGTGGGGTGAGGCGGTGGAGTCGGGCGGTGCGCCCCGTGGAGGTTTTTGCACGCTTGGGCATGGCCTCGATGTAGCCCTGCTTCTTCCAGTCGGACACGATGGTCCGAACGCGTGATGGCGTGAGTGTTGTGGTGAAGGATGCTTCTTCAGTCAGCTCTTCGCCGATCCACTCGGCCTTCTCAACGCCCCTGAGTTCCGCGAACTGGAGCCACGACTGCGTGGCGTTGACGGCGAGGGCTGCGTCCCAGCTGGTGGCCGGGTCGGTGAGGCGCGCGATGGCGGGGGTGGCGGTGATCATTTCTGGGTTCTCCTTGTGTGTGGTTGGGTTGTATGTGTTTGATAGTAGTTGCGGGTTGAGTTGGGTCGCAAGCGCTACCATCCCCCTACTTGGTTAAGTAGATCACAAGGGCATGGTGGTAAGAAAAACCCCGGAACCACCAACCAGCAGCTCCGGGGACTCCCTACAGTGACCTCACTGACCACCAGATACGCCTCGACGATCCGCCGAAGACGCGCACGCGATCACGCGCTCAAACGCTGCGCTCACATGTCGCATCTGGCGCTCTGTGCGCCTCTGAGCCCATGCAGTAAGCTCCCCACGTCGGGCGAGCGCATCCATGTCTGCACCTCCCTTTTCGAGGTCGTCAGCCCAGGCGCGCAGGACGCGAGCGAGGTCTTTCTGTGCGTGGACCGTGTCGTGGGTGAGGTCGGTGGGGCGCTTTCGTTTCGGTGTCATGATTACTGTTCCTTTCAGTTGATTCTTTGCATGGGGCGGCACCTCCCCCGATGCGTAGAGGAGAGGTGCCGCCGTTGTATGTCGGATCCGGTTAGTAGGAGGACCAGAGGAAAATCTTCCCTGGTTGGGAGGTGAGGGCGTGCATGATGCCGGGCTTCGTGTAGACACCCACCCGATCCCCACGCTGATTCGCAGCTTCAACTTGATTCCCGTGCACGGTGAGGGTCGCGACTCCCGTGTGTTGCGCGAACGGGTGATGCTCATCGAGCTGGATGCGCCCACTGTTACTGCCGAGGGTCTTACTGGCTATGACGAGCGTAGCCCAGTAGTTCCACTGCGTGTCGTCCACCATGCTGGGGACGTACTCGTCTACTGCGTTCGCGAACCACTGGGGCGGCACCACGCTCAGAGGAACTGAGTGGCTGCTGAGCCTCACGCACGGCTCCACACGAGGGTGAGCAGCAGAAACGACGAAGCCAAACACTGGCTCACCTGAGTCGAGGACAGCGAATGCCACACCGCCTTTAACGACGAACCTGTGAGTCGGCCCCATTTTAGCCTCGAAGACGGGGCGCACATCCTTCGACGTAAAAGCCACTGGCATAGTTCCTTTCAGTTGGTGGTGCAGGTTGCCAGCGCGTCGGCTAGGGCCTGCTTTTCCGGTGTGGTCACTGTGAGAGCGTAGCGGGTCTTGATTTGGACCTGCTTAGAGGCGTAGGCGCAGGCGTATGCGCTGTTGGGTGGCATCCACTGGTCTGCGCTCTTGGACCCCTTGGCCATGTTGTCGTGACCGTTGACGGCCAGGAGGTTGTTGGGGTCGTTGGCGAGAGCTTCACGATTTTCCTGGGTGAGCTTGTACGCGCCGGACTGCCAGGCGTTCTCGAGGGCGACAACATGGTCGATCTGAACCTTCGAGGCTTCCTTCTTGCTGAAGTCGATCCACTTGCCCGAATAGGGGTCTGCGAGTTGGCCGGCGATGACGACACAGGAGTTACGCATTCCCCTGACGATGAGGTCGCGGGCGAGGATGTCGTTCCGCGTGTCGCATCCGTTGTGGTCCACATCCTTCCAGGCGGGGCCAAACTGCTCAACACGACTGTATTTCTCGGGCGGGGTGGGGTTGTCGTTGACGGTCAAATTGTCGAGGTCGCTGAGAGAACCGTCAGGAACGACACCGGCGTCCATGCTGATGGCGGACTGGGCATCACTCTGATCTCTTTCCCGCGTGTGTCCCCCATGCCGGTATAAAAGGACCACGAATGCGATCAACACAAAGGCTAGGAATACTGCCATAATCCGCGTTTCGAAGCGATCCTGCTTATCCTTATCGCTCATTATTCTTTTCCTTTCAGGCCCACGGGCTGACTGTGTGGATGAAGTGGATGGTCGGAATGAAGCCGCAGAGGGCGTATCCGAGGATGCCGTTGATGGCCCATGCGCTCCAGTGGATTGTGAGGGGCACGTCTGGGTAGCGGCGGAACATGTTCCACACCGTGACCATCATCAGCAGCAGCGCGAGGGCTGCGAAGCCGAAGTTCACCCAGGCATGGATGACATCTGGCACCTGGTAGGCGGCGGGGGTCAAGATCGGGTAGGCGAAGGTGGCACTGATGAGCGCGACCGTGAGCGTGGCACTGAGGGTGTCCGCGCTGCGCTTAAAGACCGTGTCACCCATGAGGAGGACACTAGCAACCATGAAGGCTGCGGACGCGACGAGGGCCGCGGCGAATGAGACGATGAGCGGCTCATTCATTGGCGTCTCCTTCCGAGAGTCGGGTTTCCAGGAACTCGACGCCTGCGGCCTGTTCCTGCGTGTGGTTCTGTGGTTCAGCGTCGAGGGTGTCGGCTTCTGCCTGGGCCGCGGCGAACTCTTCTAGTCGCTGCTGGCGACGCTCGCGGGCCTTCTGGCGCTGCTTCTCGCTCGTCGTCGGGGTGGGCCACTCGAATGCCCCCGTCAGGTCCTTTTCCAGAAGCCTCGCGTCCGTGACGTCGGTGGGACGCAGGAGGATCGCGAGTAGTAGGACGAAGCCCACAACGATCCCCGCCGTCACGGTGTTCGCAGTAACAGCACGTTCGGCGATCACGTTGAGGGGGTGAGTGACCGTAATGTCGTCGATCGCGACGGTCTCCCCCGACGTGAGGTGCGCCGTGTCTCCCGAGTAGGAGGAGATGAAAACGGTCCCGTGCTCCCACAGGACGGCCGGCATATTGACCTTCGTCAGCCAGCCCGTAAACACCTGGCCGAGCACTGCTTCCTGCCGCGCTACAGCCCACGCTGCGGGGCCGATCAGGCCCACGTAGGCCAGGCCTGCGAGGATGGCGGACCAGATGAGCGCGTTGACACTCATGGCCGCGGCGTAGAAGCGGCGTCGGCGCATGTTTTCTGCGGCCTTACTCTCCCCAATAGTCATGGGGTCTCCTTTCGTTGCTTTCTGGAGCATAAGTAACGGGCACGTCACTATCTTCTCGACAGGGACATGCCCGTTCACGCTCTCGGACTAGGACTCGAACCTAGATACCCGGAACCAAAATCCGGTGTGCTGCCATTACACCATCCGAGAATGAGAGGCGGAGCGAAGCTAAAAGGCTGCGCGAGCAAATGGGGCCCTGGGCCTACGCCCAGGATGTGTTTTCTATGCAAAGAAGTAACTCACACATTCGCGTCTTCACTCCACCAGTGGGTCAGGCAGGACTCGAACCTGCGGTGTGTCGTTAACTGTGACCGATTTACAGTCGGCTCCCTTCGCCGCTCGGGGCACTGACCCTCGTGGATGTTATTTAGTTGTAATCGCTCCGGTGACAGGACTCGAACCTGCAACCGTGGGATTAGAAGTCCCCCGCTCTGTCCGTTGAGCTACACCGGATCGGAGTAGTCCTACCGAGAGTCGAACTCGGGTTTCCAAAGTGAAAATCTGGCGGGCTGACCGCTACCCCATAGGACCATGTATTCAGTTGGCGGCGGGACAGGGATTCGAACCCTGGGCACCTGTCGGTGCGACTGTTTTCAAGACAGCTCCGTTAGTCCACTCCGGCACCCCGCCATGTTCAGTTTTCCACTGCGTGCCCCCAGCAGGACTCGAACCTGCGACCCTCGGATTAAAAGTCCGCAGCTCTAACCAACTGAGCTATAGGGGCGTTGGTGGGGCCTC
>QWBZ01000145.1_pt1 | contig 51377 bp, 44 predicted proteins | sample 1972441 | NCBI WGS metagenome assembly QWBZ01 (sample SAMN09866721, study PRJNA288562) | Human oral metagenome isolate term6_saliva, whole genome shotgun sequencing... | isolation source: mouth | host: Homo sapiens | place: USA: California
GCAGGGGCTGGAAGGGATCGGCCTGGGCTGATGTCCCTGGGGAATGGAAACGGGCATGGAAGAAGGTTCGTGATGCCTGGATATTGGAGCATCCATTCTGTGCGCGGTGCGGCTGTGTGGGAACGGAAGTTGACCACATAAAAGGAAAGAATGCATTAAAAACAATTAACGATTTATTGGACATTAATGCAATCAAAACACTTTGTAAAGAATGCCACAAAAGGAAAACATATGCCACAAGGGTAGGGGGTAAAAATCACAAAAAGAATTGAAAAAGGTAGATCGTAATATAAAGAAATCTGAAATAAGACTTTCTACGTTGCGTGTCTATAGAGAAACTATTGCTAGTAAACTAACTGAATTAATAGAAAGTAGTCGCAGAGTTGTTAATATCGGTGATTTCGATGATGCTGATGATCCGGTTAAAGCATGTCTAGAATCTTTAGATGATACTGATGAAATCAGAATCGAAGATGTTGCTTATATGCTTGGTATATCTGTAGCTGTTTTATTAACCAAGATTGATACTAAAGAATTAAGAGTATTCAAATACTCTAATAAAAGAAATAGCCGTACTGGTAAAGTCTTGACAGTGGAATACATAAAGAGACTCTTGGAAGAATATAATGGTGGTGATATCGAAAAGCGTAAATTTGTAGAAGCTTTATTCAAAGAACATCATGAAAACGATATGCCTTTAAGTCTTAAGAGTAGAGTAAAAGACTTACCATATAAACCTTACGATAAACCTGAGTATGAAAATTTAACTTTAAAACAACTAATAATTGGTGGTTTTAATCGTGGGTTTATTAAGTTTACTCACCATAGTACTATGAATAAGATGCTAGATACTTTCAACTGCAAGTATACTCCAGATTATTATTATCATAAAGCTATGGGAAGACCTAGAAGTAGATTAATTAAAGTATATTCTAAATAATATAGTGGGAGCTGAATATTCAGCTCCCATATTTTTATTTTTTATTTTTTAATTGACAATTTTATAAATACCCATATTTTATATTAAATATAATAAGGAGAATACATTATGAACGGACAATTCGCTACAACAGGGCGATATACATTTGAACAATTACTAGTCATGATGGCTGATATAGATACTATGTCTTATCATGAACTTTATCGTATCTTGGAAAACTATTATCATGTCATTCTAGAGCATTTAGAAGATAGACATTCTAAGAAGTTAATACCTCTTTATGGTTCACCTAAATTCTTATTCACTCTTCTTCAAGTATTGAATAATACCGAAAGAAGTTCTGAAAGATGTAGATTGGTAAATACATTCCTTAGAAGTACTTTATTCTCTGAGAATGGACCATATATCCGAGATATTGCTTACTTGATTGCTAAGTTCTATAATTACGATACAGTAGCAAGATTAGAAGCATTAGGTACATTAGACGAAGAGTTGTGTATCTATCTCTCTATTATTTCAAAAGCATCTATTAGAGATTATGTGAATATCAACCGCATCAATTATACTATTTGCTCATTTACAAATAGGGATTTAACTCCTATGGAGATAATTCAAATCTATAACGTTCTTTACCCTAGAAACTTTACTGATGTATTCATCAATTCTATGGCAAATGATATAGTAGATTCAGAAACTACTGATCCATCTATACTTCCAAGAGCTTTACTTATCGAAGAGTCTCTCAAACAAGCCGTATGTATGATTTTAGAAACATTCGATACTGGTATTATCTCTCAAATACTTATTTCTTATAATGAGTACTGTATGTTTAATGGGAAGAAATCCCCATCTATTCTCAAGTACTGTTCTGATAAATTAGGGTATCCTTTCCTCAAAGTTCCTATCATCGTTAGAGAACTAGAAAAGCAAGATATCTTTATCGGATAGAAAATCGTTTTTAATGTAGAGATGTACTCTATAATACATATAATAAAACACTTATTTTTTATTTAAAATAAAGGAGTAAATCCATGGCAAAAGAAGTTACTGTATACAACAACGATGTAGATTATCAATCATCTTTAGCATATGAGTTTAGAAATGTAGTATCTAAAGATAAAGATCTTCGTATGTCTTCTGAAGCTAAAATTGATATTGGATATCCAACTGGTTTCTTGGGCTTTGACTTCATGAATGGTTACAAAGTTCATAATAACGGCGAAACTAAATACAACCTAGGTATCTCTGATGGTAGTATGGTAATGGTAATTGGTCGTTCTGGTTGTGGTAAATCTACATTCTGTACACAAATGGCGGCTAACATTGTACGTCCATTCAAAACTTCTACAATCTTCGAAGATTCTATCGAAGGTGGTATGGTTAAAGAACGTCGTATGCAGTTAAGTGGTTTCAATACAGAAGCTGAATACAAGAAACGTTTTGTAATTCGTAATACTGGTATTACAGCAGAGACTTTCTTAGCTCGTATTAAATTCATTCATGATTTGAAATTAGCAGATCCTGAAAGATATAAATACGATACTGGTTATGTAGATGAAGAAGGAAACCCAATTAAATTATTCGAACCAACAGTTTATATCTTAGACTCCATTGCTTTGATTATGCCAGATGATTTGGTAGAAGAAGGCGAAGTATCTACCAACATGTCTGTTACTCGTACAGCTAAAGTTGTAACTGATATTATTCGTCGAGTAGTACCTATGCTTAAAATGGCTAATATCATTTTAATCGTAGTAAACCATATCCTTTCTGATGTATCTATTCGTCCTAAGAAAGCTGACTTGATGTATTTGAAACAAGGTGAATCTTTACCTCGTGGTAAAACAGTAATCTATCTTTCTAATACAGTAATTCGGTTAGATGATACTAAACTTAAAGCAGATGAAAAGTTCAAAGTAGCTGGTTCTTTAGTAGATGTAACTAATACTAAGTCCCGTTCAGCTGGTGCTGGTCAAACTTCTACAATGGTATTTACTTATGACCATGGTTTTGACCCAGAACTTTCTTTATTTATGCTATTACAAAACAATGGTCGTGTAAATGGTGCTGGTATTGGTTATTACTTCGATGATCATACCGACTTCAAATTCTCTTTGAAAGGTTTCAAAGATAAACTTCGTAAAGATCCAGACTTCTATAAGCTCTTTATGGAAGTAGCTAAGAGTGAATTAGAAAAATTGCCTTCTAACGCAAACGATATAATTGATGTAGATGATCAAGATCAAATTGAAAGTAGCAATGTTACTTCTGATATTCTTGGTACAATTGGCATCAAATATTAATATATCTTTTAATCATATAATATCAATATGAAGTGATATTAGTGCTTAAAAGAAAGGAAGGTTAGAGAATGGCAACATCACTTAATTTAATTCAAGCCGCAATGGAAAAACAAAATGCTTATCCAAGTGCGGAATATGTAATTGGCAAGTCGTTACAACAGCCAGCTACTAATACAAACTCTGGTCCTCGTAAACTCATGTATGGTTTACAGGCCGAACAAACTATTCAGATTTCGAAGCCAGAAACGCCTTTAATGGCTACTGGCTTTGAAGGTCAATTTGCTGAGTATTCCAGCAACTATATTATTGCCGAAGACGACTATGAAGTCATTGACAAAGTATACAAAAACAAAATGATGTATTGGATGTTCGTTAGAAATACTAAAACAGGGAAAGTCGACGTATTCGCTAGAACGACTTATGAATACATCACAGAAATGTATGGCTATGAAATGAATACAGAATATATTGATGCGTTAACTCCAGGAGATATAATCCCTAAGAACTCACCAATTATTCTACCAGATTCATTTGATAGTGCATTAAATGCAGGTACTGGTGTAAACTTGACTTGTGTTTACATGGCATTAGCAGAAACTACAGAAGACCCAGTAGTCTTATCTGAATCTGCAGCTCGTAAACTTACTGCACCTACCTACAAAAACGTAGAAGTCATGGTCAATGACAATGATATTCTACTAAACCTTTATGGAGATGAAACAGGTAACTATAAATCCTTCCCAGATATTGGTGAAGAGGTTAAACATCGTACACTCTGTGCTCTTCGTAAAGAAAAGAAAGAGGATGAAGCACTCTATACACAATCGGTACAGATGCTTAAAGAAAGGCTACAATCCGATACTGCTTTCCTCGCAAATGGTACTGTTATAGATATCGATGTATATTGTAACAATACAGAATATGATAATCCACAAATCGAGAAATACTATAATAAAACTTTAGAGTATTCTCAAAAGATTGTGGATATTCTAGAAAAGGAAAAACGAAAAGGTTATACACTTACTAGTGAAGCTGACAGATTGCTTTATAACTCCAAGTCTATTCTTGAAGGTAAACCTTATATGACTAAAGACAAAGTATTTACTAACTTAGTAATCAACTTTGTAGTCAAAGAAGAAAAGCCTATGGAGCAAGGTGATAAATGTACAGACCGTTATGCTGGTAAAGGTGTAGTATCTTACATATGGCCGGACGAAGAAATGCCAATGTATGAACGTAACGGTGAATTATTCCCAGTGGATATCATCTATAACTCTTCTACAATGGTTAACCGTCAAAATCCAGGACAAACATTCGAAACTGAAATCAACTATTTATTCTTAGTTTGTAAACCAATATCTGGTAATATCAACTTAACTACTTTGTATAATTTATATACTGAGTTCCCTTGGGTTGAATTAGATAAACTTTGGGTAAAACAAAAATGTTCTGATGGTTCTTATAGACGTATTCAAACTAATCGTGGTGTTATCACTGGAAAAAAGTATATCTATAGATTGAAACAAATTGCAGAAGAAAAATTCTCTGCTGTATCTTTAGCATCTACTAACTTACGTGGTGAAAATACTAAGACTAGAGCTCATAAACAACACAGAAGTGTTCACTCTGATACTCCTGTAAGATTAGGTGCAATGGAATCTTCTAACTTATTAGATGCTGCCGATGTATCTATGAGATTAGCTATTGTATTTATGCTACTTTCATCTTCATTCAAGTACAGACGTCAAGCTTATCAATTATTGGTAGGTGATCCATTTAAACCATATATCAAACTTGATGCAGAAGCAAACGTATTAGCAACATCACGTTCAGCTGAGATTGCTAAAGTATTGATGAAAGCTATTGGTCTTAAGATTAACTTCAATAAGACGAAGAAGATGTATAAAGCACCAGTACTTCTTAATGTATTTGAACAACTTCCAGATATCAATAATCCATATTATAGATATGGATGTTATGATCAAGACATTGTTCAATCTCCAATTATTCGTATGCCATTCTTTGTTAAGAATGAAGATATGGATAGATTGGTTAAGTTGTATAAGAAACACCATAAAGATGAATTGCTTATGAGTCCAATAAACTTCAATGGTGTTGATAATATTATCGATGCAGATATTATCAATAAAGTAATGACATTGATCAGTACCTGTGAAAATATGGATGAAGCTGAAGCAGCTGTTAAAGCTAAGACTCCAGAACCATTAGCAATTCCAATGCACGTAATGCCTGTTATTAGAACCGGAGGCGAAAGATATGAACCAACGTCTAATAACAATTCTTGATGCTTTACGAAATGGTAAAGATATCATTACACCAGAAGATGTAAATGATATCAATAATATTTCCGTAAACTATATTCAAGGTCAAGGTAAAGTAGAACCAAGAGATATTAGAAATATATTGGAGATATCCAATATCTTATATAATAATACTCAAAGAGCTATATTACCTTTAGACGATGCCATCTATGATTCAGTTGTAGTTAAGTTCAAGAATCAAGGCTTTGAACCACCAGTTGGTGCAGTTGGTATTACTATAGACAGTAAAGATAACGTTGGTTCTTTATTAGAAGATCAATCTCTTCTTGAAGTATTTAAAACTATTCCAGAAGAGAAAGCTAAGGAGATGCTTTATGATAAAGATCTTATGAAATTCGAAATGCCTATTAAAGAGGATTTTTATAATTCAGATAATGTAGGTAATTATACAGAACTCTCTAAGATTAAGCATAGTGCTGAGCATAATTATCCTGAGCTTGTTGGTACTCTTTACAAGTGTAAGTATACTACAATGAATGAAGCTGTAGCAGCTGGAGTTGAACCAGATGATATCACAACTATGGTATTTGAAAGAGACTTCTTGAGCAAATACTATAATACAGTATTCCCATATACAATGGATGGTAAAGCTGGTTTAATAGCCGAACTTAAATACGATGGTGTATCTATAGAAGCTACAGTTGATGGTGATACTATCATTGTAGCTTATAGTCGTGGTGATACGGCTAATGGAATTGCTTCTGATTATACACCAATCTTTGGTGGTAAAGTATTCCATCGTGCTAAAGGTATCATTCCAAAAGGAACTGTCTTTGGTATTAAGTTCGAAGCAATAGTTACAGATAGAAATCTCGAAATTCTCAAATATAAATTTGGGAAAGAATATAAGAATTCTCGTGTAGCTATCATTGGTTTACTTGGTAGCTCTGATGTGAACAAATATAGAGATTTGATTACATTAGTACCAATTAGAACCAGTGGATTACAATTCGATGATATGGTTCAAGAAGTAGAATTCTTGAATAAGTATTATTCCTCTGGTGTAGAGATGAAGTATACTTATATGAGAGGGAATTACAATGAACTCTTATTCCAAACTTATCGATTCGTTCAAGATGCTTCTGCTCTAAGAGGTATCATGGGATTCATGTATGATGGTGTAGTAATCTCATTCGCCGATTATAATATTCATAAAGTTCTCGGTAGAAATAACTTTACCGATAATTGGGCTATGGCTATTAAATTCAATGCTATGAGTGCTGATACTATCTTCAATGGGTATACATACACAGTGGGTCAAAATGGTCTAATCACACCAATGGCTCACTTCAAACCTGTCCAATTCCTTGGTTCTACGCATGACAAAACGACTGCTCATAGCTATAAGAGATTCAAAGAATTGGCTTTAAAGGTTGGAGATCCAGTTAGGATTACATATGTGAATGATGTTATCTGTTATATAGATAAACCATTTAAAGATGTAGATAATCCTAATCCAGTTATCCCATTCCCTACACATTGTCCAGCTTGTGGTAGTCCTATTACTTTATCTATGTCTGGTGATAGTGCTTATTGTCTAAATCCTCTTTGTCCAGAACGTAATGCTACTCGTATTACAAACATGGTTAAGAAATTAGGATTCAAAGACTTCTCTAGAGCATACATCTCCAAGCTAGATATAAAATCATTTAGAGATTTGATTGAATTAGACAAGATGTATTCAGCAGAACTAATTGGTGATGCTTTAACTAATAAACTATTCGATCAAATCAATAAGATTAAATCTGAACCATTACCAGATTATAAAGTGGTAGGTGCTCTTGGCTTCAGTTCTATTAGTGCTGAACGTTGGAGAATTATTCTAAATAATGTATCTTTAAATGCTATCATTCATAACGATGATGATAGTGTTAGACGTTTGATTAGCATGGTTAAAGGTATTGGTAAAGTAATTGCTGATACTATTGCTAAAGAACGTCATGTCTTCATGGATGATTTGTTATTGATAGAATCTATGCCTAATTTACAAATAACCTTCAGAGGTGAAGGTGCTTCTGTACAAGATAGAAAGACTGTTCGGTTCACTGGATTTAGATCTGCTGTATTAGAAGAAGAATTTAATAAATTAGGATTCGATGCAGACGGTAACAAATCTGTAACTAAGAAGACAGATATCTTAGTTATTCCTTATCCTGGATTTGTATCTTCTAAGTTAAGTAAGATAAGTCCTAATTGTTTGGTACTTTCTGAGAAAGATGCTTATGATTACATAATGTATCTTCAAAGTCAAAATAATTTATAAAAGTATATTATAGATGTGGTAAGGGTGGTGTATTTCCACATCACCCATACACAATTTTAATATTTTTATATTTCAAGGAGGACAAACCTATGAAAGACTATCAAGCTAGTTATAGCGAAAAGTTTAAAGAAGCATTAAGAAAGTTTAATGACTCTGCAACAGCATTGTACTTCGTAGTACAAACAACTACAAGTCATGACTATGAAGATCCATTCACGACAGTAGCTGTGTATAACAAAAAGAAAAACACAGACTGGGAAGCACCACTCTTATCTGAGTTTTGTGCTGATACTCCTACTAGTGGAGATCTTATTAGTACGTATCAAAAAGTTTTAATCACTAAATCCGATGAAGGCTCTATGAGTATTACGGTAATTAAAAATATCATTGGTTTTGGTATTGCTACAAGTTTAGAACAAGTAAACGAAATCATTACTTATATGGAAGCAGATAATCGCGATCTTCGTAAAATCTATTTCTATGACTATGATTTAGTTATCCAAGAACTTGTACCACCTAAAGCTTCTGATTTAATTGCAACTAAACCAAACTTTAGTCAACCAATTAATGGTGCTTGGGGTGCATTCCCATTACAAACAGATGGGGATACCGATGGTGATGTTAAAAAGAAAAAAGGTAAGAAACACGCAGATGAACATCCAACAGAAGGAATCATCCCGGGTTTCAATAATTAATTCTGGTTTAAACTGACAATAGCAGTTTGAATATATAATATTTTATTAATCCACTTAGGAGGAAACAATCAATGAAATTCGCAGAATCCGCAGTAGCAAATGCAGTACAATCCAACTTATTACAAGAAAAAATCGCTTGGTCTGCAAGCTTTACAGAAATCTTTATTAAAGCAGCTGTAGAAGGTATCACTACTTACCTTGGTCAAGTTAAAAACGAAGGTCCTAAAACTGTAGTGGTTAAAAATGGTGATAATACAGTAGTATTCTCCGCATCTATCGAAAAACATGAATCCGATGATGGCGAAGGCTTCTCTGTAAACATGTTGGTTAACCCAACTGAAGACGAATTAGTTGGTGATAAAGTAACATTCGACGATGTAGTATTGTCTGCTATCTTCGAAAAAGTCGCTTCCAAATATCGTTTCAATATTGCACCAATCAATGGTCAAGAATACACTTCTAAATTGATTGCGGTAATGATCAAATCCATCAAGGAATACTTCCGTACAAATATTGATGTAGATCCTGTATTGGAAATTCCTAACTTCGTAATCTTCGAAGGTTATGTAGAAGACGACAAAGTTAAAGTTAAAGTAGTACTTGATGCAGCTATCAAACAAATCGTAAAAGATGATGCTGTATTAGAAGAAGAAGCAAAATAATTGCTGGGGTAACAATGGACATCAAAAAAGCAGTATTACAAAATAAGACTTTAGACGTAGTTTCTATGTCTGAATTTGGTCGCTTAATTGATAATAATGCTCCATTCTTACGAGATGTCTGTGTAGAGATCGGAGACTATGTATATCCATACAAAGAGTCTCCGAAATCTAAACGTGATGTCTGTATTACTAATTTTGGTCCTCTTATTACTTGGCAAGAACCAACTACAGAAGAGGATAAAGAAGCATACTCTGCTAATAACATCGTTGACTTATCTCCAAAGAATACAAAAAGTTTGGTAGATAATATTCGAGCAGCTGATAAGATTAAAAGTCTTGAAAGTACTCGTTTAGCTAAAATCAGTAATGTACTTACCTTGCCTATCAATGAAGAAGATTCCGAAGAATTAGTTGCCATCAAGCAAGCTATTAATGCTAAAGGAATCGACTCCGATTCGTATAAGGCTAAGTTCCCATCTGAATCTGATTTTAACAACGATATGCGTGCTCTTAAATCCGCAGCTAATAATAACATTAGTTTCTTTAAAGCTAAGCGTGTATTAAATGCATTTGATATTGATATGGAACTCATTATCAAAGATAAACCAGATGCAGTTAATCCAATTGGTGAAGAAATTCGTGTATCGTTAACTGGTGAAAAAGATTAGTAATTACTGTAGTTATATTATGCAAAAATTTTACAATAGATTACTAATTGAAGGAGCAATACAATAATGATCACTCAAAGAGAATTCATTAAACGATTTACCGAGAAGACAACTATTCCATTCAACGGTGATTTATTTGTGCGTTCTGATGATGATATTGTAGAGCATTTGAAAAAGATAATCCTGTCGTGCCAAACATCGAACGGTATCTTTGCAGTCAAAGTTAAGGGCTTTGAACTTATCGAAGGATATACAAACGTCCAAGAAACTTTGAAAGAGTATTATTCTAAAAATAATAATCGGAATCGTAAGAAGGGTGCTGCTGATGAAAATCAGTATAACTATATCAATCTAAAAGATTCGATTATCAAGATTTTAGTCGTAGATTATCATCTAATGGCTAAGGGTCAGGAAGAGAACCTTCGGGTTCTCATCATGATCCCTGAAGTTGTTAAAAAGTTTTATTTTTATCTCAATGGGAATTATTACCTCCCTATGTATCAAATCGTAGATAGAAGTACTTACAATTCAACTTCAGCTAAGAATGAGAAGGATTATATCACACAGAAGACCAACTTCCAACCGATAAATATTTATCGACATGTGTATGAGCTTAATACTTCTGATGGTGAAACGGTTCCAGCGACTGAGTTCGACTGTAATATCTTTAAAAAGACATTCCCAGCATCATTATTCCTATTCGCTAGATATGGTTTAACTGGTGCATTACGTGAACTTGGTTTAGATAAGATATTTGTATTTACATCAGACGATAAGTTCAAAGATGATCCTGAAATACTCACATTTATTCCAAATACTAATACGAATATACACATCAACGTACCAAAAAGTATTTATAAAAACAATCAACTCGTTCAGCATATAGTCTATACACTCTGTATGCGAACTGATAAAAATCTCAGCCTAAATGGTCTATTTGATACTGAGTATTGGGTAGGTAAGTTAGGTGAGACATTTAGTGTAGCTAATAAGCTTATTAAAGGTCACAGTATTCTACGTTCCTTTGAGTCTATCTTAGACTTTAATATCCAAGAACAACTTCGTTTACCTTGGACAGCTAAGAAAGATATGTTCTGCGTTCTTATGTGGATGCTTAAAGAATATTCTTCCTTAAGAGAACGTGATACATTGGATGTAACTAAGAAGAAATTGCGTTATGGTGAATATATCGCAGCTACTTATGCTAAGACTTTGAATTCTAAGATTTATCGTCTAAGTAATAACGGTAACCGTGTAGATATTGATTATATTCGCAAAAACTTAGATATCCAACCGGACTATTTAATAAAAGAGCTTACTCGCAGTCAATTGATTGCGTTTAGAAATGCTGTAACGAGTGTTGACTCTATTACAGCATTGAAATTTACTTACAAAGGCATCTCTGGTATTGGTGAGAACAAAGCCAATAGTGTATCAGATTCTTTCCGTCTTTTAGATATCTCTAATATGGGTATCCTAGATCCAGATGCATCTTCCGCATCAGATCCTGGTATCTCTGGTTCTGTAGTTCCTATGCTTAAACCAGCCGCTCATGGATATCTTTCAGATGAACCTGAACCGATGTTCTGGCAAGATGATTTCAATGCACTTTATGAAGAGTATAAAAAGATTAAAGGGCTACAAGAACTCATCGAATTCAAAGCTGACGTTTTGGGTGACGAAGAAGCTGCTAAGGATGTGGCTATGGCTCGCATTGCTACAGAGATGGCTACTAATGTTAACTCTACTTTAGCAAGAATCGTTGAGGAAAATGAATAATGGCTACTATGTATACTCGTTACTTTGTTTTCTCTTCTAAACAAGTGGAAGAGATGAACAAAATTGCTGATCAACGCGGAGCTTCCAGACCTAAGCTCGGCACAGTTGTTGTAAATGGTATTCCAAAAGAATTTACAGCAATTTTAACAAACATCGACCATATGAAATATGCCGATAGTAAAGTACTCATCTCTGGTGATATCAGAACTATCAAGCATAATATGGGAGACCTTAATTTACTATAATGGAAAATGACGGTCTACTTCATGTAATCAAAAGACTCCCTATGGGAATCTGCCCAGTATGCGGGAAACCACTAATGCTACTTAGGTCTGAATATACTGCGTATATTTTAGCAGAGTCTGGTTACATTAGAAGCAAAGTGGATGAAAAATCCGAAATGAAAATGATTTGTCCTAAATGTGGATATACTGAAAATGCTAGAGTTGGTGATGATGGTATCATCCCAGAACGTCTAGATGATTTAGTACCATCTACTGGAGAAATCAAGAATAACCCTATTGGGTCGAAATAAGAAGTTGTTATCCCATTACCCAATATTGGGTAATGGGGTTTCTTTTAAAAAATATTAAGCGAGTAATATAAATTACTTGATATAAATTAGGAGGAATTACTCATGGAAAAAATCAAATTAACTGAAGAACTTGAAAGATTAATTAGTCGTGGTCAATACAATGGTCAAGATGATAAGTTGAAAGATGTCATTACAAATGAAGGCGTTTGTAGAAATATTTTTGCAGATGATGATTCTTTTGATGCAGTAAGTGAATTTACTGTAGATATGCTAGCATTATTATTAGGATACATGGCTGTAAGATTAGGTAAGCTTGACGATGTTAATGAATACATTCATACAGTTTCTAAATTTGCTGCATTGTTCGATATCAATTCAGATTCTTATTATGATGAAGAGAAAAAAGATTTTGATTTAGAACGATTAGTGTATGATATCGCTACTAAAAATTATGAAGGTTATTGGAATTATGATGAAATTTCCAAACACCCAGAAGAATTGGAATTATTCACTAAAGTATACAATAACGATATCCAAACTTTATTAGCTGCTGTAGCTGCTGGTGATAGAAGTATTGCTATGCAAATACTTAATCCAAAAACAATGCTATTCTATAGCAGCAAGTTAATAGCTAAGAAACCTGAAAACGAAGAAGAAGAAATGAAGATGGTTGCTAAATTAGAAACAATGAATGATCTTTCTGTTATTTTAGCAAAAGCTATTGGTCTTTATGGTGAAGGGGATAAAGATAAATTATTCCTTGATTCTATTAAGGATAAAGCAATCAATAATATCATGGATCCAGACAGTATCCTTAAGATGGCTAAAGCATTAATGGCTATTTATAATGGATATCTAGATTCTCAATCTGAAAAAGATGGTCCATTCCCAGTATTTAATTTACTAAGTCAAGAAGGTCATACCTTCCCATTGACTTTCACACCTAAAGTTATTGAAGATTTCAAATTCTTAGTATCTATAATGACACTTAAATTATTTAAAGATAAGAAAAAGTTCAATGATGATACTTTTAATTCTATCTTCCGCGATAAGGATAAAGAATTAGCTGAAAAAGTATTGGGTAGCCTTATCGTAGGTCAAAATTACAAAGAAGAACTAATTGATGATAGTGATATCTTTACTGAAAGTGGTGACTTCGATTTATTTGAAGCTCTTAGAAATCTTACAAGTACACGTTGCCATTGTAGTGTATTCTTAAGACGCTATAAATACAATGAAGCATTCAAAGAAGTTAAAGAAGTATATGACAATCTAGAATGTGCTTTTACCGAAACTGAGAACGAAGAACTCATCTTCCATGGTTTCGAATCTGACTTACTATTTAATCTACTATATCCTGCATTCATGGCATTCCTAGTAGTCTCTGAAGATCAAGAAATCTATACAGAATTCTTGAAAAAGACAAGAGAAATTCTTCATGATAACATTGGAGAAGAAAAACGAAATGTTTCTCTACTAGCTGCTTCCTATAATATAGTAGCAGATGATGAATTCTTCGAAATCTGTACTCTAGCTCAAAAGATTGATGAATTATCCGCTAGAGCTGTTGAAGATTGTGACATTGATGAATTACCTGATAACGTTGTCAAATTCGATAGAAGCAAATTAAGCTAATCGTAAACTCCCAGTAATGGGCACTTATGTGCCCATTATTTTTTGTCTTATATGAACTTTATAATAATTGAAATGGATTTTAGATTAAAAAATTAGGGAGGACAAATGAGACCGTATCCATTGATGAAAAATTACAAACGCACCGACCATTCAAATCTCATCGATGCTCTCCGGGAATGGAAATCATTCTCTGACAATGTTGAAAACAACTTTGAACAAGCTACTTTTATTTTTTCTCAAGCTCTTAAAGGGATTGATGAATTAGAAGCTAGTAATGAATTTAGAGGAAAGAACGATTATATTTTCTCCCTAATTCACACTGCGTCGAGGTTCTATAATATAGCATTGGATGAGTATATCAAACTTTCCGGTAAGTTCAAACCAACTAAGTATTTAGAACTTCTTCATTTATATCTTAAAGATTCTAAATCTGGTGAAGGTTATATCAAAAAAGAGTATGAATTATATACTATGGGTTTAGCTGCTAAACGTGTTGAAGAAAACCATAATATTATTCAAAAACGTTTTGATATCAAATCTATTATCGTTAAATTACTTGGTATTGATGAAGAAGGTTCTGATATTTATTATAAATATAGATATATCGTTCCAATCCTTGGGGTTCATCTCGCTTCTTTGATTGACACATATAGAATGGATCCTGTTCAAAAGGCTGTCTTGACTATTGAAGAGCTACACTACGTTATCAAATATATTGAAAGAAACTCTAAAGAAGAGTGTTTCTCCACTATATTCGATAATATCTTAGGACCTGCATTCTATTATATCAATGCATACAAAGATACAGATGATGAAGTTACTTTAGAAGATATTGTAGATGAATTATTAAAGGCTAATTGGATTCCTTTCGATGGTAAACAATATCTAAAGAATAGCTTCAGTGAATTTGAAGATCGTATTAAAGAATACAAAGGTTTAGTTCCTGTATGGGCTAACGGTATGACTGCAAATGTAGTTTGTTATATCTTAAAAACTTATGCAGAAGATAATACTATTGGTAGACCTAAATCTTTCTTCAACTTTATCAACGAAGAAGATTATCCTATGGAAATCAAAGGTATTGAAGTAGATTATACTGATAAAGTTTTCCTTTATACTATTCTAACTATCTTACCTATTCTTTATACAGATAAAACAGCAGAGGGTACTCATATTGATGATCCTATAGCTATAGAAGTATTTGTTAAAAATCGAATCAAAGAATCTAAATCTACTAAACTTGTATGTGATGCTATCAGATTCTCTTCATATATCATTAGTCTAGTATGTGGTAATGAAAAATTAGGTAATTTCTTAAGAAGTATTGCCGATGAATATATGATTGCAGAAGAAAAGAAAGAAGAAAAAATGGACGCAATTGATCATGCTCTAATGAGACCTTCGTATATCAAATGTACTGAAATGGCAGAAGAAGCTGCTGAGATTATTTCTCTATCTGAAGCATATTCCTCTGCACCTAAATTTAATATTTGTCAAGATACAATTATTAAATTCCCAGAAGCTATCCCATTCTTTGAATACTATGCTCGTACTTATCCAGAACACCTCGACAGAGATATTCTATTAAATAGAGCAGAATTGGTAATCAAAGAAAATGCTATTTCTAGTAAGATGGATATGGATCTTGCTGCTAATATCTCTAAAGTAAATACATACCGTAATCGTCTAGTAGAAACTGTTAAAGTAGACGATCCAGTAGAATACTTCCGAAACTTCACAGAAGCTACTCAATTAATGGAAGATATCGTGGCTTTCATTGATGAATCATATGACTCTGATTTTGATGATGACTATGATGATGACGATGACGAAAAAGAAGAATTAACTCCTAAGCAAAAACAAGAACAAAAGAAAAAGGTTGAAGCAACTAAGAAAAGTCTTCTTAGTAGGATGGCTGATGTTCTAGCTAAAGCTGGTGGTGCTGTTGAAAAGGTAAAACCTAAGCTTAAATCCGTCAGTAGTAAAATTATCGATGTTCTAGCTAATATTACTACTATGGGTGACGAAGAAAAGATCGCTCAATTGAAAACAAAGATCTTACCTAACCTTAGAAATATCTTAATGGTAATTGTAACAGCTGGTTTAGCTATTACAACACCTTATCTTTTGGTATTAGTATTGGTAATTAATGCTATTAGCACAACAAATACTTCCGTTGAAACTAAGAAGATTGTTAAAGATGAACTTGATGTAGAATTAGGTATTGTTGAGAAGAAACTCAACACAGCTGATCTTACTGAAAGTGACGAAAAGAAACTTCTTATGCTTAAGAGCAAAATCAATCGTCAAATTGAACGTATTGATAAAGAAATTGAAAAGGCTAAATCCAAGAAATAGGAGGTCATATGTTTGCATTTGATGATGAATTTGGTTTATTTGATGAAGATGTGATCTTTAATAACGAAGATATACTTCACGAAGCACCAAATGATGATAATAAAAAAGAAAATAAAGGACAAAATGGTAGTGGAGATAATACCGACTCAACAGAAGATGATACTCCTACTGACTATACTGATGGTAGTGAAAGCCCTAACACCCCCGTAGACGATGAGGGCAATCCAGATTATACAGAAGAAGAAGAACCGGATTATGATGAAGAATCCGGTAATGATCCAGAAAATGATCAAACTAATACTGATTCTGAATCTGATGATACTAACACAGAAGTAAAGTCAGATGAAGGAGATGGTGAAATACCAGATTCTGATAACGCTGACGGTAATATCGATACTGATACTGAAGGAACTGATGATGATTCTGATTCGCCAGATTATACTTCAGAAGAAGATCCTTCTGCAGCTGAAGGAGAACCAGGGGATGACACCGATGGTGCTGGTGACGAAGAAGCTGGAGACGGAGACGCTACTGGAGATGATATGGGTGGAGAAGATACCACTGATGATACTTCAGGTGATACTACCGAAGGTGGAGATGGTGAAATCTCTCAACTTCAAAATGACTTGTTCTCTAACCTTTCTGATGAGCAAATGAAGCTTAGGATTAATAGTATTAAAGACTCCTTTATTGAGTTATACTCAAACGTTGATAATACATCTAAGCAGATCCTGCTAGTTAATCGATCTTCTGATAATATCGTAGCTATCAATTATATTAATGAAACTTTAGGTGCCCTAAAAGATATGATTAGGGATGCTCTTACAGTTTCTTTTGGTACTCGTTCTATAGCAGAAAATCAGATTGTGTTACAAAAGCTTGTTGCTATCTATTCTTTGGTTTATAAAATCGTAGAAAAGATTGGTAACAGGAAAGAAGAAAAATAGAAATTATTTGGGATAAGAACCCAACCACTTATAAATAGATTCTACCGGCGATGGTAGAGATGTGTGTGACAGATAGACACTGTGATGAAATTTAATATTCTCATATAAGGAGGAATATTCCTAATGGCAATCGTAGGCTCTACAGATAATGCTAATAAAGAGATTCTTCGTGGTTACGAACAAGACTCCATGCATGAAACTGCTGCTCGCTTTGTTGAATTAGCACGTGCAGCTAAACAAGAATCCGGCTTGGATATCTTCAATAACCCAACAGAATTCTTAACTAATAACCTTGGTAAAGAAGATCTTAAATCTTTCTTCGTAAACGAATCTTACGACGCAGAAGATCCTCGTTTCAAAGGCAACTCCGCTGCTCTTCGTTCTCACTTAGAAAACATGGAAATGTTGTTCGAAAACGACGTACAAGCAGCTGTTACTGAATCCACTAACTTGGGTGCATTGTCCCCAGTAATCGGTATGGTAACACCAATCCATAAAAATATCTTGATGAACGCTGTTTATGATCAAGTAATGCCAAAAGACGTTTCCCGTAGCCCTAAATTCACTTTGACTATGGAAACTCGTAACTTGGTTGATACTAAAGGCAACAAAATCGATATGTATGCTGAACAAAACTTGATCAAGAAAGCTATCGATGAATCCGTTCCTACATTCGACAAAGTTATCACTACTTTGCCTGAACAAGAAGCTACTGACTTCGTTGCTGAAGCAGTTGCAGCTAATGTAATTGACGCTTCCGTTCAATCCATTGCTAACCTTTCCATGCGTACAGAAGTTTTTGGCGTTGTAGTTAAAAACGTATACGTAGAAAAAGGCGAAATGGTTTGGGATGCTACTCAACAAAAAGAAGTTCCTGCTACAGCAGCTGGTGCTAACTCCGTATTGTTCAAATTACATGCATTCTTCACTCCTGGTTATGGCGACCATGTTCGTCAAATGCATCGTGCATTCATGATTTCCTTCAAGAAAAATGCTACTGATACAGTAACTGCTTCTGGTACAATCATGGGTTACTTGAATGAAAAGAACCGTATGTTGCTTCAATGTGGTCCATTGAAAGTTAAAGACGGTGCTACTGAAGCATTCGATACTACTACTTTCTTGGTAGAAGCACTTGTTGTTCGTGCTGTATTTGATGTATCTTCCGCTGCATTCCCAACTGTTAAAGTTGAATGGTCCAGTACTACAGATATCTTCCAAATTCCAGAAGCTCCACATGTAACTGTACCTATCACTCCAGAAGAAGTTAAAGACGTTCAAGCTCTTTATGACGTAAACCAAGTTACAAAACTTATGTCCATGATCCGCCTTGCTCTTCTTCATTGGAAAGATGATTCCATCCGTGATGATCTTGATGCTTCTTACTTGGCTATGCCTGAATCCAAACAATACAAAGCAGCATTCGACTTCACACCTCCAATTAACTTCACTGGTCTTCCAGTAGTATGGCGTAATGGTCAATTCATGGATCGTTTGGAAACTATGGTTACTGAAATGCTCCAAGAATTGAACGATGAAAACATGACTATCGCTATCTTCGGTCGTCCTGACTTGATCCGTCGTATTGCTCCTCAACAATACACTTATCAAACAGCTTCCAACATCGGTCCTGTTGAATTAGACTTCACTCGCACTGTTGTTACTTCCGAACATCGTGTATACAACTTCATCTCCACTAACAAAATGCGTAACAACAATAACTTCGTAGTATTGTTGATTCCTCGTAACTCCATGCGTATTACTTACAAAGTGGTAGATTACCAAATGTACTTAAGCAACGAAATTCGTGATGCTCGTCAAACTGCATTGCCAGCTATGACTGCATTCGAACGTTGGTTATTCTTACAATATCAACCTGTTCAAGGACGTATGCATATTATGAATCCTACTGGCTTACGCAACAACCCTGAAGACGACGTTAAAGACTTCATCGGTGCTAATGCTATGAACGATTACACTGCTAACCGTGCAGATTATGCTAACGAAGTTAACGGTGTAGTTGATCCAGCTACAGGTCACTTCCAAATTCCACCTATCAAAACTAACTAATTTCTAAGTGACTAATAATCGGGACTAGAGGATAATTCCTCTAGTCCTCTTTTATTTCCTTAGAGGAGGGTGCGAAATGCAAAAAGACGATACTGCCTTGTTCGAAAGCATTGGTGAGTTACGATACGAACTAATGCAATTAAAGGTTGATCCTGATAATTCTGCGTTACTATCTTCCATTAAGAGAATACTTAACGATATTTTCGATGACTCGAAATGTGAAGACGTTATCTTTACTAATAATACAGATAAAATCTTCTTTGGTCTAACGGTAATGCCCGTGTTTAATGACTCTCAACAGGTCGTCGATATAGTTTTAAACAGTACTAACTTTGCTATATCCAAATATCGTGTTGAGATCGATTCTAAGCTTCTTGATAATTACACAGGATTGAATATTGATGAAATTACTTCTGTATTATTACATGAAGTAGCTTCTCTGGTATACAATGACACTCCTGCTCGTAAAGCTCGCTACTTAATCGATTTGTGTTTAACTCAAAATAATACAAATATCAAGATCTCTAGCTATATCTCCTATGTGGAGTTATTAGCTTATGGTCTTAAAGAAGCGATCCGCAAATCAGCTTCCATTTTCTACGTTAAAGATAATGGTGCTATTCAAGAATTTGATGATGCATTAGAATTGACTCGATTCTTAGAAAGTGCTATTGCTAAATTAGATGCTCTTGGTTATCTATATGATAAAGGTACCAATGCGGCTGAAGTAGTTATTAAATGGACTTTACGTCTATATAAGGATATCCTTACATACCGTATTCCAGCTTTACATACTATCAATAAATCTTGTTTAGTAACAGCATCTGAATTGGAACAAGATGAGTTGAAGAATGTTGCTCGTCATTTAACTCGTATTGATGATTCTTTCTTGATTCAAGAGTCTGGTATTCTTGCCGATACTGCTGATAAGAAAGATATTGTTGCTAAGTTAAATGAACGCAAATCTATTAAGAGTTTCTTTGATACATTTGCAGAAACAGTTGCTCTTGGCAAAACTGCAAAGTCTATTACTGAAGCTCAAGATTTATTCTTTAAATCTAACAGCGAGATGAGTCAAATCAAATATTATCTAGAAAATAATGAGCTTGATGCAAAGACAGCTAAGGATTTGGACAGATTGTATTGTCGATATGATATCATCAGGACTTCCTTACATACTAAGATCTAATCTTAATATATAATGAGAGTACCCAATATTGGGTACTCTCTTTCTTTTCGTAGATTGTTAATTTTAATATTTAATATAACAAACTAGTAAAAGTAATTATAAGCATTAGCTTATTATTGTATTTAGTTAAATTATATTTTTTTAGGAGGCTATTATCATGGCACTAGGAGACAACAACAATCGCGAATTAAGACCTACAGTATACTCTGGTTATACTTTCTACAACACACGTTCTGAGAAAGCTAAATCCCGTATGAACTTCTCTATGTGGAAGAATACTATTAAACTTTCTATCGAACGTATGGTAAAAGAATCTAACGACGGTTATGGTGCAGAATTCGATACAGAAAATCCAGCATTATTATACTTAACTGCTTCTAAAGCATTAGTATTGGCTGATCTTCTTAAAGCATATTTACGTGACCCAGAACAATACTCTGGTTTCGGTGTAGAATCTGCACGTGCATTGATTACTATCACTCGTGATGGTGATGATGACGTTCTTACTGTATCTACTAAAAACGGTTCTGAAATCGGTGATGGTTTATCCTATGTATTGAATCATTCTTTTCCTGTAGTTGAAAAAGTTAAAGAAGATGGTAGTATTTCTTACAATAACTCTTTCGCTTCCTCTACAGATATCAAACAATTGATTTTCCAATTAGATGATTATGTACATGCGATGAATAATACTATCGCTTTCTCTGTTATTGATAACTTGGCTAGAAACACCCAATCTAAATATAGCTTCTTAAAAGAAGCATTAAGTGGTGGTTCTTCCTATGGTAACAATAATGGCGGTAGCCGTTATGGCAAAGGTTCTGCAAGCCAAAACAATGAAGTTGACGACTTAGACGACTTCATGTAATAGATAAAATATACTAAAGAAGATACAATGGAGAGTATACGATATCCGTATACTCTCTATACTTCGTTTCAGGTAGGTTTATATGGATACTACTATTAAATACGTAACTAAGAACTTTATTGAATTTGAAGTATTATTTGATTTAGATTTGGCTATAGCTCAGTATATCTTATTGAATACTAAGAATACTAATTTCATTGATAAATCTATTAGGGAATCCAAGGTAGAGATCACTAATAATTATCTTAAAAATAAGCTACTATATAGAAAGTATGATAATCCATTATCTGCAGTACTGGATAATAAATACAAAGATAGCTTTGACGACATTTTGGAATCTATCATGAAAGATCACGCTGATGATGTATATGAAAGAATTATTCCTACGGATCTATTACAAGCTATCAATGCTATGGGTGTAGCTGATGATATTATCAAATCTAGAATCAAATGTAATAATGAAAAACAAGTCAATATAGTTGAGAAATATTCTGAGGTATTGGAGACAGTTAGAACCAATGAATTATTCGAAGATTCTACTTCTCTATTTATCAAATACCTTAATAATATTCAAGATTATGCTCCTATTGGTGGTAAATACATTTATATCGTTAAAGGTAATTACAATCTAGGTCCAAATTTTCTCCCAAGTCCAGTTGTAACTATATTGGGAGAACAAAATGTAATACGGATGGTTGATATCTATTCCAATATCACTATCCCAGAAGTAAACTTGGAGGATTATATTAATGAACACAGCAAGAATTAAAGCGGTTTCTAATATTGTACCTAAAAACGTTCTTCGTGAAGTCCAATTAGAAACCATTGAACGTATAGCTAATGCTTTGGCTAACTCTTATGGTCCATCTGGTTCCACTACACTCATTCGTAAAGGTGATGATGTAAAAGGTTCTGGTGTGACTGCTTATACTAAAGACGGTCATAGTATTCTAGGGGCTATTAAGTTCAATAAACCTATCGAAATGAGTATTCTCGATGATCTTAAAGATATTACTCGCAATACTGTTAAAACAGTTGGTGATGGTACAACATCTGCTGTAATCCTCTCCTATGAAATCTTCCGTGCATTGAACGAAATCATTAGCGACCACGCCAATTTCACCGAAAAGGCTGTAGTCGCTGAACTACAGAAAGTAGTTAAAGATATTACTACTATTATCGAAAATAGTAAACAAAAACCTACTATCGATAAAATCTACCAAATTGCTTTGACATCTACTGATGGTAATGAAGAAGTAGCTAGCTCTATTCGTGAAATCTACGAACAATTTGGTCTTGGTGTATATATCGACGTAGGTATTTCTAATACTACTAACCACATGGTGAAAACTTATGAAGGTTTGACTATTGATGGTGGTTATTTCAATCCATGCTTCATAAACCGTGCCAAAGACGCTGTTTCTGAACTTCAAAATCCTAATATTTACATTTTTGAAGATCCTATTGATAATAACTACACGCTTAATCTTTGCTACAAGATTGTAGAGCAAAATTTGATTGCTCCTTTAACTAAATACAATACTTTGGTTCAACAAGGTAACCAAGCTGAAGCAGATGCTGTAATTGCTAATGAACTTAAGGCAACTGCAATCATTACTCCTACATTTGGTCGTGATATTCGTTCCCAAATGGATAGCATCATCGATATGATGAGTAGTTCTAAAATTGAACAACGTGCTCCATTGACTATTATCACTGGTATGACTGATGTAGATCGTCTTGCTGATTTAGCTGCTATGACTGGTGCTAAAACAATCAAGAAATATGTAGATCCTGAAGTTCAAAAATCTGATGTAGAAAAAGGCATTGCTCCTACATTGGATAATGTGGCTACTGAATTCGGTGGTAAAGCTGAATTATTAGTTGCTGATACTAAAACTACTAAAGTTATTAACCCAGAATTGATGTTTGTGAATGATGAAGAAGGTAAACGCGTATTCAGTAGTGAATATAACAATCTTCTTGCTTCTTTAGAAGCTCAATTAGCTCAATTGGATACAGTAAAAGAATCTGCTACTGAAGTAAATGTACTTCGTCGCCGTATTCAATCTTTGAAATGTAATATGGTAGATTACTTAATCGGTGGTGTTTCTTATACTGACCGTGATGCATTAAAAGATGCTGTAGAAGATGCTGTTCTTAACTGTCGTTCTGCTGCTAAAGAAGGTATTGGTTATGCTGCTAACTTCGAAGGTCTTCGTGCTGCTCATGAAGTTGCTGAAGTTACTTCTAACCTAAGCCCTATTAGAGAAGCTGTAAGTAATGCTGTATATAAAGCATATGCTAATACAGTTGCTCGTATCTATGTAGACTATATGGCAGTTGAAGATATTGAGCAAGATGATTTGATTAAAACTCTTATTGAACGTAATAAACCTATTGATGTAACTGGTAATGATCGTGAAGTATTATCTTCTATCAAAACTGACCCAACTACATTACAAGCTATTGTAGATATCGTAGGTTTGATGTTCAAAACAAATCAATTCTTGTGCCCAATTCCAGATATGAATACATATACTGCTGAATAGTAAAATAAATTATGTAAGGGAGGGATATGATTGTCCGTCGAAACTACATTTGCTAATTATATACGACGACCTGGTATTGTCGGGAGTACTACACCACAAATTAAACTAATTGAAATGGATGCTCGTCAAAGATATGAACGTATCTTGATGCGGGAAGGTGGTAGTTTAAAGTTTTATCAATTTAAAGACGATAAAAACGATACCTATTATATTCATATCAAAGTCCCATCAGAAGTATTAGATAAATTCTATTACGATGTGATTATAAAGTTCTGTGGTCATACAGGTACAGAATCTTATCCAACCCTTACTAACTATAATATTCAAGTCTTCTCTAATGACCCTGCTTTCTGTTATACATATGCCTATGTATTTAATAAAGAAGGGATGTTGATTAAAGACTTTGCTGATAAGATTGGTCCAGACTTCTTAAAGAGTAAGCCTAGAGAACGAAATCCTAAAGAAACTTTTGGTTTTGTTAAATCTCTATATTTTGCTTACTTCTTTATGGAGCAAAAGAAATTATTTGAAAAACGTTGGTGGGATAAAGCTAAGCCTTATAAAGCAGATGCTATATCCCATAACATTATGAAGGCTGATTCTAAGATAGTTAAGCGTCAAAGAGAAGCAGAACAACTTAGAAAAACTGAGAAGGCTACTAAACAAACCCCTCAACCTCCTAGAAATACTTTCACTGGAAGCGATCATGTCAAGCCAGCTAGAGTTGCTAGCGGTGTACGTAAAACAGGGACTGTTAAAACTACCAAGACAGTACGTACAACTAAGGCGATTCGAAAAAGATAATATAGCTGTATATTATAGAAATGAAGAAGGTTATTTGGTCTTTGTAAATAACCTAAAATCCATTTAGGAGGGTTAAAATGGTAGAAGAATTAAAGAACGTTTTTATTGATCTCGGAGAAGCTCAGCCATTTGTCTATGTAGATGACTGGGTTCCTCAACCTGAAGACTTTATTTTTACAACCTCAAAAGGTTTAATTGAATTGAATGATATCGCTAGGATCTATGGCTTAGAAGATCATCATCCAATTGCTTTCTATTCGATGGCTAGTAAGAAATGCTACAATGGTGCAACTGTAGTAAAACCAAATGGTGATGTATCCATTGGTTTCCGTGACCATTGTATTCATTATCTTAACTATTTCGAAAAGTTTTATGATACTGAACACACTGTAGTTAATATATTAGCTCAGTTGAAGTATCTAATAGAATATCATGAAGGGTATAATGAAGATATGTTAGTAGCCGATATTCAACGCTACTTTATCTCTAAGGATAGCAATCCTGTACTCCATTATGATATCCATAGATTTGTAAGGGATAATTATAATATACATTTAACGTATAAGAATAAGAATAATCCATGTCTAGAATATAGAGATTATCATGCTTGTATTTTGTTTGAAATCTCTATTCTTCAAAATATGATTATTCCTACTCTTATTCACTTCTCTTATCTACATCAATACACAAACCAAGATATCCAAAGACTACTATTGAGAGTATTTGATAATATCTTATTTGAAGTAGATAATAAATACAATGTCGATATGGCTTCTAAGTTATTTGAAACTATCTTGACAAATGTAAATAAAAATAAGAAGGGCAATCCAGTGCTATGGGATATGCAAGAAATCCGAGCTCGTAATCCTATTTCACATAATTCGAAGCTCACTTAGCTAAGATGAATGAATCAGCAGTTATTCAATCTACGTTAAACTGTAATCAAACAATTCAACGTATTGAAGCTTTATATGGTCCATTCTCTGAAGATGAAATTAATTTCTATATGAAAGAGCTTGGTAAAGATGGTAAGAATATCAAAAACCAATTCCAATTCAATTTGGTTTCTTACTTATTCTTAAAAGAGTTTAAAGATATCCAAGCAGTTAAGTTAGTTACATTTAGACAATATGTAATTATACTATTAGCTGCTAAGAAGTATCTTATCTCTGCAGGACAATCTCTATTACCATATATCATTGGTGGTAGAGTAGAAAAGATTGTTAGTCGTAAGACTGTAAATAAGAAGATTCTTCAAAAGATTCAATTCTCCGAAAACTATCCTAAAATAGTTGCTAAATACAATAATAAGAAAATCCAAGAAGAAATCATCTTTAAAACAATCTCCCAAATCTTAGCCTCTGATTTCAGAAATATTGACTTCTACAATCAAGAGCTTAATGGAATCAAAATTCAATGTATTCCAGAAAAGATTTCTGAAGAGTTGCTTCAATATATTCTGTTAATTTAAGACAATTAATTCCAGAGACTAATATTAGTCTCTGGAGTTTTATTTGCTAAAAGGAGGTGAGATTATGGATATACAAGAAGAATTAAAATACTATCTGATGGAAACCTTTCCAGATGCAAAATCTGCATCAAACGGAAGAGAAGTAGTTATTAGATGTCGCTTCTGTGGTGATAGTAAGAATAAAGACTCTAGACATTTATACTTATCTCTAGGAGATTCTGTTAAAGGAATACCTCCGTTGTATCATTGCTTTAAGTGTAATGAAAGTGGTGTATTGTCTAAAGATGTTATCAGAGAACTTATGGGTTATGCTGATACATCTGAAGTATTATATAAACTGGATAAATCGAATAAAGAGATATTCAAGAACTCTAAATACCGACCAGTTAATAATAACTATTACCTAAATCAAAATTACCCCTATATCGATAATACTTATAATAAAAAGAAAATTGAATATATTTCTAATCGTCTTGGAATAGATTTTTCTTATGGTGAAATAATCTCTAACAAAATAATACTTGACGTAAAAGAATTATTAAGTTATAATAAGATTAACGTTGAGAATCGATTTCGTGATCTAATCGATTATGCTTCGCTGAATTGTATTGGCTTTCTAAGTATGAATAATAGTTTTGTCACATTTAGAAATCTCCGTAAGAATCCACCAAGACAGTTTAACTTTAGATACATGCAATACAACATTTTCAATTCATTTGAATCAGGGAATAAGTATTATTGTATTCCGACCATAATAAACACGATGTCGAATGAACCTATACATATTCGAATAGCGGAGGGGGCTTTCGATATATTATCCGTTAAGTATAATTTATGTGGAGGTAATACTGAACAACAGATGTATATCTCTGCTAATGGTAAAGGTTTTAGTAGTGTAATTAAACATGTTTTAACTACATATCCTATACCTAATTTAATTTTAGACCTGTATTTAGACAACGATTATGGTAATGATTACGCTATATGGAATTGTAAAAAAGCTCTTGAATTAAATATACCAGTATACTTACACAGGAACAGGTTTGAAGGTGAGAAAGACTTTGGAGTTCCCGCTAATAAAATTCGTGAACAGGTTTTGAAAGTTTAAGTAAACTTTGTTTATGAGAAGGGAAGTGTTATTTATGAAATCTCCAAAAGAGCTTTTACGGGGAGTGTCTGATTGGATGATGTTTATTGAGGAACTTAAATTGACTAAATACGAAGTATTTATCATTTTCCTCTCCTATACTATTTTCCTCATGGCACTCTTCTTCTCTATTCTTGCTTTCATCTCTCTTTATTGTAGTGGAAAGCTTTCAATGATATGCCCAGTTATATTACTGGGTATAGTCGTTGATATTTTTCTCTTCATCAAGTCGTTTAAACTATATGAAGAAATAGTTGCTAGTAAGAAATTCAAATAGATCACTTGCCCATAGCCAATATTGGCTATGGGAATTTTATTTTCTCAGGAAGGAATAATGAAATGAAAACATGCGTAACACTTTATGAAACACACAAAGTTAGATATTATCTACCAACAACTAAAAGAGAAAAACTAGGGTTTATGATACAATCTGATATAGATACAGAAGATCTAATAAACTTGAATTTAGTTGCCCATATTCTTCATAATCACATTTGGAATGAATACGAGGGTATCTATGTATATATCTACTCTAATGGTACACATCAATTATTTATAGATAATGGAGTTAAAGAAGAAAAGAGCTTATACTTCAGAGATACTATAAATAATATCCCAGCTGAAATAGTAATCCTAGCTAAATATATCTTCGAAGGAAAATATAGAAAAGCTGCTAGAATTATTAAACAAGCTAGACTACATGTAAGTCTAAGTGAGCTACTTAGAATTCCATTAGCTCGATACTATAATGGTATCAATTTCCCATTAGAAGAGCTAAGAGATATTTGTAAAAAAGGAGTTTAAGATGGATACAGAAAGAGAATATAGCCATATGGTAAAAAATAAAATGTTACCAGGCGGTAAACTAATTTCAGATTACCAAATAATGACTGGTTATGGGTTATCTGAATTAGAAATGAAGTATATCGATGAAGTCGGTATAATACCAGAAGTTCCAGAATCGGTACGAATAATCCCTAAAGGATTTTATAAAGATGATGATGGAAAAATTCGTAAAATAGAAAAATAATCAGAGGGTAGCCAATATTGGCTACCCTATATCTTTATTTATTTTTTGTAATAGTACATTTTTTCATAGATATAATATAATAGTGAATAAGAATATTTATTTCATTTAATTATTAGTTTTATAAAGGAGAATATAAAATGAAAAAATATAACGTATTAGACACAATTAATCTTTTAGATAAAAAGGAAGCTTTGTTTTACCTAGAATCGGAACAGGATACTGAACAATCCAAGAACGTATATGAATTGGTTAGACTAAATGGCGATGGTACATGTGTACTAGCACTTATAAAATTGGAAGACATTATTGCCAAAATTTCACCTAAAGAAATCGTTGCTGAGACAAATGATGTATTTCTACGAGAAGAATTCGTACCTGATCTTACATATGCGGAATTTTTATCTTTAATACCGGAAGATACTAGGAATCTAATCAAAAAAGATGATGCCAATACAATCAGTCCGCTTTCTAGTCCATTTTCTACATATTTCTGGACTGTTGTTAAATTATCAGATAAAACAGAGAAGACATTGTGGTAGCTAATATCGGCTACTCAAATATTTATATTTATTTACTAAACGTTAGTTAAATAGGAGAAATATCATGAAAAAGTTTAATGTATTAGATGTGGTAAAATTAGGTAAAGAAAAATTAATACAATATTATCTAGAATCGGAACGAAAGGGAGATTACTTCCTAAATACATATAGATTAGTTAAGATTAATGACAATGGCACATGTACATTATTACTCATGGAAATAACAGAGGATAATATTATCGGCAAAGAAATTATTGTTGCTGATAGTGCTGATGTATTTGCATTGCCATATTATTCTACAGACCTTGAATGTGAGGAATTTCTATCTCAATGGTAAGAAAATTTCTGGAAGAAAATTCAAAAAGATAATGATAAAGTATAAAATAAGAGAAGAAATCGTGGTAGCCAATATTGGCTACCACTAAACTTCTTTTATTTTTTCTTTACTATGAAGTGAAACCCGTGGCAAGAGTCTCAATTATATGTTAGATTGTGATAATAAGTGGTTGATTTCTATTAGCAGCAGATACATAGTTATCTTCAAGCTTTTGAACGATATCATCACGCTTATTAGCCCAGTCTTGTAAAGTATCCAATGGTAATTCTGTAGTAGCGTAAGAAGTACTTACATTAGTAAAGTATTTCAAGTTATTATAAACAAATGTAGCTACATCAGAAGTTGCTAAATTTTCGAATATCTCCATCTTAGATGGTTCTATTGTCATTAGGTTCTTAGAATGTTTGACGTATAGATTGATTGGAATAGACTTAAGAGTTTCTAATTGGTTATTAGATAACTGAGAAGCTAATCTAATTTTATTAGGAGCTTCAAATTCTGGATATATACCAGCTTTATAAATACTAGCATGATTAGTAAGCATTTGGTTCATCATAATATCTTCTACGTTCATTTGTGTAGTAAACATATCGAATGTACTAAAGAACCCAGTACCGAACCCAAAGGAAGGATACATAGTGCTTAATAATCTCCAGTCGATGTCCCCACAGCCAATAATCTTTACAGATGAGCACGTTGCTTCATCAATAAGATAGTAAGGTCCTTTACGTCTATCACCAGTTAGATAATATGTCATCTTATATGGGAAGTAACGACTGAATGTATCCAATGTTTCATTAGAGATTACTTCTTCCATCCATACATCTTTACCCATTTCATCAGGTAAGTTAAGTACACGAGTACCTAAACGACGTTCTATTTTATTCAATAGATTTGTAGTAGCATTCATCATTGGCATATCTTTATCACCTCAATTCTATGTGGTAAATAAAATATATAGAGTACCCAATATTGGGTACTCTAATTATATATTTTCTAGAAACGATCACAGAACTTATCGATCTTAGCACCTACATAGTCTTCAATAGGTACAACGATAACATTGTAGTTTTCGTCTACTAATTGAAGATTATTACCCTTACGAGTAATATTGGTGAACTCTTGATCAAAAGCTTCACACATAGCGTTTAAGTTATAAGATTCTTTCATAATAACTTTACGCACTTCATCGTTAATGATAGGAGCGACAGCAGATTCAACCATTAAGCTGTTACCAGACTCAACGATTTTACGTTGCATGTCTTCATTCATATTAGTCAATTTAAGATCATCCATGAATGCAGATTCAGTTACAATGTGATCTGTATAAGCATCTGGATAAGATGGGAAGTATACACGGTCATAACAAATGATACGTAAGTTAGTAACTTGATTACGACCACCATTGTTTTTAATGGAACCGATAGATCTTAAAGAGAAGGATGGCAATTGACCATCTTTCAAGTCTTCGTTAAAGCTACGACCTAGTTCATTATTAGTACCACGGAAATGAGCTTTTACTAAAGGTCCTTCCATCCAGAGTTTAGTAAACCATACTTGTTCTAAAGTACCATCTACTTTTTGTTGACGAGATAGATTCAAATCTAATGGGTGACCAGCTTCGCCTTTGAAGTTACCAGTAGTAACCAATTCACGAATACGATCACTATAGATTTCACTATGCAAGTCTTCAGTAGAATAGAAACGGCGGTTACGGTTTTCTTTCTCACCAACTTGGAGAACGCCTTCAGCAGTAACAAAACCGTTTCTTCCTACATTTACAGTTTCACAAGAAACAACTTTTTCTGCAGCTTCATTAATGACAAACACTACAGGTTTTTTCATTATCTAGCCTCTGAAATAATTATTTACGAGTAAATTTCTTTTTAGATTCATCGATAACTTTAACAGAGTCTTCCTTTTTGGTTTCTTCTTCTACTAAGTCTTTAACTTCAGTAACAACTGGAGTTTCTTTTGGAGCTGTTTCTTTTTTGCTTTCTACAATCTTTTGGATAGTAGATTTAGACTCAGCTTCTACTGCAGAGTTATCTCCATTAGGACCTACAGAGTAGATTTTGAACTTAGGAAGTTCTTCTTTATCATCGTCATCGAGAATAGAAACATCGTCATCCCCATCAAGATCTTTATCATAGTTATCAAAGCCTAATTGGACTACTGTACCATCATCAAGAACTTCTCGAACTAGGATGCGTTGTTGTAAGCATTTGCGGATAGTATCAGTATCTAATTCAATACCATTAGCTGGTCCGCTAAAATTAATACCATCAATATATGCAGGTTGATCTGCATAGACATTTACTGTTTTAATCATAGTATAATCCTCCTAAAGAAATATTACTATTTACCGATTTCCATATCTTCGATAGAAGGATCTAAGTCATAATCCCAGAAGGAATCTTTGAAGATATTATCAGGAACAGTATCTTCTTTTTTGAAGCTGTCGTCGAAGTTCTTTTCATCAGCACCTACTTGAGGACCTTTGTAACCGAATTCAACATCATCAGCATTGATACCAGCACCATCGAAAGTATTCATAGTATCAACTTTATCTAAGTCCATTTCTTGACAAACTTCTTGAGCTTGTTCAACGAAATTCAATTTCATGGATTCGTCCATCTTGAAAACTCCTTTATCATCATCGTCATCTTCATGATCGTCATCATCAGAATCATCGTCATCGTCGTCAGAGTCTTCATGATCATCATCGTCGTCGTGATCTTCATCATCACGGTCATCTTCATGATCATCATCGTCATCATCAGAATCGATAGTGATACGTTCTTCTAATTCATCATCAGAATCGTCGTCGTCATGGTAAGCTTTACGATCTCCTTCGAATGTAGGAGCATCATCAACTTCCATATCAATAGCATTATCATCACGATCTACAAGATCTTCATCTTCCTCTTGTTTAGGAGTACCAGGAACAGGAGGTTTTTGATTGCTTTCGCCAGCTTGAGCTTTATCTGTTTGACCTGCTTGAGGTTTAGAAGCTACTTCTTTACCGGATTGAGTTGGTTGAGGAGTAGATTCTTCATCTAAACTAAAGATAGCATCGATATCATCTTCAGATTCGTTGAAGTTAATACCAGTATCGAAAGTCAAAGCAGCATTAGCCAAGTCTAATTCAGATTCTTCAGATTCGAAGAAGTATTTACGAGGTTCGATGTACCAGCTCATAATACTATGAACTTTACGTTTAGCAACCATAGTTTTAAAATCTTTAATATGAGAATGGTAAATACGGCATCCGTATTTTAAAGCATCATCTTTTAATTTATCACCGACGTAATCAAATAACACTTTAAAATCTTCGAGATCTTTATCTCTCATATAGACACCAGCACCAGGTTGGTAACCTAAGCCGAGACCTTTACTTCGGTCATCAACTTTACGATTTTGAACAAATTCTTTAAAATGGAATTCACATAGTTTTACAGATTTACCATCTTTAATGAATTTACGTTCATCTTCTTTAGTAAGTTTAGGTACAACTTCGCCTTTTTCTTTCTTAAATACAGAACGTACCGCATCGACTACTTTTTTACTCAAAATATTAAGAGCTTTAGCACGAGATTTTTCATCAGCTGGTTTCTTAATACCAAGTTTTTCGGCAATGGATTCATTAAAGGAATCATCATCACCAGCAATACATACCAATTCTTCTTCATCGAAAGAATCTTGATCTTCGTCGAAATCGATATCTAATGCTTCCATTACAGGAATACCATTAAGGATAGCTTCTACTTCTTCTTTAGCAAGAATACCATCTCTAATTGCATCGTCAGCATATTCTTCGATTTCTTTATCAGCTTTGTCAGCTTCTTCATCAACTTCGTCGGAAATAGAAATTTTTCCAGAAGCGATGTCATCTACATCGTTGTCAGTAATCAAACCAGCACCGATAGCAGTATTTACAATTTCGTTAATTTCATCATCATTAGCGATATCTACAGGATCAACTACGTCTAAAGAAGCAGCTGCTTCTACTACGGAGTCGAATTCCAATTCTTGATCAATGATATGATCAATGGTAGGTTCTACACTTTCGATGATGGATTCAATATCATCAGAAATTCGCATATATCGAATACCTCCTTTAAATTATAAGGATGTCCAGAATGGTAGAAAAGTATTGGTACTATAAGCACCAATACTATCTCCAATCTATTTGTTTACTGTTTTGGAATACCAGAATCTTCTTTTAATGGTTTCTTTAATTTCTTTTTACCAGTATCTTTAGTATCTTCTTCTTCCACAGGTTGTTCTTTGTTGTCTTTTAAAGCAGAGAGATCGCCAGAGGCAATATCTCTACCAGTCTTCACAATATTAGAACCTTTTTCAATAACATCTGGAATACCATCTCCATCTAAGTCGATGAATAAACCAGCAATGAATGTTACTGCAGCGATAGCGGAAGAACCAATACAGATAGCAATGAAATTAGAGAGTGCAGATAAATCTGGAGTTCCATGTTTCAAAGAAATATACCACCAAGCTCCATACCAAGTAAGGATCAATACTAATAGTAAACCGATATAGAAGCAAGAAATAAGAATAAGAGGTTTCTTAAGATTCTTAATCTTTTCTAAAATACCAGGTAAACCATTCTTAAAGAACCCATTAAACTTTTCTAGCATGTGAAATATCTCCTAGAATAAAATTAAAGCATACGGTAAGCACCAGATGCAAGAGCAAAAGCTACACCACCAAGTTTATTTGCTGGGTTAGCAGCTGCTTCAGCTTTAGCTGCTTCTTTAGTAGTTTCTTCTACTTTAGCTTTAGCTTCTACTAATGCTTTAGCAGCAGCGGCTTTGTCTACTTCAGATGCATGTTCATCTTTAGCAAGTTCTTCCACTTTAGCTTGAGCTTTTTCTAAGTTTTTCTTAGCAGTTTCTACTTCAGCTTTAGCAGCTTCAGCTTTTGCTTTCAATGCAGCTTCATCAGCAGAAGGTTTAGCTTCATGTTTTTCTTCATGAGTACCTTCTTCAGCATGAGCTGCATGATCTTCGAGATGATCAGCAGCTGGAGTGTGAGTTTCGGAAGATCCTGGAGTGCCAGTTTCATGAGTTTCTGTTGTACCATGACCTTCTTCACTACCAGATGGAACTGCAGGTGTTGGAACTACAGGTGTAGCTTCATGAGTACCATCTTCGGTATGAGGTTGTACTGGTTCAACACCAACACCAGGTACTACTGGAGTAGGTGCACCTTCTTCAGGATTCATACCAGCAGCAATCATTTTAGATTTTAGATCTTCAACTTTAGCTTTAGCTTTTTCTAAGTCTTCAAGAGCTTTGCCTTTTGCTTCTGCATCTTCAGAATCAGCGAGTTCTTGAGCTTTTGCTTCAGCTTTTGCTAATTCTTTTTGAGCATCATCAAATTCTTCTTTTAGTTTCTTTTTAAGATTATCCGTAATAGGAGTAGTTTCTTCACTAGAATGAAGAACTGTAGTTTCTGTAGGCATTGTTTACCTCCATTTAAAATTACAATAATTTAGAATATTCTCTGTGTAGACCACTAGGGAATAATTCATCCATGATTTCAGAAGAGCCTGGAGTTTCCATCAATACATCAAGAGGAGAATAACTTACAGATTCTGCAGCCTCTTGGATAGTATCACAGTTATCCATCTCATCTAGAGAATCTTCTAAAATAGCAGAAAGAATATCTTTCATTTTAAAGGTTCCCCTTTCATTAAATAATTATTCAAATGTTTTCCTAGTTCTTCTAGTTTCCAAATACATTAACGCCCTTAGTAGCAGCACCGACAACATTATTGATGCGGTTCTTAGCTACAGTAGCAGAATTTTGAACAGTATTTGCACGCAAAGAAGTAGTACCATTTGCATTCGAAGAACCATTAACTGCCGCTGCTTCAGCTTCTTGAGCAGAAATCATAGCGGCCAAATTACTTAAAGTGTATCTAACTATATAGATTAAAATAGGGATAGTGTAGTATAGCTCTTTACAAGGATTGAAGCAAATATACCGTATAGATTCTATCATATCTGGTGTAATAATCCCGCCATTGAGATAAGTATGAATGAGTTTATAGTAAGCATTCTCTTTATCAAGATTATTGATAATCTTCATACAATCACATTCACACTTATTAGGATCTTTATTACCTTCCAATGGATTCATACCAGGAATAAGATTCATTAAGTCTGTATCGAAGTAATCCAATGGTTCTAAATAAGGACCACCCATATAGTAACCATCATCATCACGTACAGTGACTTGATAATATGGTTCAATACGTTGGGATAATAAAGACATAGGATCTTGTACTAATATACCATAGGCTTTAGTGAAGCAAAGCTTAGCCTTAGGATCTTCAAACTTACGGAATATTGTATGCTCATAGTCCATATTCATATAAAGAGGTTCTACTGCTGGTTGTTGCACGTTGATATAACGATATCCATTGTAATTTAGCAACTTATTTCGAATTGCAAAATTTATCAAGTACGGATCGTAGAAAAACGTACCATACATACCATATTTAAACACAAATGTTTGAGTAGATTCTTGGAAGAACATTTCGTAGTAGAATTTTTGTAGCATACCGATAAGCTCGGAATATTGATTAGAAAGATTATACAAAGTAGAATCTACTACAACATTCGGATTCATACCAGTAGCATCGTCAATACCACCTGAAGAACCAGTAGCACCAAGACCTACAGCATCTGCATTATACATATATTCTCGAATAACTTGAGGCATAATATTATCGCCAATAGTTTCGAGTTTATATTCAATTTTGTAGTAATTATTACCGTTTGGTAATGTATCTATATTTACCTTTACCACTCTGAACCACAATTGTTTCTTAGTCATTAAGTGGTCGATGGTAAAGAACGATTCTTGATAAGGAATAAAAGTATTCGGAGGGAGAACGGCTTCACCTTCAATAGGATCAGCCTCTGTTCCGAATTCACCAACATCGATATTTAATTCGATTTTACCCATACCATATAGAACAACACCATTGATTTTATCAAATCTCAAGCCAGAGGCATCACCAATCGTATTATATGTATTCTCTAAACGTTCATCTAATGTAGTAAACTGTTTGTTTATATTATAGAACGTAACAGTTGTCATAGACTGATCAGTAAAGAAAGTATAAGGATTATCGGTAACCCTATTAATCATAGAATTAGTAGTGTTACCGATAATAGATTGGCGTAGAGATGTATTGGTATTATTCCGAATTACGTTGTTAGTTACCAAACTACTAGTAGAAGTATTCTTGAATTCGCCCATTTATCTCTCCTCCAAATAAAAATTAAAGACGAGCTAATGCATCATTACATTCGCTTTGGAAGCGATTTAATAATGCTTGGCGAGATGGACCAGAATTCCATTCATAAGAACTACATACGTCTAAGTAAATAGCACGGATCATTCGTTCATCAAAAGATTCTGCATCTACATAAGACAAGTAAGGATAACCTACAGCTTGTACAGCATCTTCGAACATTTCAACGATCAAGCCAGGACCATATTGTACAGCACGAGACCAAACAACGTCCTTCATAACTTCGGAGTGGTTTTCGATATGGAAACCATTAGCAGCAAGATCTTCTACAGCTGGATCATAATGGGAATATTTGATAAAGTCATGTTGAGATTTAGCAAAGTCGTCTAAGTTACCATTCGCAGGATCAGCTAACCAAGACCAAGCACCATCAAATTCATAAGAACCGATTTCATATTGATCTAAGTTATCAGCAAACCAATAACCTTCTTTACGAAGCCAATTGATATATCGTTGAACTGTACCAGGATTGGAAGCTAATTGATAAGCACCATAACTTTTCCCGCCGTAGTCATCTACACCGCTGGAAATAGCACCCCAGTCGCCGTTACTTTCGTATACAGAGGATAATTCACCTAGCATATATTTTTCACATCCTTTCGTGAGTAATACAATAAGAATTCAACCTATAATAAGGTTTATTGATATGTTTTTAAAACAGCTTTCTGCTTGGCTGGAGAATCAAACATAATTATAATGTTAGAGGTATAGAAAATGCTCCTAATTTTATATCTTTAACATTGTTTGCTGTTGTTTTCACATAGAAAATCCTACCTAAGAAAAACGGACTAACCCCGTACCCAATATTGGGTACGGGACAGTCTGTCGCAAAATTTACTTAATCGTTATCGTATCCATGGATAGCAATACGGTTAGCTAACATACATTGGAACTTCTCATCAGGAGATTTACCAGGATCTCTAACAATCTTCCATCCAAGATAGTTACACCAGTCCATATATTTATTAATATGACGGTTATCATAGAATGCCCATGGTGTATTCCAAAGGTTATGTCCTTTCTCATATACTAAGTATCCATGTTTACCAGGTCCTTGAACTTTCTTCCAAATATATACCAACTTAGTTGGGCATACTCTTACGGAGAAGAAATAATATGCAAATCCATACGCATTATTTCTATATAACCAACAAACCCGAGATAAGTAACGTTTAATTCTTACAGAGATTGGTAAGTTAGGATTGATTACTTTAGAGATAAACTTCTTACGGTTAAAGTCTCCTTCTTCAAGAAGTACTTCATCTTGTTTGAAGTATTTATCATAATCATACTTTAAGAAACCCCAACCATATCTTTCAACATAGTCTTTGTTATCTAAAGTACTATCCCATGTTTGCCAATAATGTAAGAAACCATGAAGTTCGCCTTCTTCATCCGCAAATAATACAACTAACCAGTTAGTTAGGTAGCAGAGAAGAGTACATAGGATTTGACCAATAAGGTACAAGAAATATTTCATATCTTTTAGTCCTCCTTTCTTATTGATTTAATTATATGTCAATAAGATCCGGAGTAGCCTTATTGATGTCATTACCGAATCTAAACTTAAGAGTACCACCTCGTGGCAATTCAGTAATTTCATCAATCATTAGAAGATATTTCTGATATTGATTTACTTTGATAATAGGATAAGACATAGTATCTGTATTCACATTATCAAACCAATACTTCTTAGAATGGAAGTTCTGAATTCTGATATTAGCTGCAGGAGATCCATCATTTTGACTTAAGAAAATCTGTACAGCAGTGATACCACCAGGGATATTGAGCTCAAAGCTTTGAGAAAGGAATGTTTTAGAACCATCATTGGACTTATACTTAGTCCATTTAAGCTCTCCTGTGGGGATCTCTTTAGTAACAACTTTAAGTTGCATATTATCCTTAATATCAAAACTATAAGGAAGGTCTTTGGTATTAATAATTTCCATATAAACCTCCTTATTGAACTACGATAACTTTAGATTTATTTATATTAGCTCTAGTACAGAATGTATCAATATCTGTAGGCAAGTTTTTAACTTTAACTGAAGTGAGATTATTACAGCCAATAAACATACTAGAATAATCAGTACAATTTTTTAAGTCTATAACCCCAGTTATTGTAGTAAGAGAACTACATCCATTAAAAGCAGAATACATGTTAGTCACTTTACTAGTATCCCATTCACTTAAATCTATATAGGTTAATAAATTACAGCCTAAAAACATATATGACATATCCTTTAATTTACTTGTATTCCATTTAGATAAATCTAGAGAAGTTAATGAATTACAATTTCTAAACATAGATGATGTATTTAACAATTTACTTGTATTCCATTTAGATAAATCTAGAGAAGTTAATGAATTACAACCATAAAACATACTATCCATATCATTTACGTTACCAGTATCCCATTCACTTATATCGATAGACTGTAATTTCTTGCAACCATTAAAAGCAGAATACATGTTAGTCACTTTACTAGTATCCCATTTAGATACATTTATAGAAGTTAATGAACTACATCCTCTAAACATATAACTTATATTTTTTACTTTACTGGTATTCCATGAAGAAGTATTGATAGATTCAAGATGAGTAGCATCTTTAAAGGCATTATATAGTGTATCTATACTCTCAGTATTAAATATAATATCATTTAAGTTATACGCTTTAATACCATTTTGTGTTTCTATTGGTTTACAGAAATCTACCATAGTATTATACCTAGATTTTAGAATATACTTAACATCTGGATCATAATCATCACCATAGATCATTTTCTTAAATTCTAATGTAGGTTTACCGTCATCACCAATATATTTAAAGGTGGATCTGTCTATAGCTGGATGTGATGCGAAATAATCATTTGCGTACGTTTGAGTATTAAATAGCTTTGTAGTAATATCCATAGAAGTATCAATCCAGATAATACTTTCCATATTTTCTGTAGGACTTTTATCAGATATCTCTAGAATAACATCAGGAGTGATAGCTACAAAATTGCTATTTAATTTAGAAATAGTTCTTCTTCTAGAATCACTAGAATATAATTTCTTAATTGCCATAATAGAGCATCCTCCTAATATAATACAATTTCTAAAGACTCTGGAGCTTTAGAAGCAATTTTAATTAATGAAGTTAATTCACTTAAAGTTAGTTGGTGGTCAGTAATACAGTTATTCAATATATGTCTTATATTAGGATCGGCTTCTGTTGCTGCTACTGGTGTGATAACGGCATAAACTATAAATATTATATTCGCTTGGCTAAGAGAAGTACATCCTTCAAACATAGAATCAAAAGTTCTATTTATATAGGATTTAAAGTCTTCGAAGTTATATTTAGTTTTATATCCTCTAGCCATACCACTTAATACACCAGATATAGTAATCCATCCAAATATACGTTTTAAGTTTGTGCATCCTTTAAACATGTTCTTGAATGTAGCATTATCTTTAAATAAATAACCCCTAGCACCTGCACTTGTTTGTATCCACCGATTTGTAAAATCGACATATTTTAAAGAACTACATCCTTCAAACATACTTTCAGCTGAGTTTATACCATCACCATAAATATGAGGAAATCTAGGAACTTCTTCTAGATTAGCACAATCTTTAAACATATTCTTTGTTGTATTTATAGCAACAGCTGTATTAGAATTATAGTCATTATCTGTAGTATACAACTTTTCTATAACATCATCACTTAGAGTTCTGACTGTTTGGTAGTTAGGAATATTCTTTAAAGCAAAGTTTTCGAAATAGTCTAATCCTTTTTTAATTATAGGGAAATCTTTTTTATCTGTATTTAAAAATAAAGTATCATTAGGTTGTACCCCACCAGGAGTTTCTGTAGCAATAATAGTTTTACCTTTACTACCAGCATTAGCAAATACTTTATTTAATCTTGCTAAATTAGTTCTATTAAGAGTACTATTCTTGATAGGAGAGTTTGGCATTTAATTTTAATCCTCCTTTATAATTAGAATAAAAATCCCAAGAGTCTATTATTAGACTCTTGGAGATTCTTTTGAAAATTATCTGATCATTATATTATTAATGCTTTAGAATAGCACCTAGACCAAATATAGTTGTTAATACATACGCAAAATTGCGTTGATTTTTAGCAACTTTATACTTGTGTTCTATTGATTTTTTATATTGCTCAAACTCACTCTCCACTAGATCCAATTGAGTCTTTAATAGCTTTGAGTTCTTCGTTGCTTCGTCTAATGACTTCTTCAAGCTCTCTAGCTGTGCCTTTTGCTCCATCAAGGTATTCTTCACTTCTTGAGATTGATTTTGAGCTTGTTGATTGGAGCTCATTGCGTTCCCGATTGAGTTGTTCGATTTTGTCAACTCTTCCTTGAGTTGATTCAAGATTGCTTGTTGTTGATTGTAAGCTATCTTGGCTTGATCCAATTGAAGTCTGTAATCGTTCAACGAGCTCTTGAGAATTGTTAATTCCGATTCTTGCTTCGTTGAGTTCTCTTCCAGTTGTCGATTGGTATTCTTCAATACGTTCAATTCCGTAGAGAGCTCTTGAATTTGATTGTTGAGCTTCACCGAGAGATCTGTTTGCATCTTCAAGGTTGCGGATAACATTTGAATTGAGCTCTTTTGAATGTCTGATTGACTCTCGGACTTTACTTGAATCGACTGGTTCTGGCTTTGGTCCGAAGCAAGACTTTGTGAAGAGTACAATGGCAACAATAATGATGCAAATAGAACAGATTTTAATAATATGCTCTTTGTTATTTTCATTTATTTTACCTCCTAAGGTTTGAAGTTTCTCTTTTAATTGTTTTATCATAAAGAAAATTCTCCTTAAAATAGAGAGAAGGTTATAGCCTTCTCTCTTTTATTTTATTGGACTACAATAACTTTAGATTTATCTATCCTAGCTTTAGTGCAGAATGTATCGATATCTGTAGGTAAGTTCTTGACTTTAACAGAAGTAAGATTACTACAGCCACCAAATAGGCTATTATAACCAGTACAGCTCTTAAGATCTAAAATACCTTCTATTGTAGTAAGAGATCTACAGCTATTAAATGCATAACCCATAACTGTAACTTTACTTGTATCCCAACTACTTATATCGATATACTGTAATTTAAAGCAATTGTTAAAAATAGAATCCATATTGGTTATTTTGCTAGTATCCCATGAAGAAGTATCTATAGATTCAAGATGACCATATGTATTAAAAGCGGCATATAGTGATCTTACATCTGTAGTATTAAATATAATACCATCTAAATCATATCTATCAATACCTCTTTGTGATTCTATTGGTTTACAGAAACCTCCCAAAGTATTATTCTTAGGTACTAGAATATACTTATCAAGTGGATCATAATCATCACCATAAAGCATCTTCTTAAATTCTAATGTAGGTTTACCGTCATCGCCAATATATTTGAAATTAGCCTTATCTATACTAGGGTGTGAAGCGAAGTACTCATCAGCATATGTCCTAGTATTTATTTCTTTTGTAATAGTCTTAACGAATAAATCTATCCATAAAGTTTTCTCGTCTGGATTAGCTGGAGGTTTTGTATCAAAATGATATTTATATCCTTTCTCAGAAAAAGATATATTCTTTTTAATTTTCTCAGCTAATACTCTAGGAGAATCACTAGATTTTAAAATCTCCATTTATTCTCCTTTCATTAAGAAACTACAATAACTTTAGATTTATCTATTAAAACGGCATTGCAGAATGTATCAATATCTACAGGTAAGTTTTTAACTTTAACAGAAGTAAGATTGTTACAACCAAAGAATGTACCATAATATTCAGTACAATTCTTAAAGTCTAATACGCCTGTTATTGTAGTAAGAGAGCTACAGTTAAAGAACAACCTTGTCATATTGGTTACTTTACTAGTATCCCATCCAGTTATATCTACTGAATGTAATGAACCACAACCAAAGAACATACCACTTATATCAGTTACATTACTAGTATTCCATTTACTTACATCTATAGACCGTAATGTACCACAGATGCTAAACATACTTGCCATATCTGTTACTTTGGATGTATTCCATTTACTTACATCTACAGAAGCTAATAAATTGCAATCGACAAACATACCTTCCATGTTTGTTACTTTGGATGTATTCCATTTACTTACATCTACAGAAGTCAATAATTCGCAATGACTAAATGTATTTGACATATTCGTTACATTACTTGTATCCCAGTTAGAGACATTGATTTGCTTTAGACCAGAATTATCAAAAGCAAGGAATAAACTAGTTACACTAGACATAGCCGGACCAAATGTAGACCCATCAAAAGAATCGCCTTCGATACCCCTAAATGCACTATTAGCATTCTTAACTAATCCGGTATTAAATATCTTATCAATCTTCTTCTTATCTGCTTCTTTTATTCTATTATCCGCTAAGCGTAATCTACCTCTAAACTCACCAGTTGTTTCCCATAAGAATTCAGGTTCAGAAATAATATCACCCGCAGTTGTTACATTGAGTTTATTATTTATTATTTCATCCTTTATTCTTGTTCCTGGATCAATGAATGATGGTTTTTCGAATAACAATTTACCTGTGAATAATTCTGTATCAACAGGAGCTTCTAGAGTTACAGTAGAATTCTTTGGAACTCGGAAAGTAGTAGTATATCTAGTTCCATTATAAACTGCAGTTATAGGTTGGAATTTAGAAGATCTGATATTAATATCTAAACCAGCTAGTTTAGGCACAGGAATATTTATAGTATTCGCTGTAATAGGAATTCTATATGTAGAACTATCTAAACTATCGATAACATAAGCCGGAGATTTGATATCTTCAGCAAATGCTGGATAGATTTGTAAATTAGTATTAGGGAAATTATAAACCCAGATAGTGCTGTTTTTATTAAGACCATCATACATATTATATCTCTGTCTTACAATACCTGTCGTCCCAGTTATCGACTCAATCCAAGCTTTTGTAGGATCTTCAAATGTAACATTAATAGATTTAACTTCAGTAAATGGTACACCATCACCATCATATAGGGATGTATCGATATCGTTAGTTACATATTTAAATGTGTTGATAGGGACGAAGTATAGAGTTTCATCACCAGATATATATTTTACTGTATCTGGTAAAATGAATGTCTTATTCCGTTTATTACTACGGTATATATCAACACCGGTATCGTCATTGATTACATCGTAGTCATCATCATATGGTACAACGTTGAAACGTACTTTAGTACCATAAGGGATTCTTTCACCATTTTCGTACCCATGACCAGTTTCATCTATAGCAATAATTCTACTATAAATATCTTCTACATTATGTGCTGTGAATAGATATGTCTTAGGAGTAGGGTTAGGTACAGTAATATTATTAGTTGCACCTACAGTAAATGTAACATCTTGAATTGTATCATAACCAGTAATAGCTGCAGATTGTCTAATAGTTACATTAGCACCAAATGGAGCAACAAATTTAGCTCCACCACCTTTACCATTACCATTAGTAAATACAAGAGGGGTTGTAAGCCCTTGGTAAGAAACTACATAAGAAGCATGAGGTAAGTATGCGTCATCTACAACACCATTAAATGCAGGTACAGTAACATTTACTATACCATATGCACCAGTAGTAGGCACTATAGCAGCAGCACTAATATCTTTAGTAATAACAATACCAAGTTTACCATTAGCTGGATCAGTATTATAACCAGTAATAGGCATAATAGTATCAGGTAAAGTAAAGTATTTGTTTTGTTTATTACTATAATAGAGTGGTAAACTATTAATTTCTGTAATAGTATGATCTGTATCAAATGGTTCGATACCTAAAGTAATTCTTGTACCATAAGGAATAGTATCACTAGGATTATACTTAGTACCAGCTGTATCAGTAGCAACAATCTTGAAGTAATTAGCTTCAGAGGAGTTAGAAGTAATTCTAAATCCTCTAGGAGTATGAGCTGGAATAGTTACATTATTATCGTTATCCACTGTTACTGTAATATCATCTTGATGATTATATCCAGTAGGAGTACCGAAAGATCTAATAGTTACAGTTTTACCATAAGGAGCAATAAATGTCTTAGTGGAACCTTTACCATTTCCATTATTAAATGTAATGATACCATCGATTCCATCATAAGTTGCAGTGTATTGTGCTTTAGGTAAGTAATCATCAGAGTCTACACGGTTAGTAGCAGCTGGTAAAGTAATATTTACTACACCATAACGTTTAGCTGGAGTAGCTGTTACAGTAATATCACCACGAACAACAATACCATTATTATATCCAGCAGGATAGTTAATAGTACCAGCTTCATAATGACCAGTTACATCATTGCGTTTACCTAATAAGAATTCAACTACTGTACCATAATCTACATAAGTAGGTTCTGTATAACGTTCACCTGTAGCTTTATTTACGATATAGATAGTTTGACCTTCTGTTTGAGTAGGAGTAATTAAGAACTGTTTGAATCGACTAGCTTTAACTTCAAGTCTAGTATCTTGAGTTAAAGTAATAGGACTTAATACAGTATCATTTCTATATCCTTCGTCTAATTCTATTTCGAATTCAAATCTAGTATCATGTAATACTCTAGTTAAAGTAAAGTCATCATTATAAGTACCAAGTACATTACCATCTTTCTTAACTTTGAGTTTAGTATGAGCATCTGGAGATACAAAATCTACAGTAAGATTATATCTCATAATTCTTTCAGCAGATGTAGCTGTTACTGTAATAGGTCTATCTAAACTTGTAATAGAAGTAATATTCAAACGACCAGGAGTCCAGTCTTCTGTATTAGTAGATTCAATACCGAATGTAATTGTGCTACCGTAGACAGCTTCAAATGGTGTCGTATAACGTTGACCATTATACATAGCATAGATAGTTTGACCTTCAGATTGTTGTAATTGAACTTTATATTTCTTAATAGTAGAAGGTTTAATTCTAACAGAAATATCTTTATTCAATACATACTCGCTTAATATAGTAGCATTACTATAACCATTATCTATAACAAGTTCGAATCTAACTTCTGTATTTTCTTCGAGTCTAATTACGTCAGAATGTGTAATATTGATAGTACGACCATCGCCAGTAATCAATTTAAGAGTACCATGTAAATCTTGAGGATCATTCATATCGAATAATACATCTACAGAATAATGAACTTCATCACTACCAGTAGCTTCAGTAGCAGAGATAATAATATTATCTGTAATATCAGCTTCTTGAATATTAGCAACACCAGGAGTCCAATTTTCATTCTTAGCAACTACTTTAGTTGTAATATGACTATTCATTGGAACTGTAATAGAGAATCTTTCTTTATATAATTCTACAGTACCAGAAGGTTCTGTTACATAAACCCAGATATTTTGGTTTTGATATTGTTCCACTGTAATAGTCTTCATAATAGGAGAAGCGGAAGAAGCAGAAATAGTAGTACCACGTTTATTCTTATCTTTAACTTCTTTAATCTCACCAGCATTCCAACCATCATCTGCATCAATATAAACGGCATAATCATGAGCAACATTCATAGGAATTTCGAATGTTTCATAATAAGATTTACCGTTATACTCTACAGAGATACGTTGGTGTTCTGATTGATTGATACGAACGATATAAGACTGAACTCTAGGAGGTTCTATATTTCTGATAATTACAGATTCTGTAAGTTTATCAATTCTATCGTAGTTTAAAGTACCTTCATAGTAGTTCTTATCAGCAGTGACTGTAAACGTAATCTCACTACCGTATTCAGCCATAAATGGTTCAGTATAGTCTTTCCCATTATAATGAGCAGTGATAGTTTGATGTGGTACTTGTCTAATATCCACTCTAAGCATAGTCTTAGTAGGTTCGGTTAAAGCTTCTACTACAGTATCTTCAGATAATACAAAATGAGTTAGATTTGGTTTAGAAGCATCGTAACCCTCATCAGGAATAACTTTTACTGAAATAGGAGTTTTAGCTTCTAGTTTAGTATTAGACACATACTCACCAATACCATCAGAGATTTTAATAGTTTGATGAGGTCCTTGTATAATGAATACTGTGAAGTATTGTGTAGGAGGTATATATTCATGAGAAGTATCAATCCATATATCTCTATATTCTGGATTCTTAGGAGGTTCATGATCTATAGTGATTTTATTTTCTTTATGTTTATCATAAAACCTAAGTCCAGCTTTTATATCAGCTATAAGCTTGGCGAGAGAATCGCCAAGCCTAACTATAAATTTAGGATATCTCAATTTATTCTCCTTTCATTAAGATACTACGGTAACTTTAGATTTATCTATTCTAGCTCGTATACAGAATGTATCAATATCTGTAGGTAAGTTCTTAACTTTAATAGAAGTGATATTATTGCAACTAAGGAACATATCTTCGTAATCGTTACATGATTTAAGATCTAATACACCTTCGATAGTAGTTAGATTTGTACAGTCACTGAACATTTTTTTCATATTAGTTACTTTACTAGTATCCCAATTATTTATCTTTACAGTGGTAAGAGAAGTACAAGAATTAAACATTGCCCACATACTAGTTACTTTACTAGTATTCCACGTAGATAAATCCAAACTGGTTAGTTTCAAACAGAAATTAAACATTTGACCCATGTTAGTTACCTTACCAGTATTCCATTTAGATATATCTAAACTTGCAAGTTTATTATCGAATGTAAATAAAGATGATAAATCGGTAACATTAGCGGTATTCCACTTAGATATATCTAAACTTGTAAGTCCTGAGCATCCACTAAACATAGCTCGCATATTAGTGACATTACTAGTATTCCACTTAGATACATCTAAAGTTGTAAGCTTTTCACAATTAGAAAATACATAGTTCATATCTACTACTTTACTAGTATCCCATTTAGATACATCTAAAGACGTAAGAGATTTACAATAACTAAATGCACCAGACATATCAGTTACTTTACCAGTATTCCACTTAGATGCATCTAAAGTTGTAAGAGACGGGCAGCTAGAAAAAATAGATTTCATATTAGTGACATTACTAGTATTCCACTTAGATACGTCTAAAGTTGTAAGAGCGGTACAACTATTAAACATACTAGAGATATTAGTCATTTTACTAGTATTCCACTTAGATACATCCAAGCTAGTTAGAGCTCTGCATGCACTAAACATACCACTCGCTGTAGTAATATTACTAGTATCCCATTTTGATACGTCTAGAGCGGTAAGTTTCTCACAACCACTGAATAAACTATCTGATCTGAGGACATTAGATGTCTTCCACTTAGAAACGTCTAATGTTTTGAGGGAAGAACAGTGATAGAATGTATTAGTCAACTCAACAACTTTAGTAGTATCCCACTTAGAAACGTCTAAATTCACGAGAGACGTACAATTCCCAAATGCTTTATCCATATACATCACACTTCTAGTATCCCAATCTCTAACCGGTATAGTTTCTAATGAATTGCAATTATAAAACGCTAGCTGCATGTTATATACTTTTCCGGTATTCCATGTAGAACAAATTAATTCTGTGAGATTGTTACAACCATCAAATGTAGCTATCATGTATTGAATATTGCTTGTATCCCAATTAGATAAATCTAATTGAGTAAGTGCATTACACTCATAAAAAAGATAGCTCATACCATCTGCTTTAGATATATTTAAATTTCCAATATTTGTAATAGTTTTTAATTTCTTACAGGTTGAAAATACACTAGAGGAGTCAGTTATATTACAATTTCTGAATACACTCATATCGATTCGTTCTAAAGAATGACAATCTCTGAATACTTCTCTGATATTTAAATCACCTGACAATTTCCATGCCGATAAGTTTCGGTTTAGTTCATCAGATGTTAATTTATCACAACCAGCAAATATATAGCTTATATCTCTTATATTATCCTTGAGTTTAAGTACTGGGAATTTTGTAAGACTATATGCATTTTTAAAAGCACCATTAGCTGATACTATATTTTTTGCATTTTCAGCATATTTAAAATCTTCTTCTCTCAATTTATTTACGGTTTTGTAGAATAAATAATTTGTATGAGTTGGCTTTTTACCCATAGTGACATCATCAAATGTATATGAATTATCAGGATATGGATATCTTAGTTCAACAAAGTTAGTTAGATTAGCTGGTCTTAGTGTAGCTGGAGTTGCAGTTACTGTTTTATTTTCTTTAATATTAGTAAATTCCGTAACGGATAAAGTACCAACTATAATATCAACAGGATTGGAGGTTTCGATACCAAATGTACAACTATCACCATATTCTACAACAAATGAATCAGTTTTCTTAACCCCTTTATACGTAGCATAAATAGTTTGGTTATCAGTTTGTGTTAAAGTGATAGTAAACTGTTTCTTAGAAGTACCTTGTATAACTAAAGTATTATCTTTATTCATAGTAATAGAATTAGGATTTCTAGTTTCAGTATATCCTTCTTCCATAGTAAGAGCAAAAGTTAATACAGTTCCATACTGGAACTTCAATACAGTATTTTCAGTATAAGTACCAAATACAGTACCGTCTTTAGTTACCTTTAACGTAGTGTGAGCTTCAGGATCAAATACTATTTTGAGATTGAATTTCTTAATTTCAGCAGGTGTAGCAGATACAGTAATATTCACACCATCTACGACAGCAGATAATTTATCAAGAACACCAGCTTCATAACCAACATCTGGTACTATTTCAAATTCAACTCTAGTACCACTAGGAACTCTTACAGGAGTAGAGCTTCTTACATCACCATATTTAATATAAATAGTTTGATGAGGAGTTTGGATTGGAGTTACGGTATACATAACAGGTTCTGCATCAGATACAGTTACTTCTAGTGGTTCTAAACCAGCTACTGTATAATCGGCATCTACATTTAGAACACCAGCAGTCCAACCTGGATTAGCTTCTACGGAGAATTGAATCTTATCACCAAGGTAAGCTTCAAATGTAGTTTCAAAAGTTTTACCTTTATAGACAGCAGTTATCGTTTGATGACGCTTTTGTCTAATACGAATTTTCTTCTTAGCTTTACCGGCAGCAGAAGCTTTAAATACAATATTATCGAAGTTAGTAGCACGTACTTTAGTACGATTCAATAACCCAGGTTTATATCCTTCTTCAGCTTCAATAGTAGCAGATACAATATCTCTGCGTTTGATAATGAAAGGTTCTGTATGTTTAGTGCCCTTATAATCAACTGTAATAGTTTGATGCGGAGATTGGTATATCAATACTTGTACATTTTCATTACGTTGAGGATTGGTTTCAGTAGCAATAGTAAAGTTCTCTTGAATATCTCCAGGACCAGGATGGTCCGAAGTACCAGGGTCGTAATTTACTAATCTAGTACTACAATCTGAAGTGTATTTAGTCTTATCTTCTGCAGTAAAAGAATAAGAAGTAGTTTCATCCTCAAATCTAATAATATTACCAGGATCGGTAAGATGAACGTTGATATCTTGTAATTGATATTGCTCTACAGTTACTGTATGGATAATAGGACGAGCTTCAGAAGCAGAAATGGTGGTAGAATTAGAAGCTAAATCAATAGCTTCTGTAATTCTACCTACATAATATCCATCATCGTCAGTAAGAGCTATATAAGATTTATAGTTAAGTACTTTACCAGCTGGAATGGTAAAAGTTTTTGTATAACTCTTACCATCATGCTTAACTGTAATTAATTGATGATCTGATTGAACTATATTTACAGTAAAAGGACTATCAGACTTCACTGGAGGTTTAATTGTTTTAGTCCTCATAGTGGATTTGATCCTCCTTATCTTCTATTCTAAATATAACTGTTGTACCAGAGGAAAGACTTGTATTAAATGCTTCACTCCAGATTTTAACCTTATAAGGATCAGTTACTTTGAATTTATTGTTTACAATATCCTTACTCTTAATTCTTAGACCAGAATCATAGTTGTCTCTAAGTGTAATATTAGCTGCTGTGTAGGATACATCATTAAATTCTACTTCTAGATACTTAATATATCTTCCAGCACTATCTTTCTCACGTTTAATGATAATAGACTTAACTGGTTCTAAGTTATTATACTTACCAAGGATATTATAACCAGTTTGAATATCAATATCTCCAGTATCAGTAATCTTTCTAATCTCTTCTACAGGAATATCGATATCTTTACCGTGAATTAAAGCGTTAGTAGTCTTAGTAAACCCATAAGTATTACCATTTACTGTAGCTTTAAGGTCAATATTAACTGGGATATCAGAATAATGGTTTAAATCGTATAAGATTTCAAATAACTTAGGTATAGCACCATTAGTTTCATCAGCCCATGTAGCATGTCTAACTAATAAGTCTTCAGAATCAAATTCTTCGGCTGTAATAGTCTTAGTATATACTACATCTCTACGTTTAGGATATCTAAATTGATGATTGATAGTAATAGTAAGGTTATCGAATGGTATTACTCTATCAGGAGTTCTAATAGTAAATAAAACATTAAAGCCATTACCACTAGCACTATTATCTTCGTCATAATAAGCCATTAAAGATAAGATATAGAATGGTTTACCATCAATATCAAATTGAGCAGATTGCATAGAACCAATTTGTACAGGAGGTCTGTCTTGATCTTGAATCCAATTAGCTGCTGGAGTATAATAACCGTAGTAAGCAGTTCTAAAGTGTTTACCATACATACGATCATATTCTTTACGACCAGATTTAAGTACCCAGTTAGAAGATACTTCAGCCATAATATCAATATACTTATCAGCAGTATTATTAATGATATCTGCACTGATATTAATATCTTTAGATAAGTGCTCTTCTACAAAACCAGAGATATTTACTTCCTTAGAAGCCTCTAATTGCTCGATTAC